>Ga0209181_10001970_pt1 | contig 34281 bp, 26 predicted proteins | sample MAT05_FD_187208 | JGI IMG/M metagenome (GOLD analysis project Ga0209181, IMG submission 187208) | Freshwater microbial communities from Lake Fryxell liftoff mats and glacier meltwater in Antarctica - MAT-05 (SPAdes) (version 2) | ecosystem: Environmental > Aquatic > Freshwater > Ice > Liftoff... | reverse complement strand
AGTTCTTTCTTTTGCTGCCAACCACATTTTGAACAGCAAGCAGGAGGTAAGCTTCGCAAACCACCTGCCAGGCAAACATTCGATGCACACATTCATCAGATCGGCGAAGCTACCCACAAATTTTATGAGATCAAAAAGGGACGGCATAAACACAGCCCCAACCCACAGCCCCCGCATTTATTCCGTTTCCTTTTTGCCATCATAAAATTTTTAGCTGTTTGGTTGCCTAAGCTGATTGAATGCGATAGACTATTCATGTGATTTTAGGCCTGGTGTATTAATTTGTCATTAGAGTGTGCTAATACTAATTACTTTAAAGTATTAATTGAAGGCAATACAGGTATTTACTACGCTTCGGCTGCATACGGACATTCTGATTATAATAAGAGCCGTGTTTTTAATAAAACTCCTGAAACTTTAAAATTGATGCAAATATTCAATTTAATTGTAAATAAAAAATAATGAACGAAAAAACTTTACTAGAAGCCCGCAAAATAATTGCGGGCTTCTTAAAAAACAGAAGATTAGAATTAAAATATTCACAGGCTTACGTTGCTGAAAAAACCGGCTTAGGTTTAAGAACAATAGTAAGAGCAGAACAGGCTGATTTTTGGCTGGGGATGAAACAATATATTTTAATTTGCGAAGCCCTACACCTATTCCCCGCCATTGCAGAAATGGAAAGTAACACACCCATAGCTGAAACACTTCGCCAAAATTGGAAACCAAATCTAAAGGCTATGAATATTGAAGATGCTTTGAAAAATAAAGCTAATCGCCACAAGCGACCTGACGAACTTAATTAAATTTCTCCCCTCAATTTATTACTGCCTAAAAAGCGGGCTGTAGTGGCTTGCTTGCAACTTTTGTTTAAACTATTTCTTTTCGCTCCCACTTCCCCATTTCCCTCACCTTCACCTGGTCAACAATTTGCGCATAAATTTTAACGGTTTTCATATTAACGCCCATCAGCTCCGCAACCACATCCAAAGGAATACCCCAAAAAATGGAAAGCGTTCCGAAAGTGTGCCGGCTGCAGTGATAAGTAATTCTTTTATCAATGCCGGCAGTGGCCATAATTAATTTTAAAAAACGATTGGTAGCCTGGTTAGTAAAAGTTTTAAAACAACGGCCATCCTCCTGATTGCTAACAAGTGCCAAAGCCTGGCTGATCAGCGGCACGGAAACCGGTTTATCCGTCTTCTCCTGGGTAGTAACCACAGAGCCAAATTTTAAGTCGGTCATTTTTAAAGAGATAATATCAGAATACCGGAGCCCGGTATAACACGAAAAAAGAAAGTATCTTAAACATTCTTGTTGGCTCCCTGGTAATGATCCTGATTGATATAAATCTTCCAGCGCCTCCAGTTCCTCAGCGCTTAAATGTTTCTTGGTACCAGCAATTTCTTTCAGCTTAATATCAATCAAAGGATCATGAGAAATGATCTTTAATTTTTGTGCATAGTGCACCAGCGCCTTTAACATTCTCATCTTTCGAATGATCGTATTCGCATTATTATTTGCATCCTTTTTAGTCCGCAAATATTGCTGCAGCTTTAAAGCAAATTGGTAATTGATATGTGCCAAACGTGGTTTTGCAATCAAGCTTTGCACATCCTTTTTAAATTGGTTGTAGTGCTTAATCCGGCCCCATCCCATATTCACAGAATCGCAATACTGATCAATCAATTTTATAAAACAAGGATTGTCGGCCTCATCCTGACCGGAAAAAACAAACTGTTCAAAATACAACCGGCTAAAAGAATTGTTAGAGGTTTGATAATTAGAAATGCACTGCTCCGCCCTACCCTTCATTTACTGAAAAGTAGGATTAACGGTGTAGTACTTTGGATGCTTCTTTATGATAATAGAATTATCCGCATCCCAATAATCCGGATGGCATTTAAGAGTGGAAGAGATCCACTCATCACAAACGATAAAATAAATCACACACTCCCCCAGGCGGTTGGCCCGGTTCGTTCTCAGGTAAGTTCTTAGTGTTAACATGCAATAGTTTTTGTGTTTAAAAAAGCGGCTCGTTAATGGCTCGGAAATAAGCCCTAAAATATGTCAACAAACAACAACAACACCGTACAACCATCGCCCTGTAATGTAGTATTTACAGGCATTTACACGAACAAACCCTAAAAGAACTGAATTATAAAAGAGGTCCCGACCAGATTCGAACTGGTGTAGAAGCTTTTGCAGAGCTTTGCCTAGCCACTCGGCCACAGGACCTTTTAATGTTGTTTTTTAAGCTAATTCGTACTGCAAAATGAATTCAGGTAAAGTCTTGCTTCTGTTTGGTATCGGGGGCTATCCCCAGCCTTTTTTTAAGACGTGGCAAAAATAGGATATTTTTTTATTAGAAATTGTAAATAGTTAGTGCGAAATTCGGGATTCTAAATAATAAATATGAACCGCATTGCTGAATCAGAACTGATCATTAACAACCGGGGAGCTGTTTATCATATCAATTGCAGGCCTGAAGAGATTGCAGGCACCATTATTACGGTGGGTGATCCCGACAGGGTGAAGGAAGTGAGTAAACATTTTGATACTATTGAATACCAGAACAGCCACCGGGAATTTATTGTTCATACCGGTTATATTGGTAACAAAAGACTGACTTGCGTTAGCACGGGCATTGGACCTGATAACATCGATATTGTGTTGAATGAACTGGATGCGCTGGTGAATATAGATTTTGAAACAAGAACAATTAAGGAACAACTGACTGCGCTAAATATCATTCGTTTTGGTACATCAGGTTCTTTGCAAAGGGAAATACCGGTGGATAGTTTCGTATCCGGCACGCATGGATTAGGATTGGATAACCTGTTGAATTTTTACCGGATTGAAAACAACGAAGAAGAAAAACAATTGCTGCAGGCTTTTAATACTCATACCCAGTTAGGTGCAGGCAATGTATCGCCCTACATCATGATGGCGAGTGGTTTTCTCTTAAAACATTTCACCGGGAGTTATCACCAGGGAATTACGGTTACCTGTCCCGGTTTTTATGCGCCCCAGGGAAGAGTATTACGCCTAGGGCTCGCCTATCCACAACTGATCGACCACCTGACCAGTTTTCAATTTGGCAATCACCATATCTCTAATTTTGAGATGGAAACATCCGCTATTTATGGCCTGGGGAAAATATTGGGTCATCATTGCTTAAGCCTGAATGCGATTGTAGCCAACAGGATTACCAAAGAATTTTCAAAGGATGGAAATCTTGCCGTACAAAACCTAATAAAACAATCTTTAAATATAATCGCTGATTCAAATTTATAAGGGATGAAAGTTGAATTTTATAAATACCAGGGCACCGGAAACGACTTCGTAATTTTTGATAACAGGGAAAACGAATACTCCTTTTTAACAAAGAAACAAATAAAACACATCTGCGACCGGCACTTTGGAGTGGGTGCAGACGGGCTGATGTTATTGAGTAAAACGGATGGCTACGATTTTGAAATGGTCTATTACAATTCGGATGGCAATGAAAGTACTATGTGTGGCAACGGGGGAAGGTGCCTTGCGAAATTTGCCTATCACAGGGGCATCGTCAAAAGTGCCTATCACTTTAAAGCAATCGATGGTCCTCATTTGGCAGAGATTGATAGTGACGGAACGGTAAGTTTACAAATGCAGAATGTAGATAAGGTTGCCTATCATAGCTCCTACGCAGTACTCAATACCGGCTCACCGCATTTTGTAAAATTTGCTAATGAGGTGGAAGATATAGATGTAGTGTCAACCGGGCATGACATTCGCTTTAGTAAAGAATTTGCACCGGATGGAATCAATGTAAATTTTGTGGAATCAACTACGGAGGATTCCATTTTTGTGCGTACCTATGAACGCGGGGTAGAGAATGAAACGATGAGTTGTGGCACCGGCGTTACGGCCTCGGCATTATTATCGGCCCACAATGAAAATGGGTTTAATACCGTGGTAGTAAACACACCGGGAGGCCATTTAAGCGTGGAGTTTGACAAAATTGACGACCAACATTTTGAAAATATATGGCTTTGCGGACCTGCTGAATTTGTATTTAAAGGAGAAATTGAAATTGGGGGATAGCAGTGGGTGTGATAGGGTGTAGAAAGTAAATAAGGTATGTAAAGTAGAAAAAGTAAATAAAGTACGTAAAGTATAAAAAGTAAATAACCTGTGTAAAGTAAAAATAAGTAAATAATGTAGGTACAGTAAATAAGGTAACATAGAACCTTGTTGTTAATTTCTTAACAGCTAATAAAAAGCAGTAACCCGTAAACCAACACCACAAGCCCAGATAAATGATTCAGTACTTTAAAAACATAGCGCATCAGACGATTGCAATCGACAAACCGGAAGACGGGGCCTGGATTAATGTATTGCCGCCTTTAAAACAGGAAGAGTTTACTGAATTAAGTGAACTGCTGGAAATACCAATCGATTTTTTAAAAGACTCCCTTGATATTGATGAACGTAGCCGCTATGAAATTGACGACAATGTAAAATTGATTGTAATAAAAACACCTACGGAAAATAATTCATTCAATGACAGTGATGCATTTTATATAACCATTCCAATATGTATCATTTTAACACACAACCAGATTGTAACGGTCAATTCTTTTGAGAATGAGGCCATCAAAAAGTTCCTGAATACTTTTCAAAACCGCAACCCTGATAAGAAAAATATGATGGTGCTGAAGATATTTGAAAAGGTAACCAATAACTTCCAGGACTACCTGAAGGAAATCAATTTGCGGAGAAATACACTGGAACATAAATTATACGTAGCCAACAGGAATGAGGAATTACTCCAGTTGATGCGCATTCAAAAAAGCCTGGTATATTTTTTAACCGCATTAAGAAGCAATGAATTGCTGATGATGAAAATGGTACGCACCAATTTTTTACAATTGAATGAAGATGAAAAAGATTTTCTGGATGATTTAATTGTGGAAACCAGCCAGGCGTTGGAAATGGCCAACACCTACACCAATATTCTAAGCAGTACCCTCGATGCATTTGCAAGCATCATCAGCAATAATCAAAATGAAGTGTTGAAGAGGCTTACCACGCTCACCATTGTATTGACGGTGCCTATATTAATTGCCAGTATTTATGGAATGAATGTACCCATACCCTACAAGGATTCACAACTTGCATTTTGGATACCAGTCATTATTTCACTTATTATTCTTGCAGTGGTAGCATGGAATTATTGGAAACGAAAAAAATAAAATTATGGGTCTGATTTTGTCTGTAAGGGTGTATGGAATATTAATCAATGAAAACAGGCAGGTATTGGTAAGTGATGAATATATCAGGGGGGCATATTATACCAAATTTCCAGGTGGCGGACTTGAAATAGGTGAAGGAACCAGGGATTGCCTGAAAAGGGAGTTTAAAGAAGAAATGAACCTGGAAGTAGCCATTGGTGACCATATTTATACAACCGACTTTTTTCAACAGAGTGCATTTAACTCAGCACACCAGATATTGTCTATTTACTATTTAGCAAAGGCTATGGAAGATATTCAAGTTCCGCTGCGAAATAAAGAGTTTGATTTTGATGAACAGCAACTTCAATTGTACAGTAAAACCAGTCAGATTGAAACCTTTCGGTTTATCAACTGGGAAAAATTTTCAGCATCGGCCCTAACGTTACCGATAGATAAAATTGTAGCTGATATGGTGAAAGAGAAATTCAAATAATGGTTTCACCCCCTTTCAATTACCTCTATCAACTTTGAAAGCATGAATTGCCAGAGTTGGGTTGTTTGAAAAAAATGTAACAGCGGAAACGCTCATATAAATTGTGCGAAAGAAGTAATCGAAAATTTCTTGCAAAGAATCCGGCATCAAACCAAAACTTTCAGCGAACAATCACAGAATTCACAACGCAGGCCCTATTTTGACGATGCAGGGCAGCATTAAATTTGGCCATAAACGGTTGATGCCATTTTTTTTGGAGAAGCGATCTTTCCTACTTTTCTCAATCTCGTCGAACTCTTTGTGTTGGAGTTTTTAGTTTTATAAGCTTTGCTATACTCACTAATCGCTTTCTCTTCTTTTTTAGTTAAAGGTCTGCCTTTAATTACAAAGGCAACTCCCATTGGTTCCTTTGTGTCCCATTTTATTTAGCTTTTAAAGTATTTCAAATTACCGCTCACAAATTAGCATTTACCACCTACCTTATTTACCTTATTTACCCTATTTACCCTTTTTACCTTTTCTACCCTATTTACCTTTATACCCCTATCTCCCCGCCTCCCCTACTTCCCCTTCCACTCATTGTTGCTAAAGTTCATGTCCGGAAAAATTTTATCCGGATCAATCACCACCCTTTTCAATTTTTCTTTAACCGGGATTTTTATTTTTTTAGTGATGAGATTATTCCAGATTTCGACGGGTAATTTTAGGGTGCCCTTTTCACCGCTCACCGTTTCGTAAGCCAGTATCACAGGCATTGCCATCTGGTCGAGGTTGGCGATATTAACCAGGGCTCCGTTACCCGGATTATTATTTTCATACCCAACGCCAATAATCGCCTGATCCAGCCGGTAATTTTCTAAAAACCAGCCCTTCCAAAACCAGCCTAAATTTTCACCAGCCACATTTTCCATAGTTCTAAAAAAATCCCAGGGTGTTGGATGCTTGTATGCCCAGCGTTCAATATATGCTTTGAAGGCATAGTCAAATCGCACAGGCCCTAAAATTTCATTGCGCAGTAACTGTAAGCCATAGCCCGGTTTGGAATACAAAGCCGTGCTGATATTAAATTCCTGCAATGCATCGGGGGTATTCATGATGGCTTCACTATTGGGGCCAAACATATAACCGGCCTGGTATTCCATCGAAGCAGGCGCTGATTTGTATTCTCCCTTATTAAAATCATCATCGGCCAGTGAATTAATAAAGGTATTAAAACCCTCATCCATCCATCCGTATTTACGTTCATTGCTACCAACAATCATTGGAAACCAGGTATGCCCAAACTCGTGATCTGTTACACCAAAAAGTCCCCCTTTCTGCGCCCTGTACCCGCAAAATACAATTCCCGGGTACTCCATTCCCCCCACATTGCTGGCCACATTGGTAGCTACCGGGTAAGGATAAACAAACCATCTTTTACTATAATTTTCTATGCTTGCCTTAGTGTATTCCGTGGATCTTCCCCACCCTTTTTCTCCATTGCTTTCTGAAGGATATACACTCATTGCCAGTGATGTTTTGCCCCCGGGCAGATTAATTTTCGCAGCATCCCAGATGAATGATTTGGAAGATGCCCAGGATACATCCCGTGCATTGGCGATTTTATAATGCCAGGTAAGTGTAGTTGCTTTTGGCCTCGATGAAGGATCTGTAATTTCACTTTCTTTACGAATCATCACGGTCCGGTCACTTTTTTTCGCTTCCTCCATGCGGCCAAACTGGGCAGGTGTTAACACTTCCGAAGGATTTAATAATTCACCGCTTGCCACCACAATATGCGATGCCGGGGCGGTAATGGTAAAATCAAAATCGCCATACTCCAGGTAAAATTCACTTGGGCCCAGGTAAGGCAGGGTGTTCCAGCCTTCCACATCGTCAAATACACACATGCGTGGATACCACTGCGCTACCGAAAATATTTCCCCGTTTTTAGTGAGTAATATTCCGCACCTGTCTGCTCCATACACAGGCAGCTCAAAGGAGTAGTCAAGCCTGATTTTTACAACATCTCCGGAAGCCCTCATTGGCTTTGGCAACCGGATCTGCATCCTGGTATCTGTAATAATATAATCAGCAATCGCAGCTTCATTCACCTTTACTGTACTGATTTTATATCCGCCGTTGAAATTGCTTTTTGCATCACCATACCTGCTGCGGCTATCTACCGGCACCTTTAGCTGACCACGGCTATCTTTAGTAAAAAGGTTTTGGTCTAATTGCAGCCATAAAAATGGCAGGGCGTGCGGACTGTTGTTTTTATAGGTAATGATGACCGATCCGGATATTTCGTGGGTCGCATCATTGAGCGTTGCATTAATCTGATAGTCTGCCCGGTTTTGCCAGTACCCGGTATTGGCTTCGCCGGTTGCTGCACGGGTAATAGTTTCTCCGGAAGGATAAAATATTGGTGAAAACAAAATATTCGGGTTATAGGCAGAAACTATATTTTCTTCCGTTTGAGATACGGCAAGCATTGATATGCAGCTAATGAATAAACCAGTGAATAAAAATTTCATAGTATAATTGTTGAGTATTGAGAAATCCGAAAAACCGTTGGAGTTAATCATCTTTATCTAAAAAAATCATTTCCATTCTTTGATCAATTTTCTCCCATCTTCTTTTATGGTCGGATCATCCTCGGTTTGATTGGGTATTGTAAGCATCTTTGTAAGTGTGGCAAGCGCTTTACTTTTTTGGTCATTCTTTTTATATGCTTTTGCCATTTCAAAATAGTTCAAAATAAACCCATTCGTTATTGAATGTGCCTTTTCAAAAGCCCTGATTGATTCACTTAAAGATGACACAGGTAATCCCCCAAATAAAATTTTTACTGCAGCTTTTTCAAATACGTTCAATGTGCTGATTTCGTAGTTCCATCTGCCCAATACATGCCAGGCTTTAAAGTTACCGGGGTCATTTTTGATGGCTGCATCTACATATTTTTTAATTTCTTTGGCCGAACTTATTTTCTCCTTCCCACTTTTATTTAGTGAACTTCTTCCCAGGGCGATTGCCATTACACAGTTTGACTCCGAATTACTCGGGTTAACCCTTAAAGCTGTACCGGCATAGGTTTTAGCCGCTGAATAGTAATCTTCAATCAACTTTGGGTTGGTTTGACGCTTGCCGATCCTGCTACACAATTCACTGCATTTATTTAGGGAATAAATATTTATGGGATTGATTTTAAGTACTTCCTTAAATTTTGCGAATGCGGCTTTTTCATTTGGTAGATTCTCCAAACGATCGGCTTCCTTTATCATCGCTGTAACATCCTGCGCAGGCAATGTAAATAATAGCAAAAAGGAAAAGACGGTTAACAATAGGGGCTTCATTCTAAATGACTGTTTTATAACTCACGCCAACTTCACCCTGGAAATTTTCAATTGGTGGAGATAATTTTTTAATAGTAATACTTACGGATTTAATTCTATCATCCATTTTATGAATAGACTGGTTTAATTCCTGCGCAACCGTTTCCAATAGCGGCGTGGATTGCTGCATTCTCTGTTTAATGACTTCATAAACGGTTACATAATTCACTGTTTGCCTCAGTTTGGTAAGTTGCTCATTGGTATCTAATTCAATATCCGCATTTACTTCAAACTCATTACCTAATAGTTGCTCCTCTTGGTACACACCGTGAAAGGAATGAAACAGTAATTTATGCAAGTGAATGATTAACATTAATTGATAATTTATAACGGGTTAATTGATAATGGGATAATTGATAACGGGTTAATTGATAATTTATTTGGAGCCGGGATTAAAATGGTGAATGGTGAATCTTCAATGGTCAATCAATGTCGTTTACTTAAGAATTTATAATATTTTTTTTAATTACTCAATTAATAATAAAGCGGCACTCCAGGTATTTTTACGGCCTCGAATAAAAATTTCAGCCTTTTTATTCGCAGACTTGATTTTTTGTGTATCTTTTTTTTATCAAGAAAAAAAGAAAATAGAGTCTATGTTAAATGAAAAGTCTTCAAGCTTTGTTGCTACATCTTTAAAAACAATTTAAATTTCAAATAGCTTAAGTAAACGACATTGAATGGTGAATGGTTAATGATTCACCTTTTACCATTGACTATTCAACTTTATCAATGCGCCCCCTTCGCTCCAAGGTATCTTTCCGCATCCAATGCAGCTATACAGCCACTTCCTGCAGCAGTTACTGCTTGCCGGTATATTTTATCCTGCACATCGCCCGAAGCAAATACGCCTTCAATATTGGTTTTTGAAGTACCGGGAATAGTAATGAGGTAACCGGCATCATCCATATCCAGCCAGCCTTTAAAAATATCACTGTTGGGATGATGGCCGATTGCTACAAAAAATGCACTTACCGGAATTTCCTGTTTTTCACCGGTCTGGTTGTTTTTTATTCTTACGGCTTCTACTTTTTTATCTCCTAAAATTTCATCGGTTTCACTGTGCCAGTACATTTTTATATTGGCGGTATTCACTACCCTTTCCTGCATTACCTTGCTTGCCCTCATTTCTCCTTTTCTTACAATCATGTGTACCTGCGAACATATTTTTGAAAGATAAAGCGCTTCCTCTGCTGCAGTATCTCCTGCCCCGATAATCGCCACTTCTTTTCCCTTAAAGAAAAACCCATCGCAAACTGCACAGGCGCTCACTCCATAACCATTCAGCCGTTGCTCACTCTCCAGGCCGAGCCATTTGGCGGATGCACCAGTTGAAATAATGACCGCATCTGCGGCTATCCATTTTTCTTCGTCTATTTCTACCTTGTAGGGTTGTGCTGAAAAGTCAACTTTTGTGGCAAGCCCATATCGTATATCAGTTCCCATACGCTTCGCCTGGTTTTCAAAATGAACCATCATTTCAGGTCCTTGTATACCATCCGGGTAACCGGGGTAATTTTCCACTTCCGTAGTGATGGTTAACTGGCCCCCGGGCTGTATGCCCTGGTATAAAACCGGGTTAAGCCCCGCCCTGCTTGCATAAATAGCTGCAGTGTAACCTGCAGGTCCGGACCCTATTATTAAACAATGTACTTTTTCTATTGAGCTATTATCCATGTTGATTTTTTATTGCCGCAAATTTAAGCAATTAAGAATTATGGTTTGGGGTTTAAAGTGAATGGTTTAGCATGCTTGAGAAAGAAATTAACATGCCTTACATTAAGGGTTACAACGTAGTACCACTAAATATCACACATTTGATCACTTCTTTGGCTGATTATGGTTTCCACAACTTTCTTTTATTTTTATTTTAGCCTTCCTATTTGGGAATCGAAATCGTTTTGTAAAAAGCCGCATACCCGTAAAACGCACCCAATGCTCCATTGCTAATATTTCCAATTACTTTATTGGGCTGGGCAAAGGGATTACCAATGCTTTGAAAGGCAAACTCCCAGGTACTCCAGAATGTATAGGTAGGTTTATCAATGTTACACAACTTCAGTGTAACGATATCACCCCTTTTGAAATAGTTGCTGTCAAAAGGCACCGGGTTATTCCTGTTTACTCCGGGATCCAGTTGCAACTGGTAGGTAGTGTTATCAATCACCTGGTCATCAAAAACTGAATTCTCACCCGGCAAATATGATTCACTGTTTTTCTTAGTAAAATACCGGATATAATTGCCGAGGCCGGGCGGGTCTGTTGATTTGACCATGATTACCACATCATTGGTATCTTTTGAAAAAGGCGCCGGTTTCCACCATAAGGAATCGGGTTTTTTGGCCAGGATGGGAATGGTGGTGGTGGCACTATAATCTTTGCCACCGGTATTGATATTCATGGTATAATTTGTATTGAATTCACCCACAAAAGCTGTTGCAGGGTTGGCCGGATCAATACTGTAAGAATACACTACAATTCCACCGGGTAGTGAAGTGGCATATTCTTTTAGTTGATGCGTACGTACACCATTCGACATGGTAATGGTTGCATTTCGCACAAATGAATTGAGTAGTTGGGCAGGATCAATGGTACTATAAAAACTAAGGCTTTTTGTAAGTACCACCACCGGGGGTTGGCCATTCTCGATATTGGCATCCACCACCAACAGATCTTCCGAATTCTTTAAATTAAAGTTGATATCTTTTTCGCAGGAGGCCAAAATAGTAAGTAAGAACAGGGCACTGATTATTTTATTCATCGTAAAAATTATTCCTTTATACAAATTTACCGGCTATTTGGTTTAGTTGAATACAAGTTCGGATAAATTTAACAGCCATTCAAGGGTTGTGTTGGTTATTTGAAGGATGATGTTGAAAGATGTTCTTTATAATACCTGATTAATAACGATGTGAAATAATTTCCAATTAAACCACTATCATTTATCAAATTATCACATTATCAATTATCAATTAAAATCATTTATTCAAAATTGGCGTCAACGTATACCCTTCCTTCCGCAGCAAACTGATCAGCCCTTCCTTACCCACCAGGTGGCCGGCGCCCACTGCCACAAACAAGCTCTCGGTATCCATCAGTGTTTTTAATTGGGTAACCCAGTTTTTATTCCTGTTGTTTAATAAAATATCCTGGTGTGCTTCCATTCCAAAATCAGTATCCTTAAACAGGGATTCAATATCCATTAAACGTTGAGATTTATATACTGTTATCATGCTATCAAAATAACGTTGATAAGTAGCTATACTATCAATTGACTTTAATAAGTCTTTCGCCTGCTCCTCGTAAGGAATACTGTCAAATACAGATGACTGAAACTCCATTGTTTCCAGGCCCTTTATTTCTTTTTTCTGTAGTTTGGCCACTTTCATCAATTCTTCTTCCACGCCTGAAAACGTTTTGCAGGGCATCATTTTTGGATACAGCATGGCAGCCAGGAAAAAGGGTTTGGTTCTTTCTAAAAAAGCAATCGGCATTTTTAGCGTGTCCTTAAAAAAGCCGGCTACTTTTTCATATTCCTCCCTGGTATACAGGTCCTGCAATTTTTTTCCATCCTTCATATTCATCATCAGCAATCCACTTAGCATCAGCGCCGGATCATCCATGTCCATTTCCATATACACAAGGCCCGAATTGGCAATGGCTGTTTTCAATTGCTCACTAAAATGTATATCATCCCTGCACATCAGGTGAAAAGTGCCGAATATATAAGAAGACTTTTTTAGGCCTTTTCCGCTGACTTCCCACAACAGGCTGTTGTCATCTTTATTTGCCATCAACTTTACCTGTTTAGGCTGTGCATTACAGGAACAAAAGAAAAACATTGCTCCCAAAACTTTAATAAGAGTCATCATAATCGTTTAGATCAAAAATAGATTTTATTTATTTTCTCAATTTAGTATTAAATACACGAAAATACATACCTTGTCGGGCAATTAATATACCCTGCTATGAAGTGCCCTGTTTTTATCCTCCTTATGTCCATCCTATGTGGCAGTGTATCTGCACAAAAAGATGTTCCTGCCTATGGCAAAATAGATAAAGCCGATCTTGAAATGAAAGCATGTGCCTTTGATGATGCAGCAGAGGCAATGGTTTTATTTGATGTAGGAGAAGTTTTCGGCAATCTGAATTTACAATCCACCACCAGTATACTAAGAACAGAATTCGCAAGACATGTAAGAATAAAGATATTGACCGACAAGGGACTCTCCCAGGCAAATGTTAAGATCCGGTATTATTCTGATCACAACGTAGAAGACATCAAAAACATTTCTGCACAAACGATCAATCTTGATGCATCCGGAAATATTGTTTACACAAAGGTTGAAAAGAGCCTCATTTATCGTAAAAAACTCAACAAGCGTTATTCTGAAGTGATATTTGCTTTTCCGGAAGTTAGAAAGGGAAGCATTATTGAGTATAAATATGTGGATGCTGCAGATCAGTTGAATGCATTAAAAAACTGGTATTTTCAAAGATCCATTCCGGTAAGGCTAAGCCGTTATACAATGGATTTTCCAAAAGAATTATTGGTAACAGCTACCCAAAAAGGTGGTTTGAATACGGTGAAAGTGGAGGCAAAAGAAGATTACCGCAATATAAGGACTTACACCATGAGGGATATTCCTGCACTCAGGGATGAGGCTTATATCACTTGCGACGAAGATTATATGCAACAGGTACTTCCTCTTTTACAGACTGTAGACTTTCCGGGACAACCTAGTAGAAGCATGTTGCGCACCTGGCCGGGCATTATAAAAGAATTAATGGAAGATGAAGACTTCGGCATTCAGTTAAAACGAAATATTCCCCGCACCAGTGACCTGGATGCTTTGCTCGAAAAAATTACAGACCCTTATAAAAAGATGTTGATCATTCATGACTATGTTAGAAAAAACATGCAATGGAACGAGTTCACCGGAATATGGGCGTTTGATGGTGTAAAGTCTGCCTGGAAAGATAAAAAAGGTACTTCCGGCGAAATAAACCTGATACTGGTAAACTTGTTAAAAGATGCGGATTTAAATGTACACCCGGTGTTGGTAAGTACCCGGGAAAATGGCAGGGTGAATACAGGCCTTCCAGGCATTGCTCAATTTGACAAAGTAATGGCCTATGTAGAAATAAACAGTAAACCCTATGTATTGGATGCAACCGATAAATATACCCCGGCAAATTTAATACCCTACGATGTGTTGTATTCAGAAGGCCTGGTGATTGAAAAACTAAGCACATATGAATGGGGCTGGAAGACATTGTGGAACGAAAAAAGAACGTTTACAAATCTTACCGCCTTAAATGTTGATATTGATGATAAGGGAGTAATGAAAGGAAATGCCAATATTTTATCATCAGAATATAGTCGCCTTGAAAGGATGCCGGTCTTAAAAAAAGGGAAACAAAATTTTATTGAAACATTCTTTGCTACCAGGAATGCAGCTTTTACATTTGATAGCCTCTATTTTGAAAATGAAGAAACGGATACCTTACCGCTAATTCAAAATTTAAGTTTTACCGGTAAAACCAGTTCCTCAGGTGACTATCATTATTTTTCTGCCAACCTGTTTTCAGGTCTCGAAAAAAATCCTTTTATTGCTGACGATCGTTTTTCAGATATCTTTTTTGGCGCCAATCAGAAATATATCATCACCGGCCGTTTTACCATTCCTCCAGGTTACCAGTTTGATGAGTTGCCTAAGAATACAAAAATGAGAACACCTGATAGTAGCATCATTTTTACAAGGTTAATGCAGGTGAATGACAATGAGGTTTCACTGAGAATACAACTGGACATTAACAAGCCATTTTACCCGGCTGATGAATATCCAGAATTCAAGGAATTTTACAAACGACTTTTTGAGATGCTGAACGAACAGCTTGTATTTAAGAAAAAGTAAATAAGGTTTTAAAGAAAGTATATTCGTTTTATGAAACTACCATTTTTGCTATTTGTTTTTATTAGTATAACGTATGTTTCAATAGGTCAAAAAGGAGTTCCTGCATTTGGTAAAATTGAACTGTCAGATTTTGATTTTAAAGATTGCTCATTTGACCCCGGTGCCGAAGCATACAAACTGATTGACTGGGGCAAAATGTATTATACGCGTAGTATCAACGACCCTTACTCGTTTACGCCTATGTTTGAACGAAGGGTACGTATCAAGATATTAAAACCATCCGGACTATCTTATGCCAATTTAACCATCCCGTTTTATACTAAAAATAATGAAGAAAAAATGGTAGGCGTTGATGCCTGTACCTATAATTGGACGGAAGATAAAAAAATAAAAAAATCAATCGTTTCTCGAAGTGCCATTTATAAAAGACAGGTCAATAAGCAGTATAGTGAAATGATCGTTGTTTTTCCGGAGGTAAAAGTAGGCAGTGTTATAGAATACAAATACCGGGTGCAACGCAAATCAATGGCAGATATAAAAGACTGGTATTTTCAAAGCAACATACCTACCAGGTTTAGCGGTTACCAGGTTAATATTCCCTTGCTGTTTCATTTTGCGATTCAGCCCTTAACGGTCGATTCGCTTGAAATAAAGGAAACAAAGTTTACAGATCGGTTACTAATAAAGGGAGCTGTAGTAAACAATACTATCCTGCAGAAAAATTACACCATGCACCACCTGCCCGGTGTACGCAATGAGCCCTATATGAGTTCTGCCAGGGATTATCTTCAAAGATTATCTTTCCAGTTATCTGAGATTGACTACGGAAATGGCAGTGTATTAAATATCCGTACCGACTGGGAAGATGTAGTAAGTGAGCTGATGACCGACCGTGATTTTGGCGGACAGATAAACAGGAAACCAACCCTGGCTTACGATATGATCATCGCAGCAAAAAAACTGGAAAGCATTGAAAAGCGGATGGCGTTTGTATATAATTACTTAAAATCAACGGTTCAATGGAATGGCAGGGAAACCATTTATAGCTACGATGGTATAAAAGCGGCTTTTCAAAATAAGACCGGTAGCAGTGCGGACATTAACCTGTTGCTAATTTCCTTGTTGAACCACGCAGGAATTGAAGCGATACCCATCCTGTTTAGTACCAGAGACAATGGGTTGGTCAATACAGCACTCCCATTCATCAACCAGTTTAATACAGTGATGGCATTTGTACCGGATAAAAATAAATATTTTGTGTTGGATGCTGCCGACCAGTATTCAACATATCATTTAATGCCTGCAAAAATTGTTAATTCAAAAGGTTTTATCGTGGAAAATAGTTCAGGACGTTGGCTCGATATTGTTGACACACTGAATAAGTATAAAGTAATTACTGCCACGAGGGGGGCAATTGATAGCAATGGAACGATGAAAGGAGATGTATTAATTACAGGCAGCGGCTATGCCCGTAAACAGCATTGCGAAAACTGGTTATCCGGCAAAGAAAAATTTAACCCGAATGACTTAACCAGCGGGAACGAAATAATAGAAATGAATGAAGCCTCTGTTCATAATCTTACAAACGAAAGTTTGCCATTGGAGAAAACACTACGGTATACCATGGCGCTAAACAATACCGGTGAACTTTATTATTTTAAACTAAACCCCTTTTCTGAACTGGAAAACAACCGGTTTATTGCCAACGAAAGACGCACCGATATTGATTTTGGCTTTCAGCAGGATTACTCAGTCTATGGCAACTATGTGATTCCGGAAAATCTTATTTTTGAAGAACTGCCTCAAAATATTTCATTGATCATGCCCGACACCAGTATCATCTTTAAACGATACATCAGCACAGATAATAATTCATTGAATGTAAGAATGTCGGTAGAATTCAAACGATCTTATTACACTGCTTCGGAGTATCCCGCATTTGCAGCTTTCAATAAATTATTATTTTCCAAACTCGATGAACCCGTCATTTTAAAAAAGAAAAAACTTTTATGAAAACGATCTGTACAACAATAATTTTCTTACTACTGTTGATAAGCAGTTTTGCACAGAATAAAATCTACGACGCTTCAACCATACCGGAAGAACTAAAGAAAAATGCCTATTCAGTAGTCAGGGAAGAGCGGATTGCATTTGAAGTAAAGTCGGTTGAAAAGGCGACTTATAAAGTTCATAGGGTAGTTACCATTTTAAATGAAAATGGTAAAGATGAATTGGAGTTTCATGAGTTTGCTGACCAGTTCATATCCCTCGAAGCTGTTTCCATACAATTGTATGATGGCAAGGGAATTGCACAAAAAAAATACAAAAAATCGGATTTGTCAATGCAAACAAATGGCGAAGGTTTGGTGCCGGATGGCAAGGTTTATTTTATTAAAATACCGGTATCCATTTTTCCGGTTACCATGCAGGTTGATTACGAACTAAAATTCAATGGCTTACTCAATTATCCCCGCTACCAGGTTCAAATGCCCGAGCAATCTGTGGAAAATTCTGTTTATACAGCATCAGTACCAGCAGATCTTGATCTGCGGTACAAGGCAAAAAATACGGCTATTGCACCAGTAACAACCGATGATGGAAAGGTAAAAACATATACCTGGACAATAAAAAACCTGTCGGCTCTTGAATACGAGGCTGGTAGTGTAAGCTATGAAAGCAGGTACCCGCATATTTTAATATCGCCCAATAAATTTGAACTGGATGGATACCAGGGAGATATGAGTACCTGGGAAAATTTTGGAAAATGGTATGGCTCGCTGGCTAAAAACACCGACAATTTAACCGGGGAAAGAAAGTTTTTCTTCCAGGAATTGGTTAAAAATGCGACTAATGAGCGTGAAAAAATCAGTATCATTTACAAATATCTCCAGTCCAATTGCAGGTATGTGCTGATAGCCCTTGGCATTGGCGGATTTAAACCATTTGAAGCTGATTTTGTTGATAAAAAGAAATACGGGGACTGTAAGGCATTAAGCAATTATACCCAGGCCTGCTTAAGTGCGGTTGGTATAAAAAGTTACCAGGCACTGATCAATGCAACTTATAATAAGGAACCTGTTGATCCCAATTTCCCCAACAATGAGTTCAACCATGTGATACTTTGCGTTCCCTTACAAAAAGATTCCATCTGGCTGGAATGCACCAGTAATATTAGTGAATTTGGCGTGTTAGGAAATTTTACAGAAAACAGGAATGCACTGCTTATTACAGAGAATGGCGGCAAACTGGTAGCCACTCCAAAAAGTCAAGCTTCAGATAATATGTTTATTTCCAGTTCAACGATCGATATGGAAATGGAAGGCTCGGGTAAAGTGAATGTTACGCTAAACACCACCGGCGAATATAAAGATGACCTGTTAAATTATATCGGTAATCAAAAAAGTGATGATCAAAAAAACTTTCTCGTTAATTATATCGGTTACATGCTACCGGATGAGTTTGCAATAAATTATGACAAGGCAGATAACCCCGCTACTGCAACCATGGCCATGAGCATCAGTAAAATTCCGGAGTTTACTGCCGGAAAAAAAATGTTCCTGAATCCCCGGATTTACAAAATCTGGAATTCTTCCTTACCCAAGGCCGAAAACCGCACACAGGATTTTTATTTCCAACACCCATTTATAAAAACAGATACCACCATGTATAAATTACCGGAAGGATTTGTAATTGAAACATTGCCCAAACCAAAGAATATTGCATTTGAATATGGCAGTTTTACCAGTTCTTATGAATATGATGAAAGTAAAAAGACCATTCGTTCTGTTGCAAGCCTTGTATTAAATCAATATAAAATACCTGCCGCTAAATACTTAGCCACCAAAAATTTCTTTAATGATGTATTGGGAGAATACACGGAAAAGATTGTGATAAAAAAGTTGTGATGATGTGAGGGATGAATGATGAGTCAATGTCGTTTACTTAGCGCTTTATTTTTCACGCAAAGACGCAAAGACGCAAAGGAATAAAATAAGCCGCAAAAAAAATTACAAAATCAGCTTTGCGTCTTTGCATCTTTTTTTCTTTGCGTGAAAAATTTCTTAAGTCAACGACATTGAATGATGAGTGATGAATGATGAGTGATTAATGATGAATGATGAGTAATGAGTAGTGAGTAGTGAGGGTGGCGGGTAGATGTTGGTATGAAGTATGGCTATCGATGAATTGCCCCGCCTTTCAGGACGGGGTTAAGGTGATTTTATACAAGTTTCGGCTTTAGCCAAACTGCTCTTCTGCTTATTGCTCTTTTTATTATCTATATAAGCCCAATCCTAAATGCCGGGCAAGTAAAAAAAATCATTTGAAAGCTAGGCATTTAAATCACACCGTACAAACTCCCACCCTTTTCAAATAACCGGTCAATCTTTTTTTCCGTGGCCGGATCCACTTCAACAGGTGGTGCATGATGCGGCTTTATCCTGGCATCAAAAACCAGGGGGCCTTTGCAACCCCAATGTTTATTTTCGGTAAAAGTATCAATGCCATGCAAATCATGCGAAGGATTGCAGCGGGTGAACACCACCCATAAAAAATTCCGCAGGCTATCACTTACAAAATCTGAATTGTCACAAATGATCAGCATGGGGACTGTTTGCAATTCGGTAAGATAATTTTTTAACTGCTCATCCAGTTGGTTCAATTCAACTTTTGCGGCGGCATAATCGCTGAAAGCTTTTGCCTGCAAGGCAATTACACCCGGCATTACTATCGTGGGATTTTCAAAATGGGATAAACCTTTCATGCAGGCAGGTATATCTGTTGCAAGGTCCCTTACCGTTTCTCCATAAGCTGCCAAAACTACCTTGCTGCCACTATTGAGCGATTCCCCTGAATAATCCAGCGTGTCGATGGTTGTATTAGTATAGAAATGGATGTCTCTTTTAAGATTGATTCGTTGTAAAATATATTGAAAAAACGCCCCAATATTTGTTGTACTAAGTTTGTTTGTTTCGTCGGCAGTTATGAATAAAAATTTTGCGAGGCTTAATTGTCCCGTCCCCAGGATATGGTTGGCGATGGTCAATATTTCTGACGGCTGTTTTGCCGGTGCATAAGGCGTGTACCGCTCACTGCCGATGGCTAACAACAAGGGATGAACGCCTGCAGCATCCACCGCATGTACTTCTTTTAACCCGGGTATCTCAGCCTGTATGGCGCCGCCGGTCATCTCATGTATTAACTGTCCAAAGCTGGTATCTTCCTGTGGTGGTCGCCCTACTACGGTAAAAGGCCAGATGGCATTTTGCCTGGCAAATACCTTATGCACTTTCATCAATGGAAAGTCATGCGTTAAACTGTAATAACCCAGGTGATCACCAAAAGGACCTTCGGGTTTATTCTCCCCCGGGTACACTTCCCCGGTAATTACAAAATCAGCATCGGTGCTGATACAGTAACCGTCTACATAAGTATACCGGAATCTTCTGTTGCCCAACACACCGGCAAATGTCATTTCACTAATGCCTTCAGGTAAGGGCATTACTGCACTTACACTATGGGCCGGGGGACCGCCTGCAAATACACTCACTTTGAGCGGCAATCCTTTTTTATTAGCCTTGGTTTGATGTACACCGATACCCCTGTGCAACTGGTAATGTAACCCAATCTCTTTATTAAACTCATAGTCATTGCCTGATAGCTGGATGCGATACATTCCAAGGTTGGCATTCATAATGCCGGGTTGCTCAATATCTTCCGTGTACACTTGTGGAAGCGTAACAAAGGCGCCGCCATCCATTGGCCAATGTTGTATTTGGGGAATATCCGCTACCTGTATTTGCTGAAATAGCGCAGGTTTGTTAATAGGATTTTTTAAGGGCAATGCTTTAAGAGCGGCAAGGCCTGCATTAAAATTGTTGATGGGATGTTTGATGGCTTTAACCGGATCATTTTTTAAAGCAATCAATTGCTGAACCAAACCAAGCGTTTCCCTGAATATGAATTTGCTTCGTTCCAGTGTGCCAAAAATATTGGATGCCGCCCTGAATTTACTGCCCTTCACATTTTCAAACAATAATGCCGGCCCCCCGGCCTCATACATACGCAAATGAATGGCCGCCATTTCCAAATAAGGATCCACGGATTCCTTTATACGAATAAGCTGACCATTTTTTTCAAGATCATTTAAACAAGCTTCCAACGATTTATATGCCATTCTTTACAGTTTCAGTACAAATGTAAAACACTAAAACGGGAGAAAGGTTGTAATAATGAATGATGAGTGAAGAGTGATGAGTAATGAGTGATGAGTGAGTCTTGAGTCCTGAGTAATGAGTAATGAATTATGAGTGAGAATGATGAGTGATGAATGATGAATAATGAGTATTGAATAACGAATGTTGAATAATGAACGGCAATGAAATATTGTATTAAAAGATGTACAGCAAGAAGTAAAGTCTTCACCACTTTTAGAGGCAAGTATCAACCATCAAACCTTCAACCCTCAACCTTCAAACCTTCAACCCTCAACCTTAAACCTTCAACCATCAACCTTCAACCTTCAACCTTCAACCATCAACCATCAACCTTCAACCATCATCTTTGCATCAATATACATTCGCCGGGCAGCCTGTTTTGCTATTGCCATTACCAAATCTTGGAGATAACCTAAAACTTACCCCTACACCAGTAAAGTAATACCAGTCCTTACTATCCGGGTTACCTCTTTTTACACCAGCAGCAGGATAAGCCGTGGCGTTTCCTTTATTTTCATCACCCCTGAAAGCAAGCTGCACTGCTCGTTGCCCGTTATTTACCAATAGCAAGGCTTCGTCTGCATAGGTGGTACTTACATCGTCTAAATAATCAGAAAATGTTTTACGCAGGCCAAATTCAAAGCGAACCCGTATATTTTCGGAAAGTGATAATTTTACGCCGGCTCCGAAAGGTAAAGCCATTTGAGTCAGGGTATATTTGGTTCTTCCCTGGTAAAACCCCTGCCCTTCTGTACCCAGTGGCTGTAGAAATATTTTTCTGCCGGCAGAATCTAAGGTAGAAGGATTATAATGAAAAGCGGATATTCCGCCAAAAACAAATGGAGTCAAAAATTTTTCGTACGAATTCAAAAGGTCATATTCCAAACCAAGGTGAACATCCGTTACAGGAGATGAAAAACTAAGATTACGATTTGCATTTACCAGGCTCTTTCTGTCATCGCCACTTATTTTACCAAAAGTAATATTACCTCTTACATACAGTTTTTCTGTAATTTCAAAAAGGCCGCCAATACCAAAAGCGGCATTCGCCTGTTGAAATGTAAATTTTTTAGACTGAAGATCGCCCTGGTAATTACTGATGCCTCCAAACAAAGTAAGATGGAGATTTTGAGCTTTTGCAGATGTAAAACTCATTAAAATGAAGGTACAAAAGATGAATCGTTTCATAGAATTAAATTATTTCGGATATTATACAAAAACCATTCCTATAATGATTAAACTGAATCAAACGATTTTAAAATTAAAAAAGTATCTATTGTAAAAAATAATTAATATGCGTGCAATAGCCGCTGAGATTGGTTTTTATCTATTCCGTTTCGAACCGGGCTCCTCCATTGAAAGTCTATTGCCTTGTAGGCAAAGGCCTCGGCCCAATGTCATTTAGTTAAGGATTTGAATTGCCCCGTCCGCCGCGGCGGACGGGATTAAACTGGGCAATATAAAGTACGGCTTTAGCCGAAGGAATAATTTGGCTAAAGCCGGTAAGAGAATAATATCACTTATCACCGCCCTAAAGGAGCGGTGCAATTCAAAAAGTTTGCTTAGCTAAATAACATTGGGCCGCGGCCTGTTCCTACTGCACAAAATTAGCCGGCTTACAAATTAGCTACCGATATTTAGTTCACCGTAACATTCCGAATGGGTGCTTACTAATATTTTCTGTCTTCTTTTGATACGAAGGCAAAAGAATTTCTCTTTTTTATCAATGCTCCTGTTAGTTTACAAAATATATAATACTACATTAGCTAAACAGTTCAGGAATCCCGATTGCTTATTAACCTATTTTATACTTTCATGCAACAATTTATTCTTGCTTTAGACCAGGGAACTACCAGCTCCAGGGCCATCGTATTTGACCAGAACGGATTAATTGTTTCGATGGCGCAAAAAGAATTTACTCAAATTTTTCCCCAACCTGGCTGGGTAGAGCACGATCCCAACGAAATTTGGAGTACTCAATTGGGAGTAGCCGCGGAAGCCATCAGCAAGGCAGGCCTCTCTGTAAAAGATATTGCAGCAGTGGGTATTACCAACCAAAGGGAAACGGTGGTGGTGTGGGAAAGGGCTACCGGTAAGCCTGTGTACAATGCAATTGTATGGCAAGACAGGAGAACATCTGCTTTTTGTGAATCATTAAAGGCAAAGGGCATGGACCCGTTGATACAACAAAAAACAGGTTTGATAATAGATGCCTATTTTTCCGCCACCAAAGTAAAATGGATATTGGAAAATGTGCCGGGAGCAAGGGAAAAAGCGGACCAGGGGGCATTGTGTTTTGGCACCATCGACACCTGGCTTTTATGGAACTTAACCAAAGGAAAAGTACATGCCACGGATGTTTCCAACGCATCCAGAACAATGTTATGTAATATCCACACGCTTGAATGGGATGCTGATTTATTGGAAATATTTGGTGTACCTGCCACCATGTTGCCGCAAATACGCAGCAGCAGCGAGGTGTACGGATATACGCAGAATATTTTATCGGCACATAATATTCCCATTGCCGGAATGGCCGGCGACCAGCAATCCGCCTTGTTCGGGCAAATGTGTACGCAACCCGGAATGGTAAAAAACACGTATGGCACAGGATGCTTCATGCTGATGAATACCGGGGAAAAGCCGGTGACTTCCACCAATAATTTACTTACCACGGTAGCGTGGAAAGTAAACGGCGTTACCCATTATGCATTGGAAGGAAGTGTTTTTATTGCGGGGGCAATCGTACAGTGGCTAAGGGATAGCCTGGGTATCATTAAATCATCCGCTGAAGTAGAAACACTGGCCTGCCAGGTAAGTAATAGTGAAGGCGTGTATGTAGTACCGGCATTTGCTGGTCTCGGGGCTCCACATTGGATACAAGATGCAAGAGGCACCATTACCGGTTTAACAAGAGGATCAACGGCTGCACATATTGCCCGGGCGGCCCTTGACAGCATCGCCTTTCAAACAATGGATGTATTAAAAGCAATGGAGGCAGATTCCAATATTTCAATAAAAGAACTTAGAGTGGATGGTGGCGCTACCGTTAATAATCTATTGATGCAGTTCCAGGCCGACATTATGAATACGATGGTGGTAAGACCGGTGATAACTGAAACCACCGCATTGGGTGCAGCTTACCTGGCCGGGCTGGCGGTTGGTTACTGGGAAAATATGGAATCCATACAAGATCAGTGGCAGGTAGATAAAAAATTCAGCCCCCTGATGGATGAAGGTACGAGAATCAACATGTCGAAAGACTGGCACCGGGCGGTAAAAGCTGCCAAGGCATGGGCGGAGGGATAGGTTAATTGAGAATTAGGAATTGGGAATTGGGAATTAAAAATTAAAAATTAAAAATTGTGTTCCGGGAATTTCCTTTTATTTTTTATTTAAATCTCCATCTCATTCCAGTATACGGATGAAGCAAATGAAAGAGCGATCGTGGACTGCAGCATTTAAAATCAACCATCAACCACTAACCATCAACCTTCAACCATAATCATCCTTTGACAATGTTCAAGGATTAGACCAAGTTGTTTATTAGAGAATAAATGACAATGTGGAAGAACAAATGTTTAATAAAGCTACACTGTACCGCCTCCTCTACTTCTGAGAGGAGGGAGGGAGGAGAGGCTTTCAACCATCACCAACCAACCACCGACGATCAACACTATGATGGACAGGCAAAAAATGTTAGCGCAGATAGAAGAGGTTCCGGAATGGGATATCATCATTATAGGAGGAGGGGCTACGGGACTGGGTGCTGCAGTAGATGCAGCTTCGAGAGGGTATAAAACTTTATTGGCAGAACAGGTTGATTTTTCAAAGGGCACTTCCAGCAGGAGTACAAAACTGGTACATGGTGGCGTGCGTTACCTGGCCCAGGGCAATTTTAAAATGGTGAGCGAAGCCTTAAGGGAAAGAGGATTACTATTAAAAAACGCACCGCATGTTTGCCACAATTTATCGTTTATCATCCCCTCCCTGCATTGGTGGCAAAAATGGTATTATGGTATTGGCCTTACTATTTATGAAGTATTGTCGGGTAAGTTAAGTTTGGGTAAAACAAGGTTACTAAGTAAAAAAACCACCCGGCAATTAATACCGGCCATTTCATCCAAAAACCTGAGCGGAGGGGTACTTTACCAGGATGGACAATTTGATGATTCAAGGTTGGCCATTAACCTGGCGCAAACCGCTGAAGAACAGGGAGCCACCGTCATCAATTATTGCAAACTCACTGCGCTTACCAAGACGGGCAAACGCATTACCGGCGTAGTATTACAGGATATGTTGACGGGTAAAACACTTACCATCAACTGCAAATCCGTCATTAATGCCACGGGTATTTTTACCGACCAGGTGATGCAACAGGATAATCCTGACCACAAGCCAATCGTAACGCCATCACAGGGTGTACACATTGTGGTGGATGCCCGTTTTTTTCCGGGAAAACAGGCAATGATGATACCTAAAACCGATGATGGAAGAGTATTGTTTGCGGTGCCCTGGCACGACAAGGTAGTATTGGGAACAACCGATACACCGGTAAATGATATTTCATTAGAACCACGGCCCTTGCCCGTTGAAATTGATTTTATCCTCCAGCATATTAATCGTTACCTGACTACCGACATCCGGCCCGGTGATGTAAAGAGTGTATTCGCCGGACTACGGCCATTAATAAAAGTAAAAGGAAAAAAAATGACTTCCATTTTACCCCGCGACCATACCACCATTGTGTCAGACAGTGGACTGGTAACCATTACGGGGGGCAAATGGACCACTTACCGAACCATGGGTAAGCATGCGGTTGACAATGCAGCCTTTTCTGCCAAATTGAAAATGTACCCATGCAAAACTGAATCACTACTCATTCATGGTTACACGGCAGGAGTAGCCACAGAAGATCCATTATACATTTATGGCAGCGATGCCGCAGCCATCAACCAGCTAATGATTGATCAGCCATCATTGAAGGAAAAAATTCACCCCGCATTACCCTATTCAAAAGTGGCAATCATTTGGGGAGTACAGCACGAAATGGCGATGACGGTGGAAGATGTGTTAGCAAGAAGAACAAGGGCCCTGCTTCTTGATGCGAAGGCTGCGATAGAAGCTGCACCTTTAGTGGCTTCCATAATGGCAGGGCTAATGAACAAAACTGAAGACTGGGAAAGTAAACAGGTAAAAGAATTTGAGGCAATTGCACAAGGCTATCTGCTCCCTTAATCATAAGTATTTTTATTCAATTAAATCCTTCTTAATATGACTCCATTTGTATCAGAACTAACGGGCACTGCATTGTTAATTATTTTAGGAGATGGTGTGGTAGCCAATGTAATATTAAACAAAACCAAAGGACAAAATGGTGGCTGGATCGTGATCACATTTGGCTGGGCCATTGGTGTATTTGTTGGTGTGTATGCATCCGCATCTTCAGGCGGTGGGCACCTTAACCCGGCTGTAACCATCGCATTGGCTGCACTTGACAGGTTCGCCTGGGCCAGCGTGCCGCTGATTATTGTTGCGCAGATGCTGGGGGCCATGTTGGGTGCTGGCATAGTGTGGCTTGTGTACAGAAGGCATTTTGACGAAACCCCGGATAAGGGTACACAATTGGCCGTTTTTTGCACGGGACCTGCTATCCGAAAAACGGCGGATAACCTGGTTTCGGAAATCGTAGGGACATTTGTATTGATATTGGGCGCATTGTTTATTGTTGCTCCGGGCAATACTTTAGGTTCGCTGGATGCCTTGCCGGTAGCCTTGCTGGTACTGGGCATTGGCCTAAGCCTGGGTGGCACCACCGGTTATGCCATCAATCCTGCAAGAGACCTTGGCCCCCGCATCATGCATGCCATATTGCCTATCAAAGGTAAAGGAAGCAGCGACTGGGGTTACAGTTGGATTCCCATCGCAGGCCCCATCATCGGTAGCCTGTTGGCCGCACTTTGTTTTCATTTAATTCAGTAGCAGTTTAGCCGGTAATACGAATATTCTGCACGTCCGATAGCTATCGGATTACACGAATTACAGATCAAATCTTTTTAAATTGCTTTATCTCATTTATGCTGGAAACATGGATGGGTTAATTCCCGCCTTTCCTGGTGAGTCACCCCCAAAGGTTGACTCACCAGGAAAGGCAATTTTGTGGAGCAATTATATTTTTACGCAGCCAGTTAGTCGTCAATTTTTATTTCACCATTCTTGTACAAATTAATTGCCTGTTGCAGAATATTTTCAATTGTCTTTAATGGTAAGGCCTCGTTTGGATCAAACAACATAATTTTCATTCTTGATCGTTTTTCCATGATTAAGCCGGGATGGTTAACCCGCTTCCCTTCTACAATGCCGATATAAGGCTATTTGTATTTACTGTGAACCCACAAATAACAAAACATTTTTCCCTTGTAACAAAAAAATGGCATTCCGTATTTCAGGGTAGGTGTAATGGCAGTATCCTGCGATATTAAATCTGACTCAACGCAAGTAAACAACCTTCTATCGGTTCCTCCTGTTTCAAATAAAAATTATCTACTTCTTTCATTGTTGTTTTCAAAACAAGTTTTAATGTTGCAATCAAAGCACCTGTTTCGCCTTCTATTAAAATTACAGGCAGAAAACAACCACCTCGTTTAAAATGATAACATTCCCCAAAAAATCTATTGCCCGGTTTAGCTCGGATTATCTTTTCGGAATACTAAAATAAAAGGTGCTGCCATTGCCGGGGGTGGATTCCACCCAAATTTTTCCACCGTGTTTTTCAACAATTTTTTTACAGATTGAAAGCCCAATGCCTGTTCCTGAAAACTCTGTTTTACTATGCAGGCGTTGAAAAATGATAAATATTTTATCGGCGTATTTCGGATCAATTCCAATCCCGTTATCCTGTATGGAAAATACCCAGGCCGCATCCACCACCCTGGCCCCTATTTTAATTAGGGGTTTTCTTTCGCTGTGGTACTTCAATGCATTGCTGATAAGGTTCTGCATCAACTGGAACATTTGTATTTTACTGGTATTGTGCAACACAGGAAGCCCCTCCACTTCCACCGCCGCATGTTGTTCACGGATACTGTTGTGTAATACCATCAGCACTTCCTGCATTACTTCATTCATGTTGGTGTCTGTAGCAATATCTGTATTGGTTCCCGTTCTTGAATATTCCAGCAAATCGTTGATCAGTTGTTTCATCCGGTCTGAACCATCTACCGCAAAATGAATATATTTTTGCGCAGTTTCGTCTAATTCGTCTTTATACTTCTGCTCCAGCAATTTCAGGAAACTGCTAACCATTCTTAAAGGTTCCTGCAAATCATGCGAAACAATGTAGGCGAAGCGTTCCAGTTCAGCAAAGGAAGTCTTCAGCTCTGTGGCTTTTTGCTCCAATTGCTCGTTGGATATCTTTAATTCTCTTTCAATTTTTTTCCTGTCCGTTACATCAAAGCCCATTCCTACCAGGGCTGGCGCCCCTTCATATTCTGTAGCAACAGAATTGTAATAAAATGGAATCTTTTGACCAGATTTTGTTAACAACAGAAATTCTATGCCCGGCCTTCTGTTGGCAAATACGTCTTTACTCCGTTGCGCTACCGCTGGCTTGTCATCTACATCATAAAAGTCAAGCGGATGCATTTGTCTTATTTCAGCAGCCGTGTATCCGGTAACCGTTTCAAAATTTTTGTTCCAACGCAAAAACTTTCCATCAATGTCATACAAATAAAATATGCCTGGTAAACTATTGATGATGGAATCCGATAATTCCTTTTCGTTCATGATCCGCTTCTCTATCTCCAGCTTTTCAGTTACATCCCGGAAATTTTTAACAATTCCGTTAATAGAAGGAATGTGCAGCATATTGGTAATCGTATCTTCCAGCCAGTGCCAGGTGCCATATTTATGAAGCACCCTGGAAATTGCTCCCTTTATTGGAATTCCGGGGTTTCTCATTACTTGTGCAAATAATTTTTTAGCCGCATCCACATCATCCGGGTGAATTAATTCAAATACATTCAAATGCATGCTTTCTGTTTCGGTGTATCCCAAAATCCTTTCTACCGAGGGCGAAATATATAAAGGGGTTCCGGTTTCTGACAGGATAGCCACGCCATCGGAAGCCTGTTCCACCAAACTACGAAACTTTTGTTCGCTTTCTTTAATCTGCCGATCTGCTTTTACTTTATCAGAAAAATCCAACCCAAATCCCATCAGGCAGGTTTCTCCCTCATACTCAATCTTCATCCCCGAAAAATAATAAGGAATCTTTTGTTTATTTTTCAATAAAAAATTTGCTTCCAGATTGTCTTCACCCGATAAAAAGACATTCCTGATCTTTTTGTCCAGTAGTTTCTTTTCTTCATCATCAAATAAATCAAGAGGATGCAGATTGTTTATTTCTTCACCGCTATACCCGGTAACTATTTCAAAGTTTTTATTCCATCTTAAAAATTTTCCTGCTTTATTGTAGAGATAAAACACAGCCGGCAAACTATTGATGATAGAATCCGACAGCCCCTTCTCTTTTAATATCTGCTCCCTGTCTTCAATGCGTTCTGTTACATCCTGCATGGCACCCAATACCCTGGCCGGTGCGCCATTATCATCGTAACTGATATATGCCCGGTCAAAAAAATGTTTATAGGTTCCATCAACCGACCGGAACCGGAATTCTTCAGATATGAAAACTGCATGACTTTCAATTGCATTTTTCATATTATCCTTGATTCTTTCCAAATCATCCGGGTGCACCCGTGATTCAAATATTTCAAAATTGATATGATGCTTTCCGGGTGTAAAACCATATAAATTATATAAGTTTTGATTGCCTACTGTTTGATTGGTAGTAAAACTGTGGTCCCAGATTGCATCATTGGTAGCCCTGGCAATCAATTCAAATCTTTCATTCGAATTTCTGAGTTCCGCCTCCCCTTTTTTTCTTTCGGTTATATCCCGTGCAAATCCAATCAGGGTATTACCAATGGCCATTTTTGAATTAATATCCACATACAGGATGGTGCCATCCTTTTTTAGCATTCTTCGTTCATACAACAATGTTTTTCCCTGTATTAAATCCTGTATGCGCAACGGCAGGCTCAGGATATCTTCTTCGGGCATAAAATTATTGATATGCCTGCCCAGCATTTCCCCGGAAGTATAGCCGCCCATTGTACAAATGCTCCTGTTAACTTCCAAAATAATACCGTCCACATTTGATATAATAATTCCATCTGAGGCCTGCTGAATAAGCGACCGGTATTTCATTTCATTGTTCGCTAATGAAAGTTCTGTATTTTTCTTTTCGGTAATATCGATAACGGAAATGAGCCAGTGTGTTTGATTATTAAGTTCCAGTGGCACAATGGACAGCAGCAGATAGATTACGCCCCCGGAATTGGTTTCAATCTGCGTTTCAAAATTCAGCAAACGCCCTTTTTCTTCCAATATATTCCGGATAGTATTCCTAACCACCTCACGCTTTTGAATGGATACTTTGTTTAATAGTTTAGTATCACTTGTGTTTTTACCAATAATATTTTCACGGGTCGTTTCCAGCATCGCCGCATAGCGCTCATTGGCATCCACCACCTTTTCATCCATATCATATATCGCAAAAGATAGGAGGCTGGATTGAAAAGCTTTGGAAAATTTTTCTTCACTTTCCTTCAGAGCTCTTTCTGTGTTGATTCTGTTGGTAACGTTTCGTACAAATGCAAGCAATTTGCCACCATGCAATAAATTTGAGTTTATTTCAATATCAATGATTGCCCCCTCCTTAGTACACATTTTCCGTTGAAAATTGGCGCTTTTTCCGGCCTTCAATTCATCAGCCCTCGACTGGTCAATAATCACCTTTTTTTCAAGCAGCAAATCTTTGAGGTTTAACCGGGCAAATTCTTCGTACGTGTAGCCGGCTATATTATGCGCAGCCTTATTGAAGTGATGGATGGTGCCATCAAAACTATAAACAATAATACCATCTGAAGCCTGTTCAATCAGGTTCCGGTATTTTTCCTCGCTCTCCTGCAATTCCGCCGTTCGCTTTTGAACGAGCCGGTTCAATGTTTCTGGTCTTTTGGCCACCACAAAAACAAATATGCCTCCCATCACAGCAATTAAAAACCCTAAAATGCTGAGCCAGAAAATATTGATAGCTCCCCTGTTATCAACTGGTATTGCACTAAGCTTCCACTCCTGGTTATGTACGTTTACAGAAACATACTGGTCGCTTACCTGCTTATTAGGATGGGTAATAAAAAATTCTTCCTGCCCGGTATCAGGATTAATTTTCGACAATTGATAATAATAGCCCGTTTTGCCTGTGGTATCAATTCCCGCAGCTTTTAATAAGGTAGGCAATTTTATAATTACTGCGCTAAAGCCCCAAAACTCACCATTTCTGAATATAGGGATACGGCCTGCAACCCCCATCCCTCCCTGCTTTAAGGCAAAGGGACCCGCATAAAAAACCTCCTTTCTTTGAATCGCTTTAAACGCTTCTTTATTCCTTGCAGAATCTTTTAATAAATTGTACCCTATTACATGCTCATTTCCTTTTAAGGGGTACACATACCTGATTACACCACCTGGCATTAATTGCAATACATCTATTTGGGAATTGGCAGCGAATATTTGTGCGGCTACGGAATCAAAATCTTTTATTACTCCATCTTTTTGAATAAAAAAAGACAGGGTACCCGCTGCAGAAATACCTTTTATCAGTGACTCCTGCAATCTTTCCTTTGCTGAAGATACAAAATTTAATGTCTCTTTTTTATTTGCTTCCTTATTGATTAACAACCGCTGAAAAACCAGCATTCCGATTAAACCGGAGAGTATCACGAAAGTTAATATCCCCAGTAGGTGGGGTTTGTATTGCCGGGTAAATGATTTAGCTGAACCTGGGAAATTGTTAAACTGATCATTTCCCTCCGGTGTAGTATCTGCTGGCATTTTGTTAAAATGGTATTCGGACTTTGACTGATTGTAAATTGTGAATTTAAATGTAGAATAAAATACTGATAAATTACAAGTGTAAATGCAATGACGGACATTTTGAACGTTTAAAAGACCAATTATATATTTTTTGTAGTGCAATCACTATAAGAAACTGGTTTTAAAAGCAGGCAAAGATAAATTTGGCGGGATAGAAGGAGGTCGGTTACCATTGCAGCATAAAGTTAAACATACGGATACAAGTAGTTGAGTGTTCAACTTTATCCAATTAAATTAAATAATGCTATGCTGTTTTGTATTCCCCCGGCAGGAATTATTCAGGCGCTTTAATGTCGTGGAGATGTAATTTCAACGCGTTTTTTAACTGATTAAATTCAACACTGGATGATTGCACCAGTTCAGTAAGCTGGCTGCTTGTAATGCCTGTTTTCGATAATTTTTCTATGTTTCCCAACATACCAAATAATGAATTAGCCTGTAACATTCCCGTACTGCTTTTCAATTTATGTGCGGTTTTACAAACGGTATCAAGGTCGCCGTCTTTAAAAGCATGCTCCATTATTGCGAGGTCAGCAGGTGTGTCCAGCAGAAATATTTCTATTATCTGGATAATGAAATTTTCATCATCCATCTGTTCAAGTAATGCAAGGTCAAATAATCTCTCTTCAGTTATTGTCATGTTTGCTTTTTTTGTTAATAATAATTGGCTATCCGAAATAAGATACTCTTCAATCATTGGAAAACAACATATACTTCACGCCCCTGTCCCATCGAAAATAACGACAAGCGGAAATGATTGTTATGTTATCACACTTGAATGATATAACTCAATAATGATAAAATTATTGCAATAAAAAAAGTAGACATTTTCCTACAATTAATTAATCCTAATGTTTACAAAAAAAGGTGTGCAAATGGTTCATTTTTGTAATTAAACCAATGAATAAAAAATTCTTCCTGCAAACCAATTTATCCAACAGTACTATTTTCTTAAATAGAAAAACTGGTTCTATTATACCAGGTACAGATTAATGACAGAAAATAGTAAAAATCATCTATGGAACCGCTAGAAAACAGTATTTCAATTCTCATTATTGAAGACAATCCCGGCGACCAGGTATTGCTGGAATCGCACCTCGAAAACACGCACTTATCCATTGAAAAAATCACCGTTGCAGAAACTATTGCAGAGGGAATCAACTATTTAAGAAAAGAACCTTTTTCGTTAATATTCCTCGATTTTTTTTTACCCGACAGCAATGGCCTGGAATCTTATACTGAACTGACCAAAATAAACCCAAAAATTCCAGTCATCATATTATCCGGCTTATCGGATACGGAACTTTCATTAAAGGCAATTTCACTGGGTGCGCAGGATTTTTTGATAAAGGGGGAATACTCCCGCCATAGCCTTGAAAAAGCAGTAAGGTATAGTATTGAAAGAAAAAAGAACATCGAATTATTAAAGGAAAACAATGAGCGGTACGACATCATATCAAAGGCCACCAATGATATTATATGGGATTGGGACCTGGTGAATGATAAAGTAAAATGGATAGGACAAGGCTTGAAAAATTACCTGTCTCAAAATACTGAATTTGAAGAAATCCCTTATGATTTTTGGAGAAATGGGTTGCATCCGGAAGAAAGAAAAAAAATAGTGGATAGCCTCTACCGGGCAGTTTCCACGGGAGAAAATTCCTGGAACAGCGATTATCGCTTTTTACGTGCAGATGGCGACTATGCACACATCAATTCAAGGGCGTATGTAATTAAAAATGAAGATCAGAAAGCTATTAGGATGATTGGCTCGATGCAGGATATTACAGACAGGAAGAATGCGGAACTGGAAATGCAGAAGGCAAGAATTGAAGCGGAATCGGCGAGAAAAACACAGGAACAGTTTCTCGCTAATATGAGCCATGAAATAAGAACACCCATGAATGGTGTAATTGGTATGACTCAATTGCTGGCGGGTACCGGGTTGAATAAAGATCAGCAGGAGTATGTAGCAACCATCAATGAATCAGCCAACAATTTAATGGTGATCATCAATGACATATTGGATCTTACTAAAATTGTAGCGGGCAAAATTAC
>Ga0209181_10001967_pt1 | contig 34293 bp, 31 predicted proteins | sample MAT05_FD_187208 | JGI IMG/M metagenome (GOLD analysis project Ga0209181, IMG submission 187208) | Freshwater microbial communities from Lake Fryxell liftoff mats and glacier meltwater in Antarctica - MAT-05 (SPAdes) (version 2) | ecosystem: Environmental > Aquatic > Freshwater > Ice > Liftoff... | reverse complement strand
TGACTAGAAGCAGTCAGGCTTACCATAACAGGGGAGGCCGAAATTGGAACTTCTTGACTTCCGAAACCAACGGAAGAAAATACCAAAATAGTGGCATTTGCAGGAACCGTTAATTTGAAGGTACCATCGCCGAGTGTTTGAGTTCCGGAACCGGACCCTTTCACCTTCACCGTTACTCCTTGTACAGCCGACCCATCTTTTGAATCAGTTACTTTACCGGAAACTACGGTTTGCGCCATCGCTGCCACTGAAAATAGCAGGAACGCAATCGTTTGCATGAGAAGCTTGCAAAGCCTTTGCATGTTCTTTTTCATTTGTGAAATTTTTCTTTTTTAAATGGCCGGGGAAATATTGGCAAAAACGTAAGGTGTTGAGAAGTATCAATTTACACAGGGTAAAAAGTAACTCTTCCAACAGGCAGGCATTTTCGTTTTATTTCATATAACAACCATTATCGTTTTTAAAATAAAGGTTTTTTATTAAAGTGTACTTTTTACACATTTAGATGTGTAAAAGTTACACAATGTAAGGTGTTTTTTTGAAAGTTAAAATATTTGTTAAAGAAATTTTTTAAATATTTTAATAAAACCTTAACTCAAAATAAACATGACATAATTATGAGCAAAGGCAATCAGTTTTCGCTGCATTCAGAGAAAATAAAAGCAGCTAAAACTAAAAGTCTATCCCCACAAACTTCTTTTTCCGCTTGCCATATTTTTCATAATCAAATTTGTACAATTTTCCAGGGCGGTGCGAAACTTCCTGTTCCATTTCATTTAAATCAATTAAGAAATCCATGGAGAAGAATTTTTTCCTAAAATTTCGCCTGTCAAGTTTAATATCCAAAATTGCCTCATACAAATTTTGAAGATCTCTTAATGAGAATTTTTTGGGCAATAAATTAAAACCCAGGGGATGCTCCCGTACTCTTTTTTGCAATTGTTGAAGGCAGGTGTCAAAAATCTGCTGGTGATCAAATGCCAGGTCTGTAACACTTTTTACATCATGCCAGTGCAATTCATTGTCAAGAATATTCAATTTGTGGTGCTGAACATTGATCAATGAACAATAGGCTACCGTTACTACCCTGCCGGCAGGGTGGCGGTCTACCGTTCCAAACGTACTCACCTGTTCAAGATAAACATCACTCAGTCCTGTTCTTTGCTTTAAAATCCGGTAAGCCGCAGCATCAAGGTCTTCGTTTGGAAAAACAAGATCACCCAATAATGACCACTTACTGGAATATTTTTTCAAATCACTTCGAATGAGTAAAACTTTCAATTTGGCCTCATCAAAACCAAAAATGATGCAATCCACAGATAAAGCGATACGATTTGTGTTTTCAACTTCAGACTGTATTACCTGTAATGTTTTGATATTTTTCAATTGTTTCGCTTTTTCTTCTGCTAACATACTATTTTTTCGTGTTTACTGAATGGTAAGGTTAAGCGGGACTCTAAACTTTCGTCCCGGCGAAACAGTAAACTTTGCTCCCGTTCCAATATTTTGGGGCGTATTTAATATACACTCACCACCCGATTGCGGACTCACTAATATTTCTGAACCAGATGGAAGTGGTGTTGGAGGAATTCTGTTGTAACTCCAGTTGGAAGCATCTGTCCAATTGCCATTGCCAATGAATGAATAAACGGTGGGTGGTTGATAAATGTACACGTGGTATTCTCCCGGCGCAAGCGTAATGCTTTGAGTTAACGTACCAATATTAAAAGTACTTTTACCCGGCCCGTTGGTACCGGTTGCATTACCATTACTTAAATAATTATACCAATCGCCGGATTTTTGGAAAGTAACATTTCTTGATTGTTCTACCACGTCAAAGTTGGCAACTACGGTAACCTGCATTCCATTTGCAGCGGGATCAGCTATTTGGAATCGCTTAAACAGCCCTACATTATCATAGAAGTCATAGGAGAAATTACTACTATTGAAGACAGCAGGATTTGAAAGTCGCAGACTGATCAATTGGGAATAATTATTGAATAATTTAAGCCGGTTAGGGTCTGCCATGTAACTCCAAAGAGGTGGCTTAGTGCCGGTTCGCCCGTTAAAATTTATGGATGTATCATAACCTCTTTCGCCAAATTGCCAGATCATTTTAGGTCCGGGAATGGTAAAAAAAACGGCTGCAGCGGCTGCCTGCCTATCAAGGGCTGTTGCCAGATTCTTTACATTATAGCCGCCGGAGCTATTACCAAATTGCAAGTTTTTCACCATCAGCCTTTCCTCATCATGACTTTCCATATATCCCATTTCAGCCGGGGTAAAAAACTTTTGCTGCGTGCTGTTGTAAACTATTTTAGAGAAGTCTGAATTAGAACTATAACCCATCGTATTCTGGTTGTAGGTATGATTATTATTCCCCCAAAGTAAAAATCCCATAAATGAATACTGCTGCTCCTCCTGATATTGGGTGCCCAAAAATTCAAGGATCATATAAGTGCCAGGAAACATTGGTACGATATGATTGTAATACCTGAAAAGATTATCAATCCTGCTCTGGTCCTTATCTTCCACCGTAGTTTCATTTGAAACTGTTTGGGTAAATCCTTTGGCGAGATCAAGACGATATCCATCTACTTTGTATTCTCTTATCCAATATTCCAATGCCCTTTTTACCAGGTATTGAGTCGCTGCAGAAGTATGATTTAAATCGTCAAATACGCTGTACGGATGGGGAGCCTGGGTATTGAGCCATGGATTATTAGCAGCAGGCCTGCTATTGGCCGCATCCCAATACAATTTTCCCTGTGGCGTATTGTATGCATCAAGCTGGTTATACACTACATCCAATATTACAGCAATACCATTTTTATGACATAAATCAACAAACTCCTTAAACTTATCTTTTGTGCCATAAGCTTTATCAAGTGCCAGATAAAACGTAGGATTATAGCCCCAGCTATCATTTCCGCTAAATTCATTTATTGGCATTAGTTCTATGGCATTTATACCCAGTCTCTTAAAATAACTGATAGTATCTATCAGCATCTGGTAATTGCGGGCATCTCCAAAATCACGAACCAGTAATTCATAAGTGATTAAATTTCGCTTATCTGGCTTTACAAAATTCGTCACCTGCCAATTAAACGGTGTGCTGCAGGTTTGCAACACGCTGACAATCCCGTTGGTAGCAGCCGATACATTTTGATTAACCGGGTAGGGCTTAAGGTCAGGATAAGTAGCAGCCGGTATATACTGGTCGTTCCAGGGATCAAGAATTTTTTCTGAATATGGATCGGCAATATAGATGGCATTGTCTACCAGGTACTGAAATGCATACTCTACCCCTCCGGTAAGTCCGTGAATCGTTAACCAGTAGTAGTTACCATCTGGCGTTTTGTTCATTTGGAACTGGCTTTGAGCAGCCCAGTTGCTGTTTGGAAAATCACCTAAAACAACTGCGTTCAATTTATTGGGTGCAAACAATACCAGGGTTACAGAATCACAACCCGGCCAGTAATTAATTCCTTCTTTTACGCCGGAAGGCAGCACCAGCGTGGTGTTTGGGGGAGGTAAATAAAATTGAACAGTATCATAATAACTGATGCCTGCCACAATCAACTCCGCAATAATTTTTTGATCGCCTGCGGCTGCAATAGCCGGGCTACCGGAAATTGATGCGGCCCCCGTGATTGGCCCAACTATTTTAGTTCCGTTAAAGTAGAGGTTCAGCGTACCTGTAGCGTTAGAGGCAATTGCAGTTACCTGCACCGATTGGCCAACTGTTGCACTGACTGCTTCATTCGACAAATTAAAAGTGGGTAAAATAAAAGGTTGGGTAAAATGTATATAATTTCCCCCTGCAGCAAATATGGGTACAAACATGTCGCTACCATCAGTATTTCGTTGTGCAAGAGATCCCGAAGCATCTCTGAAAAGAAATCCCAGTTTTAATATCGTTTCACCAACCGGCACACCGCCTGCTCCGGCATTAAAGTATGCTCTTGGATTATTAATAGTAAACGACCACTTATTGTTACCCAAAGAGGTTGCCACAGGAGCTGTTGTAGTTGCCCATGTAGTGGGCGTGTATCGCCATCTCGCATTATCGGTGCTTAAATTAGTCACTACGCCGAGGTGCATGTAAACAGTACCTGTAAATCCCAGCAATCCCTGGTTACCTTTGGTTGCATCCACTGTTATGGTTAACGGGGCATTGTCAGATGGAAATTGTGGAGTCCAGGAAAGTAATTGAGCTTGTAACGCAATAATTGAAAACAGGGTGCACAGCAAAGCGAGACATTTTTTCATATAGCAAAATTTAATGTGTAAAATAAACACATTATTTCAAAAAGAAAAAATATGTTTATGAATTCACCATTAAAATGCGCTCATTTTATAACATTTGCCTTGATAGATAACCGAAAAAAACAAACCAGCGCATTATAGCAGCATTCATTTTACAAGGCTGCTTAACTTGCGTGGTGGTGATCGAAGTAATGATGTTATTTAAGGGCATCTCTAAAAACTTACCTTTTCCTCTCTTTTGTCGAAGACCCCGAATTTTTTGGGGGAGAGGAATTAAAGGTGAGGTCAAATAAAAAAATGAGTTTTTAGAGATGCCCTTATTAAAGTCTTGTATTTCAGCCAGTATTTCTGTTGATTTTATCGCCGGACATTGTAAAATCTTCTATTTAGGCCATCCATATCATGTGATTTATTTACTCCGAAATATTCCGGAAATATTTTTTCAGATTGAGCTCTTTAGGTGTATTTATCTTTACGCAATAAAGCAGTATAAAATTGATTTCGCTTGGGTGTTTCAAAATAAAACAACCTTGTCTTCATAATTTTTAACTTTGAAGCAGCAAAACACTTATGAATCTACTAGAACAAACAAAAAGACTACAGCAAAAAACTGCTGAATGGTTAGTTTCCGCCAACTCAATTCAGCCGGAAAAAGTAACCGGTGATGAAATTGAAGATTTGAGGGATGTACTTCGTTTTCATGAATATCGATATTATGTACAAAATGATCCGTTGATTAGTGACGCAGAATACGATGGTTTGTATAAGCTTTTAGAAAAATTTGAAAAGGAGCACCCTTCGATAATTACAAAAGATTCTCCTACCCAAAGAGTTGGTTCGGGATTGGTAAATGATTTTTCAAAGGTTGAGCACCTTGTTCCCATGTTATCGCTTGAAAATTCGTACAATGCCGACGATCTTTTGGACTGGGACAGAAAAGCAAGGGAACTTTCCCGCCTGGAAGAAATTGAATACTGCGTGGAGCCAAAGTTTGACGGAGCCAGCATTTCGGTTATCTACGACAATGATTTACTGGTTCGTGCAGCCACCAGGGGCGATGGTGTTGTAGGTGACGAAATCACCCTCAATACAAAACAAATCAAATCTATTCCCCTTTCAGCAAAATTTAGCGGTTATGGAATTGATCAGATAGAGATGCGGGGGGAAGTATTGATCAACAAAAATAATTTTAAAACTTACAACGATAAGTTAATGGAAGAAGGGATTCCGCCATTTGCCAATCCGAGAAACGCAGCGGCCGGCTCTTTACGAATGAAGGATACAGCCGAAGTAGGCCGCAGAAATCTGGAGGTATTTCTGTACCATGTAAGTTATTTAACCAATGGTGTTGCAGATGCCCCTGAAAAACAACCGCTGTCGCATTCGGGCATGTTGGAAATGCTTTGGAATCTTGGTTTTAGAAGTCCGATGAATGAGATGAAAGTGGTAAAGGGAATCAAGGGGGTGATACAATATGTGGCTGAATTTGAAGAAAAAAGAGATGGGCTTCCCTATGAGATTGATGGTATGGTGATAAAAGTGAATGACCTCAACCTGCAGGAAAAACTAGGCATGACATCTCACCATCCCCGTTGGGCAATCGCTTTTAAATTCAAAGCAAGGCAAGGAACCAGCAAATTATTGGGTGTAGAATTTCAGGTAGGAAGAACGGGTGCAGTTACGCCAGTAGCCAAGATAGCTGCTGTACAGGTTGGGGGAGTTACTGTAACCAGTATTTCAATTCACAATGAAGAATACATTAAAGACAAAAACCTGATGCTGGGCGATGCGATTTTGATAGAACGCAGTGGTGATGTGATTCCGCAAATTGTAAAATCATTTCCCGAATTAAGAACGGGCGAAGAAAATGCGATTGAATTTCCAACTAAATGCCCTGTTTGCCAGCATCAATTATTTAAACCGGATGGAGAGGCCGTTTGGCGCTGTATCAATATCAATTGCGAAGCGCAGGTGGTTGAACGGATTATCCATTTTGTAAGTAAAGATGCGATGGATATAAAGAATTTCGGCGAAGCCAATGTTCGCAAATTTTATGCCCTTGGCTTTGTAAAAGACGTGCCAGGTATTTACAGCATTGATTTTGATGCAATCGCTCAACTGGAGGGCTTTGGTAAAAAGTCGGTAGACAATTTAAAAACAGCCATTGAAAGTTCTAAATCGCAACCGCTGCACCGTTTGATTTATGGACTGGGCATACGTTATTGTGGAGAAAACACCGCCAAAACATTGGCAAATACAGTGAACCATTTATTGGATTTTAAAGACTACAGCAAAGAACAATTACAAAATCTGGAGGATGTTGGTGTAAAAGTAGCCGGTAGCATTGTTCGGTTTTTTCATGATGCAGACAATTTGCTGATGCTTGAAAAACTGGAGGCACTGGGCATTTCACTTAAAAATCAAAAAAAGCAAATATCCGTAAATGACACCCTGGCCGGACAGACATTTCTTTTCACAGGAAGTATGATACAATTAAAAAGAAGTGATGCTGAAGAATTAGTAGAAAAAAACGGTGGTAAAATAGTGAGTGGCGTTAGTAGTAAGCTTAACTATCTGGTAGTTGGTGAAGATGCCGGAAGCAAATTGGAAAAAGCAAAAAAGATTCAATCCATCAAAATAATTAGCGAAGAAGATTTCATAAAAATGTTACCTGTTTAGCCAATTTTTTTTTATATTTAAGTATAAGATTTCTATTCAAACAAATTTTCGTGCATACAATATATTTTGTAGGTACAATTGCAGTTAAAATCTTACGCTCATGATTAAAAAAATCCCTGGCGAAACATGGAAACAGCTTCAGTTTACCGGCCATAAACAACTACGGAGAAAATATGCAGTCTCCTCTACTGGCCGTGCAGCCAGCTACACCAGTGAAGTGATGGAGGATGGGAAAATTTTAAACGGCTCTCTTACTTCAGGATACCGAACGTTGAATCTTCATCTCGAAGAAGGCAATGGAACCATTTACCTGCACAGAGAAATTGCTAAACTTTTTTGTAAGAAACCTACCCCAAAGTATAAATATGTCATTCATATCAATCACAAAAAAGAAGACAATAATTATACAAATCTAAAATGGGCAAACCTGGAGGAGGTTGGAAATCACCAGCAAAGCAGTCCACAAAAAATCGCTTATAAAAAACGACAGGCCAATAAAACCGAAGGACTTAAATTAAACATCACCCAGGTTAGATCCATTAAAGAAGTAATAAACGACCCCAGGCGAAAACTTACTTATAAACAAATGGCGGCCAAATATAAGGTAAGCGAAATGACCCTCTATAGAATTAAAAGTGGAGAAAACTGGAGCCGGGTAAAATAATCAAACATTCGAAAATCTAAAAAAGGAATTGGTTGTTTAAACCAATTCCTTTTTTTATTAGTTAACAAGGCAAGTAAAAAAAACTATGATACAATTGACAACTATCAAATTTTTAAAAGATCTGGAAAAAAACAACAACAGGCCCTGGTTCGAGTTAAACCGAAACAAGTATGAAGCAGCCAAAACCGACCTACAAAATATGGTTGAAGATCTAATACCCGCCATTGCAAAATTTGATGAGCCTATAGGAAATCTCGCAGTTAAAGAGTGTACGTTTCGCATTAACCGGGATGTGCGTTTCAGTAAAAATAAAAGCCCTTACAAAACCAATATGGCAGCCTACTTTAGCAAGGGTGGTAAAAAGGCAAGTATTGCCGGTTATTACTTTCATTGTGAGCCCGGCAAAAGCTATGCAGCAGGTGGATTTTACACTCCAATGCCCCCGGAACTTGCCAAAATAAGACAGGAAATAGACTATAGTTTTGATGAGTGGAAAAAAATCCTAAACAATAAATCGTTTAAAAAATATTTTCCTGAAGGCGTTGATGGAATTGAATCGTTGGTTAGGCCACCGAAAGGCTATGAGGAGAATAACACTGCCATTAATTATCTAAAGATGAAACATTTTATTGTGAGTGCCCCTTTCAGTGATGATGCATTGCAAAGCAAAACACTTGTGAAAGATATTGCAAAAGTATTTGAGACGATGAAGCCTATGATTGATTTTTTGAACAGGGCGGTAGAATAATTCACATCGTCTGCCAAAACAAAATTGGATGTTCCCACATTTCTATAGGAAGCTGAATTCAAAAAAATGCACTCCTAAAAATATTAATTGTTGAAACAGTTTATCCCTAAAAAAAGAGTGGCCAGAGATAAAAATCTCCGGCCTTGCTTACCTCTGAAACCACAAGAAAAAAGGTTAATGATATTTTTATAAGGATATATTTTTGCGAAAATTTACAACACACAGATAGACATATCTATTGGGATGGGCATTCATTAAGATTGGAGAAAACTAACTACTGAGCAGATTGTAAAAGTAGTATTTTTCTTTAACAAATATGATTTTTTTTACAATAATTTTTCCGATTGATTAATTTCTTTCGAAGCAAGTGCGTATAATCTTGCTCTTTTTCGATTGTACCACCACTGAGGTAAAGTCTTTTTCATCAGGGTATCGATGCTTCGCATACCAAATAACTTCCAGGCTCCATCCAGTTTACCACCCAGATCATTTTGCATGGCTCTCAAACTCATTGCAAATCCACTTTCTATATATTCCATATGGTGCCAAAATCCAGCCGGCATAAACAAGGTATCACCATGTTCCAAAATCACCTCGTATCCTTTTGCAAATCTTGTAGCGGGAAACCGTTCATAATCAAAACTTTCATGGTAATGCGAATAATCGGCCACACTAAGCACCTCCCAAGGTTTACGATACAATTTGTACTGCTCCGCATGAGGAAATAACAAAACCCTCTTTTTTCCAATAAACTGAGTATGAAGAATATGGCTCATGTCAATATCAAAATGCATATGGGTAATAGAGCCTTTTCCACCTACAAAAAGCATTGGATATTTTTTTACAAACCCCTTCATGAGATGCTCTGGCCAGAAGAAATCATTTACAAGTCCGGGAGCATGTTGAAATATATTGAATAGGAAAATCCTCAGTTCCAGCGGACCTTCTTTTACCATTTGCAGGTAATCGCCAAACTTCATATAATCATCGGCAGTATTGATGGGCGTATAAGCATCACTTTTAATGTTATTATAAACTCCTACCTGGGTTTCGCCTACGGCGTTTATAAAATAATCCCAATTCCATTTTTCCAATGCAGGCCATTGCCCGGCTAGACCAGTAATCACCAATGGCTTTTTAATATCGTAATAATCACGCCTAAAATCCTCAGCGGATATATAGTCAACCTTTTCAACAGTTTTTAACTGCATATTGCTTTATTTTAAAAGGCTAAATTACCAATTAATAATTAGCAATATATGCCACCTATCATTTCAATATGCCGATACGATATCGTAATCGTGACCTTTAAATTTGGGTTAGAAGTGGATAAAACGTGCTCCAAAAAATAAGAGTTTCGTAAAAAATCATAAAAAAACTAATAATTGTTAGTTTTGTGCAAACCAATACCTTTCATGGCTAAAATATTAACTCAAAAAAATAGCACTAAAAAAGAAGTAATTATTCAAAAGGCAGCGTTGCTTTTTAAAACAAAAAGTTACAAATCCGTTTCCATGAGAGAACTTGCAGAAGCACTGGGCGTGGAAGCACCGAGTTTATACAATCATATCCTGTCAAAAAGTGAATTATTAAAAGAAATTTGCTTTAAAGTTGGAAATAGATTTACCGTGCAGATTGAAATGATTGAGAGCAGTAAAGCCCCGACTATCGACAAAATAGAAACCATTATCCGTTTTCACATTAAAACTATGCTGGAAAATTTTGATGAAGTGTATGTTGCCAACCATGAATGGAAACACCTGCAGGAGCCATATTTGGGGGACTTTCTCAGCATCCGTCGCAATTATGAAAAGAGTCTGGTTATATTAATAGAGACAGGTATTGAGAAAAATGAGATAAAAAAAATCAATCCTTATGTGGCTGTATTAACCATTCTATCTGCAGTGCGGGGACTAGAATTTTGGCAAAGAAATAAAAAAAATATATCCCAACAGGTTTTGGAAGACGACATGGTAAATCACTTGCTCAATGGCATTGTAAATTAATAGTATGGCTGTACACTTTCATCCGCTTGCAGTAAAGCATTTGCAAAAAGAAACCGCAGATTGCGTAATTATTACTTTTGAAATTCCGGAATCGCAGATGGCTTTGTTTCAATTCGATCCCGGGCAAAATATTACGATCAAAAAAAACATAGATGGCACAGAAATTCGCCGCTCGTATTCAATCTGCGCTGCACCTTTTGAAAATAAGTTGTGTGTTGCTGTTAAGAAAATTGAAGGCGGGGTATTTTCTTCTTATGCTAACAATCAGCTAATGGAAGGCGATGTATTGGACGTAATGCCACCTACCGGAAATTTTAATACGACATTAAATTCTTCTAATAAAAAAAATTACCTCGCCTTTGCGGCAGGAAGTGGAATAACACCCATACTATCCATTATAAAAACGACGCTGGCTACTGAGATTGAAAGTTCATTTACACTTGTGTATGGCAATCGTTTTAGAAGCTCTATACTATTTTTTGAGGCATTGGCTGGCTTAAAAAACAAGTATACGGAACGGTTTAATCTAATCCATGTGTTAAGCAGGGAAAAATCTGTTTCCCCTGTCAATTTTGGAAGAATTACAACAACCAAACTCATCGAACTGCAAAAAATAATTGATTATAAATGCATGGACGAAACCTTTATCTGTGGCCCACAAGAAATGCTTTTTGACATAAAACAATTTTTAGAAGTAAAAGGTGTCGACCAGCAAAATATACATTTCGAATTGTTTACTACACCATTGAACAAAGAAGCGGTAAAATTACAATCGGCTGGTAGCGGTGTGGAAACAGCGAAAAGCAAAATCAGCATCCAGTTGGATGGAAGAATTTTTAATTTTGAATTGGCATTTAACGGCGAAAGCATTTTAGACGCTGCACTTGCACAGGGAGCCGATTTACCCTATGCCTGCAAAGGAGGTGTTTGCTGCACTTGCAGAGCGGTACTAACGGAGGGAAAGGTAAAAATGGATGCTAATTATGCTTTGGAAAAGGATGAACTTGCCAAAGGCTTTATTCTCACCTGCCAAAGTCATCCATTAACAGCCACGGTAGCGATCAATTTTGATTCCAGATAAGGAATTGGACACCAACGATAACCCGGTGGAATTTTGCTTTTAAAAAGGTGCTTTTCTGTTTACCCTTTAATTGTTAAGTAAAATGATATTCTTTTTTTCTTCGGCTGATTTGTATCATTTTTCCACTTAACAAAGCAACTGAACTACGATGAGATACGCCAAGGCTGGTGGTTTGTTTCTAAACTTTATGAACTAACAGTTGTTAGTTTTATATATTTTTATCTTATAAACTCAACTTATGGCAACTCATGACCTTATTAATTCATTTGAGCAGAAAATTGAAAAAGAAGTAAAAATTGAACCAAAAGACTGGATGCCGGATGCATATCGTAAAACAAATATCCGGCAAATAAGTCAGCATGCACATAGCGAAATAGTAGGCATGCTCCCCGAAGGCAACTGGATTTCAAGAGCTCCTTCTTTAAAAAGAAAAGCCATTTTATTAGCCAAGGTGCAGGACGAGGCCGGGCATGGCTTGTATTTATATTCCGCCGCAGAAACACTGGGTACTACCCGTGATGAAATGATCAATGACCTGCATAGCAGGAAAGCAAAATATTCTTCCATCTTTAATTACCCCACGCTTACCTGGGCAGATATGGGCGCCATTGGCTGGCTGGTGGATGGTGCTGCCATTTTAAACCAGGTAGCTTTATGCCGTACTTCTTACGGGCCTTATGCAAGAGCACTGGTTCGTATTTGTAAGGAAGAAAGTTTTCACCAACGGCAGGGTTTTGAAATACTACTCGTGTTATCAAAAGGAACAGCCGCACAAAAAGCCATGTGCCAGGATGCGATCAATAGGTGGTGGTGGCCCAGCCTGATGATGTTTGGACCGAGAGACACAGAAAGTACCAACAATGACCAAAGCATGAAGTGGAAAATCAAAAGAAAAACCAATGATGAATTGAGGCAGAATTTTGTGGATATGATTGCATTACAAGTAAAGGTATTAAATATGACTTTGCCTGACGAGGCACTTAAATGGAACGAAGCCACGCAACAGCACGACTTTGGAGAAATCAACTGGACAGAATTTTGGAATGTGGTAAAGGGTAACGGCCCGTGTAACAAACAACGTTTACAGGCAAGGGTAAAAGCGCATGAAGATGGCGCATGGGTAAGAGACGCCGCAATGGCATACGCCACAAAAAAGAAGAACATCAACACAAAAGCAGCTTAAAACAAAGCTTGATGAATGTAGTACTCAATATTTTAAAACCGTTGAAATGCTAAAAAAATCGATCAGGGCTTAAATAATACCGCTGACTAATTTTATATTGAATTTTTCACCCGATTCCAACCCGTTGAACCTGAAATATGTAAAACGCATCATAACGATTTCTTGACCCAATCAATTATTTATGAATCTTCATTTTATAAAAAAGTACTACTACGGTGATATACCAGAAGATAGTGCAGGCGGCAACTCATCCGAAACTACTTCTGCTAAGTCATCGCCAGCGAGTCTGAATGACTGGCCACTTTGGGAAGTATTCATCCGGAGCAAACAAGGACTGGATCATAAACATGCCGGCAGTCTGCATGCGGCGGATGCAGCAATGGCCATAGAAAATGCAAGAGATGTGTACACAAGAAGACAGGAAGGTGTAAGTATTTGGGTGGTAGAAAGCAAACATATACATGCCAGTAATCCCGATGATGCAGCAAGCTTTTATGAGCCTTCAGAAGATAAGATATACCGCTATCCAACATTTTATGACTTACCCGACGAAGTAAAGCACATGTAAAAAGCAACTTACCAAAAAGGGACTTTTGAAGCGAATTCTAAATTACAGACACCATCAATTATGAATATTTTCAATGCCATCAATAGCGATGAAAGCCCGAATGATGCGACTTTATCACCAAACCATCATTCGGACAATAAGGAGGCTTTGCTGCTGCACCTTGCAGACACCACACTGATTCTTTCGCAACGCAATACCGCATGGTGTGGCCATGGACCAATATTGGAACAGGACATTGCCATTACAAATATTTCTCTCGACTTACTGGGACAGGCAAGGAATTTTTACCAGTATGCAGCAAGAGTCATCAATGAAGCAAATGCCCTGAATTCATCCACCGCTGAAATAGCAAATACTGGAGAAGGCTTGAAAAAAGCTTCAGAAGATTCACTGGCATACCTGAGAACAGAAAGAGCATTTAAAAACCTGCTATTGGTTGAACAACCAAATGGCGACTGGGGACAAACTATTTTACGACAATATCTCTTTAGCCAATTTCAATATTTATTGTATCAGCAATTGCAGCAAAGCAACGATCAACAGTTAGCTGCAATTGCTGAAAAGGCCATCAAAGAAGTTATTTATCATGTTCGCTGGAGTAGTGAGTGGGTAATTAGATTGGGAGACGGAACCCCGGAAAGCCATGCAAGAATGCAGCTTGCATTGGATGAATTATGGCCCTACACCGGTGAATTTTTTATGCCAGCCGAATTTGAAAACAAAGCATCCATCGGCTTTGAACTGGATTCGCTTAAACAGCCTTGGCTTGAAAAGGTTAGTGAATTATTTGAAGCCGCAACCCTTCCTTCACCCAATAGCATGAAATCAACGTTTATGCAAACCGGTGGAAAAACGGGCAATCATTCCGAACAACTGGGGTTCATTTTGGCAGAAATGCAATACTTGCAAAGAACTTACCCCAATTCAGTTTGGTAACGGAAGCCTTGTAAGCATTCGAGCGTATCAATATAATTTGTTGATGGAGTTTTAATAATTAGCAACCAAATGGAAAGCAATATTTTGAACGAAAACAGTTTGATAGAAATCCGGCAACTCTTATCAACTGTTTGCGACCCGGAAATCCCGGTGCTTACCATTGCAGATTTGGGCATTTTAAGGGAAGTGAAAATTGTAGACCAAACAATAGAAATAAACATCACACCCACCTATACCGGCTGCCCTGCAATGGATATGATAACCATAAATATCAGACTGGCATTGATAGAACATGGATACAAGAACATTTTAATTAAAAGCATTTTATCTCCGGCATGGACAACCGATTGGATGACTGAAGCCGGAAAAGAAAAATTAAAAGCCTACGGCATCGCACCGCCCAATGCAACCCCGTCCGTATGCGAACCCAAATTGTTTGCAGAAGCGGAAGCCATACAATGCCCCCTGTGCAATAGCTGGCATACCAACTTGGTCAGCCAATTTGGATCTACAGCTTGCAAGGCTTTGTACCAGTGCGAAGATTGCCTGGAACCGTTTGATTATTTCAAATGTCACTAATTTTAAAAATCCAGATTAATCCCAATTTGTATAGCTTGCAAAAAATTAACATGCCATGTCATCCATTCTGTTTGAAAAAAAAGAGTCCATCGCCCTCATCACCCTTAACCGCCCCGAAAAATTCAATGCCTTTGACCGTGCAATGGCTTTGTTACTGCAAAGCATATTGGATGATTGTGCATCGGATAAGAATATTCGTGCCATTTATCTCACAGGCACTGGAAAAGCATTTTGTGCCGGTCAGGATCTGGGAGAATTAGTTGGTGAAAATCCACCTGGCTTTGATGTGATTTTATCTGAGCATTATAACCCAATCATAACCCGGATCAGAAATATTCAAAAGCCGGTTGTATGCGCAGTAAATGGAGTAGCAGCAGGCGCTGGCGCAAACATCGCACTGTGTTGCGACATTGTAGTTGCCGCCACATCTGCATCTTTTATTCAGGCATTTAGTAAAATTGGATTGATACCTGATAGTGGAGGCACCTTTACTTTACCTCGTTTGGTTGGCTTTCAAAAAGCAAGCGCATTGATGATGCTGGGCGATAAAATAAGCGCAACCGAAGCCGAGCGAATGGGTATGATCTTTAAAGTATTTACAGATGAAAATTTTACAGAAGATAGCTTTAAAATTGCACAAACCCTTGCTCAAATGCCTACCAAAAGCCTGGCTTATACAAAACTGGCCCTAAATGCTTCACTCAATAATTCACTGGAAGCACAATTGAAAAAGGAAGACGAATTACAGTTTTTGGCAGCACATACAAAAGATTTCAACGAAGGTGTACAATCATTTATTGAAAAAAGACCTCCGTTGTTTACCGGTGAATAATAACTGGTCAACCTATCAGAAATACCATTTAAACTCAATGACAATGAAAACAGAAAAAGATTTATTTGCCGCTAAAGTAATAGAACAGGTCATGAAAAACGACCTCTTCAGCCAATGGCTAGGTATCGAAATATTGGATGTTTCTGAAGGGTATAGTAAAATAAAAATGACGGTACGCCCTGAAATGATGAATGGATTGGGAATTGTACACGGCGGCATACCGTTTTCATTTGCCGACAGTTGCTTTGCTTTTGCCTGTAATAACCGCAATGTTTTATCAGTCGCTTTGGATACTTCCATCAACTTTATAAAACCGGTTCATATAGGTGATGTGCTAACAGCCGAGGCGAAAGAAATACACAACGGTCAATCAACCGGGCTTTACCATATTACCATTAGCAATCAAAAAGATCATATAGTAGCCTTGTTTAAAGGAACCTGTTTTCGTACCAAAAAAGCGCTGGTTAACAGTTGAGCAGCATCATTCCATATTAGATATACTTCATTTCCGGTATATACTTTATACACCGAAGAAGCCAAAAAACACGACCTTTGCCGCTGCAATGGAAAAATCAAACTTTATAGATTACATCAGAATTTTTTGCCGCAGTGGCCATGGAGGCCCTGGTAGCAGGCATTTTATGCGTACTAAATACAATGCTATGGCAGGGCCAGATGGTGGAGATGGAGGTCGTGGTGCACATATTATTTTAAGAGGTAGTTCGCAATTGTGGACGCTCTTACACTTACGGTATTACAAAAATGTACTGGCTGAAGATGGCGAAAGCGGTAGCAAAAACAATAGTACCGGCAGGTTTGGTAAAGATATTATCATAGAAGTGCCGCTGGGTACCATCGCCAAAGATGAAGCAACCGGCCAAAAAGAAGTAGAAATTTTAGAGGATGGCCAGGAAGTAATTTGGGTGAAAGGCGGCCGCGGAGGATTGGGTAACGCCAACTTTAAAACTGCTACCAACCAGGCACCGGAATATGCCCAACCTGGTGAAAATGGCGTTGAAGGCTGGAAATTTCTGGAACTAAAAGTATTGGCAGATGTGGGATTGGTAGGTTTTCCAAATGCGGGTAAATCAACGCTATTGTCGGTAATAACTGCTGCTAAACCCAAAATTGCTGATTATGCATTTACAACGCTTGTTCCTCAATTGGGGATGGTAGATTACAGGGATGGCAAAAGTTTTTGTATTGCTGATTTACCGGGCATCATTGAAGGAGCGGCTGAAGGAAAAGGATTGGGACACCGGTTTTTAAGACACATCGAACGCAACTCTATTTTATTGTTTTTAATACCGGCAGACTGTGCGGATCATAAAAAAGAGTTTGAAATTTTGGTAAACGAATTAAAGGAATACAATGCAGAAATGTTGCAAAAGGATTTCGTAATTGCCATCAGCAAAAATGATATGCTGGATGATGAATTAAGGGCGGCAATAGCAAAGGAATTACCCCAGAAAATTCCGCATGTCTTTATTTCTTCCATTACCGGCCAGGGCTTACCAGAACTGAAAGACCTTCTTTGGAAAACATTGAACGCACCAGTTAAAGAAATTTAAAAATACCTTCCAACACGGATGGCCAGCAGTCATTTTTTTGTTCAACTGGCATTGAATGTTCAGAAAACCTCCGCAAAAACTGCGGAGGTTTTTTATTTGCTCTAATACTCCCCTACATATCTTTACGCAACAAAAAATTAATTATTTGAACCCGGTTTTTAAATATATCAAGGAATATTATGCCCGGGAGTTTAATCTATTTTATCTGCTACTAATAATTTTGATGCTGGGCCTTTTAATTTACTTTAACTACTGGCACGGACTGGAAAAACAAATTGAAGCCGGAGACAATACCAAACTGGCCGATTTTGCAGGGTATTATCTATTGTATCTTATTCCATTTACCACGGCGTTTTTGCTTCAACTATTATTTTATAAAGACTGTAGTTATTATAAAAATGCCTGGTTTTGGGTGATCCTTCTTTTGGCACCCGCTTTTTTTTCTTTCCGTGTAAATTTTAATTTTCACCGGAGTTGGGTTTTGCAGACTTTTACAGGGCCCGATAAATATTTTTACCTCTATTGCATCAACTGGATTGTAAGGGTATTCGTATTGTTGATCCCGGTGTTGATCATCTGGCTTATAATAGATAGAACCAATCAACCCTTTTATGGTGTTAAAGCGTTGGATAGTGTTAAGCCTTACGCCATTATGTTGCTGATAATGGTTCCGCTGATTGTTGTGGCAAGTACTCAAAAAGACTTTTTACAAATGTATCCAAAAGCGAAAATGATCCATGCCATGGAAGTGACTGGCTGGGCTGCCCGGTGGCGTTATATTGTTTTTGAATTAAGTTATGGATTCGACTTTGTAAGCATTGAATTTTTCTTTCGGGGATTTTTAATACTGGCGCTCATGCACATCTGTGGTCAACATTGCATTATTCCGGTTGCTTGTTTTTATTGTGCCGTCCATTTAGGTAAACCAATGGGAGAAGCCATCAGCAGTTTTTTTGGAGGCATGCTATTAGGCATCGTATCCTACAATGCCGGCAGTATCTGGGGCGGATTGCTGGTGCATTTGGGCGTTGCCTGGATGATGGAAATTGGAGGATTTCTAGGTGCTTTGTTTGGGAAACTGAAACAGGTATAAATATTTACGTCAATCACAATTTCAATAATTAACCAAAATATTTTCAGCGTTTATCATTAATATATAGTGTATTTTTAGATCTGCATGAAACAATTTTTATCCATTATTTCCTTATTCTCACTATCTGTCATTTTATGCAGTTGCCCTTACGACTCACCCTATAATTTAGATCCGGAGCCTGTTCAAAACATTGATGAAAGCCTGCTTGGTAAGTGGGCCACCTTCGTAAAAAAATCAGGCAATGCAACGGGTTCAAAAGAGGAACCGGTAAAAATTATTTTTTCAAAACGAACAGATGTAGATTACGATATCGCCATAACCGGCTACATTGATGAATTGAAACCATATCATTTAATAGCCAATGATTCTATAAAAGGCACGGGCTACCTGTCGGATGTTGCAGGAAAGCAATTCCTGAACGCCTATATTCATGGCAAGGTATATATTGCAGAAATTAAAAAATATAAAAGCACCATTTCTATCCTCCCACTTTCCGAATACTTCACTTCCAAACTGATTAAAAATAGCAAAGAACTTCGCAAGGCCGTGGAGTTTCACTACCGGATAAAATTAACACCGGCACATGACGACATGTTTTGTTTAAGAAATTTACAAAAAGTAAATTGATTTTGAGTTGAATGTGAGTGGTGAATGGTCAATATTTAGCCATTGGCGATTCATCAGAATCTTTCAGGTTACCAGTCGAACCGTAATTTTATTCTTAGCATATCATAACCATCGTGTTGCCAACTTTTTAAACTAACGGTTGCAAAGGATAACACTGTTGCTCAATATTGGCAACTATTCAAATTTTCCAAACCTTTGAGTTGCAATACAACCGTTGCAAACGAAACAGTTGCAAATCATTTACATTTTAGTAATTTGCCATCTCAATAAATGATTGCTCCATGTTAAAAAGTAAAATCGCAGGTATCGGTATGTATGTACCAAAAAATGTATTCACCAATGATGACCTGAAAAAATACATGGAAACCAGTGATGAATGGATACAGGAACGTACCGGAATAAAAGAAAGACATTACGCACACCGAACAGAAGAAACCACCACTACCATGGGCGTGGAAGCTGCAAAAATTGCGATTGAAAGAGCGGGCACGACCGCAAAAGAAATCGATTTCATCATATTTGCCACCCTTAGCCCCGATTATTATTTTCCGGGATGTGGCGTACTTGTTCAAAGAGCAATGCAGATGAAGGAGATAGGTGCGTTGGATATCCGCAACCAATGCAGCGGGTTTGTGTATGCACTTTCAATAGCCGATCAGTTTATTAAAACCGGCATGTATAAAAACATATTGATCATTGGCAGTGAGAAACATTCCTTTGGGTTAGATTTTACTACACGTGGCAGAAATATCTCAGTAATATTCGGAGATGGCGCCGGAGCTGTTGTACTTCAACCAGCAGAAAAAGAAGGCCAGGGCATTATGAGTACGCATTTACACAGCGATGGAGAAAGCGCAGAATTATTGGCAATGTATAACCCTGGCACGCATGCCAACCATTGGGTAAAAGAAAAAATAGCCAATTACAATGAAGCAGAAATGGCAGACATGTTCATGAGTAAAGACATGATTGATCAAGCACAGAACTTTCCTTTTATGGATGGTCCGTCTGTTTTTAAAAAAGCGATTGTAAAATTTCCAGAAGTAATTATTGAAGCTTTATCCGTAAACGGGCACACAACAGCCGATCTTGATATGCTCATTCCACACCAGGCCAATTTACGAATCAGCCAATTTGTGCAGCAAAAACTAGGATTGAAGGATGAGCAGGTGTACAATAATATTCAAAAATATGGCAACACTACGGCGGCCTCTATCCCCATTGCGCTTTGCGAAGCTTGGGAAGAAGGTAAAATTAAGGAAGGCGACCTTGTTTGCCTTGCTGCATTTGGAAGTGGCTACACATGGGGCAGTGCGCTCATCAGGTGGTAAAAATTAGCTGAGCTACCAATTAAATAAATTGTCGGCCTTGTAACGAAAAAAAAAATACTTCAGGTTTTTGTTTAATCGTTGGCAGCTTGTTGTATTTTTTAACCCGATAGATATTTCATGGTTACATCCCAAATCCGATATCTATCGGGTTTGGGATGTAACCATGAAATATCAGGCTTAACAATGGAACCGAATTCATCTACTTTTGCCAGTAATTATAAAAAATGAGCCGGAAAATAATTTACTTCATTAATCCCATTTCAGGTACCCGGGGTAAAGAAGATTTAATAAAAAAAATTGAAGAAAAAACAACCCTTCAAAATATACCATTCGAAATACTACCTACCAATGCGGAGGGTAATTATTTCTTTTTAAAAGAGAAAATCAGCAACGAAAATATTACAGACATTGTTATTTGTGGCGGAGATGGCACTGTAAGCCAGATAGCCGCCACCTTACTGGATGAAGACATTAAGATAGGCATCATACCGATGGGTTCCGGCAACGGACTGGCACTTGCTGCAAAAATCCCCGGACAGATTGATAAGGCACTTGACTTGGTTTTTACCGGAAAAGCAGGCTATATCGATTCGTTTTATATCAACGCTACTTTTAGCTGTATGCTTTGTGGATTGGGATTTGATGCGCAGGTGGCGCATGAGTTTGCCAAACAATCCAAACGAGGTTTACTTACCTATATCAAGCAAACCATCCTGAGCTTTATTGACGTGCAGCCATGGAACTTTGAAATCATCAACAAAGGAAAATCGTTTACGGCAGCAGCCTATTTTATAAGTATCGCCAATAGCAACCAGTTTGGTAACCAGTTTACCATTGCACCAAAAGCGAGTTTGAAAGATGGCCTGCTGGATATTATCGTAGTAAAAAAAATGAGCAAGCTCCGCTTTATATGGGCCGTGTTGCAGCAGGTACTAAATGGCAAAATAAACGATCATGATGAAAAGACTTTTCATGAAAAAGATGTACTCTATTTTCAAACCAATAAGCTCATCATTCATAACCTGGATGCAGCACCATTGCACATTGATGGCGATCCCTCTCATACTTCAAAAAAATTTGTAATTGAAATTATTCCGGATGCATTTAAATTGATCCAGCCTGTCTGATATTTGATTATAAAATTCGGTAACTTACAATACATAAATTTTTCATTTAAAAGTCATTCAAACATGCGTACTGTTGCAAACATTTTACAAAACAAACCACCGGTTTTTAATTTTATAGATGCTAATGCTAAAGTGATAGAAGGATTACAATTGATGAACTCTGTAAACCTTAGCTACCTGGTTGTTAAACACAAGGAAGCCTTTCAAGGCATTTTTTCAGAGAGGGATTATAGCAGGAAAGTAGTATTAAATGGTTTACACAGTTCTACCTGTTCCATAAAAGATGTGATGAATACTTCGTTGCCTATGATCGCCCTGCAGGATACCGCAGAAATGTGTATGCAACTTTTCAGTAGCCATAAAACCCGCTACCTGCTTGCTTTTGACGACAATGAATTTAAAGGCGTTATCACCATTTATGACATATTAAGAGAGGCCATTCAAAATAAGGAAATGGTGTTTGATAAACTGGTCCTGCAGGCTTTCACCGATGAACAGGATGCGATTTTTTAGTTGAATAAACTTAGTCTTTAATTAATGCCAAAAGGTCTCGCAGGACCTTTTGGTTATACTCACTTTTGAAGGATGCAATTACATCCCTTTTTTCTGAGGCTGTTAAATGGAAGTTCAATGCTGCACCCAATTCTTCCTTTTTGGGTACATACATAAACGTGAGGCGATGTAAATTAAAAAGAGCCGAATCCTTCAAATAACTATATTCATCTGCCTGCGCATAATCCTGAAAGTTATGCCAGTTTTTTTGCAGCATAGTGGCTGGCTTTATTACAATATCGGAAATAGATCCTTTCTCCAAAGGGTTCTCCCAATAATCATTCATCCGGTCTCTTATCTGCAGTATTATTACTCCCCCGGTATTTTCACTGATCCATTCTTTAAAATTATCAATAAACCGCATGGAGGTTTCCTGTCCGAAATTATCCTTTATACCTGCATCCATCACATCAATTACGGGGTTGGTAGGCAGCCACACGTTGGGCAATACATACGGAAAAGTTGCATTCATTCGAAGTGCAGTTAGCAGGCGGATATTTTCGGGATTTTGCCTGGCAAAGAAAGCCCTGAAATCCACCGCATCCGGACTATAGTTTTGATCATTGATAAAGCCGAGCGGCTTCATCATAAAACTAAGTGGTTGTGTGGCCAGCATCATTTTCCTGCCATCCCGGGTAATGATGGAGTTATAAATGATCATCGGAATATTCGCTGCCTTTTCATCGGTAGCATAGTCCCTAATTTGTTTGTTGAGAAGACCATTTGTATTTTCATTCAGCTTTTGTTCAAATGCATATCCCCTATCTTTTACATATTTATAAGGACCAATAGCAAATTTTTGAGCTGGCGCAAATATGTCTCTGCTAATCATGGAGGAGAATACGGGGTTCAATAAGTCTTGCGCAATATTGTTGGTATAAACCGGTTCGTGGATATTGAGCCCCGGCGATTTACTTCTTTCAGCATACAACTCCCTGAAATAAGTGGCTGATAGCATACCGCCGCTTGCACCTGTTATCAAAAATGTTTGCCGCATCAGTTTACCGGCGGTTATACGATCAAGTTGCTGTAAGGTATTCATCACAAAGGTGGCGCTTCGTAATCCGCCACCACTTACATTGATGAAAATCATGACCGGCCTATCAGACAATTGCTTCTTTTTCCAGTTCTCCAAAATACCCATCATATTCGCTTTGTCACGGCCAATCAACTCAGGTGTAACCAATGCCTGTAAAGATTGTTTGGAATAAGCCGGCCGTTCGCTTTTGTTATTGTAATTAAGTCCATAAGCCTTGTTTCGTGGATCAATAATTTCGAGTTGGTACAAAAAGTTCAACAGCATTACAAAGGCAATCAAAAACAATACACTCCAGCTTTGTAAAAAATAAGTAAGTGCGCCAATAACTGCCACCATTATTGCAAACAAAATAAGGATGCTGGCAGCGGCGGGCGCCTGAAAAAATTTAATATCCAGAAAAAAGCCTCCGGTAATTAAAAACATAAAGGCCAATATCATCACTACCATTGCTGCAAAATGGTGGTGTTTAAAAATAGTATCCAAAAACTGCTCACTGTAATGCCCAACCGGTCGTGCTTTTTTAAATCTAAACCGTCCGGTTACAAAATAACTGACCTTTAAACCAAAGCCATCCGATTTGGATAATACAGCAGGATTATACACTTTTTTAAAATGCTCGGGACTTGCAATAACAGGTGCAATGGATCGAAGGATCGTTCTGTCGGCCCCAAAAAAGAAAGCAAATGAGAAAGCAATCAATAGAACCAGTCCACCTAAAAATCCAATTATTAAAAACATCAACTCAGTACTGGTGAGCAATTCTTTGTATAAATTAAATTGAATGGCCTTTATTAAATAGAAGATGAGAAAAGCAAGGGGCAGGATTGAATTGTTGATACAATATTTTAAAAACGGTTTGGATGTAGCAGCAAGGAATTTAAACCGCTTGGTATGTAAAATAAAGGTGGTGATATTCCAACTCATAAAAAATACGCCCACAGCAATACCAACTAATGCAGCACTCAATGCATCTACCTTACCCATGTACTCTGGTACAAAAAATAACGAATCTGCACCGAAGCTTTTCATGAAACCACTGTTAACAGCACTTACCAAAACCCACCAAAAAATCAAAAGTATCTGGTACTTACGAAAATGTAGGATTAACAGTTGAAGTGGAAAGAAATAAAAGATGTTGTTGAATAAAGGCCGCATTAAAATCGTTTTGCTAAATGTACAACGATTAAAGTAAAAAAAAATTACTGTGGCTAAGGTGCGATATAAGATAAAGGTTGATTCAATGAACAAGAAATTGAGGCAGCGGAAGAAGCTGAAGCATCATAAAAGAAACTGTAAATTAAGAAAATTATTGAGTGCCCATTAAAAAGTCGCCCATTAAACAACTTGATATGTAGCCAATTGAAGAATAAAAGTAGAAAAAGAAGAATAAAAACCTTTGGGCGTAAACACGGTATTCTATTGAATACTTTTCCGATATCTTTGGATGGTGAAATATTGACCACCTCAAATTTATCGGGCCATCTTTCACATTTCACGTTTTACTAATCATTCACCATCCACACTTAACTCAAAACCAGCAATTAATACACACGGGACTTTCTTACAACAAATAGTAAACTTATCAATGTCAACACTACCAACATTGCAGTAAACTGGTGAGCTACACCCAGCCAAACTAGCCGATCATTATCAGTAGCATTTAGTACCGTAAATATCCCCAATACAACCTGCAGCGTTATCAGCAGTATCATTGAAAGACGCAGATTCGTAAATAATTTATTTCCCTTGATGGCCTTTGCTTTAAACCACCAAAACAACACCATTACAAAAAGCAGGTACGCAATCCCTCTATGTATAAAGTGAACCATAATGGGATTGTAGGCTAAATTTCTCATCCATGGTGTAAGCTCACTTAACCCAACCGGCAACATTTTGCCATTGATATCCGGCCAGGTGGGCGCAATTACGGCTGCCCGCATACCCGCCATGAATGCACCATATATTAGTTGCACAATCAATACGGCTAATATCCCAACCAATAATTTTTGCAGCGGAGCGTTTGCAATTTTTTGCACAGGCCCAACGAGGAACTTCAATGCAAACCATAAGGTGTAACTTAATAAACCGAGTGCCGCTATAAAGTGCGTGGCCAGTTCCACATGTCCTACAAAATATTTTTCAGGTACCAGCCCGCTTTTTACCATAAACCACCCAATAAAACCCTGAATGCCGCCCAGTACAAAGAGGATGACCATAGGCAGGATCATTTCTTTTCTAAATTTCTTTTTGATTAGAAAATAAACAAACCCAATTAAAAATACCATGCCCATCAGTCGTGCCCATACCCGGTGAAACCACTCCCAGAAAAAAATGGATTTAAATTCAGACATCGTAAAATTCTGGTGTACATATTTAAACTGGTCGGTTACTTTGTATTTGTCAAACTCTATCTGCCACGCAATATCATTGAGTGGTGGCAGGGTTCCGGTAATGGGTTTCCATTCGGTAATAGAAAGGCCGGATTCCGTTAAACGGGTAATGCCGCCAATCAGCACCTGTATCACAATCATGGCTACACCAATCATCAACCAGATAGCCACTGCCCGGGAGGAAGAGCGAAAAGTCATTTCATTTTTCATCGTATTATTCATTGCGGATGCAAATTTAGTTCAGCATTCATTGTTTCTCCACAATGAATTGTATTTTTATTCCTTTAGTTAATTTTTGTTAAACACATGTTATTACCTTTTTACCAAACCATTCATATAGAAGCCGGACTTGATGAAGCAGGCAGAGGTTGCTATGCCGGTCCTGTATTTGCAGCAGCAGTTGTATTACCGGCCGACTTTCACCACCCATTACTAAATGACAGTAAACAATTAAAAGAACATCAAAGAGATCTACTGCGACCCATTATTGAAAACGAAAGCATTGCCTTTGCAGTTGCTTCCATTGATAATGATGAAATAGATCTGATTAATATTTTACAGGCATCGTATAAAGCCATGCACAATGCCATCAATCACTTAACAACTAAACCGGGTTTATTGTTGATAGATGGCAATCGATTTAAGTCATATGCCAACATCCCTCATGAATGCATTATTAAGGGTGACGGCAAATACACTTCGATAGCAGCAGCGAGTATTTTAGCCAAAACTTACCGGGATGAATACATGCAACAACTGCATAAAGAATTTCCACAATATGGTTGGGATCAAAATAAAGCCTATGGAACAGCAGTACACAGAACTGCTATTGAAAATTTTGGCATTTGTAAATACCATCGGAAAAGTTTCAATATTTTACCCGGCCAGTTAGGATAAATTTACAACAGCAGAAAATGTCAATTCTTTTGATGGCTGCAACTTTGAAATATTTTTTTCCGCCAATTAATCTTCCGCCTGGTAACTGAACAGGATCCCGTTCTATCTATAAATTCCATGATGCAAACTACTTTTCCGTTAGGAAATTAATGCCTGATTCTTCTCCAATTACAGGCTCACCGATCATTTTGCTGCATGATTTTTTTTAAAAAATTTTTACTACCCATTAAACCTTTATCCCCATGCCCCGTCTGTATATGCGTAACCGGTTCATTTGAATTTAAAACTTAAAAAAATATTATTATGAAAACAAGATTCATCATAGCCTTTGTAGCCCTGTTAAGCGTTTCAGCTATTAGTGCAACTGCACAAAACAACCGCAGTTTACAAGACGAACAACAACGCATACAGCAGGGAGTACAAAGTGGACAACTCACTCACCGGGAAGCTGCCAGATTAAATGCACAAAAAGCACAATTGCGCAATGAAGCCATACGTTATAAAGCAAATGACGGCAGGATAGGTCCGAGGGAAAGAGCTGACCTGAGAAAAGATAACAGAAGGCTTAACAGAAATAGTTGCTTCCAAAAACATGACAGGCAAAAAAGATTTTAATCATTCAATCATTATCAACCACCACCTAAAACCAACAACAGTATGAAATCAAAATTATTATTCGCAACCGCAATCATTTTCGCTCTCGGTATTAGCACTGCAGAAGCACAAATTAGAAAAACGAATCGCAACCAAAATGCCCGTATTAAACAAGGTGTAAAAAGCGGAGAGCTTACAAAAGCTGAAACAAGAAATATATTAAATGATAAAAAAGAAATTCGCCAGGATGTAAAGGAAGCAAAGTCGGATGATGTAGTTACACCGGGTGAAAAAAAAGAAATTCGTCAGGATCAAAGGCAGGTCAGCAGAAAGATTGTTCGCAAAAAACACAATAACAGGGATAGGAACTAAGGAAATTGAAAGGCAAAGAAATTCAACAAAGTAGTTAAGGTTAACATCGTATATTAAGTTTAGAAGTGTCGGAAAAAGCCGGCACTTCTTTTTGCCTGCTAATAACAAAAGTTCAAATACAATCTGTTGAACTGAGTAAAGATCATCACCCACCTATTTCCACTCCACTGTTATTTTATTAATCTCCCAACAATAACAAATGTCTTACGCTTCCCATTCTCCCTTCCCCTTTCTTGTAATTGCCCAATCATCCGTGGTACAATCTACAATAGTGGATGGTATCATGCCACCGATACCGCCGTCGATTACAAAATCAACCAGATTTTCAAACTTCTCATGTATGATTTCAGGATCAGTATAATCTTCTACCATTTCGCCCGGTAATGAGGTGCTTAAAATGGGATTGCCCATTAAATCTAAAATATGGTGACAGATCACATTATCGGGTACACGAAGACCAATGGTGCTTTTTTTGCTTTGCAATATTTTAGGTACCAGTTTACTGGCGGGTAGTATAAAGGTATAAGGTCCGGGCAGGTAATTTTTCAGCATTCTGTATAAGGGTGTATCAATGCTTTTGGTATAATCGCTTAAATGGCTGAGGTCGCTGCAAATAAAAGACATCTGCACTTTTTGCGGATCAATATTTTTTATTTTACAAATTCTTTCAATGGCCTTGTGTTGCATGATATCGCAACCTAATCCATAAATCGTATCCGTTGGATACGCTATTACGCCCCCATCTTTAAGGCATTCCACCACCTGCTTAATTAACCGGGGTTGCGGATTTTCGGGATGTATTTGTATTAACATATTTAACGTGTTTTAAAAGCGCACCGGGTAAATAAAAATGTCAATGCTGTCCGGTGCCGGTCTCATTGAACTTATTAAACCATTATGTAAATGGCACTTTTAACTTTCTCTCCTCATTGTGCATTTATAGGATTGGCTTTTAAAACCAACCATTCAGAAGCAATGCTCCAAATATTAAGCCTCAAATTTGAACCTGATTTTGTATTGACTGTAAGCTCACCCGCTTTGTTTAAAAAATTACAGCTACTTGGCAAAAACACTTGATAATCCACTACTTTTGCATCAATTTTTAAACATTCAACTCCAATTTCCTGGTTGGCAAAATTAAACAAAATATCATGTCTTTAATCTCAGTTGGAACCATGGCGTTCGATGCCATTGAAACTCCTTTCGGAAAAGTGAATCAAATTGTAGGTGGCTCCGGAACCTATGTTGCCTATTCAGCAAGCAATTTTGTAGATACCATTCATCAAATCTCCATTATCGGATACGATTTTCCACAGGAAGAACTGGAAGAGCTGAAAAAACGCGGCGTGCAATTGGAAGGTGTAGAAGTGGTGCCCGACAAAAAATCATTTTTCTGGAGCGGTAAATATCATTTGGATATGAACAACCGGGATACATTGGTGACCGACCTGAATGTATTGGCAGATTTTAACCCAATCGTACCGGATAGTTACCAGGGCGCAGAATTTTTAATGCTGGGTAATTTATCCCCCAATATACAATTGAGTGTTATTAATCAATTAAAAGTAAGACCGAAGTTAATTGCTATGGATACCATGAATTTTTGGATGGACATTGCAATGCCAGATCTATTAGCAGTACTTAAAAAAGTTGATGTATTGATGATCAACGATGCGGAAGCAAGACAATTGAGTGGCGAGTTCTCATTGGTAAAAGCAGCTAAAGCAATATTGGAAATGGGTCCCAAATTTTTAATCATCAAAAAGGGAGAACATGGCGCATTGCTGTTTCATGAAGACCGTGTATTTTTCGCACCCGCATTACCTTTGGAAGAGGTATTTGATCCAACTGGTGCTGGCGATACATTTGCAGGAGGCTTTATGGGGTATCTTGCAAAAACAGGCGATATCAGCTTTGGCAATATGAAAACCGCCATTATTGTAGGAAGCGCCCTTGCCAGTTTTTGTGTAGAAAAATTTGGTCCCAACAGATTGAGAGAAATCACCAAAAAAGATATTGACGATAGATTAGCAGAATTTGTGCAACTGGTAAATTTTGATATTGACTTGGTGTAATTAGCATTCAATCATTTTACATAAACCGAAGCTAGTAAGACTTCGGTTTTTTGTTGGAAAGGAATACGAATTAGCAACGCATATGTTTTTTATATTTGCAACAGCCGTTAGCTTAGCATTAAGTACTTACGTTGACATTTGAAAAACCAGCAAACAGCAACCTTCAACTCATAAATAAAACGAAATGTTAGAAATTATTGCGCTTATTTTCCTTTGTAAAAAAATGGGAAAATTAGCCATTCAAAAAGGGCTTAAACCCGGCCTTTGGAAATTTTATACGGTGCTTGCCTGGATTGGGGCTGAAATGTTTGGGGTGATTTTAGGAATGGGATTTTATACCCAGGAAAATGACATCAAAGAAAATTTTTTGGGAATTATGTTAATAGGCCTTGTAAGTGCATTTGGTGGTTACCTGATCATTAAATCTGTACTTGAGAAAAAGCCAGATGCTTTTGATGAAAAAGACATCAGTAGCATTGGAACCGATGATCTGCAGCCACCAAGGCGGCAAACATAACTAAGGTCTCCGTACGCCCGATCGTTTGGCTACATTATTTATATCAGCCGAAGAAGTCGTATTGCATGCATTTTTTATATTCATTTTAGCATTTTGCAATCAGGTAATCTGCTCCGAATAACTTATTTTGTTTTTTTAAAAAACCACATTTACTGGTATGACAAAAATTAAGCTTTCCCGAATTGTTTTTTTACTGATTATCCTAACCTGCAGCAGCTCCATCGTACGGGCGCAATTTTATATTGATTCGCTCGTAAATATTCTGGATACCAGGTTCCCGCAGGAAAAAATTTATTTACATTTTGACAAGGCTTATTACAATGCCGGCGAAACGATCTGGTTCAAAGCCTACCTCACAGCCGATAATCTTCCCGCCGCATTTAGCAAAACGATGTACGCAGAATTGATGGATGAAAAAGGAAATACATTGCAAAGAAAAATGTTGCCAGTATTGCAATCGGGAGCAGCGTCGCATTTTGAATTATCCGATTCCCTCAATACTTCCCGTCTTTTTATTCGGGCTTATACCAGTTGGATGTTGAATTTCGATTCCTCTTTATTATATCTTAAGCCCATACAGATCATCCCAAAAACACCGGTAAAGAAATCACCGGTTGTGCTTACTTACGACCTCCAGTTCTTCCCGGAAGGCGGCGATCTTGTAAGTTCACTATCATCCAGGCTTGCATTTAAAGCTACCGACAACTATGGCACCCCCTTTCCGGTAAAGGGAGACATTGTAGATGGAAAAGGTAAAAAAATCACCTCGTTTTCGGCGTTACATGATGGCATGGGCTATTGCACTTTACAGCCCCTGGCAGGAGAAAAATATAAAGCCATCTGGAAAGATAAAAAAGGTGTAGCACGTGAAACGGCTTTGCCATCAGTTAAAGCAGATGGAATGGTACTAAGCACTATGCTCTCCGATAATCAACTTACCTACACCCTTAAAAGACCTGATACGGTCAGTGCCGCTTTCACTAGTTTTTATGTGGTGGCCCAGATGAGCCAGCGAATGGTGTACAGTGCAAGGATAAACCTTAGCAAAAAAACGAGTATCGCTGCACCAATTGAAACAGACAGCCTGCCCAATGGTGTGCTTCAGTTAACGATATTTAATGCGGCAGATATGCCCGTAGCAGAGCGGATTGTTTTTATCAATCACGGCAATTATTCATTTATAACGGATTTACATTCCGGTGAAAAAAGCCTTGCCAAAAGAGCACGCAATACCCTGCAGATAGATGTGGGCGATAATCTATTGTGTAATTTATCCATCTCGGTTACCGATGCCGGACTTAACCCGATTACAAAAAATGAAGAGAGCATTTATTCGCAACTCTTAATGAGCAGTGATCTAAAAGGAACGATTTACAACCCTGCTTACTATTTTTCAGGCGATACCGATTCGATCCGGCAACACCTCGACCTGGTAATGATGACCAATGGCTGGCGTCGTTTTAAATGGGATGATGTACTGGCAAGCAACTGGCCGGTCATCAATAATATGCCGGAAAATTATCTTTCGATTGATGGAAAAATACTGGGTTTGTCAAAAGGATTGCTGTACCAAAAAGAACTGACCGGCATTTTAAAAACCAAAAACGGTGGAACTAATTTTTTCAGCATGCCGATTAATGGTAAAGGAGCGTTTCTTCAGGGTGGATTGTACTTTTTTGATACTGCCAAATTGTACTATCAGCTCAATAATGATAAAGACAAAACCCTGACCACCTCAGCAAGTTTTTCTTTTAAAAGTAGTTTTGTAAAAACGCCCGTGCAGTCAATGGCCAGCCTGGCAGCATTGAATGTGGCGGAAAAAACCGACAGCGCTGTAATTATTAAAAGCAGTACCATGGCCAGCCTGCAACGGAACCAGGTGGAATTTAATAAAATACGAACATTGGAAACCGTACAGTTAAAAAGCAGAACCAAATCACTAAAAGAAAAAATGGATGAGGAATATACCTCAGGATTTTTTAGTGGCGGAGATGGTTACACTTTTACTACTGAGGACGATCCGTTTGCCAAATCGGCCATGAGTGTTTTTGCTTATTTGCAGGGTAAAGTAGCCGGTTTGCAAATTTCAACTACAGGAGATGGCGGTGCAACCTGGCGGGGAAGTGCTACCAGCTTTTTTCTAAATGAAGTAAATGCAGACGTCCAAAGCCTACAATCCATTAATATGAATGATGTGGCAATGATTAAAGTATTCAGACCGCCATTTTTTGGCGCAATGGGCGGTGGATCTGGCGGAGCCATTGCGGTTTATACCAAGAAGGGAGCCAGTGCCAATTCCGATATCAAAGGATTACCATTTGCTTTAATCAACGGGTATTCTGTAATCAAAGAATTTTACTCCCCTGATTATGAAAAAAATCCGGAAGCCGATGTAAAAGATTACCGCACTACCCTTTACTGGAATCCGAATTTATTCTTTGATAAAGTTACCAGGCGTGTAACCATTCCTTTTTTTAACAGCGATAACTGCAAAAAAATTCGTGTCACGATTGAGGGGATTAATGAGGCCGGACAGTTGACAAGAGAAGAAAAGTTTATAGAATAATATTAGCAGATATTAATTGATAGGAAAGGGTACCAAATTTAAGTTTGCTACCCTTTTTTGTTGCAAGCAAATATTTTTTTTTGACGAAAAATACTGCTTATATCGACACCTTCCAACCAATCGTTGATTTAAATCAACTCCATATCTTTAGCTCTTGTTATATTTTAATGCTAATAATTGCATTCCAGATTAATCTCAGTACTACTGCCTGAGTACAAATCATAAAAGCCACTTCCCATTTTGGATGTCTGTAATAATCCACGCCTATTTCTCAACAGCTTTTATCGCCTGCACTGCTGCCAGCATTTCACTTAAAAATATGGCCGGCACTTTATCAAGCTGCACCAGATTTTCATCTTCTTCATTTTTAATATACACGCCCCATTTACCTGTTACTTTTGTTTTGTCGATAATAAATAATCGGCCCAATTTTTCATCGCCACCCCAGCCGTAGCCTGCACCAATACCTTCTACTTCCAGCACCGCTTCTATCCTTTTTTCAAAGTACAGCAGGTTGAAAGATTGGAGGTAACCTCCATCTCCGGTCGGGCCTTTGTGCCAGCCAAATCTTTCGAGTGTGCTACGGATAGAACCGGCCTGCATTTGCTTGCCTTCAAATATTTTGATGATGGGTTTAGATAAATTGAGCCCATTCATATCCGGCATTTTTCTATCCAATTGCGGAAAAACCGGATCGATGGATAAATCATAAAACTGTTGTTGCCATTGTTTTAATAATGGTTCAGATAATTGAGTGGGGTGAACGATGCCGATAATACAATTGTCTTCTAAGCTAATTTCTTCACTGTCCAGATTTACCAGGCTGGTATCTTCGCTGCACATAAAACTATCTTTCAGTTCACCCGCCTCATTGTACACACCCCATAATAATTTGGTAGCGTAGATAAACATTACCGGATTTTGTAAGAAGAATTTTTGCCATTGATCAAGCGTCCACTTGCGCTGGATAATTAAATAATATTCTAACCGGGAGGATTGTGATTTTACGATGTCTCTTACTTCCTTGGCTATGGCTTTAAACTCTTCTTTAATGGCCGCATCGGTTGCCGCAGGAATTGCTTTTAGTTTTTTATTATCCTCGTCGAAAAAAGCCATTTTAAAATTACTATCAATGAAAGCACGGTATTCATCGCCATCAACAGTAAAGGTTTTAAACAAGCCGTCGAAGCCAAAATCAGGCACCACTCTATCCCCGAGTTCATGAATGGTAATACCCAGTTCTTCTGCGGCGGTCTCAAGTGCTACCAATGCTGCAGCGCCTACATTGGCTTTTTTGCTTTTGTATTTCCTGCTATACCATTCTACCCAGCGCAGGGCTTTATCGCTACCCTGTATGGCCAATGCGCCTACACCGTGTTCCGCCATTTTATAACGTCCTTCGTCTATCCATTTATTGGTAGTAATTCTTATTTTATCCACTATAGCATCATTGCCCAACAAAGCAGCTAAAGCCATCAGCCATTTGTGTTCCGGTTTTGCGCCTTTTTCTATAAATAGTTTGATGATGACCAATGCAAAATCGTTGCTTTTTTCTTTATCCAGGAATTGTAAAATATACCTTGCCTCCAGTTCGCTCCGCATTTCTTTGATGCGGCTCATGCGGTAGAACAAAAATCTTATTTCATCGGCAGCTAACTCCTTACCGGTGGTATAAAACAATGCAGGCAATATTGCTTCCTCCAGCCATGATTCAACAGGCTTATTTAGCTTACCCCTTATTTTTGCAGCAGCAACCATATCGGTGATAAAATTCATGCTGGCTTCAGTAGGTAAATTGTCTGCAACTGTTTGCAGCAGCACATCACGGGCATTATCGTTGGTTTCGATGTTTAATACTTTCATGATGGCTTCTTTTGCAGACAGTGTAGATATATTCTTGAGAATAATAGCTGACGTAAGCCGGGTTTCTGCATTTTTGTGGCTGAGTAATGCAATGGCTTTTGATTCAGCATCGGAGTCTTTTTCGGCAATTACTG
>Ga0209181_10001966_pt1 | contig 34305 bp, 28 predicted proteins | sample MAT05_FD_187208 | JGI IMG/M metagenome (GOLD analysis project Ga0209181, IMG submission 187208) | Freshwater microbial communities from Lake Fryxell liftoff mats and glacier meltwater in Antarctica - MAT-05 (SPAdes) (version 2) | ecosystem: Environmental > Aquatic > Freshwater > Ice > Liftoff... | reverse complement strand
CGGGCTTGTCGGCGTCTTTGAAGATGGCCTCATGCAGCACAAAACCGCGCTCGGTCTGCACCGGGCCACCGTAAAACACCAGATCGTTGCTCAGGTCGGGGCGCATCAAGGGCAGCTCCACTTTCTGAAACAGGCCTTTGAGCGAAATCTCGCAGGGCTTGTTGATGACCAGGCCCAACGCACCGCGCTCGCTGTGCTCACACAGGTAAACCACGCTGCGCTTAAAAAGCGGATCCTGCAGACCGGGCATGGCGATCAAAAAATGATTCGTCAGGTTGGTGGAGGCAGAATCAGAACTCATGAAAACCATTTTAGCGACGAACACCCCCCAAGACATGCCCCACGACTTTGATACAGGACTGATGTGGTTCCGCCGCGATTTGCGCACCACCGACAACGCCACGCTGCACCAGGCACTGCGCCGCTGCCGCCAGGTGCATTGCGTGTTTATCTTTGACGCTGAAATTTTGGCGGCCTTGCCGCGTATCGATCGCCGGGTGGAATTCATCCGCGAGTCCCTGTCAGAGCTCGATGTTGCGCTACGATTTCTATCAGGCCAGGCGCAAGGCGGCCTGATCGTGCGTCATGCGCTGGCCAGCGACGAGATTCCCCGCTTGGCGCGCCAGTTGCAGGTGCAGGCGGTATTTGCCGGACGCGACGATGAGCCACAGGCGCTGGCGCGCGACCAACAGGTAGCACATGAATTGCAAACTGCCGATATCACGCTGATCACCTGCAAGGACCATGTGATTTTTGAGCGCCGCGAGATCCTCACCCAAGGCGGCACGGTGTATGGCGTGTTTACGCCGTATAAAAGAAACTGGTTGTCGCGCCTGGCCCCCGAGGACTTGGCTGACCACCCAATTGACGCGCTGGGCCAGCGGCTGGCAGCCCGGCCCCTGGAATTTCAGGCGCCGGTTCCGACGTTGGCTGACATCGGTTTTAAGAAAAGCAACCTGAGCACCCTCAAAATCCCCACCGGCATGCATGGCGGCAGCCAGTTGTTTGAAGATTTTTTTGAGCGCATGGACAGCTACGACACCACGCGCGATTTCCCGGCCGTCAAAGGGCCGAGCTACCTGGGCGTGCATCTGCGTTTTGGCACCGTATCTATCCGCCAACTGGTGGCCACGGCCTGGCAGCGCCAGTTGGCGGGCAGCGCGGGCGCGGCGGTGTGGCTTAGCGAGTTGGTATGGCGCGATTTCTATGTGAGCATTCTGGCGAATTTCCCGCAGGTGGCGCAAAGCGCGTTCAAGCCAGAATATGACGCGATTGCCTGGGAAACCGGCCTAGAAGCGCAGGCGCTGTTTGCCGCCTGGTGCGAAGGCCGCACCGGCTACCCGCTGGTGGACGCGGCCATGGCGCAAATCAACCAGACCGGCTATATGCACAACCGCCTGCGCATGGTGGTGGGCAGTTTTCTGGTGAAAGACCTGGGGCTGGACTGGCGCTGGGGTGAGCGCTACTTTGCAGAACACCTGAACGACTTTGACCTGAGCGCCAACAACGGCGGCTGGCAGTGGGTGGCCTCCAGCGGCTGCGATGCGCAGCCGTACTTTCGCATCTTCAACCCGGTCAGCCAAAGCGAAAAATTTGACCCACAAGGCAAGTTCATCCGCCGCTACCTGCCACAACTGGCAGAGCTGTCCAACAAAAGCATTCACGCGCCGTGGCTGGCAAAACCGCTGGAACTACAGGCCGCAGGTGTGACCCTGGGTGGCAACTATCCGATCCCTATAGTGCAACACGACGAGGCGCGAGCCAAGACGCTGGCACGTTACGCGGTGGTGAAAAAAATCCCGATCACCTGATTAACTGATGCAACACCACTGCCCAGCGTGGGCCAGTTAAGGGGCAGAGCCTTCGCAAAAAAATATACTTTTGATAGCTACTGGCGCTTACAGCGTAAGGGCTAGAAGTCTATTTGACACTTAAATGCGCGTCGCAATACCCACGCACGAGCGCGATCAGCTCGTCTTCCGGATACGGCTTGCCCAGGTAGTGGTTCACCCCCAACGCCCGCGCGTACTCGCGGTGCTTTTCTGCAATGCGTGAGGTGATCATGATCACCGGCAGGTCTTTGAGCAGGTCATCCGCGCGGATGTTGCGCACCAGATCAAAGCCATCCATGCGCGGCATTTCAATGTCGGCCAGCACCACGGCGGGTTTTTCCAGCTGCAGCTGCTCCAGCGCCTGCAAGCCATCTGCCGCCAGCGCCACCCGGTAGCCTTCACGCTTCAGCAGCCGCTGGGTGACACGCCGCACGGTGATGGAATCGTCCACCACCAGCACCAACGGTACCTGGTTCACTGCCACGGCTGGTGTCGGCAAGGCACCCGTAGTGCCTGCGGCAACGGATGCCGCCTGCGCCGGTGCCACGGCGTGGGCGCTGGTGTAGGCATGGGCCTGCGCGCCATAAGCGCCAGCCAGCGCCACCGCGTTGTAAATCAACACCACTGCGCCAGATGCCAGCGCCGACATGCCAGCCAAGCCCGGCAGGCGCGACAACTGCGGCCCGAGGTTTTTGACCACCACCTCCTGATTACCCAGCACCTCATCCACATGCAGCGCGACAAACTGGCCCGCGCTGCGCAGAATCGCAATCGGCGCGGTCTTCACATGCGGCTCGCTGCTCACCGGCGAGGTCTGCAGCAAGGCCCCGGCCCAGTAAAACGCCAGGGCTTGCCCGTTGAAATCAAAAGTACCCGCCTTGTAGGCTTCGTTCAAAACCGCGACCGGCACCCGGCGAATCAGTTCCACCTGGTTGGCCGGCACGCCCATCAACACCTCGCCCAGGCGCAGCAGCACCACCTGATTGACCGCCGTGGTCAGCGGCAACACCAGCTTGAACTCGGTGCCTTGCCCGGCTTGTGTGCTCAGCTCCACCCGCCCGCCCAGCGCATTCACCTCGTTGCGGACCACGTCCATGCCGATGCCGCGCCCGGCCATCTCGCTGACCTCGGTCGCCGTCGACAGGCCAGAGGTAAAGATCAGGTTCGCCACCTGCTCGTCCGACAGTGTGCTGTCGGCACCCATGACCCCGTTGGCCAGCGCCTTGGCACGGATGCCCGCCAGATTCAGGCCGGCACCGTCGTCGCTGAAAGTCACCGCCACATCGTTGCTTTGCTGCTCCACATGCAGCGTTATGACACCCATCTCAGGCTTGCCCGCTGCTTTGCGCGTCGGCGCAGGCTCAATGCCGTGGCCCACCGCGTTGCGCAGAATGTGCTCGAACGCAGGCACCGCGCGGTCCAGCACGCCACGGTCCATTTCCAGCGAGCCACCCCCAATATCGAGCCTGACTGGCTTGTCAAAATCTTTGCTGGCCTGGCGCACCACGCCGTACAGGCGCTCGGCAACACTGTCAAACTCGACCATGCGGGTGCGCAGCAAATCGCGCTGCAAATCGCGCGTCTGGCGCGCCTGGGCGGCCAGATCGTCTTCAACACCTTCCACGGCTTGCTGCAGGTTGCGTTGCACAGTGGCCACGTCGTGCACCGACTCAGCCATCATGCGGGTGAGCTCCTGCACGCGGGTAAACCGGTCAAATTCCAGCGGGTCAAAGCTTTGCTCGGCGTCCTTGGTTTGCGCCATGCGCGACTGCATTTGCGACTCGGACTGCACCTCGATATCGCGCAACTGGCTGCGCAGGCGCGACAGGTTGCTGGTGAGCTCGTCGAGCGAGCCACGCAATTGGCCCAGCCGTGACGCCAGGCGCGAGCGTGAAATCATCACTTCGCCCGCCTGATCCACCATGCGGTCGATCAACTGCGACTTCACCCGAATGCTCTGGTTAGAGGCGCGGCGCAGCGGCGCCTCGGTCAACGCGGACAACTGCAGTGGCGCTGCAGCCGCCTCCACCGCTGGCGCCGCCGACTCATCAGCTGGCTCAGCGGTCATCTGCGACAACTCGGCGGGCACAGTTTCAGCCACTTCCGGCAGCACCAATTCCGCCAGGGGTGTGGCACGCAGGGCTTCAAAACAGTCGGTGATGGCGTCCAACCGGGCCAACAGAGGCTCAATTTGGTTGGATTGGGCGGCTTCAGCGTCAATCCGCTCAACCGCCGACTCCATGCGGTGTGCCATTTCACCCAGACGCATGGCACCTGCCAGGCGGGCGCTGCCTTTGAGGGTGTGCAAAATGCGCAAGGCCTCTTGCCGGGCGCTCAGGTTGTCCGGGTGCACGCTCCACTGACGCAGGGCGCCGCTGAGCTTGGGCAGCAATTCCAGCGCTTCCTCTTCAAAAATCGGGAACAGATCGACATCCAGCAGATCACGCGCATCCAGCGGCTCTGGTACTGACGCCAAAGGCTCTGTTGCCGGTGACAGCGGCTCTGGCTCAGGAACTATGGCAGGCGCGATATCAGGCACTTGGGGCAGCCCGGGCAACTCTGGCGAGGTTGGTGCCAACAGGTCGCCAAAGTCCAGATCGAGGTCCATCTCGGGCTCAAATTCGGGTTCGGTGGGTCGCTCGTCAAGCCAAGCGTCTTCAAGTGCCACCTGCGACGACAGATCGGTTTCCAACACCGCCTTCAAGGCCAACAGCAACTCAGGGTCAGGGTGCTTGAGGAAGCCCGCCGCGAACTGGTGCAACAAGCGCCGAATGTCCTCGGCCGCATCCACAAACAGTTGCGCGTGCTCGGGCAGGCCCGTCACGCCCAGGCGAGTGTGCTCCAGCGCATGCTCGAGTGCCCTGGCCATCTCAGAGAGATCCATGAACCCCACCGTAGCAGAGCTACCCGCCAGCGAGTGCGCCAAGCCAACCGCCGAGTCCGGCACCGGGTGCTCCAGCTCCAGCGACCATTCGTTCAACTCGGTAAGCAAGCGGCGCGACCACTCGTCGGCTTCATTCAGATACACGTTGTAGAGCGGGATGCCGATACGCAGCGGCCCAATCACCTTGACCTGCTCTTCGGCCCGCTCTGGCTCTGGCTCTGGCTCTGGCTCTGGCTCTGGCTCTGGCTCTGGCTCTGGCTCTGGCTCTGGCTCTGGCTCTGGCTCTGGCAATGAAGTTACAGGTTCAATTTCTGGCAACAGCAATTCGATGGGTGCTTCAGCCTCTTCAACGGCTTCAACGGCTTCTTCTTTGGCCTCTTCAGTAACTTCGGCAACAGGCTCTTCAACAAACTCTGGTTCTGCCAACTCAATCGGCTCTGCTCGCTCGCTCGCGGGCGCCGGTTCATGCAAATCAGGTACTGCCGCAGGCATGGACAAGTCGCCAAAGTTGCTCAACAGCGTTTCACTGAAATCAACCATCTGCGTTTCGCTGAAGTCGTTGATTTGCGTGGCAAGTAAGTCAGGCCGCTCGGCCGCGGGGTCAGGTTCTGCCTCGGCAACCGGCTCCGGCAATTCCTCTGGCGCTGCCTGCGGCGACACAGGCGCGGGCTCTGCTCTGTCGTCTTGCGCCGATTCGGCGGGTACAAGCGCTTCAGCGTCTAGAAACTCATCAGCGGGCGCGGTAAGCGGGGCTTCGTCCTGCGGCAATTCGACCAACGCCGCAACACCCGGCAACGCCAAGTCCGTGCCCATGCCGTCCAGACGCAAACTGTCGGCCGCTCGCCGGAAAATCAGGGCGCGCCAAGCCTCGTCCTGGTTGGCATCAATCGCGTTGATCCACTGGTCAAACCCGTGCAAGGCCTGCTGCGCTAACTTGATCAGCGCCGGGCTGGCTGGCAGCTGCTGCGGCAACCAGGCATTGAGCACCTGTTCCATGGCCCAGGCCGCCTCACCAAACTCGTTGAGCCCAACCATTCTGGCGCTGCCCTTGAGGGTGTGGAAAGAGCGCCGCAGACTGGTCAGCTGCTCCATTTTGGCGGGGTTGTCGCGCAAGGCTCCAGCGGCACCCAATCCGGTCTGGATGACTTCGCGCGCTTCTTCCATGAAGATGCTGCGCAACTCGGCGTCATCATCGTCGTCTTCGGGCGCAACCGTCGGTGGTGGCAGAGCCACACTGGCGGGCACCGGGGTGACCACCGGTTGCGCTGCCGGGGCTTCCTGTGCCAGTGCCTGCGGTCCTGTGGCAGCTTGCGGCTCACTCGCCGCCACAGAGGCCGGTGCGGGCAGATCTGATGCTGCTGGAGACACCTCAGCGGGCACCTCTGCCAGGGGCTTTTGACGCCCCATCACCGACCTGAATTCGCCTTCTTCCTCGTCGTAAACAAAGAGCTTTTTGGCCAACTCTCGCTGGTAACTCAGCATGTCAATCAGGAAACCGAGCGCACCCAGACTATTGCCCAGCTTGTCAAACACGGCTTTGCGCGCCTGAGGTTCAGCGACCGGGCTGATCAGGAAGCGCTCCACACTGTCGCGCATGCGCAGGGCGGCCAAGGCTGCCTGGTCCAGCCCCAGCACGGAGAACACACCGCGCATCTGCGCCAACCGGCCTGGCACCTCGTGCAACGGCAGTTTGTCATCCGGACGGCGGAAAAAGGCGTCCAGCGATGTCTCAACCTCACCCAAGGTGGTGCGCAGCTCATCTACCACGCTGCCCATCACCTGGCGGTCGCTCACCCGGCGGTAAAGCTCCTCCATCCAGGCGTCCAGCGGCTCTGGCTGAGCGCCTGACAGCACATGGTCAAGCCGCTGGGCCAAGCGGTTGCCCCTCTGCACGGTTTGCGCGCTGTCTGGGTCCATGTCTTCGTAGGCGGCTTCCAGGTACAGCACAGCTGTGGCAACCTCCATGGCCAGCCCGGTGGGCGGGGCCAGGCCTGACCGGGTCACCGCGTCCATGGCGTGCAGCAGCGCTGCAGCCAGCTTGCCGTTGTCCGGGTGCAGTTTCACAATCGAATCCGCCACCATGCCAAACTGGTCAGTCGCCACTTTGATGCGGTTGACATCGCCACCGCACAGGCCCGACCAGGTTTCAGTGGCTGCGGCCACCCGCTTGCGGGCCTGCGCCAGCACAACCGGGTCAAAGCGGCCAAATTGTGGCTTGCTGTAGTCAACATGCACCGGTGACGTAAATCCATAGGCCTCATGCACAGCACGCAAGGCTGGTGTGTCGTGCTCGGGCGACAACGCCGCCTGGGCACAGAAGAACAGCAGATCACGCACCAACCGCTCGGAAATATCCGCCTCGCCGCGCGCCAGGGTGCGGTACTGCAGCAGCACATGGGTAGCGGCGCGCTTTTCATACAGGTCACTGGCACACAAGCCAAACGCCACCACTTCAAAGTAGGCGGCACAAACCATCCACCAGACGCGCGGATTCAGGTCGGTCTGGTTAGCCGCAAACCCCAAGCTGATGTCGCGCATGGCCAGGGCTGAAGGCGCATGGGCGGTTTTCACCACATTCAAAATGAAGCCGTCAATGCGCGAGCGCACCGCTGCGTCGTACGGCAAACGCCGCGCCTGGGGTGGCACGCTGACATCCAGCCAATGCCAGTCATAGGCCCACAGGTCAGCCGGGTGAATGCGGTCATCGTTGGTGAGCACCAGCACATCACGGTATTGGGGAAACAAGGCGACCGAGGACAGGGTCTTGCCCTTGAGCACCGCTTCAAGGTAGTCGGTCAGGGCAAAACTGGCGCGCTCGACCTTGAGCGCGGCCTCGTCGCTGCAAAACTCTGGCCGCTGGACAAACTTGTTGACCAGTGCCTCCATGGCGCGCAGCATCCGGGCAGGCACTTCCAGGCCGACCATTTCCAGGGCGCCCACCGCCTGGTGCAATTGCTGGCGGGCGATGCGCAGGTGGCTGGCGTCCAGCGCGGCGATATCCGAGCCGCGCGACAACTCGGCATCACGCACAAAGCGACGCAGGGCCTGGGTGGCGCCATCCAGCGATTTACGCAACTCATCGAGCACCCAGGCCAAAGGCCCCAGGTCTGGTTCGAGGTTGACGGTGTCGGCAGTCGTTGCAGCAGATTGCATGGATCAACCAATCAAATGAAATAGGGTCGAGGCCAATCAGGCGATGCGAAAACGCGCCACCGATTGGAGCAATTCCTCAGCCACTTTGGAAAGCTCACGCACTTGCGCAGCCGTGGAGCGGGTGCCCTCACCCGTCTGCTCGGTCACCGCAAAAATGTGCTGGATGTTCTCTGCCACCTCATTGGCCATGTTGGCCTCGCGCAAGGTGGCGCCGGAAATTTGCTCAATCAGCTCGGCCAGGCGCCGCGATACCTGGTCAATCTGACTCAAAGCGGTACCGGCGCTGTCGGAAAGCTTGGCACCCTCCACCACCCCTTGTGTGGAACGCTCCATGGCGCCCACTGCGTCCTGTGTGTCGGTCTGAATCGCCTTCACCAGCGCCGAGATCTGTCGGGTGGCGTCTGCCGAGCGCTCAGCAAGCCGCTGCACCTCTTCGGCCACCACCGAGAAGCCGCGACCAGCTTCACCGGCTGAGGCCGCCTGGATGGCGGCGTTGAGCGCCAGCACATTGGTCTGCTCGGTGATGTCGGAGATGAGTTCGGTGATTTCACCAATCTCCTGCGAGGACTCACCCAGGCGCTTGATGCGCTTGGAGGTGTCCTGAATCTGGTCGCGAATGGCGTTCATGCCGCCAATGGCGTTTTGTACGGCCTGCAAGCCTTCAGACGCCGCCGTGAGGGACTGGCGCGCCACGTCAGCCGACTCCTGCGCCTGGGCGGACACCAGGTTGATGCGTTGTGCCATGTCCACCACCGATTGCCCGGTCTCCCGGATTTCATGCAATTGCTCCTGCGACGCGGCCAGCAGCTCGGTAGAGGTCTGGTCCACCTCGGCCGTGGTGGTGGCCACTTTGGCGGCCGTGCTCTGCACATTGCCAACCAGAGAACGAAGTTCCTCAACCGTATAGTTCACCGAATCTGCAATGGCACCGGTGATGTCTTCGGTCACGGTGGCTTCCTGCGTCAGGTCGCCCTCGGCCACCGCCTGCAATTCGTTCATCAATCGCAAAATGGCAGCCTGATTGGCATCGTTGACACGCTTGGCCTCTTGCCCCTGACGCTGCGCGTCGAGTCGCTGTGCATCTGCGCTGGCCTGACGCTGACGGCTATCCAGCAGTTGAACGTAAGACAAACCAGCGGCACTGAGCAGCGCCAGCACGGCGGCAAAGATCAGCGTGCCCAGTGCCAACCCGCTCAAACCGGTCTGCGAAGACAACTCGCCTTGTAGGGTTTCCAGCGCTTTGCGTAACACTTCGCTGTCTGCCAGGATCGAGACCTGCGCATCGCGCGCAGCCACAAGGCCCTGCAAATTGCCAACCACGGCGCTGGCCTGGGTGCGTATGGCATCGAAGAGTTTGATCAAGGTCGTCAAACGTTCACGCGTCTGCGAATCCGTCGCTGCCGACAGACGCAACGCCGCATTGCCGTCCAGCAAGCCATTGGCAAGGTCATTGAAAGCGTCCAGGTCTTTTCCGAGCAAAGCCCCCGCCGAGGGTTTGACACCTTCCATGGACAGGAACTCGCTGGAAGACTTGTTGATGCGCTGTGTCAGCATCACCAACTGGCCTGCGGCAGAAATTTCGGCAACCGGCGCGTTTTGCTGCAACTTCAGGTTCGACACCGTTTCGGCGACGTCCAGCATCTCTGAAGACTGCTGGCTGACCTGGCGAAGTGAAGATCCGACCTCTGTCAGAATCTTTTGCTGACCCATGACGGTGGCTGCGTTCTTTTCGGCCCGATCCACCAAAGGCATGATCTTGCCAAGCGTCTCCCCATAACCCGAACCGAGTGCCTGCAGGTGCATCTCAGCGTCACCTTGCGACAGACCGCGCACGGCTCGTGTCAGAGACTTGACGCTTTCATTCACTTCAGGGAATGCCTTGGCGTCTCCAACGAGCGCTTGCGATACTGACTTGGCCAGGCGCTGGGACTGCATCAAGGACTGGCCGGTTGCGCTGAGTTGCTGCGCACCGCGATCGCTGTCGTTCAGACCAAACAGCGCCGCCCCCACCAGCAGAACCAACGCAATACCCAGTAAAACAGACAGGCTCCGCTGGTGCTGAGATACCGTCTTGCTGCCCAAAAGCGGCACGCTAACCTGGTCAAAGACATCCTTTTTGCTCGCCACACTGGACATGTCGTCATCCAGTGACATATGACTGCTGGGACTGGACGCCAGCTCCGATGGTGATTGATAGGTCGACAAATCCGGCATGCCCAAACTCAGCCCGGAATCCAGATCAGAGTCCTGAGGCTTCTTCTTGAACAGATTTTTCAATTGATCAGCAACAGCCATTTGGTCACCCCAATGAGAAATTCATGCGCCGATGCTCAGGAAAGCAGGCGTCTGCGACAGCGCATACAAATCGATTTCCTGCCATTGGCGATTTTCGGAATCCAGAAAACGCTGAGTCAACCAGGGCGGTGAATCAGGCGGCGCAGGCAAGGTGCTGGTGAAAGACTCGGGCCGGCGCAATCCCATCAAAGCGTCGACAACCAGCGCGCTGTTGACACCGGCTTGCGCATTGAGCGTCACCAGCCGTGCCTGAGCCCAAGCCTGCTCAGAACGCGCCGCGTTGGTCTGGGGAGCCAGCAACACCGCCAGATCCACCACACCAAACAAACCACCCCGCAAGTTAGCTACCCCGCAAAACCACGGCTGGGTATAGGGCACCCGGGAAATGCCGGGCACCGAAAATATTTCGCCAGACTGGGACAGGGGCAGCAGGTAATACTGCCCGACCATGGTGACCGCCAGCCACGCCACAGAAACCGCCTGCTCTTGGGCTAACTGAAGCCTGCCTGCCAGACGGGCCTGGAGGTCTCTGAGTGCTTGTTTCTTGGACATTGAGGTAGCGTGGATCAGCCCAGGGCTCTGATTTTTTCCATCAACTCATCGGCCTTCACCGGCTTGGTAATGTAGTCCCGGGCCCCTTGCCGCAAACCCCAGACGCGGTCAGTCTCCAGGCTCTTGCTGGTGCACATGATGATGGGAATATCGGCGTACTCCGGCGTGCGGTGGATCGAGCGCGTCAACTGAAAGCCGTTTTGCCCCGGCATCACCACGTCCATCAAAATCAGGTCTGGCTTGGCGTCGGCCAGGCGCTTGAGGGCTTCTTCGCCGTTCTCGGCAGTGCGCACAAGCAAGCCGTTGCTTTGCAACAGGTTGGTCAGGTACATCAACTCGGTTTTTGAGTCGTCAACAATCAATACATCATGAATGGTCACGCAACATCCCCTTGTAGCGCATCGGCATATTGCACGACGGCCTTGAGCAACTGGTCTTTGGTGAAAGGCTTGGTCAAATAGTCCTGCGCCCCCACCATGCGCCCGCGCGCCTTGTCAAACACACCGTCTTTGGAGGACAGCATGATCACCGGCACGCTGGCAAATTTGGCATTGCGCTTGATGATGGCGCAGGTTTGGTAGCCGTCCAGACGTGGCATCAGGATGTCGCAAAAAATCAGATCCGGGCGGTAGTCGCTAACTTTGGACAGTGCGTCAAAGCCATCTTCAGCCAGCATCACATCGTGCTGACCCGCTTTCAGGAAGATCTCGGCGCTGCGCCGGATGGTGTTGCTGTCATCAACCACCAGAATTTTCAAAGGGGACCCGGTTGTATTCACCCGTTTCATCTCCAGAGTTGATGTTGGAAAACTGCCTCCGCCTGTTTCAGATCCGCACCATCTCAAAATCTTCCTTGCGCGCGCCACATTCGGGACAAGCCCAGTTCAGCGGAACCTTCTCCCACAGCGTGCCTGCTGGCACGCCATTGTCAGGATCACCAACCGTTTCATCATAAATCCAGCCGCAAATCAAACACATCCAGGTCGTTGATGAAGTCACGGAGCAGGCACCTTTAAAAAAACCAAAAACTGCCCGCCTCCCAAAGGGCGGGCCACTTCCGCGCTATTCTGCCTCAAGAAATTTTCGTAGCAACGCTTTTTGCACTGCAGCAGGCTGCCAGCAACCTGCTCAGGCAAGAGACAATGCAGGCTCGCGTGACTTTATGTGCACAATCTGCCACCGGCAGCCGTGCATCAGCCCGCTATGTGTTCCCCGATTTTTCACGCAAACTCACTTGCCATGACCACTCAAATCGACCTCAACCAAACCCTGTTCGAGCGCGCCAAACAAGTCATCCCCGGTGGCGTTAACTCACCCGTGCGCGCCTTTCGCGCGGTGGGCGGCACGCCGCGTTTCATCAGCCGTGCCCAAGGTGCCTACATTTGGGACGCCAATGGCCAAAAGTACATCGACTACATCGGCTCCTGGGGCCCGATGATTCTGGGCCACGGCCACCCCGCTGTGGTGGAAGCGGTACAGAAAGCGGTGCTGGAGGGCTTTTCCTATGGCGCGCCCACCGAGCGCGAAGTGCAATTAGCCGAAGAGATTCTGAAGATCATGCCCAGCATGGACATGGTGCGGCTGGTCAGCTCTGGCACCGAAGCCGGCATGAGCGCGATTCGCCTCGCACGCGGTGCCACCGGCCGCAAGACCATCATCAAGTTTGATGGCTGCTATCACGGCCATGCCGACGCGTTGCTGGTCAAGGCCGGTTCAGGCCTGGCTACCTTTGGCCACCCCACCAGCGCAGGCGTGCCGCCTGAAGTGGTGCAACACACCATGGTTCTGGAATACAACAACGTCGAAGAGATCGAAGCGGCTTTTGCCGAGCACGGCAGCGAGATTGCCTGCGTGATCATCGAGCCGATCGCTGGCAACATGAACTTTGTGCGTGCCAGCGTGCCTTTCATGAAGCGCTGCCGCGAACTCTGCAGTGCCAGCGGCGCCCTGCTGATTTTGGACGAGGTGATGACCGGTTTCCGGGTGGCGCTGGGCGGCGCGCAAAGCGTCTACGCCAAGTCCATCCCCGGCTTTGAACCCGACATGACGGTGATGGGCAAGGTGATTGGCGGCGGCATGCCGCTGGCAGCTTTTGGCGCCAAACGCGCGGTGATGGAACAACTGGCGCCGCTGGGCGGCGTCTACCAAGCCGGCACGCTGTCGGGCAACCCGATCGCCACCGCTTGCGGCCTGGCCACGCTCAAGGAAATCAGCAAACCAGGCTTTTACGAGGAGCTAGCACGCAAAACCCGCGCCCTGATCGACGGCCTGAAGGCCGCTGCAGCCGCCGAAGGCGTGGCTTTGACCGGCGACAGCGAAGGCGGCATGATGGGTTTCTTCCTGCTCGACACCTTGCCCACCACCTACAGCCAGGTCATGAAGACCGACGGCGCCAAGTTCAACCAACTCTTCCACGGCCTGCTGGACCGTGGCGTCTACATCGCCCCCGCCTTGTACGAAGCCGGTTTTGTGAGCGCGGCGCACACCGATGAAGACATTGCCAACACGGTAACAGCGGCCCGTGAGATTTTCAAACTGCTTCTGAAATAATAGCTGCTAGCGCTTTATTTATAAGGGCTAGAGGCCTATTTTTCATATAAGGGAATCCTATCGACATTGGTTTTGTCCTGCTCCAGGCCGACGACAGGGTTGACGTTCTCAGGTCCATGCTCGCGGGGAAATGGGTTGGTGATGCCAAGGTCGTACTGTCAACACTGAAGCTGGTGCGCTTACCGCCGCCCCACGCGAATGGGGCCTGCCCCGCCAACCCCACCACCTGCCTTCAACGGTTTTAGAGGCGGTTGGGCTGGCAAGGGAGCGCAGCGGAATTCCCCTCCGGTACAGCGCCTTGTTAGCCGACTTGCGCTTTGAGTTGCTGTTTTTTTTCACCAAGTTCATTCCAGTGCTTGTCAGTCAAAGCGCCTTCAAATGAATATAGGTAGTAACAGACTGCCAATGTTTCATTCGGATGCTTTTCCTTGATCAGGCGATGTGCGCCAAGGGCACCAACTAGCCTTAAATCGGCTTCGGAAAATATCTCGACTTCGTTCAGTCGTCCAGCAATTTAGAAACCAAGTGAATATACCAATCACCCGAAAAGACAACATCAAAGTCAAGGTTCTCTGTGTAGAAGGATTTCGCTGCATCGAGATCCTTAACGGTAAATACAGGAAATGAGTTTTTTGGTTCGATCATGCGCGACTCCTCTCTTGTCGGCTAACGTTCAAATTGAGGGGCGCGCCGCTTTTGGCGCGTCCCACTCGAATGTAGGTTATGTTTGCCCAGACTCATACGGTCAGTTAGTCCAAAAAGTCCCACGGGATCTCTTTCTTGAATTTCTCAATCGACTCCTTCACTGGAGCCAACGGAATATCCTTTTTGTAGAGGGTAACTTCTCTGGCTTTCCTGGTGTCGTGGCGAAAATTTTCCACTGCAATTTGCTCATCCAGCAGAAGGTCAATGCCGATTCCATCGCGACCACTTTAAGTAAGTGCAGGTCTTTGGCTCTCAGCGAATGCAAGCCAGTACTTCCTGCCTGAGCCAGCTCAAGCCCGGATCACGGTGCGCACGCTCATGCCATATCAGCCGGTAGGAAAAGCCCAGTTGGTTCGCAGGCAATGGCAACCATGCCAATCCGCCCGAAGCCGCCAAAGTCTTGGCGGCGACACGCGGCAGCAGCATCACGCGGTCTGAATCTTTCAGGAGCCATGGTGCGGCCATGAAATACGGCATCTCAATTGCCACGTGGTGTGGTGGCCCTTTCAGACGAGCCAGCACATCATCAGCCAGGTACAACCGGCCCGAAGGATAACTGGCCACGACATGCGGGTAGGCGGCTATGGCATCCAACAGGTTCTTCTTTTCCGGTACAGTTTTTTTTGTCAGGGGATGACCCGGGCGCAGCAAAACAGCATAGGTTTCGCGGAACAGGTCACGGTAATGAAAGTCTGGCGGAAGCGGGTCATCGGCATACAGCGCCAGGTCCAAACGACCTTGCTCCAGAGATTCCAGCGTATCGTCATTCCACGGCTGGACCACCAAACCCAAATTGGGCGCGCATATGCAGAGGTGCTGAGTCAAGGGAGCCACAACGGCCAGCATGCCGTAGTCGGTTGTGGCTATGCGAAACCTGCGGCTGGAGGCTACGGCATCAAACAGCACCGGCTCGAACACGCGCTGCGCCAGCGTCAGAGCCTCACGGGTCGTCACCGCAAGGCTTTCGGCGCGCGGCGTCAGCACATAACCTTTGGCAGTGCGCACCAGCAGCGGATCATGCAGCTCAGCACGCAGGCGGGCCACGATACGGCTCGCGGCAGGCTGGCTCAAACCCAGGCGTTCACCCGTTTGCGTCACGCTGCGCGTATCGAGCAGAGCCTGTAGTGCCTTGAGTAAATTGAGGTCGAGTTGTGGCAAGTCCATATCTTTCACACCCGGAAGTAAGCATCCATATTTTGCATGCCGAGTATGCAGGCAGACTACTTCCAGGAATGCATTCGTGCAAGCAAACTGCGGCTTCAACACACCAGGAGCCTCTCATGATTTCAAGCTCACTGCGCTCGCGCCGCCAAGCATTGCAGGGCGCGGCAGCGCTCGCTCTGTCCAGCCTGGCCCTACCTTCTACATCACGCGACAACCCCATGACCTCCTCTGCCGCAAGCACCCGAGCGCCAGCCGTCCCCGCGCACCTTCAAAACACCCCGACCGACGAGTTCAGCACCCAAACCTGGGGAGCCAATAGTCACATCGACACTGGGACCTACGCGATCGAGCGCGTGACCTTTCCGAGCCAAGGTTCAATGATTGTGGGCAATGCCCTGTTGCCAAAAACAGCAGGGAAAAAGCCCGCGGTTGTCATCATTGGGCCGGTGGCGTACGTGAAGGAGCAGTCTCCGATGCAATATGCGACGCGCATGGTGCGGGAGGACTTTATTGCCATAGCGTTTGATCCGCGTTTTCATGGTGAGAGTGAAGGCTTGCCGCGTCGGTTTGAATCCAGAACCGCCAAGGTACAGGACGTGAGAGCCGTGCTGGACTACCTTGCTGCAAGACCCGACGTAGACGCCAATCGACTCTATGTCTTGGGCGTGTGCCAAGGTTCCAACTGGGCCATTGAAGCTTGCACACAGGACTCCAGGGTAAAGGCCCTCAGCCTCGTGGCGGGGCACTATTTGGTGCCGCAGGTTGCAGCGATGTATTTGGGATCGCCAGAAAAAGTGGCTAACCGAATAGCACGCGGGAACAGCGCGCGCGCCCGCTTTGAAGCAACGGGCCAAGTGGACTACATCCCCATCATTGGCGACGCTGACGCCTTGCTGCCGGCGCCTGTCATCGGCCAGTTCTACAGCCGCTGGTCAGACCGCGGTCCGTTCTGGAATTTTCATGGGCTGTGGGAAAACCGCATCACGGCAATGAGTGAAGCAGACATTTGGGGTCACAACGTGGCCGACGTCATGAAAAACCTCAACACTCCCACCTTGATGATTCACGCCAACCGCGCGGCCAGTGGTCCGATGGTGCCGAAAGACCTTTTTGCGCTGATTCCCGCCAGCCAGAAGGCGCTGATTTTCATGTCGGGGCAAAACCAGATGATGTTCTATGAGGACCCGATCACCCTCGATACCGTAACACCAAAGGTCGCCGAATTTTTCAGATCAGCACAGATCGTCTAAGCAACTCAACCCCTCAACCTGTAAAGACAAGGAACTTCCCATGACACCTATCTACCCGTTTTCGCGTCGCAAGGCCCTGCAGAGTGCCGCCGCTCTCACGTTGTCCAGCCTGGCCTTAACTTCCCAATCACAGGACAAACCCACATCCACCTCTTCGGCCCTACCGACGCCAAAGCGAGTCATCTTTGTCGTCTCCAACGAAGTCGATCCCGGCCCCGCCGGCTTTGCCATCGGGTATTACCTGACAGAGTTGGCCCATCCGTTCTGGGCATTTCAGCAGCGCGGGTACGCCATGGACATCGCCTCACCCAACGGCGGACGCGTGGTTCACGATGCCATGAGCGATCCGGAAGGTGGCCGCTTTGGTCCACCACACGACTTTTTGTCCATTGGCTTCAAGCATTCGCCTAAGGTCAAACCCATGCTCGATAGCACCAAAAAACTATCGGACGTGAAAGTAGCCGACTACGACGCAATTTTTGTGATTGGCGGACTTGGCCCGATGGTGACCTTCACCGACAACGCCGAACTGCACAAGCTTTTTGCCAGCTTTTATGAGGCGGGAAAGGTGTCTGCCACGATCTGCCATGGCTCTGTGATTCTGTTGAAAACACGCCTGTCCAATGGCAAGCTGCTGGCAGAAGGCAAGCAGTGGACCGGTTTTTGTGATGCCGAGGAGGAGATAGTGGATAAGGTCTACAACAAGCAGGTGCAGCCTTTCCGCATCGAAACAGAAGCCAAGAAAATTTCGAACACCAAATTTGTACAAGGCCCGGCTTACAAGCCATTTGCAGTGCGTGATGGTTTGCTGATTTCAGGACAACAAGGCTCGTCAGGTGGCCGCACCGCAGAACTGGTCATCCAAGCGCTGGAGGGCTGAGGCTTGCAACACAAAGACGGTGTCGACCCCTATGTCGATATTCAGAACGCAACCCGCAATCACCAGGCGGAGCATGGTTGCGGCGCCTACACTTTTGAGGATGGTCCTGCGTTGCTTGCGCTGGTCACGCAGCGACTCCCTCAGAGAATCCTGGAGCTCGGAACAGCGCTTGGCTACACCGTGTGCTGCATGGCAGGTGGCAACGCTTTGGCGCATGCGGATACTGTGGAGGCAGACACGGAGCACGTCGCTTTGGCCCGTGCGCACATCGCCCGCCATGGGCTGGCGGCGCGCGTTACGGTGCATGCTGGCCAATTCGATGATGTGCTGTCAAAACTTATGCCCGGGTATGACATGGTCTTTTTTGACGGTTTCGCACCAGCGCCGAAGACCATTGCCCGACTTCGGGAACTGCTGTTGTCAGGTGGTGTGCTGATTTGCTCCAACCTGCAGCTTGCGTATGGCCATGCAGCCAAGCAACTGGAACGTGAATTCAACAATCGCCGCAGCTGGCAACCGCTTGCGCCGATTGAAAGGGGGCGTACCCAAGTGCTGGTAAAACTGGGCGTGTAAGCGAAGGTCGGTCCAGTTCAGTTGACGTTCAATTCATCAGGGATTGGGTTACATGACGGATCAAGAAACACAATAGTCACCCAGGACCTATCCCCCGGCCTGCGGCCTCCTCCTTGATGCCGCTACGCCAAGCAGCCCAGCAGCCTGGTACTGCACACGGTTTTGGTATGCGATGCGCTGCAACTGCCATAAACACTGGGTGAGTGCGCTGCAATGGGTGGCACAGCGGCATCAAGGAGGAGGCCCAAAGGGCCGGGGGACAGCCGCGTAGCCACCCACGGCAGCGCGCTCGCCCACGCACACAACGAGCCCGGTCTTGATAAAACAAGCCGCTGTCCACAGCGGCAGACCTGACCCCGCTTCTACGCGCGGGTCAGGCGTCAAACACGACTCAATGCCTGAAGTGCCGCACGCCGCTAAACACCATCGCCACACCGCGCTCGTTGGCGGCGTCGATCACTTCGGGGTCGCGCATCGAGCCGCCGGGCTGGATGATGCAGGTGGCGCCTGCGTCCACCACCACATCCAGACCATCACGGAACGGGAAGAACGCGTCGCTGGCCACCGCCGTGCCCGCCAGTGACAGGCCAGCAGCCTGCGCCTTGATACTGGCGATGCGGGCCGAGTCCAGGCGGCTCATCTGCCCGGCACCGACACCCATGGTCATGCCGCCCTTGCAAAAGACGATGGCGTTGCTCTTGACGAATTTGCCGATCTTCCAGGCGAACAACAGGTCTTGCAGTTGTTCTGCGGTCGGTTGCACCTTGGTGACGACTTTGAGGTCGGCCAGCGTGAGTTCATGGTTATCAGCAGTTTGCATCAGCAGGCCGGAGCCCACGCGTTTGATGTCCATGGCATTGCGGCCATTGGCCCAGTCGGTGGCGCCACCCGGTGGCAGCGCAATTTTCAGGATACGCACATTCACCTTGGCCTTGAACACCGCCAGCGCCTCGGGGGTGAAGTCCGGGGCCATCAGCACTTCAATAAACTGCTTCGACATTTGTAGCGCTGCCGCCTCGTCCAGCGTGCAGTTGACGGCAATGATGCCGCCAAAAGCTGAGGTTGGGTCGGTCTGGAACGCCTTGCTGTAGGCCTGCAACGCATCCGAGCCCACGGCCACGCCGCAGGGGTTGGCGTGTTTGACGATGACACACGCTGCGCCATCTACTGAACCGTCAAAACTCTTGACGCATTCCCACGCCGCATCAGCGTCGCCAATGTTGTTGTAGCTGAGTTCCTTTCCCTGCAACTGCACGGCAGTGACCAGCGAGCCGGGCGCTGGGTACAGGTCGCGGTAAAAAGCGGCGCTCTGGTGCGGGTTTTCGCCGTAGCGCAGGTCTTGCAGCTTGATGAAGTTGCTGTTGGCCTGCGCCGGGAACAGCGCCGGCACGGGGGCGCTAGCCGTTTCATCAAAGGTGATGGCTGACAAATAGTTGCTGATGGCGGCGTCGTACTGGGCCACGCGGTTGAACGCGGCCACGCTTAGGGCGAACTTGGTGGCCAGGGTGAGCTGACCGCTGGCCTGGAGCTCTGCCAGCACCTGCGGGTACTGCGTTGCGTCGGTGATCACACCCACGTCTTTCCAGTTCTTGGCGGCACTGCGCACCATCGCCGGGCCGCCGATGTCGATGTTCTCGATGGCGTCTTCCAGCGTGCAACCGGGCTTGGCCACGGTGGCCTCAAACGGGTACAGGTTGATCACCGCCAGGTCGATGGTGTCGATGGCGTGGGCCTTGAGTGCGGCCATGTGTTCGGGCACATCGCGGCGGGCCAGCAGGCCACCGTGTACCTTGGGGTGCAGGGTTTTGACGCGGCCATCAAGCATTTCCGGGAAATCCGTCACCTGGGCCACTTCGGTCACCGGCAAGCCCTGCTCGGCCAGTAGCCGGGCGGTGCCGCCAGTGGAGATAAGCTTGATGCCCAGTGCATGCAAGGCCTGCGCAAATTCAACGATGCCGGTTTTGTCGGAGACGGATAAAAGTGCGTTCATGGTGTCAGAGCTGGTGAAAAATGGGGAGTGAATTTATAACAAATCGGCCTCTAGCCCATGTAAATAATGGGCTAGCAGCTATCAATCAATGAGCTTGTGTTCGAGCAACTTCTTGCGCAGGGTGTTGCGGTTCAGGCCCAGCCACTGCGCCGCTTTGGACTGGTTGTTATCGGCGCGCTGCATCACCACTTCCAGCAGCGGCTTCTCCACCACGCTGATCAGCATGTCGTACATGCCATCAGGCTCACTGGCGCCCAGGTCACACAGATAGCCCTCCACGTTGCTGCGCACACATTCTGCAATGTGTAGGGGTTTCATTATGTTGTCTCCAAATTCACGGGGTTGTAGCTCGACACCTGGTCGGGCAGGCGGTCCATATGCTCATGCAGCGCGTCGAAAAAGTAGGCCACAGCGGCGAGTTGCTGGGCGCTATCGTCCAGCGTATTGATGTGGGCGCGCAAATTCTCGCCGCCCGGCAGCGCCTTGACGTACCAGCCAATGTGCTTGCGCGCGGTGCGCGCACCCAGGTAGTCGCCGTACAGCGCGTAATGGTCCAGCAAATGGTCCAGCAGCAGGTGCTTGACCTCGCCCATCAGCGGCGGCGCCAGCAGCCGGCCGGTGGCCAGAAAGTGGCTGATGTCGCGAAAGATCCACGGCCGGCCTTGCGCTGCGCGGCCGATCATCACCGCATCGGCACCGGTGGCCAGCAGCACGGCCTGGGCTTTTTGCGGGCTGTCGATGTCGCCATTGGCCACCACCGGCACATTCACCGCAGCCTTCACTGCGGCGATGGTGTCGTATTCCGCGCGGCCTTTGTAGCCCTGCTCGCGGGTGCGGCCATGCACGGTGAGCATCTGCACGCCAGCGTCTTCGGCCTGGCGCGCCAGCGTGACCGCGTTTTTGTTCGTCTCTGACCAGCCGGTGCGCATCTTCAAGGTAACCGGCACACCCAGCGGCGCACAGGCTTGCACCACGGCAGCAACGATGTCGATGGCCAGGCGCTCGTCTTGCATCAGCGCTGAGCCCGCCCACTTGCTGCAAACTTTTTTGGCCGGGCAGCCCATGTTGATGTCGATCACCTGCGCGCCACGGTCGATGTTCAGGCGCGCCGCGTCAGCCATCATCTGCGGCTCGGTGCCGGCAATTTGCACCGCGATCACACCAGACTCACCAGCATGGTCGGCGCGGCGGGCGGTCTTGGCACAGCTCTGCAAATCAGGGCGGCTGGTGATCATCTCGCTCACCGCGTAGCCCGCGCCCAGGCGTCTGCACAGCTGGCGAAAGGGCCGGTCCGTCACACCCGCCATGGGGGCCACGAAGCAGGCGTTGGGCAACAGAAACGGTCCGATCTTCATGCTGGTGGCAGGCGGTTTGTGAAAAGACAAAGGAGTTGGGCCGCCATAGGCGTCGCGTCAACTGAGAGTCAACGGGGCGTCGTCGTCGGGGGTTAGGTCGAGATTCTAACTGCTTAAAAAAGCGGCACTACTGACAGCGAGCCAGCCCAACGCGAAGCCGCACGGACAAATTATGAGGACTGTGCCCGGCTTCCTATACTGGTCACCCTATGGACGCCTGGCTCGACCCCCTCCTCACTTGGCTGGCTTTGCCGCAATACGGCTTGAGCAGCCTGTTTTTGGTGTCGTTTCTGTCGGCCACACTGCTGCCCATCGGCTCGGAACCGGCGGTGTATGGCTTGATCAAGCTCAGCCCAGATCTGTTTTGGCCGGTCATTGCAGTAGCCACCATGGGCAACACCCTGGGCGGCGCGGTGAGTTGGTGGATGGGGCTGGCGTCGCACAAGGTGGTGGACCACTACCAGCACTCCCAACACCACTTGCGGGCGCTGGACTGGCTGAAAAAGCTCGGCCCCAAAGCCTGTCTGCTGGCCTGGCTGCCGGTGGTGGGTGACCCGCTGTGCGCGGTGGCGGGCTGGCTCAAGCTGCCGTTCTGGCAGTGCCTGGCGTACATGGCGGTGGGCAAGCTGGCGCGTTATGTGCTGATGACCTCGGCGCTGATCGGTGTGTTTGGTGGCTGAGGCCACGCCAGTCAACCCATGCATTGTCGCTTTCATGCTACAAACACCATAGCTGTTAGCGCCCATTGCGTAAGGACTAGAGGCCAATTTCCCTAAGCTAAAAGCAGAAAGTTTGGCTTGAAAGGCCTGTGGACATTTGGCATATGCTTTAAATAGATCATTTTGAGGCCATGAACCGCGAAGACTGGAACCGGCGCGCCCTGCATCTGCGCGTTGCCCGCAAAGCGTTACAGCAATTGGCTGCGCCAGGCAGCGTCACAGCCTTTGCGCCCATTGGCAGTGAACTGTTTACCGATCAAACCAAATTGATGGACTGTGCCTGGCGCTGGACCAACCCGAACGGCTGCTGACACGCGTGGCCCGGCGCGTTGCCGCAACATCGCCCAAGTAGAACGTCAAATGAAAGTCCTGCGCATTGGGCCCCTGGCCCGAGCCCGGCACCAGCGTCATCCGCGCATGGCTGGCAGCGAAGGCCTGCGCCTGCTTGCCCTGGTGCGGGCCGCGGAACAGCCACACATCGGTAAACCCTGACGCCAGCTTGACCAGCGCCGCCAGAGACGGCTGACCCTTCTTGAGAACAAACTCAACCACCACACGCTGATTGGTCAACGACAAGTCCACTTTGTTCACCGACCATGGGGTCTTCAGACCAAAACGTTGTTCGTACAGGGCCGCGTCTTTCATGATGATTTTGAGAAATTTGAAAACCTAGATTTCGTGATCCCCATTGAGTAATCACAGCAAAATTGATGAAGTACCGATTTTTTATTGAACCGGATTAAGGCCCACTCCGGAGCTAAAGCCTACGCTCCCTAAGGTGCCAAGTCCTCGCTGCTCGAGCTGTCTTGCGGCACGTACTTATGGAGATTTACAGGATGTCAGCCCCAGGAAAACACGCTTCTTTTACACCCATCGTTCAGGCACTAGCCCTGATGCTGGTCACCAGCGCAGCCGCTCAGGCGCAAGTCGTGCCGACCCCGGCTGCGGCTGGGCAGCTCAAGGAAGTGGTGGTTAGCGCCAGCCGCTATGAGCAACCGACTGAAGAGTTACCCGCCTCGCTGGATGTGCTGGGCAAACAGGCGCTGGAAGATGGCCAGATACAAGACATCCGGGACCTGGCCAAAGATCTGCCCAACGTCTCGGTCAAACGCGCGCCGGCACGTTTTTCGGTCACCGGCAAGGGCAATCCCACCGGGGTCGATGCCAATGCCGGCTTCAGCATTCGCGGGCTGGGTGGTAACCGGGTGCTGATGCTGGTAGACAGTGTGCGCCTGCCGCGCAGTTACATCAACGGCAGCAACGCTTTTGGCCGCGACGCGGTCGATCTGGGTTTGCTGCAGCGGGTGGAAATCATCCACGGCCCCAGTTCGGCCCTGTATGGCTCAGACGGCCTGGCCGGGCTGGTTAACTTCATCACCCTGACCCCGGCCGACATGCTCAAAGACAGCAGCGGTGTGCTGCGCGACAGCGGTGGCAAAGCCTGGGTCAGTTACAGCGGTGACGACAACGGCGCCACGCTGGGCGGCACGGTGGCCCACCGCGCCGGTGACAACGCCGAATGGTTGCTCAGCAGCAGCGTTGGCCGCGCCGACGGGCTGAAAAACATGGGCAGCAACGACGCCGCCAACGAGACCCGCACCACCCCCAACCCGCAGACCGGCAACAGCGCGAGCCTGCTGGGCAAACTGGTGTGGCGACCTACTGGCAGCCAGAGCCACACCTTAACCTTGGAGCAGGTGCAAAAAGACAGCGATGTGACGCTGCTGTCGAGCGCCAAAAAATTGCCCGTCAAGTTGCCTCTGGGCTACAACACCCTCTCAGCGATGGCTAAGTCGGCAGCCGTGGCTGCGGCCGTGGCAGGAGAAGCCGCCACCCAAGACCAATCCCGCAGTCGTATGAGCTGGAACGGCAGCTACACCGTGACGTCACCGTTGGCAGACCGCGTGACGACCGTATTGAGCTGGCAAGACAGCCGAGCCCAGGAAGACGGCCAGACCCAGCTGGCCACCCTGTGGGCCAACAACGGCCTGCGCCAGCGTCAAACTTCGTACCAGGAGCAGGGTCTGCAGGCCACGGTGCAGGCCGAAAAAACCTGGTCGGTGTCACCCGACTGGGGCCACAAGCTAACCTATGGGTTGGACTGGTCACAAACCGACATTTCCAGTTTCGCCGATGGCAGCGACCCGGCGCCGATCACCGCCTATGTGCCCAAACATTACTTCCCGGACACCCGCGACACGGCACAGGCCGTGTATGTGCAAAGCGAGTGGTTCAGCGAGCGCTGGAGCCTGACGCCCGGGGTGCGGTTCGACCAGTTTTCACTGGAAGTGCTGAGTCAGGATGGTTACTACCCGCCAGCAGCGGCACCCGGCAAGTCGCTGTCCGGCTCGGCGGTATCACCCAAACTGGGGGTGATGTTCAAGGCCACACCGCTGTGGTCACTGTACGGCAACTACGCCACCGGCTTTCGCGCCCCCGAGGGGCAGCAGGTGAACAGCACGCTGGAGGTCTCCACGGCCAAATTGCTGCCGAACCCCGATTTACAACCCGAAACAAGCCGCACCTTGGAGATCGGTGCCAAAGCGCGCTGGCCTCGCCTGGCGCTTGATGTGGCGGTGTTCAGCAGCCGGTTCGATCATCTGATCCAGGAGAAAAAAGACCTGGGTACCGCCAACGGCTTAGCCGCCAGCATCGCCAACCCGACGTTGTTCCAAACTGTCAACATCGATAAGGCCAGCATCAGCGGCTATGAAATCCGGGGACGCTACGACTGGGGCGCATTTGCCAACGGGCAATTCAGCACACCGTTTAGCTATGGCAGCACACGCGGCACCAATGATGTGACCAACAAGCCACTCAACAGCCTTGAACCAACCAAGCTCAGCGTTGGCCTGGCCTACAGCTCGGTCCAATGGGACCTGCGGTTGGATGTTCACCACCAGATGGGCAAAAGCGCCAGCGACATCGATAGCGCCTTCATCCCCAAATCCACCACCCAACGGCAGTTCCTGCCAGCGGCCGTCACCACGCTGGACCTCAATGCCCAGTGGCGCCCACGCAAAGACGTGCGTCTGAACCTGGGCGTGATCAACCTGACAAACCAGAAATACTGGAACTGGTCTGACGTACAAGGTCTGGTCAGCAATCCCACGGCGCTAGTCCCGTATGTGGTGGTGGATGCCTACACCCAACCGGGGCGGTACGTGAATGTCTCCGTAGTCATGGACTTTTGAGTCACCACGGGCTGCTATGTCTAGACACACGTTTGTGATTAATGGTCAAATCGGCTTCTAGCCCATAGAAAGTATGCGCTAATAGCTATTTATTTGATAGTACATTGACCAGGAAAATTTGATGAAAACAGCCCATGACCTCGTTGCTGCCGCCAAAGCCCGCGTGCAGGAAATCTCCGTTGACCAGGCCGAAGACGCCATTCGTGATGCCGATGTGTTGGTGGACGTGCGCGAGGCTGACGAATACCAGATGGGTCACCTGCCCGGTGCGGTGCATCTGTCGCGCGGCATGCTGGAATTCAAATTCAACGCCAACCCGGCCCTGCAGTCGCGTGACTTGAAGGTGGTTCTGTATTGCAAAACCAGCGGTCGCGCGGCTCTGGCGGCGGTGGCCCTGCAAGACATGGGTTACCTCCATGTCAAGTCCATTGCGGGCGGGTTTGATGCCTGGGCGGGGGCTGGCAAGCCTGTGGCCAAGCCCGAAATACCGTCGTTTGAGTGATGGTTTCAGTCGAGTGCGCGGCCTTCGCCCGCCTCCTCGACCGTCTGCCCATCGCGGATGTGGTAAATCCGCTTGAAGGTCGGGATGATCTTTTCATCGTGGGTAACCACAATGATGGCGGCCTGAAACTGCCGCGCCATCTGGTTCAGGATACGCATCACACCTAAAGCGCGCTCGCTGTCCAGCGGCGCGGTGGGCTCGTCAGCCAGAATCACCGGCGGACGATTCGCCAGCGCACGCGCAATCGACACCCGCTGCTGCTCGCCACCGGATAGCTCGGTGGGCTGAGCTTTGGCGCGGTGCTGCACGTCCAGCGCGGTCAGCAGCTCCAGCGCCCGCGCGCGGGCCACCGGGTTGCTTTGCCCGGCCAGCATGGGCAGCAGCGCCACGTTGTCGGTCACGTCCAGGAACGGAATCAGGTAGGGCGCCTGAAAGATGAAGCCAATGCGGTCGCGGCGTAGCGCGCGCAGGTCTTTCACCCGCCAGCCGTTGTCATAAATCACCTCATCGCCCAGCGTCATGCGCCCGCTGGTGGGCTCAATGATGGCGCCCAGGCATTTGAGCAGCGTGCTTTTGCCCGAACCAGACGGCCCGACCAGCCCCACCACCTCGCCCGGTGCCACGCTCATGCTGACGCTTTTGAGCGCTTCAACCGCGCTGTCGCCCTTGCCATAAACCTTGCGCAGGTTCTCGATACGAATGCCGCCGGGGGCTGTAGCTTGTGTGGGCGTTTGGTTAATGTTTGAGGCTTGCATCATCATCCAATCGCCGCTGCCGGATCGACCTTAAGCGCCACGCGAATGGCCAGCGTGCTGGCCAGCGCGCAGATCAGCATCGTCGCAATCAGCCCGCTGACCGCGTCTTGCGGCAGCAGCAGCACGTATTTGGGAAACACCGGCGCCCAGGCGGTAGACACCAGCTTGCCCACAATGAAGCCAATCAGCCCCAGGCCCAGCGCTTGCTGCAGGATCATGCCGGCAATGGTGCGGTTGCGTGTGCCAATGAGTTTCAGCACCGCGATCTCGCGCAGTTTGCCCAGCGTCATGGTGTAGATGATGAAGGCCACAATGGCCGCGCTCACGACCGACAGGATGACCAGAAACATGCCAATCTGCCGCGCCGAATTGGCAATCAGCTTGGCCACCAGAATCTCTTCCATCTCGGCACGGGTGAACACCTGCACATGCTTCCAGCGGCGCAGCGGCCCGGCCACCGCCTCTGGCTGCCAGCCGGGCTGCAACTGCACCAGCACCGCGTTGACGTTGTGGCTGCTGGCCTGCAAGCCCTGCACCGCCTCCAGCAGGCCGGGCACGCCAGGGCGGTTGAAAGCCGGATTGGCGGCGGTACGCGCGCGGTCGTTCAGGATGGCATCGTTGTCCTTCAAAAACTGCGCCTCTTGCGCGTCTCTCAAAGGGATGAACACCATCGGGTCGCCACCGGAGGACACCATGCGCTGCGTCAAACCGACCACCTGATAGCTGTGGCGGCGCACCATCAGGGTGTCACCGACTCTAAAACCGGTTTTGACATCGGCCACCGCCTCGTAGTGGTTGCGGGTGAGCTGGCGGCCTGCCAGCAAGTAGCCAGGCTCGCCGGGCTGGCCCGGCTCGATGCCGACCACCATCACCCGCACCTCGTCGCCGCCAGCCTTTTGCACCTGCTGGGTCAAATACGTCACATTGGCGGCCTGGCCCACACCGGGCATGCCGCGCACGCTGCGCACCACGTCGTCTTTCAGGCTGGAGGCTTCGGCATACGGGCCCTGGGTGTCTTTTTGCACCACCCAAAGGTCGGCCCCGCTGTTGCTCAGCAGCGCCTGCGCGTCATCGACCATGCCCCGGTAGATGCCGGCCATCGACAGCGTCACGCCAATCAACAGGCCCAAGCCCAGACCGGTTAGGACAAATTTGCCCCAGCTGTGCAGGATGTCGCGCCCGGCCAGGCTGATCACGGCTTGGCTCCGGCGGCGCCCAGCGCCTCCACCACTTTGACGCGGGCACCGGGTTTCAGGGCTTTTTCGCTGTAAACCACCACCCGGTCGTCTTTGACCAGGCCTGTCAGCACCTGCACCTGGCCGCTCAGACTCTGCACACCCAGCGTCACCGGGGCGAACTCGGGGCTGTCGCCATTGAGCCGCCAGACACCGGTTTGACCTTGCTGGCGCTGGATGCTGGCGTTGGGCAGCAGCAGCGCGGGTGCGGTGGCGGGCAGTTGCAGGGTGACTTCAGCCATTTCACCCACCGACACATGCGCGGGCATCTGGGTAAACACCACCTGAGCAATGCGCTCCTCGGTCACGCTGTCGGCCAGCAACTCAATGCGCGCTACCTCGCCAGGCATCACCGTTTGCGGCTGCGAGCGCAGCACGATGCTGCCTGCCAGCCCGGGGGCCAGGCCGTTGGAGCGGCCTTGATCCACCCGCAGCTTGACCCACAAGCTGGCTGGGTCGATGAGCCGCAGCACCGGCTGGCCAGCCACCACGGTGCTACCTGCTTCCGCATCACGGCTGGTGACCACGCCGTTGGCCGGAGCCAGCAGGCGCACATTGCCGCGCTGCTGCACTAACGCAGCGCGCTCGGCTTTGAGGCGTGTGCTGTCTTGCCCGGTGCCCGTCAGATTGGCCTGGGCGGATTGCAGTGCGGCGTCGGCTGAGGCTTGCTCTTGCAATTTGGCATCCAGCGCACCGGTGCTGATGAAGTTTTGCCGCGCCAGGTCCTGGTTACGCTGGGTGTTGGCAGTTGCCAGTGCCCGCCGGGCGGCGGCATCTCTCACCTGTGCCTGGGCGCTGAGCTGGGTGCTGCCCGCGCGTGCCAGCGACGCATCCAGCGCGGCCAGACGCTGGTCCAAATCCACCGGGTCCATCTCGGCCAGCAGTTGCCCGGCCTGAACCACATCGCCCACGTCGACCTTCACGCTCAGTACCCGACCCGCGACGGTAGGGCCGATCATCCAGCTGCGCCGGGCTTCGACGGTGCCGATACCAAAGATGGCCGGGCTGAGACTGCCCTCGGTGGGCTGGCTCACCGTAACCTTGATCGGTGCCAGCGGCCCGGTGCGCAGCGACACATAGCCCACCGCGCCGATCAGCGCCAGCGCCAAGGCGCCCAGGCCCAGGCGGCGCAATAGCAGTTGTTTGGAGTTCATGGAGCAGCTTTCAAAGTGCGTCGGGCAGGGTCAAAAATAGGCGTAACTTCAAGGCGCTGAGTCGCTGTGCTGGCGCACAGACCACGCTGGTAGAGGGCGAACACCCCCGGCGCCAGGTCGGTCATGGCCGCCACATTGCCCAACAGCAGGGCCTGCATCACCAGGCCTTGCACTGAACCAATAAAAAGCACGCAAGCCCCCGTCAAATCTGCGTGAGGTGCTATCAATTGTTCTTTCTGGGCTTGCTGCAACAAGTGCATCAGCAGGGTGCGGTACTGCTGCATCAGCGCGCGCACACTGGCTTTCAGGGCGGTGTCTTGCGGGCGCTGCAGTTCCTGAAAAATCACCCGGGGCACGCCGGGGTGAGCCACCACATACGCCACATGGGCCATGAACACGGCTTCCAGCGCGCGCAAGGCGTTTCGCTCGCTGGGCTCTGTGGGTTCGGCTGGCTCGCAGGAGCCGGTAGGCTGGATCCGGTCGGCTGGTTTGATTGGAACGCTTAAAGACTCACAGAACATCGCTGGCTCTGTTGCACTGCTGACCAGCGGTGCGCCAGCGGCCAGCGCCGCTGCTTGCAACTTGGTCATGAGCTGTTCAGTCACGGCCCCCATCACAGCGAGCCAGATGGCTTCTTTGCTGGCGAAGTGGCGAAACACCGCACCCTGGGTGATGCCCACCGCGTTTGCCAGGTCAGTGGTGGTGATATCGGCCGGGCTGCACCGCGCAGCCAGCGTCAATGCCGCGTCCACCAGATGAGCCTGGCGAACTTCGGTGCGCTGCCTGGAAGGCCTGCTGTGGGTTGACATGAAACTTTAATTAAGTAATTTATTTATTACTTATTGTAACCAAGGTGTGTCATATGATGCGCGGGCAAAGACCCTGCAAGCGTAGGCGTCAAGTCGTTGACGCATGGGGATGAGGGCGTGAATGCACAGGCGTGGGCGCGTCCGTCCAGCGCTTGTTGGTGTTATGAGGCCAGTCAAGAAGGTCCGCCCACGGCGCGCACAACACCGGGCTGCTTCACCAATAAAATTAGCTGCCAACCCTTATGTATAAAGCGCTGGCAGCTATGAAAACTGATGACTTCGGTCAGTCTCAGATCAGGCAACGCAGGCCATGCGCTGCCCGGATGAATGGCGCAACAGGCTTGCTGCGCCGTGGCTTCAGAGCGTGAGAATGTAACTAATCACAGTCTTCAGGTCTTCATCACTGATTTTGTCAGGACCGCTCGGAATCATCGGGACAGGCCCGTAAACCCCACTGCCGCCTTTACGCACTTTTTCCATCAACAAGGTCGGCGCGGCGTCGTTGCCCTTATATTTTGCAGCCACCACCTTGTAAGCGGGGCCCACTGACTTTTTCTCCACCAGGTGGCAAGCCAGGCAACCGCTCTTGGTCAGAATGTCCGTGGGAGTGGCGGCCTGGGCCGATACGGCGCAAAGCAGGCTTGCCAGGCATAGCGAGGTTTTTATCATCATGGTTGTCTCCTGGGGTCAGATCTCAATGTTTTCTCAATACACATCGTGCTGCGTGTTGTGCACGTTGAAGTGGCCAGTGGGCGTGATCAGTCGTGGGTCTTTGATGACCGCCTTGAGGGTGAGGGTTTTGTCATCCACCACCACCATGGCGCTTTCCTTGTTTTTGGCCGACCAGACCGAGATCCACACCTCGTCACCGGCTTTGTTGAAGTCAGGCTGCAGCGCACGCATGGCACCACCGTCGGTGATACCCGCCCACTTGGCGATAGGCAACACCGTGAACCCCTTGGCCAGGTTGTTGATATCAAACACTGCTACCGACTGCGAAAGGGCTGGATCTGGGTTCAGAGCCGTGTCGACATACAGGTGCTGCGACTTGGGGTGGCTCTTGATAAAGAGCGATCCGCCACCTTGGCCGGTCAGGTCGGCCACCTTTTTGAAAGCATACTGTTTGTGCTTAATCGGGTCGGTGCCAATCAACGAAATCGAGTCGTCCCCCAAGTGGCTGGTGGCCCAGACTGGCCCGAAGGTCGGGTGGATAAAGTTGGCGCCGCGCCCAGGGTGAGGCGTTTTGCCCACGTCCACAATCGCTGCGAGCTTGTTGAGCTTGGCGTCAATCACGGTGATCTTGTTGCTGTTGTTGGCCGCCACCAGAAAATAGCGTTTGCTGGAATCCCAACCGCCGTCGTGCAGGTAGCGCGCCGAGCCGATCTCGGTGGTTTTCAGGGCGTTGATGTCAGAGTAGTCGACCAGCATGGTTTTGCCGGTTTCCTTGACGTTAACCAGAAACTCCGGCTTGTACTCAGACGAAACGATGGACGCCACGCGCGGCTCGGGGTGGTATTCCTGGGTGTCCACGGTCATGCCACGGGTGCTGACGATCTTCAGCGGCTCCAGCGTGTCGCCTTTCATGATCACGTACTGCGGCGGCCAGTAGTCACCGGCGATGACAAACTTGTCTTCGTAACCCTTGAACTTGGAACTTTCCACTGAGCGCGCCTCCAGGCCCACGCGAATTTCAGCCACGGTGTCGGGCTTTTCCATCCACAGGTCAATCATGTTGACCTTGGCGTCGCGCCCGATCACAAACAGATAGCGCCCTGAGGCCGAAATGCGAGAGATATGCACCGCATAGCCGGTTTTCAGGATGCTGATGATCTGTTTGGTGTCGCCATCAATCAGCGCTACCTCGCCTGCGTCGCGCAACGTGGTCGAGAAGATGTTGCTGATGTTGAGATTGTTCATCTTCTTTTTGGGCCGGTCTTCAGGCTTGACCAGAACCTTCCAGGTGCCCTTCATGTCGGCCATGCCCCACTCAGGTGGCTGGGGCGGGTTTTGCTGGACATAGCGGGCCATCAGGTCCACCTGGGCCTCGGTCAAGTCACCCGACGTGCCCCAGTTGGGCATGCCAGCGGGCGAGCCGTAATTGATAAAAGTTTTGAGGTAGTCGGTACCTTTGGCGATGGTGATGTCGGGCGTCAGCGGTTTGCCAGTGGCCCCTTTGCGCAAAACGCCATGACAACCCGCGCAGCGCTGAAAGTAAATGTCACGCGCTTCGTCAAATTCAGCAAGCGTCATTTTGGGCGCTTTGGGGTTGGTGCTTTGCACCATGGGCACGCCTGCCAGGGGCGATGGTGCGGCCTGGTAATTTGCCTCACCCGGGGTGACGCCTTTTTTGTCCTGGGCAAAAGCAACCAGGGTCAAGGTGGTCAGCACCAGCGCGGCAACTTGTGTCAAGCGGGGGGTCTTCATGTTGTTTTCTCCAGATTAAGCACAGCCAGGCACAAGGAGGTTGACCTCTTGACTCGCCAAAGGCTGCAGCTACTGAAGGCGAGTAGTAGCATTGTTGATCTGGGGTTTTGTCGCGTCCTTAAAGCAGATCAAGAGAATGCGAGGGCGTGATTGCCACTGCTTGGGTCCGCTGCAACAATGGTGGCGAAAGGTTTTGCATGCCCCATCTGCTGGTTCTCGCCCCCTGGTTGTACGGGTTCATCCTGACAACCCACATCGTCGCCGTGACTTTGAGCGTGAGCCTGTTTGCCGCGCGCGGCCTGGGTGTGGCACTGCGCCACACCTGGCCAATGGACAAGTTCTGGCGCTGGACCAGTGTGTGGATAGATGTCGTGCTGATGGCGGCAGGGCTGTCGCTGTGGGGCCTGCTGCAATTCAACCCGCTTCGCGACCACTGGCTGGGGGTGAAGCTGGTCCTGCTGCTGGTGTATATCGTGCTGGGTTCTTATGGCCTGAAACGCGCCAAGACGCATCGCGGGCGCGTGCTGTTTTCCATCCTGGCACTGGGCTGCGCCTTGACCATGGTGTCGATTGCGCTGGCGCACCATCCGCTGGGCTGGCTGCTGCCCTACTTTAGCGCCTGAGCGCAAGGACTCCGCTCAGACTCTGCCGAGCAGCCTAGCGCGATGAGCTAAAAAGACGCCTGGGTGCAAACCCAGGCGTTGGCAGAATCAATCTGCTTGTTTGCGCAAAAAAGCCGGGATCTCGAAGTCATCCATGCCGCCGCTGGACAGCGCGTCCACCTTGGCAGCGGCCGTGGTGCGGTCACGGGTGCGCCAGACGCTGGGGGTAGCCATAGCGCCGTAGTCCGGCTGGCTGCGACCCAGGGTGCTGCTGGCCAACACGCCGGAGACCTGGCTGGCATTGACCGGCGTGTCCAGGGTGGGCACATGGAACGGCACGTCATGGGTCCCGGTGCGCAGTTGCACTTGCTGCTGCGGCGGGGCCACCACCAGCTTTGGGCGCGCACCCTGGCGGCTCAACCCGGTCGCCACCACGGTGACCCGAATCTGATCGCCCAAGTTGTCGTCGTAGGCTGTACCGTAAATAACATGCGCATCTGGCGAGGCGTAGGCGCGGATGGTGTTCATGGCCAGCTTGGATTCAGACAGCTTCAAAGAACCCTTGGCGGCAGAAATCAGCACCAGCACACCCTTGGCACCTGACAGGTCAATGCCTTCAAGCAGTGGGCAAGCCACGGCGTGCTCGGCGGCAATGCGGGCGCGATCCGGGCCAGCAGCAAGCGCCGTGCCCATCATGGCCTTGCCGGGTTCACCCATCACGGTGCGCACGTCTTCAAAGTCGACGTTCACATGGCCGGGCACGTTGATGATTTCGGCAATGCCGCCAACCGCGTTTTTCAGCACATCGTTGGCATGGGCAAAGGCTTCGTCCTGCGTGGCATCGTCGCCCATCACTTCGAGCAGCTTTTCGTTCAACACGACGATCAACGAATCCACATTGGCTTCCAGCTCGGCCATGCCGTTGTCGGCGTTGGCCATGCGGCGTGGGCCTTCAAACTCGAACGGCTTGGTGACCACGCCCACGGTCAGGATACCCATTTCACGCGCTACGCGGGCAATCACCGGCGCCGCGCCCGTACCGGTGCCACCGCCCATACCGGCGGTGATGAACAGCATGTGCGCGCCCGCAATGGCTTCGCGGATGTGTTCGATGGCCAGTTCAGCGGCGTCACGCGCCTTGTCGGGTTTGCTGCCGGCGCCCAGTCCGGTGGTGCCGAGCTGGATGACGCGGTGTGCGTCGCTGGTGGACAGTGCCTGCGCGTCGGTATTGGCACAGATGAATTCCACACCTTGCACGGCGCTGGCAATCATGTGCGCCACCGCGTTGCCGCCGCCGCCGCCCACGCCAATCACTTTGATCTGGGTGCCTTGGTTGAAGGCTTCTTCGTCGATGAGTTCAATGGTCATGGTGTGCTCCTTGGGGATGAATGGGTAAAAAATCTGAAAAAAATGGCGGGGAAAATGTTGGTGGTGTCGGTGGTGGGTCTATGCACCGCCATCGTCCGGGTGGGCCTGCACGGCTGAGCCATATTTGGGTTCTCATCATCAGAAGTTCCCCACAAACCAGTCCTTGATGCCGCTGAAGGCGGTTTTCATGGAGCCGTTTTTCTGCGCTACCTTGAATCCGCGCATGCGGGCCAGGCGCGCCTCTTCGAGCAGCCCCATCACCGTGGCGGCACGCGGCTGGGCCACCATATCGGACAAGGCGCCGGTGTATTTGGGGATGCCCCGGCGTACCGGTTTCAGGAAGATGTCTTCGCCCAACTCG
>Ga0209181_10001963_pt1 | contig 34341 bp, 36 predicted proteins | sample MAT05_FD_187208 | JGI IMG/M metagenome (GOLD analysis project Ga0209181, IMG submission 187208) | Freshwater microbial communities from Lake Fryxell liftoff mats and glacier meltwater in Antarctica - MAT-05 (SPAdes) (version 2) | ecosystem: Environmental > Aquatic > Freshwater > Ice > Liftoff... | reverse complement strand
TCCACGAAGGCGAAGCGCACGTTCTTCTCGCGCGCCATGTCCAGCGCCACCTGCTTGATCAGCGATGACTTGCCCCAGCGGCGCGGGCTGATGAGGATGGAGTTGATGCCCGATCGGAAGTTGGTGCGCAACTGCTTGCGTGGCCATTCGCGGTCCACGAAGGATTCGCCGGAAACAAGTGTGCCGATGAGGAACGGGGACGTTTCTTCTTCCATGCAACAAATGTAACGTGCTTGTTTGTAACAAAGATGTTACAAACATGGAAGTCACCGCCGGGCCACGGTGGACAGGTCCGGCCGGTATCGCGTACGGGTCCTCCACCCACGGCCATGAACGACCGAGGCCGTATGAGTTGCGTAAGTGCCTGATCCCATCGAGTTCAGCCCGCGTTAGAACGGAAGCACACTCCACTATTCCGATCGCTGGATCCGCATTCCGTATGTTCGTCCAGCATGCCCGATCAGACCCCCCCCCGTTTCAGTTCCATCGACCTGCTCCGCGGTATCGTGATGGTGATCATGGCGCTGGACCATGTGCGGGACTACTTCCACGCGGAGGCCTTTCTGAACAACGCGACCGACCTGACCACCACCACGGTCCCGATCTTCTTCACGCGGTGGATCACGCATTACTGCGCGCCTGTGTTCGTGTTCCTAGCGGGCACTTCAGCGTGGATCATCCACCAACGCAAGAGCACACCGGAACTCACGGGATTCTTGGTGAAACGGGGGATCTGGCTGATCTTGGTGGAGGTCACTCTGGTCAAGATCGCGTGGGTGTTCAACCCCACCTTGCCGCGCTTCGGATTGCAGGTGATCTGGGCGATCGGCGTAAGCATGTTGGCGCTGGCCGCATTGATCCAACTCCCGTTCCGCGCGATCCTCGTCACCGGTCTCATCATCGTCTTTGGGCACAATGCATTGGATGCGCTCCATTTCGATGGCGCGTGGTGGTGGAAGATGCTCCACGATCGCGGAAAGGTGGATGTGAACGGGATCACGGTGATGTTCGCGTATCCGTTGTTGCCCTGGATCGGCACCATGGCCCTAGGGTATTGCTTCGGCACCTTCTACGGTAAGGGTTATGCACCCGATGTGCGACAGCGGTTGTTGGTGCGGCTGGGCTTTGCGTGTGTGCTGCTCTTCGCGGCCTTGCGCTGGGTGAATGCGTACGGGGATCCACTGCCATGGTCCCATCAGGCTTCGCCGCCGTTCACGGTGCTCTCCTTCCTAAACGTGAACAAGTACCCGCCCAGCCTGCTTTACCTGTTGATGATGCTGGGTCCCGCCTTCCTGTTCCTGGCGTGGTCGGAGAATTTGCGCGGTCGGCTGGCCTCGTGGCTCATCGTCTTCGGACGCGTGCCGTTCTTCTACTACATCCTTCACCTGTACGTCATCCACGCCGCTGCCATGGTCGCAGCGGAACTCACCGGCTTCGGTTGGCAGAGCATGGTCCTGACAACCTTCGTCAACGGTGCAACAGAACTGAAAGGCTACGGCTTCTCGCTGCCCGTGGTGTACCTGGTCTGGATCGGGGTTGTGGTGGCACTATACCCGCTGTGCGCATGGTTCAATACGATCAAGAGCAACAACCGGCAACTATGGTGGCTCAGCTATTTGTGAGCCAAGAACACCTCAAGCGCAGCGCTCATATCCGCCAGTGCCTGCGCATCCGTGATGCTAGCTTCAGCATTCACCTTGGTGCGCGCGAATTGCACGAGAGCAGTGGTCGCTGGCGTGATCAGACCTTCCAACACGACCGACGTTTCCAGCAATGACGCCTGCGCTTTCTGACCGGAAAGGGGGGCGGTGACCAACATGATCGGTTTCAAACGCAGGTCCGCTGAAGAGACCGTCCGATCCAATGCGTTCTTCAGCGAACCTGGCACCCCCATGGCGAATTCCGGTGTGCAGATCAGCAGGCCCTCCGCTTCGGTAAGCAGCTTGCGGAAGTGGGCCACTGTAGGTGGTGCCGGGTCAACATCAAGGTCCGGGTTGAAGTGGGGCAGATCCGCAACAGAAGGGTAGACCGTGAACTGCGCGCGATCCCCGCCATGCGGATGATGGCCTCGATGAACAGGCCGTTGGTGGACTTGGCCCGGCTGCTGCCATTGAGGACGAGGATGTGCCTTGACATGCGACGATGGCGCTGGAGACGAACGACAGCGAACGGAGCCGATGCTACAGCGTATAGCGGATCGGCAGGTTGTACTGCACGCGCATCAGCTTGCCGATCTGTTTTCCGGGAGACCGGTTCGGCATGCCTTTCACTACGCGCAAAGCTCCTTCATCGCAGCCACCACCAATGCCGCGTAGCACATTCACCTCGTTGATGCGACAATCCCCTTCCACCACGAAGGTGACAAGGACCGCACCTTGGACGTTATTCTCAACGGCTTCCTCAGGGTACTTGAGCTGTTTGCTCACATACGGCATCCATCGGACCATGCCCACCGGGGAACTCGGGCATTTCCTCCACGACGGTAAGAGGTTTGTTGGAGTCGGAAGCGGACTCGGCTTCTACGACCGGTACCGGTGCAATGTCTGGATCGTTCGTCACCTGGGCGAACAGCACCGAGGTCGATAACAAGGCGAGGTAAGGAAGAAGGTGACGAAGCTTCATGGTGTGAAGATCGCATTTTGCAAGGAGCATGTCATGGATGCGAAGTGAGTGTCAACCCAAGGTCTGCAAAAGGCCGATGCCCAGGATCAGCACCAGACCGAACATGGCGCCGACCACCGTGCCCAGCAGCAATACCGAGGCCGTGCGCACGGGGCTGGGGTGCCGTTTCGCGAAGACGCGCGACATGAGCATTAGGCCCAGCATCATGCCGATGAGGTAGACGCCCATGGCGATCATGTTGTCCGCGATGAACAGGCCATATAGCGAGTAACGCCCTTCATCAATGAAGTAGAAGAAGAGCGGCACCACCAGCGCGGTGCCGAGAAGCAGGCTCCAATGAACGGGGCGTTGTGGAGGTACGTTGATCACCATGGAAGGAATAGTTTGGTGTTGGATGAACGATGGAACGTGGCGATCGTTGTGCCAAGCACTCGTCAATTGGAAGTTGCCAGGAATGCCCGGATATCCTCAGCCAATTCTTTGTGCGCCTCTTCATGCACGAAATGCCCTGCCTCGGTGTAAGCGCGAACGCTGGCGTGCGGCAGTGCTTTGTTCCAACGCTCCAATAGATCCAGCGGGAAGAAGCGGTCCTTCAAGCCCCAGCAAAGAAGTGTCGGGATCTTGCCCAGTCGATCAACGCGCCCCCATTGTGCTGCCCAGAAGGGTGCGGCATCCAACAACTCCTTCGCGAAGGCATGTGTTGCTTTCCGCGTGTTGGCATCGGGAATTGCGTTCTTGAAATGCGCATGGATCGCCTTGGTCAATGTCGTCTTGTCGCCATAGCCCGAAGGCATCATCACATTCACGCTGAAGCCAAGGTGCAGGTATATCATGCGGCCGATCCACGAGCGTGCGAGCTTGGCAGGCTTGGCGAAGCGTATATCATCGTTGAGGGGCCACATCCATGTGTTGTAGAGCACAATGCGCTTCACGTTCTCCGCGTGCTCCAAGGCATGTTGCAGACCGATGCCGCCGCCGAAGTCGGTGACGACCAGTGTTAGGTCCTTCAACTCAAGCTGATCGATGAAGTCTTGCAGCCTGCGTGCTTGCGCGGCAACGGTGTAGTCCGCGTTAGCCGGCTTTTCACTTAGCCCAAACCCCAGATGATCAAATGCTATGCACCGATAGTTTGTGCGAAGGTCCTTGATCAGGTGCCGGAAGCCGAAGCTCCAATCAGGCGTGCCATGGACGAAGAGGATGGTCTCACCTTGGCCTTCATCGATGTAATGGATCCGGCCATCGGTATGCGCGAAAGTGCGGCTGGCGAACGGGTATTCCGATCGGTCCAGCCAAGTGGGTGCGGTGATCATGAGTTGTGCTGCGGCATGTGGCTGATACGCCGATCCAAAGGTGCGGTCGGTTCCAATGAGCCACGCTTGACCAAGATCAAGGACGTTCAGCCACCGATGATCCGACGGGCCTCGGGTCCGGCGTTCATCACCAGATCGATCACGCTCATGCGCGGCACGAAACCATGGCGATCGGCGAAGATCTGCGTGTAGGGTGGGGTGGAGGTGAATTCCGGTAGCAAGGGCTCCTTGGGGTGGAGGGAGGTGCGGAGGTCCAAGAGTTGTTGGTTGTCCGAAGTCTCTTGTCCTAAGCGGCCCACCTCTGTGGCCGGACCGCTTAGGACATCGGACAACAAGCTTGGGACAACATACTCTTCACTGACCACAACCTCGGTCTTCAACCCCAGCCATTTTAAACCGAGCTGCATCGTGGCAAGGTCCAGGTCCACCAGCCGGTCGTACTTCTTCAGTAACACTGCTTCAATAGCGTTGATGTAGTGGATGAACCACGGCGTGTTCCCATAAGCACTTCGGATGGCGTGCACGTGCTGCTGCGGCCAGGTCTCGATGTAGCTCAGGCCTACGGAGTTCATCGGCATCTTCTCACCGGACCTACGCGCGATCTGCACGGTGAGGTCCTGTTTACCGTTCGGCCCGACGATGCTGGTCCTCGTGCGGTAGCTCTGCCGTTCGTAATGCTCACCAAGGTCCACGAACACCCTTGCGTGCTGCGCCAGAATGCGGTAGTGTTCCACCGAGCCGAAGTAAAAAGCTGAAAGCAGTGGGGTGGTCATCGCGGCTGCGAAGGTCGTGTGCTACTTTCGATCCATGCGCTCTTCCTTCATCCTCATCTCTTTCGTCCTGTTATGCTCCTGCGGGAGTGGACCGGATCCCGACACGAACACCACAACTACTTCGGATACGACGACCGTTGCCATAGAAGCCAGCTGGCCCGGATACTACAGCGATACGCTGCCCTGCGCCGACTGTCCGGGGATCGAGACGTCGCTTTGGGTACGTAGTGATAGCAGCTTCGTTCTGCAACAGCGGTACCTGGGTCGCGATAGCATTCCGGTGGGCATTATGGGCCAATGGGATGTGGTGAATGGCTTGCTCACGGTGGGCTATGCGGGCGATAAGCCGGAGTTCTACCGATACACCGCTGAGGGGTTGCTGATGGTGGATGAAATGGGGGGATCCTTCGACTCGCCTGCGGACTATTCCTTGGACAAGTTCGCGGATGGGCTCGGCGATGTGATCCCGCACATGCGTCTTACAGGCACGTTCATCTATGTGGCCGATGCACAGAGCTTCCAACCGTGCGGTGTGCGCTTTCCCATCCCTTGCGTAGGGGGTATGGACCGAGGTGAAGAGGAGGGCGAGCCTGTAGTTCCCTTCACCAATTCAGACCTTCAAAAGGCGTATGCCAAGGCCGTAAAGAAAGCCGGTGATCCGTGGGTCATCGATGCCGTATGCACACTGGGCATGGGCCCGGCCATGGAAGGCGATGGCGCGGATGAGTACATCTACATTGAGCAGGTCATCGGACCGGTCCAGTGCCCTTAAAATAGAAGCGGGCCGCACCTTTCGGCACGGCCCGCGCTTTCCCGATGTTCAGGGGGCTTCTACCGTGTACCGACTTTTGTTACGGTCTTCTTTTCGTACACATAGACGAAATCGCCTTCTGTGCTTAGGCTTGTGATGGCGCCATTGCGCGCCTTGAACTCCTTGTACTTGCACGTGTTCAGATCGAAGCAGGCGATATCAGAACCGCCCGTCTTCAGGATCATGCGGTCGCCTTCGTAGTCCTCCAGATCGCTCTTCTTGTACTTGCCTGTTGAAACGAGGTCACCGGTCTTGGAACTGAAGGTGCTAACGCCCTTGTCACCGATCACCACCACCATATCCTTGAAGGTCATGATCTGATCGGCATTGCCCACGCCGCCTTTGGCAACGGGTACCACATACTTCTCGGCACCGGTCGCAATGTCCATGCTGTATAGCTCCTTGCCGCTGCACACGATGAACTTGTCTTCCACGACAACGGCGTTGGTGATACCCTTGCGGAAGCGCTCGCTGTCCCACACCATACTCCCATCGCTGGTATTGAAGGCTTGGACACCGCACGGCTTCACATTCGGATGCCACACACGCCATTCTTCGGTAATGGTCACGCTGCCGTCCGTTCCGGTCTCGCGCTTGTAGATGTACGCTTGCGCTTCAACGTTGCCGCCGATCTGCAGCAATACGCGATCACCGACCACATACATGTTCGGAATGGCGCGGGCTTCCTTTATTTCCGGGCTGGTCCACAAGAGCTTGCCGCTGTTGCGGTCGTACTTCTTCACGTACTGGCTCTTCTTGCTGGTCATATCCAGCACGTACAGGTCATCGCCTATGATCACGGGGTCCGCCACGGCGTGGTACACACCGAACTTCTTGGCCCCGGCCGGCGCGCCGACCAGTTTCTCGGGCGTGAAGTCGAATGCCGCGCTATAGATACTGGCACCGGTGTTGAGGTCGTACACCTGCAATCCGTTCATGCGTAGCACGACCTTGTCACCCTCCACGTCAAGGTCGTACAGAAAATCGCGGGTCACCACTTTGCGTTCGGCGCGGCCCACGTAGGTGTTCTCCCAAAGAATGTTGCCATTGGTGAGGTCCACCTTGGCGATCTGGTTCTTGAAACCGGTGAAGAGCGCGGCCAGATTGCCAGGGACGAAATTGACCATGATGAGCTTGTTGTCGGGGGTGATCACATATTCGCCCACGACACCTTTGAACTTGTCGGTGCTCCATTTCTCTTCGCCTGTCCGGGCGAGGATCCATACGAGGCGATCCTTCAGCGAGATGGCGAAGCCGTCCATTTCGGGGATGTACACCACGTTCTCATCGGTCACGTTCTGGTACTTGTCGGTGGTCCACAACAAGTGGCCATCGGCCAGGTCCAAGCAAGCGATCTGGTCCTTGCCCATTTTGCGATCGAAGAGGAAAAGCACATTGGTCTCCCAGAAGGGGGTCAGTTCATCCACCTTGTTCAAGTTGGGCGTCAGGTCCTTGAACCTGCCCGTCCAGCGAACGCCACCGGTCTTGTTGTTGAACACCGTGATCTCCTTGTCGCTGGCGGCATAACTATAGCCACGCTCTTCGGTGCCGGTGCCGGTGTGTTCGATCTTGTGCTCGAGCTTCGTCTCGAAGATGATGGGCATCTCCTCTTGGGCGAAGAGGCTCGCAGAGAACAGGAGCAGTGCGGGAGCGATTACGTACTTCATCTAGTGTGGTTGTTGTGTAGTTGGCTTTTTTAGCGTGGGATCGCGTTCAGGTCGAATGCGTGCTCAATGCGGTACTGGCGGCCTTTGGGCATCTTGAAGGGCATTTCCATGAAATGGACCAGGTCCTTGAAGCGGTTCTGCGAGCGTTGATCATGGGCTTCGGCGCTGACCACGAACACACTGCTGATGTCACCCTTCTCCCGGATGCTGACCTGCAGCACATAGTTGCCGATGAGGTTCTCTTTCACGATAGCATCGTGGAGATCGGTCCCGGGCTGGAGTGATGCATCCAAGGCTTGTGCTGCGCGGGCCATGATCGTCACCTTGTCGTCCAGCAGTTCCTTCTTCTGCGCGAGTAGCGATGTGCTCAGGCACACGAGCAGGAGCAGTGTGATCCGGTATTTCATGGTGCGTAGGTCCATTCCACTAGGCGGCTGGCACTGGTCATCACCATGCGCTTGTCATCGGGCAACAGTGCGAAGCCGACGCGCTGGTCGCTCCATTTCCCACCTTGCTCCTTCAACTTGGAGAAGAGCCGTTCATCCAGGATGAAGCGACCCGCCATGGAAGTGGTGGTACGGTCGTACAGATGCACTTCCAAGTAGCGCCCGCGCTGGCTACCGATGGCGAAGAGGCTGTTCGTAGGGTCGCCGCGGAAGGTGGGCTCGTACTGGGCGTGGGAAGGGAAAGAGGCACGTTGCATGGCACCGGTGTATGCATCGACCACATCCAGGTAGCTCAGTGTCCCATCCGGATTCGCACTCTTGTGTGCAGCGGGTTTGGCGTGGATCCACAACTCTTTCCCATCCGGACTATACGTCAACCGGAACGCGCGATCGAAAAGCTCGTTCACACTGAATAGGAAAGCACCGGTCGCCAGGTCGTGGACATGCACCACCTGCCCGATCTTCAGCGCGGCCTTGATCGCTTTCTTGTCGTTCCGTAGGGATGGTATCAACGACAGGTCTGCTTCCGTTGGATCATAAGCAATGGCGATCCGGCCACCATCGGGCGAGACGGCCAGTGCAGACCCGATGCGGGAAAGAGCAGGAATATGCTTCGCGCTGCCGGTAGCGATATCGGTCATCTGTATTCCATCATTATCGATGCTGTAGAGTACCATTTCATCGGCGGAAATAGCAGCCGCGAAGGCATGCACCTCCCGCAGGACCATTTTGCCCGATGCAGGGTCCAGGACCGCGAACCGACGGGCGTGCTTTCCGCGCGGCGAATACGCGAGGTATTCGATCGCTTCAAGGAGCAAATACTTGCCTGTTGTGCTGTGCGTAACGCGCGAGCCGATCCTCCAATCCCCGGTATCTATTGTTCTCAATACCGTAAGGGCGGTGGCATCCAGTATCAACAAGGGAGATGATCCGGTCCCCGAGACGGCCAATGTGCGCATATCCGGTGCGAGGGCGATCCAGGAATGGACATGGTCCGAGCCAAGGCCGAGCGCCTTCTGGTCGATCACGCGGTACTGCTGTCCATCATCCTGACCGGCCACCGATAGGCCCATCAGTCCTGCTATCGCGGTAGCGATCAGCGCGGGTGCGAAGTGGCGATATAGCCTTTTTGGGTGTGGGAGGAAGAGCACGTCGAATGGTCTCGGCGCAGTTTCCCTTTGCACCGACGGGCCTTCCTACGTTGTGTGCCGCATTCGGTTACGGTGAACACCGCATTCGCGCGTACCGGTGCCCCGATCAATTTATAAGGACGGCCAGCGCGATCGTGACAAAGCGTACTTTCCAATGAATGGCCTGAACGAAGGATCATGGACGTTCATCTTCCCCACTTGCGGACGGGACGACAGGATCAAAGCGCATAATGAAAGCTGAAACCGATACCACCGCTCCAAAGGTTGGCGGTGATCGGTGCTTCGATGACGCGCAGGACCCCGTACCGGAAAGTGGGCTCCAAACGCAGGTCCATGCGGTCGTTCAAGGCATAGGACACGCCGGTGCTGAAGGTCGGGAACAAGCCGATCTTGTTGAACTCCGCGCTCGCATTCTGTTTGTCCTTGTCGTCGCTTCCGTCAGCATAGGTCAAGACCACCATGGTATTGGAACGAACAAGAAAGCTGCTCATGATGCCGATGGACGTGATCGATCGGAACCGCTTCTTACCGAATGAGAATTGTGCCCGCATTGGAATGTCAACGTAGTGGAAGTTGTGAACGAACTTGACGCTCCGGATGGCTTGGTCGGAGGTTGCATAGATGAACCCTCGACGTGGATCGATCATATCACCAAAGGTGAAGTCGTAGGCTTCGGTCTGCCAACCCATGACCGTATACCCTGCACCACCGGAAATACCGAAGAAGCGTGTGAATTGGTGCTCGATCGACAGCGCACCGGAGAAGTTCAGTCGTGGGACCTCACTCGTATTGCGAGAGTCGATAATGAACTGCGCGTAGGATACATTCTCCCCAATGCTCAACGTTCTATATGCTATTCCGGGAACCACCTCAATCCCCAACTTCCACGAACGTGTCGAGTCGCTATTGGAGAAGAACGAGTTAGCGTGGACCGGTAGCGCCAGCACTAAGCTGAGCGCAAGTCCGGTTGCGTACTCCATCATGCGCATGTGAGGTCAATGCTCAAATGTAGCCCGAACGGGCCAGGCTCCATGGGACCTCTTTATAGTACCGCACGAAGGCCAATATCACTTTCCGATACAGAACCTTCCGAAAATGCTGCCCAGCAGATCGTCCGGCGTGATCTTACCGGTGATCTCGCCCAAATGGTGATGGGCACGGCGCAGGTCGGTAGCGAGCAGTTCACCGCTTTTACCAAGGTCGATGGCTTGCTTGGCATCGAGCAGCGAGGCGCGGGCCTTGGTCAGCGCGTCGACATGGCGGGCATTGGTCACCACGATATCGCCCGGGCCGTTGTGCATGGCGTTCACGTGATCGAGGAAGGCTTTCTTCAGCGTATCCAGCCCTTTGCCTTCGCGCGCGCTGATGCAGAGCATCTGCTTGCTGGCGACCACACCGGGCACATCGCATTTGTTCATCACGGGGATCACCTTGGGGCCATCACCGATCCGTTGCGCTAGCATCGAGGCTTCCGTACGCAACGCTCCTTCCGCTACCATGGACGCATCACCTAGTAGAACTACCAAACTGGCCTCACCGGCCTTCTTGTAGCTGCGGTCGATCCCGAGCTTCTCCACTGTATCCGTGGTCTGGCGCAGGCCCGCTGTGTCGATGAACCGGAAGAGGATACCGCCGATGGTCATGGTCTCTTCTACCGTATCCCGGGTGGTACCGGGGATGTCGCTGACAATGGCACGATCCTCCTGCAACAAGGCGTTCAGCAAAGTGCTCTTGCCGCTGTTCGGCGCACCCACGATGGCCATAGGGATCCCTTGTTTCACCGCGTTGCCGTACCGGAACGAGTCGATCAGCTCGGAGCAGATGTCGACGATACGATCCAGCAACGCTACCAGCTCGACGCGCTGCGCGAATTGCACATCCTCCTCACTGAAATCCAACTCCAGTTCGATCAAGGCCGAGAAGTCGATCAGCTGTTGGCGCAATTCCTCGATCCGCTGCCCGAAGCCACCACGCAACTGGCTGATGGCAAGCCTGTGCTGTGCAGCGCTCTGGCTGGCGATCAGGTCGGCCACGGCTTCGGCCTGGCTCAGGTCCAGCTTGCGGTTAAGGAAAGCGCGTTGCGTGAATTCACCGGGCAATGCCATACGCGCACCGGTCTTCAGCAAAACCTCCAACAAGCGTTGCTGCACATACGGCGAGCCGTGTACGGAAAGCTCGGCAAGGTCCTCACCGGTATAGGAATTCGGACCCTTGAAGACCGTTAACACACCTTCGTCCACCACACCGTCCGCATCGCCGAAAGCGGTGAAATAGGCATGGCGCGCTGCTACACTATCGGGCAAGGCAGGGGCCACCGAAGCCACGATCCGCAGGACATCAGGCCCCGAAAGGCGCAGCACGGCAATGGCCCCTGTGCCCGGAGCCGTGGAAAGTGCGGCTATCGTGTCGCGTTGGTCCATCGGGGCGCAAAGATCCGGATCTTTGTGCGCCGCACAACGCGCACTAGCCATGAACGAAGCGAAGAACGAATACGATGCGCTGCCCTACCCACAAGTGGTCGTGGTCGGCGGTGGCTTCGCAGGATTGGAGCTCATCCGCCAATTCGAGGGAAAGCCGTTCAAGGTGATGCTGCTGGACAAGCAGAACCACCACTGTTTCCAGCCGTTGTTGTACCAAGTGGCAACGGCTAGCCTGAGCGCCGATAGCATCGCCCATCCGTTCCGCCGCACCGTGGCACCCATGCCCAACGTGGCATTCCGCATGTGTACCGTCCGTGGTGTGCATCCGGAACGTAAGGTTGTGGAGACCGATCACGGCGAAGTGCCCTACGATATCCTGGTGATCGCCACAGGCAGCACCACGAACTTCTTCGGCGACCACCGCATGGAGCAAGAGGCCATGCAGCTGAAATCGATCTCCCAGGCGCTGGACATCCGCAGCGATTTCCTACAGGACTTCGAAGCTGCGCTCTACGCGCAGGATGAAGCCGGACGTCGCCGTTGCCTCAACTTCATCGTGGTAGGCGGTGGACCTACCGGGGTGGAAATGGCCGGGGCGCTAGCTGAGATCCGTCGCACGGTGCTGAAGCGCGAATACAGAGAGTTGGAGAGCGAGTGGATGCAGATCTGGTTGGTGGACAGCAACGAGCGCGTGTTGAAGAACTTCAGCGAGAAAAGCAGTACCAACGCGCTTGGGTACCTCACAGGTATGGGCGTGAATGTGAAGTTGGACACGCGTGTGGCCTCATACAACGGCGAAGTGGTGAAGTTCAAGGATGGGACCACCATGGAAGCCAATACCCTCTTGTGGGCGGCCGGTGTAAAGGGCGCGCTGATCCCTGGTCTGGAGGCGGCCGAAGTTCCCCAAGCGAACCGGTACGCGGTGGACCGATCCAACCAATTGCAGGGTGTGCCCGATGTGTTCGCGCTCGGCGATGTGGCCTTGATGGTGGAGGGCAAGTGGGAGCAAGGCCATCCACAAGTGGCACCGGCTGCGATACAACAAGCGCAGCTGCTCGCGAAGAATTTGATCCGTCGCTCCAAAGGCGGAAGCATGCAGCCATTCACCTATACGGACAAAGGCAGCATGGCCACCATCGGTCGGTACAAGGCAGTGGTCGATGTCGGTGGCTTCCACATGGCCGGGCTGATCGCTTGGCTGGCATGGATGTTCGTACACCTCATGGCGCTCGTCGGCTACCGCAATCGCTTGCAGGTGTTGATGGGTTGGGCCTGGAAGTATATGAGTTGGAAGAACACCATCAGGCTGATCATCCGGCCCTATGTGCGCAAAGCCACGGTAACGGAGCAGGAGGTGGCGCAGGCCTGAGATCACTGCCCCTTCCTCAATTGCGGCGCGGATCGAAGAGCACATGCATGAAGGCTGGCCTCAGTCGTGGCTGAACTGGGTGTCCCAGAGCTTTCCATCCACGAAATACACCAAGCCCCAATCTGAATTCCCCCAACCTTCTCTGGTATGGGTGAAACACACGTTTTCCACCCGATCGGCCACATCGGGATGTTGCTGCTTCGTGCGGGCGAAGATGAACCCTTTGCCTTGCCCGTACCGATAGCCTTCCATATGCTGGAGCACCTCCTCCCTCGTATCGCCATTTTCCAGTCCATTGAACCGCCTCAAGAAGGACTTCCTGCTATTGAAGTCCCAATAACGCATTGAGAATACGAGCAGGACCGACAATGAAACCACTTTCACGCGTTGCCCCCTTTTGCGCCCGGCGGTGATCCATGTCGAAATGCAGGCGACCACAACACACATCGGAATAGTGAACCACCAATAGGCATGAAAGGGAAAGAACGGGTCTAATAGGAGACTTATGATCAGAATGGAGCAGACCATGAAAACGGCCATGGACTGAAATAGCTTCTTCATTTCCGGATCCAAGAACGGAAAAATCAACTCAGTATTATTCGTCATTCTATCGCAGTGAACAAGGTTCCGTCCGACCTTCGCGGCCGTTTCTTGTTCATGGACCGCCGTCTCGTCATCCTCTTCATCACCATCTTCATCGACCTGATGGGTTTCGGCATTTTCGTGCCGGTGGTGCCCATCTATGCTCGGGAACTCAACGCCAGCGAAGCCTTGGTAGGGGATACGGGCGCGTTGTTCTCCTTGATGATGTTCATCTTCACCCCGTTCTGGGGCACGCTCAGCGATCGTTTCGGTCGTCGGCCGGTGATCATGATCGCGTTGGGCATCTCGGCCGTCAGCTATGTGCTCTTCGCCCAAGCGACCACATTGGTGGTACTCATCCTCAGCCGCATGCTCACCGGTGTGGGATCGGGCAACATCACCGCTGCACAAGCCTACATCACGGACATCACGGCACCGGAGAACAGGGCCAAAGCCTTGGGCTTGATCGGTGCGGCGTTCGGTCTGGGCTTCATCTTCGGTCCACCGCTCGGCAGCCTCGTGTTCGACCGGCTGGGTGTGGAATGGGTGGGTTATGTAGCCGCGACCATGTGTGTGCTGAACATGGTAGCTGTCTGGCTCTTCCTGCCGGAATCGTTGCAGAACAAGGTAACGGACCGAAAGATCCGGATCAAACCGATCAGCAGTGCCATCAAGGCGTTGCGCGAACCGCGGTTCCGGGATCTCTTCATCATCAGCTTCATCTTCATAACGGCCTTCAGCATGATGCAGATGACCATCGCCATGTTGTGGTATGATGATTATGACTTGGACAAACGCCACATCGGCTATATGTTCGCTCTCGTAGGCCTTGGGTCCGCGATCGTGCAAGGGACCATGATCGGCTGGTTGCAACGCACCTTCGGGGAGCGCAACCTCATGATCTATGGCGCCGTGATGGTGGCGCTGGGTCTTGGAATGATCGGCTTCATCCCCCGATCCTTGTTCCTGCCCATGAGCATTGTTTCCATCGCCTTGCTTTCGCTGGGCAATGGATGCCTCAGCCCAACGCTACTTTCCCTGTTGAGCCGTAATGCGGAACAGCATGAGCAAGGGGAGGTGCTGGGCATGAACCAGAGTTTTGGTTCCTTGGCCCGCATCGTAGGACCGGCCGCAGGTGGGCGCTTGTACGAACTGGGCCACGGATTGCCGTACATCACCGCCGGGGTGATCATGCTCGGCGCGCTCTTCTACGTATATAGCTACCAGAACGCGTTGCAGGTCCAACGACAGGGATGATCCCGTGTCGGTTAGTTTAGCGCCCCGAAACACCGCAACGGAATTATCATGAGCGTACTCGTCAACAAGAATAGCAAGGTCCTGGTGCAAGGCTTCACCGGCAGCGAAGGCACCTTCCATGCCACGCAGATGATCGAGTACGGCACCAAGGTCGTCGGCGGTGTAACGCCCGGCAAAGGCGGCCAGATGCATTTGGACCGTCCGGTCTTCGAGACGATGTCGGATGCCGTCAAAGAGACCGGTGCCGACGTCAGCATCATCTTCGTCCCCCCTGCGTTCGCTGCGGATGCGATCATGGAAGCGGCCGAAGCGGGCATCAAGGTGATCGTCTGCATCACCGAAGGGATCCCCGTAAAGGACATGGTAGCAGCGCGCGAGTACATCCGCGGAAAGAACTGCACCCTCATTGGCCCAAACTGCCCCGGGGTGATCACGGCGGACGAATGCAAAGTGGGCATCATGCCGGGCTTCGTATTCAAGAAGGGCTCGGTCGGTATCGTCAGCAAGAGCGGCACCCTTACCTACGAAGCGGCCGATCAGGTGGTGAAAGCAGGCTTGGGTATCACCACGGCCATTGGCATCGGCGGTGATCCGATCATCGGCACGACTACGCTTGAAGCTGTCAAGCTCTTCGCGAACGATCACGAGACAAAGGCCATCGTCATGATCGGCGAGATCGGCGGTGCGCTGGAGATCGAGGCAGCCCATTGGATCAAGGCGAATTGCAAGAAACCCGTCATCGGCTTCATCGCCGGGGAAACAGCTCCCGTAGGTCGTACCATGGGCCACGCCGGTGCTATTGTTTCCGGTGCCGATGAAAGTGCCGCCGCCAAGAAGAAGATCATGCGCGAATGCGGCATCCACGTAGTGGACAGCCCCGCTACCATCGGCGCGAAGGTGAAGGAGGTGCTGGGGTGAGGAGGTTCGATCGACGTTAGATACCTCGTCGCTTCTATCTTCGCCCACATGGCACTTCTACAAGACAAAGTCGCCCTTGTCACCGGCGGATCGCGCGGGATCGGCAAAGGCATCGTTGAACGCTTCTTGGAAGAAGGAGCGGATGTGGCGTTCACGTACGTGAGCAGCCCGGAGAAGGCGACTGCGACAGCGGCTGAGTTGGCTGCTAAAAGCGGCCGCAAGGTGCTGGCGATCCAGAGCGATGCGGGCAACTTCGACCAAGCTCAAAAGGCCGTGGACGAGGTGGTAGCCACGTGGGGCAAGCTCGACATCCTCGTGAACAATGCCGGGATCACCAAGGACCAGTTGCTGATGCGCATGAGCGAAGCGGACTTCGATGCGGTGATCAACACCAACCTGAAGAGCGTGTTCAACATGACCAAAGCGGTGATCCGCACCATGCTGAAGCAACGCAGCGGTAGCATCATCAACATGAGCAGTGTGGTGGGCGTGCAGGGCAATGCCGGGCAGGCCAACTATGCCGCAAGCAAAGCGGGGATCCTGGGCTTCACTAAGAGTATTGCGAAGGAACTCGGGTCGCGCAATATCCGCAGCAATGCCGTTGCACCGGGCTTCATAGAGACCGAAATGACGGCCGCCCTCGACCCAAAAGTGGTGGAGGGTTGGCGCGAAGGGATCCCGTTGAAACGCGGCGGAACTCCCACCGACGTGGCCAACGCTTGTGTTTTCCTCGGCAGCGACCTCAGCTCCTACATCACCGGCCAGACATTGAGCGTCTGCGGGGGAATGTTGAGCTGAGCCGTTCCTGTTGGATCGGCGTCCGATGCACGGGGCGTAAGCCCGACCTTTGCACCCCGATATCCCATTCTAACGCATGTCCCTGACCACCGCCCATAGTCTCTGGCTGGCGCCGCTGTGCCTCTTGCTGGGGATCGGTCTGGCTTGGGTGCTTTACCGACGCTCGGAAGGGAAGGAAGGATTCTCTCGCAGTCTGGCTTCTGTGCTTGCAGCATGCCGTGCTGCGGCTATTGCACTGATCGCCTTCTTCCTGCTGGAACCCATGGTGCGCATCCTTGTCCGTGAAGTGCGCAAGCCCGTTGTCGTTATCGCCCACGATGGTTCGTCCTCGTTGATGTCGGCAGGGGATACCGCATCGATCCGCCATGCTTACCGGGATGAACTGGACAAACTCGCCGCATCGCTCGGTGAGCGCTATGATGTCCGGACCTTCAGCTACGGCCAAGGGATCACCGATGGCTTGGCCTTCGATCAGCAGGAAGGGCTAACGGACATCAGCCAAGTGCTGCGCGAGGTATACGACCGCTTCAGCGGACCGGACCTTGGCGCCGTGATCATCGATGGCGACGGCATCTTCAACCGCGGCCGTGACCCGCGCTTGGAAGTGGATCGGCTGGGCGTTCCCGTTCACACGATCGCCTTGGGTGACACCACTGTGCGCCCCGATCTAGTGCTGCGCTCTGTTGAGCATAACCGCATCGGCTACTTGGGGAATGAACTTCCTCTTTTGGTCCGGGTCGAAGCAAAGCACATGGGCGGAAGCCGCACACGCCTTGCGATCCTCCAAGGCGGAAAGGAGATAACGGGCAAGGATTTGGTGATCGCCGGTCACCCCGCATTCGTGGAAGTCCCGCTTACGATCAAGGCTGAGAAAGCGGGCGTGCAGCGCTTTTCAGCCGTCTTGCGCCCCGTTGAAGGTGAGGCCACTGAGGTGAACAATCGTGCGGATATCCTGATCGATGTCTTGGACGATCGTCAGAAAGTGTTGTTGTTGGCGGCCGCACCGCACCCGGATCTAGGTGCGATACGTTTGGCCTTGGGCGGACTGGATGGCTACGGTACGGAACTGGCCTTTGCAGCCGACTTCACCGGCAAGGTGGCTGACTACGATCTGGTGATCCTGCACGGCCTGCCTTCGGCACAGCGCCCCATTCAGCCTATTCTGCAATCTGCCGCTGGGGCGGGCGTACCTACCTGTTTCATCCTTGGGTCGGGAGTTGATCTCAGCGTGTTCAATACCCTCGGTGCGGGAGTGCAGGTCAGTGCGGCGCGTGGGGCATTCACCGATGCGCAGGCGACCGTGAACAAGGACTTCACCTTCTTCACGCTGGACCCTGATCAGCAAAGTGCGATCGAACGCTTCCCGCCGTTGCAGGTGCCTTTCGGGCAATACGAATTAGGCCGGTCGGCGACATCCTTGTTCACCCAGCGGATCGGTGTGGTGCGCACGGCCTATCCGCTCGTTGCCTTCACGCAGCAACAGGAACGGCGCATGGGGGTTGTTTGCGGCGAAGGGATCTGGCGCTGGCGGATCGCCGACCTGGAGCAGAATGGTGACCACGCGCGCTTCGATCGCTTCATCCACAAGCTGGTGCAGTTCCTCGCGTTGAAAGTGAGTAAAGAACGCTTCCGGGTGGAGCATGCGCCGCAGTTCTCGGAGAACGAATCGGTGCTGTTCACGGCCGAACTTTACAACGCTTCTTTCGAAGCGGTGAACACGTCGGATGTCAGCATCGTCCTGAAGGATGAGGAAGGGCGAGAGTACCCGTATGCCTTCAGCCCTTCCGGGACCAGCTATCGGTTGGACGCCGGTCGGTTGCCCGCAGGAACCTATACGTGGCAGGCCCGCACCGAACTGGACGGAACCCGTTACAGCAAGAGCGGTGAGGTGCATGTGCAGGCGTTGCTTGCCGAGCAACTCTCCACCGTTGCGGATCACGGCCTTTGGGCTGATCTCGCTGCGCGTACACAGGGCCTGGCAGTGCGACCAGGCGGGACCGGTGCCATCGATAGAGCGATGCAGGAACGCAAGGACCTCATTGCGCGATCCTACGCGCATCCGAGCTTCAGCGATCTGATCGGCCTGCGTTGGATCTTCTTCGTGATCCTGGCCTTGCTCACTGCGGAGTGGGTGTTGCGTCGCAGGAACGGCGCTTATTGATCAAGCGGATGGTGCAGAGCGAAAGCGACGCAGCCGGTATCGGAACCCATCGAAAAAGAGGTTTCGGTAAGCGCTTGCCACGCTGGTCCCTTGCATTCGGCGTGTTGCTGATCACGATCTGGATCTTCAGGATCACTATCCTGCAAGGCATGGGCTCCTTCCTGATCAAGACCGATGCTTCCTGCACCGCCGATGCCCTCTACGTTCTTGGCGGGGCATCATTCGACCGTGGCGCTTATTCCAGCCGCCTGCTGAAGGACGGTGGTGTTCCGGTGGCCTACTGTACGGGCGAGAACGTGCCCCAATCCTACAAGGCCGAAGGACGGCTGGTTACCGAAGCGGAACTGAGTCGCGCAGCGGCGATACGTGCAGGTGCGGATCCGGCGAAAGTGCTACCCTTTCCGTACGGAACAAGCACGTGGGAAGAAGCAAGCGGTGTATTGCACCACGCGAAGGACAAGGGCTTTGATACGGTCCTGGTCCTCACTACCGATCTCCACACGCGCAGGGTAGGGAAGGTGTTCTGTCAGCGGTTCGCGGGAAGTGGCATCACCGTCCTTGTGCATGCGGCACCCAGCAGCCAGTACGATGCTGCCCACTGGTGGACGAGCGAGGAAGGGCTGCTGATGGTGAACAACGAATACGTGAAGTCGCTATACTACGCGATCACGTATTGATGGATCAACGTTCCACCATGATCCGTTGGACCACGCGACCCGTTGGGTGATCGACCGCGAGCAAGTACATCCCCGCAGGTTGCAGGTGCAGGTCCAGGAGCGTGCGATCTTGAGGAGCAATGGCCCCCTGCGCCATGATCATGCGACCGATGGCGTCGGTAACCGTGATCCGGACAGGTCCACCCAAGGCTCCGAGATCTACGAAGAACGCTCCGGCGGATGGGTTCGGTGCGATGCGAAGAACGTTGCTTGCTGATCGCTCTGGAACAGATACTCCGACAAGGCAGAGATCGTCCGTACGGCCCGTTCCGTATTCACCATTGCTCTCGGCGTACACCGTTCCGAAAAGATCGCGGATCACGTAACGCCCTTCGCCGGACCCGCAGCAGATGCCATCGCCGAACTCGTCGTTGATGGTAAAGGTGTAGCACCCGTTGGTGAGGCAGAATGCCGTGCTGTCCACATCACCGGCGTTGAAGTCCTGATAGGGGCCTCCTTCATACAAGATCGTTCCGGTCTCTGTGGACAAGGACCACGTGATGTCGCTACCGAAGTTGTCCTCGGTCAGGATCAAACTCACGATCGCACTGGGCAGACTTGCGGTGAAGGTGATGCTCCATGTGTCGTTCAATACTACTTGATCGGCACCGCCGTTCGGCGCTGAACTCGTTACCGTTAGGATGTTCTCTCCGGGGATGAGCGGGATCGAAGGCAGCGAGATGTTCACGGTCTGACCGGCTTGCAAGGATCCGCTCCACTCTTCCACGTAGGAAGGGCCGCCTTCTATCCCATAGGTAATGGTGACATCCGTGAGCACCACCGTTCCGTTGTTCTTCAAGGTGATGTTCGGCGAGATCGAATCCTGGTCGCATTGCAGTTCGGCGATGTTGGTGATCGATGTGATCGAGGCATCGAACACGATGGGGACCACCTCCAGCGGTTCCCATCCACCGATGGTATCACCGCAGCTCGAACCGAGCCACTCTTCGATCAACGGCCAGCTCAGGTCCAAGCGACCGTAATAGTCATCAACACTATTGTCGCAGTTCGCTGCCCCCCCGAAGAGCTGCCCAACGACTTGGTGGTTCTGGTTCCAAAGGCCGCTTCCAGATGAACCCTGCTCAGTGGTGCCATCTGCCCATACCTGCACATTCCAGCATTCGGCACCGTCGAATTGGCCCGTCACGGCAGGCCCATCGGAACGGGAGATCTTCTTGATATCGCCACGCGGATGGTGGATGCCGGTCATGCCCATGGCCGGCGTTGCAGAATGGTCCCACCCGCTGTAATACACTTCGTATTCGTCAGGTGGCGCGGAGTTCAACAGGAGGAAAGCCATATCCGTGCCCTCGCTGTTCGCCAGCAGGGTACAGCCGGATACGGTCTGATCGATCGGGGCATTCTCCGTGGGCGTGCAGGTAGGGCTGTCCCAATTGAAACGGAAGACCCAGTCCTCTACATCGGCATCCAAGCAGTGGTTCGCAGTGAGAAAGTACGGTGTACCGTCCTCCGCGCAGGTGTTCAGCAGTGTTCCGGTGCAGAAACCGCTACCTCCGGTGGTGATGATGGCGACCGAGCGGATCTGATCCCGCCAGTCATCACCTTCCGGGCAGATCACGTTGATGTTGCAAGCTCCGCTTTCACCGAAGTCCTTCGCCATATCGAAGATGTCGCGATAACCATGGGTGACCCGTCCGATACGCAAACGTCCCTCTCCCGCAACGGCGGCTGGCTCCTGGTACTCGATGAGGATCTTTTCACCCGGCAGCTGTGTAACGCCCATCCGGTTGCGGCCCGGTACACTTTGTCCTGTGAACGCGCCGAGCTGATCGCCTTGCTCGTTGTACACGAACACCTTGCCGCCCGCAGGCACAACGAATTCGCTGAAGACGAAGTTGATACTGAAGGCCCCCGGACACCGGATACCCATGCGCCAGACGCGATCACCATTGCGCAATACCGTCCATTCGCCGTGCGTGCCGATGCCTAGGTCCACGAGGTGGTTCCACCCGAATCGATAGGGTCCTTTCGCCCCGGAACCTTCATTCGCAGCATCTTCGGCCAATAGGGCTGCACGATCCACCGGTGGCATGTCCACGACCGGGACCGCGCCTAGCAGCGCAGCACCAGCAGTTAGACCCATGGGTACTCCACCGAAAGCGACTTGTGCGTGAAGGTCACCGGAACTACCAAGGGAAGTAAGGATCCCCAGTGCGAAACAGTGGGGTAGAAGGGTAGGTGTGCGCATGGTGTGAAGTGACCTTCAAATATGCGAACGATCTACCGAACGGCGCATATCAGTGGGTCAATACCAACCGCTCCACCATCCGGGTGCTACCGGTGTTCACTTCAACGAAGTAGAGGCCTTCACGTTCTGTGGAAAGGTCCAATTGGATACGCTCCATTCCAGCGTTGATGGTCTTCTGCTCTACCACACGCCCCAAGGCATCCAACACGCGAACCTGGGTTGCCACCACGCCACGAAGGACAGAGACGGTGACAACACCGGTGCTCGGGTTCGGTGCGATCTGGACGGCACCGGCTGAATTCGCTTCAAGGATGCTCGTGGGCAGATCGGTTCCTTCCAAGGTGTTGCCACAAGTGCCCAGCCATTCATCCAACAGCGGATAGCTCACGCTGAAGCGACCGTAATTGTCATTGAAATTGAAATCGCAACTGGCTTGGCCACCGAAGAGTTGGCCCACCAGCAGGCCGTTCTGGTTCCAGAGACCGCTTCCGGAGGACCCACCTTCGGTGGTACCGTCATCCCATCCGGCGACGCGCCAGCAGGAAGCACCCCCGTAGGTCGCCGTGATCACCGCTTGGTTCTCCTTGCTGATCTTCTTGATGTCACCGCTCGGGTGGTGGATGGCTGTTACGCTGGTAGCCGGCGTCGCGCTCTTGTCCCAACCGCTGAAATACACATTGTAGGACGCTGGTGGCGCGGTGTTCAACCGCAACAGAGCCACATCGCTACCTGCACTGTTCTCAAGCAGGGTGAACCCCGATACGCTCTGGTTCATTGGACCGTTCGCTGTTTGTGTGCAGGTGGGGCTGTTCCAATTGAAACGGAATACCCAGTTTGATCCGCCGAGGCAATGGTTGGCCGTAAGGAAGTAGGGCGTACCGTCGTTATCACAATTGTTGATCAGCTGGCCGGTGCAGATCCCATCACCCCCCACGGTGATCATTGCGACCGAGCGGATCTGATCACGCACCGCATCGCCCAAGGGGCAGATCACGTTGTTGTTGCAATCCCCGCTATCCCCCAAGGATTTGCCCGCGCCAACGATGTCGCGGTAGGCATGCGTCACCTGCCCCACGCGCAAACGACCTTGGCCGCGAACCGAGCGTGGTTCCACGTATTCTATAGTGATCATGTCGCCCGCCAATTGGGTCACACCCAGTTGATCTTGGCCGGGGTTGCTACCTGCTTCGAATGCGCCGAGCACTTCGTCCTGGTCGTTGTACACGAAGACCTGTGCGCCTACAGGAATGATGTATTCATGGAATTCCAAGTTGATGCTGTACGCACCGGCGCAACGCACGCTGAGCCGCCATACACGATCACCGTTGGATAGCGTGTGCCACACACCGCTGTTCTCCAATCCAAGATCGACATGGTGGTTGAAGCCGAACCGGTACGGCCCTTTGATGCCTTGTTCGGCACGCAATGCGTCCTCGGCTTTGAGGGCGTCAACATCGACTGCGGGCATTTCCACGACCGGGACGTTGGGAAGGCCATTGGCCCGGTCGGTGCCGAGCGGATGGCCCCCGAAGGATAACTGCGCAGTGGCAGGAAGACAGATCAGAGTAGCAGCGGCAAAAGCTGCGCAAGTGTAGATTGATCTCATCGGAGAAGTGGTACTTGTGTACGACGCGAAAGTTAGGTCTGACGAACGGTTGATACTGCCACGAACGGGTCACGATCGACCAGATCGGGAATGGCGGCTGCGAAAGGTATCGGTGGTTCGGCGAGAGGCGTCCGCGATAACGTCAGGCTTCCTTGGACGCCTTCTGCTTGTCCTCGATCAACTTCCGCATGGCGAACAGCTCGTCCCGCAACTGCGCTGCCGCGATGAAATCGAGTTCCTTGGCCGCCTTACGCATCTGAGTTTCCAGCAGTGACGCGTTACGATCCAACTGATCCGGGGTCATGTATTGGATCACGGGGTCTGCCGCGATGCTCAAAGCGTCGGGTTCAACGTAGGCTCGTTTGCGATCGTTGTCGTGGATATCGATCACGGCGGTCTGGCGCATCACCTCACCACGGTCACGCTTGATCTGCGTCGGCGTAATGTTGTTCTCAATGTTGTATGCGTGCTGCTTTTCGCGTCGGCGGGCTGTTTCATCGATCGTGCGCCGCATGCTGTCCGTGATCTTGTCCGCATAGAACACCACCAGCCCGTTCACGTTGCGGGCCGCGCGACCGGCGGTCTGGGTGAGTGACCGGTTGCTGCGCAGGAAGCCTTCCTTGTCCGCATCCAACACGGCTACCAAGCTCACTTCGGGCAGATCCAATCCTTCACGTAGCAGATTCACGCCTACCAGCACGTCGAACAGCCCAAGTCGCAGTTGGCGCAGGATCTCGATCCGGTCCAGCGTTTCCACATCGCTGTGGATGTATTTGGAACGTACGCCGTTACGCCCGAAGAACTCGTTCAGTTCTTCGGCCATGCGCTTGGTCAAAGTGGTCACCAGTACCCGTTCGTCCTTCTCGGATCGCTTGCGGATCTCGTACAGCAGATCGTCGATCTGGTCCTTGCTGGGGCGCACTTCGATGGGTGGGTCCAACAAGCCTGTCGGGCGCACGACCTGCTCCACCACGACCCCTTCGCTGCGATTGAGCTCGTAGTCGGCAGGGGTGGCGCTCACGAAGAGGGTCTGGCCCATCATCCCTTCGAACTCCTCGAATTTCAAGGGCCGGTTGTCCATCGCACTGGGCAGGCGGAAGCCGTATTCCACAAGATTCCGCTTGCGCGAACGATCACCGCCGTACATGGCCGAAACTTGGCTCACTGTCACGTGGCTCTCGTCGATCACCATCAGGAAATCCTCCGGGAAGTAGTCCAGCAAGCAGAAGGGTCGTTGTCCGGTCTGGCGCTGATCGAAGTACCTGCTGTAGTTCTCGATGCCTGAGCAATAGCCCAGTTCGCGCATCATCTCCAAGTCGTACATCACCCGTTCCTCCAGCCGTTTCGCCTCCAAGTGCTTGCCGATCTCCTGAAAGAAAGCCACTTGCTTCAGCATGTCCGCCTTGATGGACTCGATGGCCATGTTCATCGTATCACGACTGGTGACGAAGATGTTCGCCGGATAGATGGTGATCTGCTCCGGGGCTTCAACGGTCTTGGTGTTCATCGTATCGAAGCGTTCTATCCGTTCGATCTCATCACCCCAGAAGTGGATGCGCACACCTTCATCGGCATAGGCGAGGTAGACCTCCACCACATCGCCGCGCACCCGGAAATTGCCACGGCCCGGCTCAACATCCTTACGGCTGTAGAGGGCTTCCACCAGGACCAATAGCAACTTATTGCGGCTGATCTTCTGGCCTTTATCCAGATGGACTATCGTCTTGTGGAATTCCGCCGGATTGCCGATGCCGTAAATGCAACTAACGCTGGCCACCACGATCACGTTCCGTCGCCCGCTCAATAACGCGCTGGTCGTACTCAGCCGGAGTTTCTCGATCTCATCATTGATCGAAAGGTCCTTCTCGATGTATGTGTTCGAGGTGGGTAAGTAAGCTTCGGGCTGATAGTAATCGTAGTAGCTCACGAAGTACTCCACACGGTCGTTCGGGAAGAAGTGCTTGAATTCACCGTACAGTTGCGCCGCCAACGTCTTGTTGTGGCTCAGGATCAAGGTGGGTCGGTCCACTTGGGCGATGACATTGGCCACCGTGAAGGTTTTTCCGGAGCCTGTGACACCTAGTAAGGTCTGCGCTGGAACGCCCTCCCGCAGGCCCTCCACGAGCTGTCGGATGGCTTCCGGTTGATCGCCTGTAGGCGTGAATTCGGAGATGAGTTCGAAGGGCACGGGCTGAAATTGGGAGGAGAAGTGCAAAAGTACCCTTGGGATCGCCCGGCTTTCGCAAATTCGCGCTCCGAAAAGAACGCACCCCATGGACTTTCGTTTGCCCGTTACCGCTTTTGCCGCTATTGCTTTCGTCGCATGCACAGCTCCGAACGCGGAACAAGCGGCAGCCACGACCGCTACCCCACTGCAGGTATCCTACACGGTCGCCATCCAAGGGTTCGATGGCACCTACGTGGCGTGCGAACTGGCCTTGGACAATATCGACAAGGGCACACTCGTCAGCAACCGCCCCAGTGTCGGCGAGTGGGAGAAGTTCACGTTGTATGAATTGGGCGACAACAAGATCGCCTTGCAAGCCGCCAACGGAAAGTACGTTTCCGCCGACGAGGGGAAGGCCGGGTCGCTGGTGGCCGACCGCGACCAGATCGGCGAATGGGAGACATTCACATTGGTGCCACAGGTAAATGGAACGGTCGCTCTGCAGGCTTGGAACCACAAGTACGTGACTGTGGATCCCGGACTTTCGGATAAGCGCAAAGGCACACTCATGGGTGCGCGGGAAGAAGCCAAGGAATGGGAACGTTTCACCCTCGTGAAGGACATTCCGTCAGAACAGTAAATTGTCGGAACAACTAAGCGATCCGCTTGTTCCACAAGGCAGCAGAACGAATGTACCTTCCATCACGATGTTCCTGAAGCGCCTTCTCTATTACCTCAATCCGCTGACGCTTTTCCAGAAGCCGGATCCGAACTTGAGCCTGCGTTTCATGCATGGTATCAACCGCATCAGCGTTTTCCTGTTCCTGATCTGCATCGGGGTGATGGTGATCCGGGCGTGCTCCAGGTAGCGGTGAATTCACTTCAGGTCCGCCAGATCGTCCAGCTCGCTTCAGCCTGCGCGTGCAACATCATTAGACCATTCACGATGCGGGCACCTCGCCGTTCACCTTCTTTGAGGAACAACGTGTTCTCCGGATTGTAGACCAGGTCCACCAAGATGTGCTCGGGGCCGATGGCTGCATAGGGCAGTTCCGGGCACTGGTCCACTGCCGGTGACATTCCCAGCGGTGTGGTATTGATGATCAGGGTGCAAACGTTCACCACCGCCGGATCCATCAGGTCCCAGGTCAGGTCACCACGATCACGGCTGCGGCTCACGATGCGGAACTTGATGCCGAGCTCGCGCAGCACGAAGACCACGGCACGGCTCGCACCGCCACTGCCGAGCACCAAGGTGAGGGGCTTCGCGCCGTTCAAGAGCGGAAGAAGCGTCGCACGAAAGCCGTCCACGTCCGTGTTGTAGCCTGTTGTGCGGCCCTCCTCGATGCTGATCGTGTTCACAGCACCTACTGCAGCAGCCACCGGATCCACGGTATCCAAGAGCGGCATGATGGACCGCTTGTAGGGGATGGTCACGTTCACCCCCCGTAAAGTGGGTTCGGACCTCACCAGTTCCGGGAACTCCGCCACATCGGTGAGTTCGAAGAGGTCGTACCGGTGATCGGCAAGCCCATCACGCGCGAACTTCTCGGCGAAATAGCGCGGGCTGAAGGAATGGGAGAGGGACTTACCGATGAGGCCGAAGCGTACCACGGGTAGCCCAACGCTCAGGCGGCCGAACTATTGCCACCCTTGCTGGATGACATCCTGTGTCGGAGGAATTCGACCACCATGGGCAACACACTGATGCCAACGATCCCGAGGATAACGGCCTCGTAGTGCTTTTGCACGAAGGGATGTGTGCCGAACAAGAAACCGGCCAAGAGCAGCAGGCCGATCCACAGGGCACCTCCGAAGATGTCGTACGGCAGGAATTTGCGCCGGTAGTCCATGGCACCGATACCTGCCACGAACGGCGTGATGGTGCGCACAATGGGCACGAAGCGGGCGATGATGATAGTCTTCACACCATATTTCTCGAAGTATGAATGGGTCTTGTCCAAGTGCTTCTGCTGCACCAGGTCACGACCGAACGTGCGCCATTTCACCACGCGGGGACCGAAGAAACGACCGACCCAGTAATTGATGTTGTCACCCAGCACAGCGGCAATGAAGAGAAGAACGAACAGGGTGGTCAGATCCAACGATGCATTGGCACCAGCGGCCAACGAACCCGCCACGAAAAGCAAGGAATCACCCGGCAGGAAAGGCATGACCACCAGACCGGTCTCCACGAAGATGATCGCGAACAACAGCGCGTACACCACGTTGCCATGCTCGCCGATGAAGGCGGGCAGCGTGATGTTCAAATGGGTTATGAAGAACCAGAATTCTTGGAGAAGTTCCATGTTGATGTGTGGTGGTTAGAGCGCTACTCGCAATGGATATCATGGTCCACTTCCAGACCGAACGCGAGGATACCGCCACGCAGGTTCACCAGATTATCGAAACCGTAACGCGTCGCCAGCGCATTGATCACTGCGGCCGAGCGGGCCCCACTGCGGCAATGGACCACCACGGGCACGTCCTTCCGCAGCTGGTCCAAATGCTCCACGATATCACCCATGGGAATGAGTTGGCCACCGATGGTGCACAGTTGCGCTTCATACGGCTCACGTACATCCACCAATTGGAAGTCCTTGCCAGAGTCCTTCCACTGTTGCAATTCCGCAGGTGTGATCTCGTTCATGGCCGTTCAGGTTTCGAATTGGAGCGCGAAGATCGGTCTATCGAACCAGATATCGACGCTACGGCGCGTCGACCGCGCAACAGTCCATGCCGCTCTGCTGTGTGCGGATGGTTACCGATCCACCTATACCTGTCGCAGCTTCTCCGCCACTTCCTCCGGCAAATACTGGAAGAACGTATCACCACGAAGCCCAAGACGCAAGGTCTCCAACGGGATCACTTCGTCCGGTGCTATGTTGCCCAAGTTCACGTTCGCACCGATCTGTTTGATGAACCAGACCTGTTGCGACTTCTGTGGTGCTTCCCAAAGGATATCCTTGGATGGGATCCTGCTCAGGATCCGGTTCACCAGTGTGGTATGTGCATGCCCATTGGGACGGTAGATCCCCACGGTGCCGCTCTCCCGTGCCTCGGCGATCACTTTCCAGCTACCGGCATCCAATTCCTCGCGCATCATGGAGACCCACTTTGCCGGGCTGATCAAGATACCCGACTCCTTGGAACCAACCTCACTAAGGACTGTGAAGTGCTTCGCCAGATCGGTGATGTACTTGCACTTCTCCTTGGTGGTCATATTGATGGAGCCATCGCTCACTTCAACAGTATCAAGCCCGAGCGAGTCCACCAGTTTGCGGTACTCCTTGACCTGACCACGTGCCACGAAGGCTTCGAAGAGGGTGCCCCCGAGATAGACCTTGATGCTAGCCTTTTGGTACAACCTGATCTTCTCTTTCAGGTTCTTGGTAACGAACGAGGTCCCGAACCCCAGTTTCAACAGGTCGGTGAGATGGCCGCTGGATTCGATCAGATCTTCGGCCTGACGCATGGACAAGCCTTTGTCCATGACCATGGTGACACCATCCTCACGCGGTTGAACGGTGCGCGCGGGGATGTGCGAAAGGGAGTAGTTCATGGTCTGCGATAGAGTTCCAACAGGTGTATGACCTGCGGCAACTGCGATGCTTCAGGGAAATGTTCGAGCAATTGGGTGTGGTTGGCGTAGTCGGTGGTCAATGCTTCCTCCAGTTCCAGCAGGGCTTGCTGCTGACTGCCCATGCGCAGCAGATAGCTCACCATACGGTAGCGGAAACGGCCGGTCAGCTTGTGTACCAATTCGCCTTCCTTCAATTTCTTGGCGGCAATGTCCGGCCCTTTCATTTGCATGAGCAGGTCTGCATGGTCCATCCAGCCGTCCAGATTCTCAGGCTCCAAGGCGTTCAGCTTGGTGTAGGCGGCGAAGGCTTCTTCATACCGCTCCGAACGGCCGAGGGCATTGGCCAAGTAGAACCAACCATCGCCATGTTCCGGGGCAAGACGCACGGCGTTCTCCAGATCGCGCACGGCTTCAGGCAAGCGGCCTTGCACGTCCTTCACGACACCGCGTCCGATCCAAGCATCCACCCAGTTGGGGTCGAGTGCCAGCGATTGGTCGTAATGGATCAGTGCCTGTTCGTAGCTCTCCATCTTCTCGTAGCACTCGCCGATGTAGCTGAAGGTGATGGCTTGGGCACCGTCGATCTCGAGGGTTTCCTGGTAGCAATCGATCGCTTCTTGGAATTTCCCCATCATCAGCAAGTTCCGCGCTCTGCTGAAGTGTGCCGAGGTGAAGCGCTCCTCGATGGCGAGGCAATACTCCAAGGCTTCGTTGCTTTCCTCCAACCGTTCCAAGCGAGCTAGCGCATTGCCCAAGTTGTACCACGAAACGAACGAGTACGGGTGCTCATCGGTGAACTCCTTGAAGAAATTGATAGCGGCTTGGTGCGAATCAGAAAGGTCGTAACAGTAGGCGAGTTCATAAAGTACCGCCTCGTTCTCCGGATTGATCTCCAAAGCCTTCTTCAAACTATCCACTGCCAGCTCGAATGCCTCGAGATTCTCGTACTCGAAGGCGAGGTCGAGAAGAATATCATCGATGCCTTCTTCCGCAAGGTCCAGCGCACGCTTGTAATGCTCCACAGCGCGGCGGTAATTGCGCAACTGGCTGTAGATGCCTGCCTTGTGTAAATGGACGTCCTCGTTGAACGGTTCCATCTTTCCGATGGCGTCCAGCACTTCCAGAGCACGGTTCAACTTGCCCATGTTCATGAGCACATGTGCCTCGCTGAACATAAGATCCAAGGATCCCGGATGCTGTTGATGGGCATAGTCCAGCACCTCCCTGGCGCGACGTGTATCGCTCTGTTCCAAGTAGTGTTCGATGATGATCTCGAATTCCTCGACGTCGAAGAATGAAGTGGAGTTCTGTTCGCGCATCGCCTCGTAGCGCTCCACACAATCGTGATGATCGTCGTTGCGTTCGGGGAGTGGTGATGGTCCTTCGTTCATGCGGGTTGCCCGGTTGATCGTGGAGCAGGTCGGGGATCGGCCGTCGCACAAAAATAGGGAACCGCGATCCGAGGCGCCGCCAAGGAAGATCGGTTATGAACAGAACCGGGTGAACGCGGCCGTCGTGGAACACCCGGTACGCAAGCGCTAGCCGATAGCTTTGCGGCGTCCGGTACGAACTTCCGGATGACCCGACATGACCCTTATCCGTTCCATCTCAGGCATTCGTGGTACCATCGGTGGTGCGCCGGGCGAAGGCCTTACTCCGCTGGATACCGTCCGCTACACTGCTGCGTTCGGTACGTTGATAAAAGCTCGCTCCGGGGCGGGTGCGTCCCGTATCGTCCTCGGTCGCGATGCGCGGATCAGTGGTCCGATGGTCCGGGACCTCGTTGTAGGCACACTCGTCGGGCTCGGTTTCGAAGTGATCGACCTGGGCATGGCCACCACCCCGACCGTTGAGATGGCCGTGACAGGTGAAAAGGCACAAGGAGGCATCATCCTGACCGCCAGCCATAACCCTGCCCAATGGAACGCCCTGAAATTGTTGAACGAGCGCGGTGAGTTCATCTCTGCGGAAGATGGCGCGGAGGTACTCCGTCTCGCCGAAAGTGATCGCTACGACTTCGCACCGGTGGAACATCTCGGCAGCGTTCGCACGTTGACCGGCTGGACCCGCAAGCACATCGATGCGATCCTCGATCTAGATCTCGTTGATGTGGAAGCGATCAAGAAAGCGAAATTCCGGATCGTGGTGGATGCAGTGAATTCCGTGGGCGGCCATGTGGTGCCCGCACTACTTACCGCGTTGGGCGTTCTGGAGGTGGTGGAGATCCACTGCACGCCCGATGGGCATTTCCCACATAACCCCGAGCCGTTGCCAGAGAATCTTAAAGACCTGTGCAACACCGTAGTGAAGCACAAAGCGCATCTCGGTATTGCGATCGATCCCGATGTGGACCGGCTTGCTCTGGTATGCGAGGATGGCAGTTTATTCGGTGAAGAATACACGTTGGTCGCTTGTGCCGATCACGTACTCGCAAGTCGCCCCGGAGATACCGTAAGCAACTTGAGCAGCACCCGCGCGCTGAACGACATCGCCGACAAGCATGGCCGCAAACGGCACGCCAGTGCAGTAGGAGAGGTGAACGTGGTGCACCTGATGAAGGAGGTGGGTGCGCCCATCGGCGGCGAAGGCAACGGTGGAGTGATCCTTTCGGAGTTGCACTATGGTCGTGATGCGCTGGCCGGGATCGGCCTTTTCCTCACCTTGTTGGCCAAGAGCGGGAAGACCTGCTTGGAATTGCGCAGGAGCTATCCGGACTACTTCATCAGCAAGAACAAGATCGAACTGAAGCCCGGTATGGACATCGGCGCTATCGTGGACGGCATGCAAGAGAAGTATGCCACACAGCCGCACAGCATGGTGGATGGACTTCGGATCGAGTTCGGGAATATGTGGGTCCATCTGCGGCGGAGCAACACCGAGCCCATTATCCGGGTGTACGCCGAAGCGCCGAGCATGCAGCAGGCCGATGACCTGGCCCACAGGATCCTGAGCGAACTGGCCCACGTGGCGGGCATGGCAACGGCATAGCGGTAAATTCGCGCCGCGATGAACAGGATCTATTTCGACAATGCCGCCACCACGCCTTTGGCCCCGGAAGTCTTCGAGGCCATGCTTCCGTACATGAAGGAGCATTACGGGAATCCCTCTGCCATCCATGGGTTCGGGCGCAAGACCCGGTCTGCGATCGAGCAATCGCGGCGCACCGTTGCTGCTTTGTTGAATTGTACGCCCGGCGAGATCATCTTCACCAGCGGTGGTACCGAAGCGGACAACATGGCTTTGAACGGGGCTGTTCGGGACCTTGGTGTGAAGCACATTATCAGTTCGCCTATCGAACACCACGCCGTGGAACTTGTAGCGCACGCCATTGGCCAGTCCGGACAGGCCAAGGCCCATTGGCTGCGGCTTCATGCCGATGGTAAGCCGGATCTGGTGCATTTGGAAGAACTGCTCAATGCCACACAGGGCCAAGGTGTCATTGTGTCGTTGATGCATGCCAACAACGAGATCGGCACCCGCATAGACCTGCATGTCATCGGTTCGCTCTGTCGCCACTACGGAGCTCTTTTCCACAGCGACACCGTGCAGACGATGGGCCACTATCGCTTTGATCTGGCCAACACACCGATCGATTTCATCACGTGCGCGGCGCATAAGTTCCATGGACCGAAAGGGATCGGTTTCCTGTATATGCGCAACGGGGCTAACATCAAGGCTGCTATCCTCGGTGGTTCGCAGGAACGAAACATGCGCGCCGGCACAGAGAACATCTACGGCATCGTCGGGCTCTCCAAGGCCATGGAACTCGCTTACCATGATCTGGACCACCATCAAGCCCATGTACAAGGCTTGAAGAACTTGATGAAGAAGCGCCTGCTGGAAGAAGTTCCCGGCGTGAGCTTCAACGGCGACTCTGGCGCAGAGAGCTTGTACACCGTGCTAAGCGTCTGCTTTCCCGACGACGGAAAAGGGGAGATGCTGATCTACAACTTGGACATCGAAGGCATCGCGTGCAGCGGTGGTAGTGCCTGCAGCAGCGGTAGCAACAAAGGCAGCCATGTTCTGGGAGCGCTGTATCCGGAGCGTCCAGGCGCGAACATCCGTTTCTCCTTCAGCCGGTACAGCACCATGGATGAGGTGGAGCACGTGGTGGGTGTGCTGAAGCGGATCTTCCAGTTGGTACCTGAAAGAGGGTAGCGCCTACGCCCTCATTGTTGTGTATCGTTCGCGTGCATCATCCGAAGTGCGACAGTCGCAAGGACATTATCAGGATAATCTCCCAGGACTTCTTCGTAGCTGTTGATGGCATCCGTCCTTCGGCCGATCTGGCCAAGGCAGAAGGCTTTGTTCGCCATCGCCATTTCTCGGTAGCTCCATGCCGTTGAGGAGAGCGGTAAAAGGTAGCGGTAGCGGCCCAGCCACGGGCGCTTTTCGAACTGGGTCCGGCTCTGTTCAAAGTAGGGCATCGCATCTGCGAAACGCCCGGCTTTCACTGCGTGAATGCCCTTGCGATGATCTTCCGTGAGACCTAATTTCAGGGCGATAGCAAGGTTCAGGAATAGCGCTGACCCGATCAGTATCGGTTGCGGTGCGTTCAGCAGATCGAGGAACCATATCAATGCGAAAAGCACTGCGAATTGAGGTATTAGCGATACCCGAGCAATGCTCCGCGATGTCGGCACCTTCGATGCCATTCGCTCACGCTTCCATCCGTCGCTTGGCCTCCATAGCCCAGCCGAGATCATCTAGGAACACTTTGGTGCGGCGCTCCCAACCTTCGGGATCCACCAGCACCGATCCATCGCTGCCGAACGCCTCCTGCACCTTCGGCACTTGCATGCTGCTAGGCACCACCCACGCCTTGATCTTCCAGAGTGGGAACAGCAACTCCACCATTACCTGAGTGCCTGCAAAAGCACCGCCGGAAACCGTGCAAAAGGAGATCGGCTTCCCTTTCCAATCCTCCGTCAGCAGGTCGATCACGTTCTTCAAGCTTGCTGGGAAACTGCCGTTGTACTCGGGCGTCACGATGATCACCCCATCCGCCTTGCGGATCCGTTCTGCGAATTCCAAGATGGCCGCGGAAGGCTCCTTCATGAACTTCAATCGTTCATCGAAGACCGGAAAGCCGTAGCCCATCAGGTCGATGAGATCGACAGTGTTAGACGTTGGTTTCAATGTGTGCTCCAAGTGAAGGGCAACGTTGTGGCTCTTGCGACCAACGCGAACGCTGGTGGAGATGATGGCGATATGGGACATTGAATGCGATCAGCTGGTTATATGGATCAGCGTATGTGCTGATGGAAGGCCAGTGTTGAGGGGTGCGAAGTTCGTCACGGAGTTGGCAGGGACCACCAAGAGCCATTCGGGTATTATCACTTCAGGCAATTCGCTGTTCGGCTCCCTTTCCGATCTTCACACTCGTCTCTGCAATGGGACCCGTCACGTTGTTCTCGATCGCGTTCATCGGACTGCCGTACCCCAAGAAAAGCACAGGCATCGGTGGGGTCGGAGCGATTTACTAGAATAGTATGCCCGAGTTCACCCAGTGCTATGGCATTGGCAATGGGCGCAACGGATATATTCATTGGTCGTCATCCGAAAGGACGTTCACTCGTCACGTCCCTTAGAACCTGTTTGCATTATCGCGTTGCGCGCCTGAGCAACAGGTGGATCATGGCGATCTTGACAAAGGCTTCAGAGTTGCACGGCAGCAGTTCGTGATCCTTGGAAAGTCTGCGGGACCAGCCGAGCCAGGACAGCGTTCGCTCCACGATCCACCGCTTGGGCAACACCACGAACTTGTGTTGCTCG
>Ga0209181_10001962_pt1 | contig 34345 bp, 25 predicted proteins | sample MAT05_FD_187208 | JGI IMG/M metagenome (GOLD analysis project Ga0209181, IMG submission 187208) | Freshwater microbial communities from Lake Fryxell liftoff mats and glacier meltwater in Antarctica - MAT-05 (SPAdes) (version 2) | ecosystem: Environmental > Aquatic > Freshwater > Ice > Liftoff... | reverse complement strand
CGGCGGAAGAATCATCGTCATACCCGCGTAGGCGGGGATCCAGCGCGCTTCTCGTGGGCTTGAGTCTGAGTGCCGCAAGCGCAAGAAAGAAACTGGGTTCCCGCCTTCGCGGGAACGACGAGCACGGTGACGGCGAGATCGCGGCGTCACCGACGTACTGCGCGTTCAAAATGGCATAAAAATTACCTGAGAAAGTCCTCGCTTTCTTAGCTCCCAAACGCATTTTTCCCGAGCCCCGGCGCCAAACGCATTTTTCCCGAGTCCCGGCGCCTAAGTCCCGAGCCCCGAGTCCCTAAACCGACCCCAGATCGAGCTCTTTTTGCAGGAAGGCTTTGGCGGTACGGGTGTCGCGCACGATGGTGGGGACAGAAACTTCCATGAGCGCCGCGAGTTCTTCGACTTCCATGCCGGCGAAGAAGCGTAGTTCGACTACCTGCGCGAGGCGCGGATCGAGTTGGGCAAGTTTGGAGAGAGCCGCGTCGATGGCAACCAAGCGCTCCGCTTGTGAATCAATGGGCAGCGCTTGCGCGTCGAAATGGTCGAGGCTCACATGTGCAGCGCCGCTGCCACGTCGCTCAGCAAGGCGCGCACGCGCATAATCGACCACCACTTGGCGCATGGCGCGCGCTGCGGTGGCGAAAAAATGTTGGCGGTTGCTGTAATTGGCGGCTGCACCGGCAAACAACTTGATGTAAGCCTCGTTGACCAGAGCGCGCGTGTTTAGGGTGTCGCCACGCTTGTGACGGCCGAGTTCAGCGTGCGCAATCTTCAACAAATCGGCGTAGACGCGGTCAAGTAATTGTGACCGCGCGGCAGGATCATCGGCGGCGGCGGCCACTTGCAGGGTAATCTCGGTTTCAGTCTTGGGCTCGGTCATGACGGTTCTTTAAATTGCGCTGATCGGTGCGTTCGTTAAATGACGTATGCCTTCGCTTGGGCCTCAGGAGTTTATCCCGGATGGATGCACAGATTTGGCAACGGGTCAGGGCAATTTTCGAAGAAGCCATCGATAAAGCACCCGCTGAGCGCTCTGCCTTCCTGGATATCGCGTGCGCGAATGCGCCTGAGCTACGTCGTGAGGTGGAGGAAATGCTCGGCGCCGACTCGACCGAGCGTTTCGAGGATATTGCGGCGGGCATTGCGGCGCCGGATTTGGTTGGCGCGCTGGTTGAGCGCGAGCGCGAGGCCTCGCGCGATGAATGGGCCGGCCAACGCTTAGGACCGTGGCGTTTGCTGCGCGAGATTGGTCGCGGCGGCATGGGCGCGGTGTACTTGGCGGAGCGCGACGATGGCGAGTATCGGCAGCAGGTGGCCATCAAGCTGATGCGGCCCAGTTGGGATAGCGGCGAGATGCTGCAACGCTTTCGCAGCGAGCGGCAGATCCTCGCTTCGCTAAGCCATCCGAATATCGCGCGCCTGATCGATGGTGGCATGTCCGCTGATGGCAAACCGTATTTGGTTCTTGAGTACGTCGAAGGCAGCGCCATCGGCGACTATTGCGATGCGCAACAATTGAGCCTCACGCAGCGTCTGGCGCTATTTCAATCGGTCTGCGCCGCCGTCGCGCATGCGCACCGCAGCCTTGTGGTGCACCGGGATCTGAAGCCTTCGAACATCTTGGTCGATCACCATGGCCAAGTGAAACTACTGGATTTTGGCATCGCCAAGTTGATCCAGGCCGATGCAGCGCTCACGGCCTCGGCGACGCGAATGTTTACGCCGGAGTACGCGGCGCCCGAACAAGTGCGCGGCGAGGCGGTCACCACGGGTGTGGATGTGTATGCACTCGGATTGCTGCTCTATCAGTTGCTTACTGGGCGCCGGCCCTATGGCTCGACCGGATCGACCCCGGCCGCGTACGAGCGCGCGATTCTTACCCAAGAGCCGCAACGCCCTTCACGCGTTGTCACCTTGGCGGATGATGAGAACCAAGGGCTGGCGCAGGCGCGCAAACTCGACCCGGCGAGCTTGAGCGCACGTTTGCGCGGCGATCTGGATGCAATTGTCTTGCGTGCCTTGCGCAAAGAGCCCGAGCAACGCTACGGCTCGGTCGAGGCCATGAGCGACGATATCGAGCGTTATTTGGCGCGACGCCCAGTGACGGCGAGTCGCGGCAATCGGCGTTATCGCGCGTGGCGCTTTCTGCAGCGGCATGCGGTGTCGACATCGCTGGCGGCGGTTGCACTGCTCGCGCTCATAGGCGGCCTGGGACTGGCACTGTGGCAGGCCGAGCAAGTGCGCGAGGAGCGTGACCGTGCCACCGCGCAGGCGGATCGTGCGGAACAATTGTCGCGCTTTCTGGTTGGCGCATTTGCGCAAGCCGACCCCTTCCGACGCGGTGGCGCGGAGGTCAGTGCCAAAGCGCTCTTGGATGCCGCTGTCAGCCGTATTGAGGGCGATCTCAACACCGAGCCGCAAACGCGGCTGGCGCTATTGCGTGCGATGGCTGATGCCTACGCCGGATTGGCCTTGCCCAAGGACGCGCAGCGTTTGGGTGAGAAAATCTTAGCGCAATCGCGCGCCGAGCCAAACGATCCGCAACTTGGCGCGGACCTGCTGCGCTTGGGGCGTTCAATTCGCGAATCTGGTCAGCACGCTTTGGCGGTGCCACTCGCCACTGAGGCCATGACTTGGGCGCGCGCGCAAGCCAATCCCGATCAAAAATTGATCGCAGACATCCTCTATCTGCAGGCGATGACGGCCTATGGCATGCGCGAACGTGACCGGTCTGAGGCCTTGTTTCGAGAAATGATCGCCATGTTCGAGTCCAATCCGACGCTCGATCCGCCGCGCTACGCCGAAGTTCGTCTAATGCTCAGCCGGCAATTGGCGAGCAAGGGCGATTTCACCACCGCCGAGCCGATGGTCCAGGCAGCCATCGCCGATTTGCGCGCGGCGACTCCGGTCAGCGAGACCGATCTCGCCGATGCGATGGATGCCCTCGGCAGCCTCTATGACAAGATGGAAAGACGCGATGAGCAGGTCGCGGTTTATCGGGAAATCCTGCCGATTGTGCTCAAGCACTTGGGGCCGGATCACTATCACACAGCGATTGTTCAATACAATTTGGCGCAAGCACTGGAGTACAAGAACGAGAATATCGAGGCCCTGGGCTTTAGCGAAAAGGCGGTTACCACGGGCCTGGCAACGGTTGGCGACGTGCACGCTTTCACCACCACGGCGCGCATGGCGCGTGCGCGTTTACATTGCAAGGTGAACGGCGCTGCCACAGCGGACCCCACGGATCAGGCGCAGTTGCTGGCGCTGGTGTTGGAGAAATTCCCCAACTTCCGCGCACGGCTGATCGAAACGCGCGCACATTGCGGCTTGCCTGCGGTAGCGGAACTCGCGACGAAATAAGCCACGCGCCTGCGGGTATCCTTAAGCCTCCCTTCTTGTAACGGGTCGCTCCATGGCCGCGACGCATATTCTAGTGGTCGACGACGAGCCAGATATTCGCTCGCTGGTTCAGGAAATCCTGGCCGACGAGGGTTATCAGGTCCAAGGCGCCGATAGCGCCGATAGCGCCCGCAGTTGCGTGCGCGCGCGCCAGCCGGATCTGGTGTTACTCGATGTGTGGATGCCGGGAACTGACGGCATTTCGCTGTTGCGCGAATGGAGCCAGGGCGGGCGCCCACCGATGCCGGTGGTGATGATCAGTGGGCATGGCACGATTGAAACTGCAGTAGAGGCGACGCGCCTCGGTGCCTACGATTTCATCGAAAAGCCGATCTCGCTGGCCAAATTGCTGCTGACGGTCGAACGCGCCCTCGAAGCTTCGCGTCTGGCGCAAGAAAACGAAGTGTTGCGCCGCCGCGTCCCAGAAGTCCCGGAGCCGCTTGGCGGTAGCAAGGCGATGGTCGATCTGCGCGCACAGATCGAGCGTGCCGCGCTGGCCGAGGCCTGCGTGTTGTTTGAAGGTGAGCCCGGCAGTGGCAAGCAAGTGCTTGCGCGCTATCTGCACGAGCGCTCCGCGCGGCGCGAACGCCCTTTCGTCGTGGTGACCGGTGGCGCACTACTGAAGCCCGACGCGGCGCGCGATCTCTTCGGTGTTGAAGACGGCGCGGAGATTCGCCACGGTTTGCTCGAACAGGCGCAGGGCGGCGCAATTTATCTCGACGAAATCGCCGCCATCAACGGCGAGCTGCAGGCGCGTCTTGCCGCCGCGCTGGTCGCGCGCCAATTCACGCGCGTCGGCGGTCAGGACAGCGTGCCCTTGGAAGCGCGGGTGCTAGCTGGCACGAGCAAGGATCTGCCTAAGGAAGTCAATGAGGGTCGATTCTCAGAAGCCCTGCTGTACCAATTGCGCGTCTTGCCCTTGCGTGTGACGCCACTGCGCGAGCGCCCGGAAGACATCCCCGAATTACTGCGCTATTTCGCCGAAAGTTTCGCCGATCGCGACCAGATGCCGTATCGGCGCTTCACCGTGGCCGCGCAAAACCGCATGCGTCAGCACCCGTGGCCCGGCAACGTGCGCGAGCTGTCAAATCTGGTGCAACGCCTGCTGATCTTAGGCCAGGGAGATGAAGTGGATTTGGCAGAAGTCGACGGTGCTCTTGGCCCCGCGCGCAATGATCGCGTCGGGAAAGACAGTGCGCTGCCGATTGACCTTGGGCTACCGCTACGCGAAGCGCGCGAACAATTTGAACGTGAGTATTTGATCCACCAACTCAAACTCGCCGGCGGCAGCGTTGGCAAGCTCGCCAAGGCCGTCGGCTTAGAGCGCACGCACCTCTACCGAAAACTGCGCGCGCTGGGCGTGGAATTGAAGGACAGCGACTAGGGCGGGCTCGGGCGCTACCTGACACCGCGCAGCATCTCACGCGCTCGATTTGGGCGTCGGGTCGAGTCGCTGGTCTAGGGTCTATGCAAAAAAGCAGCCCCGCCCCGACCCCTCTCCCAAAACAGCGTCGGGGAGGGGAGCAAAGCTGACTTAAAACAGCGCGGAAGCGGGCAGTAAAGCTCTCCCAAAGCAGCGTGGGAGTGGTGAGCAAAGCTCTCCCGCGCAGACGATGACGATGACGAGATCACCAGACCAAGCAGATTTTTTCTGGGCGATGCCGGTGACTTTCTTGGTTTCCCCTTGCGTCTTCGCGTCTTCGCGTCTTTGCGTTGAACCCTTGATCTTGCTGTCGCATCAACGCACGGTCTTGCCGTCCTCATCGACCACGGTCACGGGCCCAATATTCAGCGCCCGTACGGTGGCTTCGATTTTGCTGAGGTCGCCGACGACTACCCAGGTCAGTGATTGCGGCTTGATCACTTCGCTCGCCGCAGCAGCCAAATCCGCCAGCGTTTGCGCCTCGATGCGCGCTTTGCTGTTTTGGATGTAGTCGTCTGGGCGATCGTTTACCAGAATTGAGCGCACGCCAGACTGGACAGCGCCCAAGGTTTCAAAAGCGCCCGGCAATGAGCGCACATCGCGCGATTGCAGCTTGCTGAGTTCGTCCGCGGTGGCGGGTTTGTCGCCTAAGTATTCGCGAAGTTCCTTGCGGATCTCGTTGATCGATTCAGCCGTTTTATCAGTTTGCACGGGCGCGACCACTAACCACGGCCGCTGTGCGCGGGCCGCGGGCATGCTCGCATTGGCGCCGTAGCTCCAGTGTTTGTCCTCACGCAAATTCATGTTGATGCGCGAGGTGAAGCCGCCGCCGAGCACGCTAGTCATGGTCTGAATCGGCGTTGAATTGGGCGCGCGGCTCGACGGGCCGAGCAGGCCGGCCATAATCATCGTCTGCGGCGCATCGCTACGATTGACCAAGAAAACGCGCGGCTGCGCGGGCAAGGCCACGCTCGGAATCTCGAAGCTCGGCAGTGCTGTCGACGGCGCCTTCCAGTTGCCGAAATGCTTCTCCAACAAAGGCAGCAGATCGCGCATACGCGTGTCGCCCGCCACCAGGATGCGCAGATTGTCCGAACGAATTAAATCACGGTGATAGTCGGTTAAATCGCTGCGCTTGAGGGCGGCAATGCTGGCTTCGGTGCCGGTACCCGAGAACGGGATCGCATAGGGATGGCCATCGCCATACAACAACGGCGGTAAGATGCGTTGCGCGAGGCCCGCGGGCTGGGTTTTTTCCTGCGCGATGCCGCTCAGCCACTGCTTACGCACGCGCTCGAATTCGCGCTCAGGGAAATCTGGCTTGCGCACCAGCTCCACCAGCAAATCCAATGAGGGCTCGATGTTTTCTTTGAGTGCGGAAACCCCGGCATAGCCATTGTCAAGTCCGGCAGCGCTGTAGATCTGTGCGCCGATGAGTTCAGCCTCATTGGCGATTTCAATTGGATTCTTGCCCGCCGCGCCCTCGTCCAGCATCGAATAAGTAACGCTCGCGGTACCCGCCGGGCGGCCATGCTCAGCGGCGGAACCACCGCCAAATAGCAACTCGACATTGATCAGCGGAATGGTCGAGCGCGCGGCGAGGATGACTTCGACGCCATTGCTCAGGCGTGCCCGTTCAATCTGCGGGAAATCGACTTCCGGGAATTGCTCAACTTTGGGGATTCCGGCTTTGCGATCGACGGTGGAGCTCTTGGCGTTGGTGAATGTCGGAAAGGGCTGCACTTCTAGTGTGTGATCGCCACGCGCGAGCCAGCGGCGTGCCGCATCGCGGATCAATTCTGGCGTGGCCGATTTTAAGCGTGCCAAACCCTCTCGATAACAGCCGGGATTGCCTTCGTAGACTTCGCATTCGGCCAGGATGCCGGCCTTGCCGCTAAAGCCGCCGACCTTTTCGATGCCGCGCAAAAATCCACTACGGAAGTCTACCCGCGCGCGTTCCAACTCTTCTGAAGTCGGACCCTGATCGAGGAATAGGGCCAATTCTTCTGCGATCGCCAACTCCACAGCCGGCTGGTCCGCGCGATCTTTGAGACTGGCGGTAATGCCGAAAAGGCTGGCGAGCTCAAGCGGCTGAACAAAGGCGGAGGCACCGTCGACCAATTGATCGCGATAGACCAATCGCTGGTACAAACGCGAGGTCTTACTGCCGCCCAAAATTGCAGCGGCGATCTCCAGATAATCGGCGTCGGCGGTACCGCGGCCGGCGCTGTTCCAAACTCGATAGATGCGCGGCCGGGCCACGCGGTCTTGCATGACTTCGCGCGAGCTGGATTCGCGCGGCGCCACCCAAGATTCCAGACGCGACACCGGCGGACCCGCTGGAATATCGCCAAAGAATTGCTGCGCCTTGGCTTTGGCCGTGGCCACATCAATATCACCCGCCAGAATCAGCGTCGCATTGGCCGCACCGTAGTAGGCGGCGAACCACGCTTTTACATCGTCCAACGTGGCCGCGTTCAAGTCTTCCATCGAGCCGATGGTAGTCCAGCTATACGGGTGGCCGACCGGAAAGCTGGCACGCTGAAGCGCTTCGAAGACGCGCCCATAAGGCTGATTCTCGCCTTGGCGTTTCTCGTTCTGGACCACGCCGCGCTGCTCGTCCAGACGCGCCTGATCGATCACACCGAGTAGATGACCCATGCGATCCGATTCCATCCACAGCGCCATATCTAGCGCGGTTTTCGGCACGGTCTGGAAGTAGTTGGTGCGATCGAGCGAGGTGGTGCCATTCATATCGGTGGCACCGACCAGCTCAAACGGACGGAAATACTCGTCGTTGTAGTTTTCAGTGCCCTGGAACATCAGATGTTCAAACAAATGCGCGAATCCGGTGCGTCCGGGCTTCTCGTCTTTCGATCCCACGTGGTACCAGATCGACACCGCGATAATCGGGGCCTTGGTATCGGTGTGCACGATCACGGTCAGGCCGTTATCTAGCGTGAATTTTTCATAAGGGATCAATTCGTCTGCCGCTGATGCGTTTGTGCACATCAACAACGCCAGGAGCGCAAGCCAAGTTCGCATCTAGCTTCTCTTCAGCCAAGGGTGAATGGGCAATAGTAAACACTGCGTCGGCGCACGCCAAATCGACGCGGCTTGCCAGCCAGCTTAAGCGCGCGGAAACTGCGAGAGTTCATCCGCTCGTGGAGCTTGCCATGCGTATCTTGATCACCGGGGCGAATCGCGGATTGGGGCTGGAGTTCGTGCGCCAGTATTTGAGCCGCGGTGAGCGCGTCATTGCGACCACGCGGCACACCAATCGCGCCCAGGCACTGAATCATCTGGCTGGAGAGTATCCGGGTCACCTGACCGTGCTGCCGCTGGATGCCGCCAATCCAGCCTCAATCGCCGAGTTGCTGCGCGAGTTACAAGCGATGGATGTGAGCTTGGACCTCATGATCGCCAATGCTGGCGTGCTGATCTCCGGCGAGCGCTTCGGTGAGCTCAGCAGCGAGGATATGGAGCAAAGTTTTCGCGTCAATGCGGTCGGTCCGGTGTTGTTGACGCAAGCGCTGCTGCCGCTGCTGGCCAATGGCAAAGCGCCGCGCGCGATCTACTTAAGTTCGATCCTGGGCTCGATCACCCAGCGCGATAGCTTTTATAGCCCAAGCTACTGCATCAGCAAAGCCGCGTTGAATATGGGTGTGCGGCTGCTGTCATCGGTGCTGGCGGAAAAAGGCGTCAGCGCTGTCTGTGTGCATCCGGGCTGGGTACAAACCGATATGGGCGGCGCCAAAGCGACGTTAACGGCGGTCGTCGCCGTGTCTGATCTGGTGCGCTTGATCGACGGTTTCGGTGCTGCCCACAATGGGCGCTTCTTCATGCACGACGGAAGTGAACTGCCGTGGTGAGCGCCAGGGCGGCGCATCGGCCGCTGGCAGTTGCCGGCCTTCGTCGCCAAAAGAGCAACTTGTGACGCTCTTGGCCATTGGTCATACATTGGGTCACGGAAGCGCATGTTATCGTCAGGACATGCGCCACTGCCCGCCCCGTTTGGCATGCAAAATCTAGCGCCCGCCCCGCGCCGATCCCGGCGCTGGCAAGGCCAGGCAGGTCGGCTTGCGCTTGGACTGAGCATCGCCGGCCCATGTGCCGCAGCCAGTTGGCCGGGTGAGCTCGCGCATTTTGGGGTCGACGCGGTCATCCTCATCTTCGCAGTGCTGGTCGTCATGCGCTATCGGCGGCGTGTGCGCGAACTCGCCGAGGCGCAACTGGCTTTGCGCGAGCGCGATGAGCGACTCAAGCTGGCACTCGGCGCATCCAACGATGGTTACTGGGATTACGATCTGGTCAATGATGTTATTTACCGATCAGCGTTTGATCTAGAGCACGGATTGGTGGTCGAACGCACGCTCACGGCCAGTGAAGTACGCGCGCGGCTGCATCGCGACGATATCGGTAAATTTGAAGGAGCCGCGGCCCGTCATCTCGCGGGGCTCGATCGCCAGCTAGAGATCGAAGTGCGCATGCTCGGCGCTACGGCCGATCAGGTCGGCTTCTTTTTGATTCGCGGCGCCACCGTGAAACGCGGCACCGATGGCAAGCCTTCACGGCTTGCGGGCACTTTTCGTGACGTGAGTGAGGTGCGCAAGGCGCAGCGCGCCAGTCGTATTGCGGAGGAAGTGATTGAATCGATGCAGGAATCGGTGGCCGTGACCAATGCGGCGCACGAGTTCGTCACCGTCAATCCGGCTTTTGAACGCATGACCGGATTTACGGCCGAGGAAATCCTGGGCCAATCGAGCGCTTTACTGAATTCAGATCGTCACGATCCTGACCATTATCGGCGCGCGCGCAATGCGCTGGAATCCGATGGACAATGGCAGGGCGAGCGCTGGCAACGGCGCAAAAACGGCGAGGAAATGCTGGTGGCCGTGCGCACCTCGCGCATCGTGCTGCAGGCCGATCACGAACGCTTATTCGTCTCGGTACTATCGGATATCGGCGAGCGGCGCCGCAACGAACACCGCTTACAGCGGCTGGCAAGTCATGATGGTCTGACTGGTGTCGCCAGCCGCAACGCCTTCATGCAGCAACTGGATGCGCATCTGAAGCAACTGCTGCCGCAAGAAGGGATTTTGGGCGTTCTGGAGATTGATCTTGATCGCCTGAAGCACGTCAACGAAACGCTCGGCCACGATGCTGGCGACGAACTATTGCAAGCGGTGGCGCTGCGTCTGGAAGCCTGCTTATCCGAGGGTGATCTGCTTTCACGGCTGGGCTCCGATGAATTTGCCATTGCCCCGGTCGCAGCGCGGTCGCCTGAATCTTTGGTCTGGTACGCGCAATTTTTGATTTCCGCGTTCAGCGAAGCCTTTGTCGTCGACGGGCGTCCGATCACGGTCACGCCGAGTATTGGCATTAGCCTGTGGCCCGAGCACGGACGCGACGCGCGGCATCTGGTGAATGCGGCCGATTCTGCTATGTACGAAGCCAAGGCCGAGGGGCGCAACACCTTCCGTTTCTACAATCCAGGGCGCAATCAGGCGATCCGCGAAGGGCTGGATCTGGAGCGCCGCATACGACTGGCGGTCGAGCGCAATGAGTTTTTGCTGGTCTATCAGCCGCGCTTTTCGGTTGCGTCAAATCGCGTGACCGGTTTTGAGGCCTTGCTACGTTGGCGCCATCCCGAACGCGGTTTGGTCAGCCCGGAAGAGTTTATCGGCGTGCTCGAAGAAACCGGCTTGATTGTGCCCGTCGGCCGCTGGGTTTTGAGTGAGGCTTTAGCGCAAGTGCGTGAATGGCGTCAGCGTGGTCATGAAGACGTCTCGGTATCGGTGAATGTGTCACAACGCCAACTGCGTGAAGGCACATTGCAGCAATTCGTCGCCATTTTGCTGAATGAGCTTGGCCTGCATGGCGACGCGTTGGAACTTGAGATCACCGAGAGCCAGCTCATGGAAGATCCTGATGACGCCATCGCGCAACTGGTCGAATTGCATCGGTTGGGATTGCGTATCGCCATCGATGACTTTGGGACCGGCTATTCCTCATTGGCCTATTTACGAAAGCTCCCGATCGACATCTTGAAGATCGATCGCGCATTCGTGTCCGATTTGCCCGGCGATGCCGATTCGGGCGTGATCATTGAAACCATCCTTGGCATGGCGCGAACGCTAAAGTTACGCGCGGTCGCGGAGGGCGTCGAGAACGAGGCGCAAGCGCGTTTCCTCGGCAATCTCGGCATCGATGAATTGCAGGGCTTTTGGTTCTCGCGCCCCATTCCGGTCGAAAACTGCTTGGCTTTGCTGGAAGGGCGCGGCCCTAGGCTTTCGGGCCTGCGCAGTGTGAGCCAAAGTAGCAACTGAACTGGGGGCGCGCAGTCCACCGCGAGTAACTGGCAATCGCGTCACGCATCTGGGATTGTTAGGCGATGCGCGGGGTGCGCTCGGAGAAGTCCTGTGCGAATTTGCTCAACTCAGTGGTGCTATGCAGCACTCTGCCTTGTGGCCACGTCTAGTGCCGTCGCGCAGGATGAAACTCTCGCCGACGCGCGCTACCTCAGCTATGCGGGTCAGGCCTTCGACATCGATAGCGGTGACAAGATTTACGGCGAAGTGCATCAGGTCAAGTCTGTGGATGGGCAGCCGCTCGAACGCATTGTCACTTATCGCTGCCCGAATGGCGCGGCATTTGCGCGCAAGCGGGTGCAGCGCTCACGCCTGGCATCGGCGCCGCAATTTTCAATGGAAGACCACCGTCTCGACTATGACGAGGGCCTGGAAGTCAGCAACGACGATCTAGTCGTCTATGTGCGTGGCGTTGGTGACACGCAACGGAAGAGCGAAATTCTTGCGGAGCTGCCGGATGATCTAGTGGCCGATGCGGGCTTTGATGTTTTTGTCCTTGATCGTTGGGAACGGCTAGTGGCGGGCGAAACTGTGCACTTCCATTTCCTTGTGCCGAGCCGACTTGAGTACATGAACTTCAAGGTCAAACAAGTCCGCGAGGAACGCATCGGCGAGCGTGAGGCGCGTACCTTCCGACTCGCGCTTGGCGGCCTGCTCGGCTTGATCGTATCTGGAATCGATGTCTCTTACGACGCCGAAACGCGCACCATCCTGCAATTCTCCGGTCTCAGCAATGTGCGCGATCCGGATGGCAAGAACTACGTCGTGCGCCTGGATTTCCCGCCCGCCGAGCGCATCGAGCAAAGCGGACCGGCCGCATTCGACGCGGCCGGACAGGAAGCGTTGGTGAAGACGTGCACAGCGCCGGCCGCGCAGGCGAGTGAGGCATAAGCCTGGCTGCTTTAAGTAAGAGCGGGGCTGGGGCGTAGACTGATGCGCATCTGCACGTGAAACATCGCCGAAGCGCCACAACACCCAGTCGCCAGACCCGATTCTGAAGCGAATGCGGGACTCGTGCGCAGACTGATGCGCATCTGCACGTGAAACATCGCCGAAGCGCCTCAGTACCCAGTTCCCAGACCCGCTTTTGAACCCAAGACCCTCGTCCCAACCTGCTAGATTGCCGCTCGATGCCTCGCGGAGTTGACCGATGATCGCTCGTTGCTGCGTCTGGTTATGCCTAATGTTTGCGCCGCATTTTCTAATGGCGGCTGAGCCGGAGATACCGGCAGCGCTCCAAGACTGGCAAGGCTGGGTTTTGCACGGCGAGGGCTTTCGTCAATGCCCGTTCTTTGCGTCGCAAAACCCGGATGCCGAGGGCAATTTTGCGTGTGCGGTGCCGGGTGCGCTGCGCGTGCAGGTCACCGGCACCAACGCCAACTTGGCCCTGAACTATCAGATTTACAACGCGGGCTATGTGGTACTCGCTTCCGCGCAGAACAGCTTTCCCGAAGCGGTTATGGTCGACGGTAACAGCGCGGTGGTTTTGGCTCCGAACGGTGTGCCCGCGCTCTGGCTCGACGTCGGCAATCATGAAATCACCTATGCGCTCGACTTGACGGCGGGTCCAGATTCGCTGTCAGTGCCAAGCGAGATCCGCGTGGTGTCCTTGAACTTGAACGGTCGCGAGGTCTTCCCGCTCGCGCGCGAAGGCGAAACCGTGTGGTTGGAGCGAAAGGTCGAAGCGGCCGAGTCAGACTCGCTTGAGATCACCGTGCACCGCTTGTGGACTGATTCGGTGCCCCAACGCTTGAGCACGCGCATCGAGTTGCACGTGGCCGGCAAAGCACGCGAGATTCGGTTGGGTCCGGCTTGGCCTGAGGGTCAGGAATTGGTCTCCGTCGGCGGGCAACTCGCGGTGGTGGTCGAGCCGGGGCGCATGTTGCGCGTGCAAGCCACCGCCGGCAGCTATAGCGTGAATCTGGAAACTCGCTCGCTGACTCATGCCGATGCCTTGAGTTTCACCTTTCCACAAGGCGAGTGGCCGGATCACGAGGTCTGGAGTTTTCGCGCCGATCATCGCTTGCGCGTGGTCGATGTCCGCGGCGCCAGCCCAATCGACCCGGCCATGGGCGAAGTACCCGGCGAATGGCGTGATCTGCCGGCATTTGCCATTTCCAGTGGCGAAGGCATTAGCCTGACGCAGCGCAGTCGTGGGCTGGGCGATGACGCCAATCGCATGCAGTTATCGCGCGAGCTGTGGCTGGATTTCGATGGCGCCGGCTACACCGTTCAAGATCATCTGAGCGGGCGTATGCGCCAAGGTTTCCGCCTGGATCTGGCACCGCCCTATGCGCTCCTATCAGCCTCGGAGCGCGCGGAACCCTTGCTAGTGACGGCGGCCGAATCCGGCGAGGCGCGTGGCTTTGAGGTGCGCTATCCGACCTTGAATGTGGACGCGAGCTCGCGCTTGCCACGTGCAGGCGGCTTTCCGGCACATGGCTGGAGCGAACGTCTGGACTCGATGAGTTCCTCGCTGCATCTGCCGCCGGGGTATCGATTGCTGTATGCCAGCGGCGTGGACCGTGCACCACAAGCGTGGTTTGAACAATGGAATATCTATTCGGTGTTCATCGCGGCATTCGCGGTGGCCTTGGCGTGGCGCCTGGGCGGCTATGGATTAGCCGGCGCAGTGGGGGTGTTCGCGGTGCTCGCAGCACACGAAGTCGACGCGCCGCACTACAGTTTGATCGCGCTGCTGATCTTTACCTTGGGCTGGCGCTCGCTCAACGCCGGACGCTTACGCCAATTGCTGGCCGTCATCGCCCTGGCATGTGCGCTCTGTTTCGCGTGGGTCAGCCTGCCGTTTGTGCTGGCGCAGGCGCGCTATGCCTTGCATCCGCAATTGGTCGATGTCGGCCTCCTGGGCGCGTCGAGCAACGTCATGGAAGCCCAATTCCAGGATGTGCAGACAGCGCCCGCTGAATCGATGCCCATGGCACCGCCGCCACCGCCCGCTCCGCCAGCGATGAGTGATTCGGAAGGTGTGGGGTCGCGCAGCAATATGGCACAGGGACAAATGGCCAATATCCGCAATAAACGCGCGTCGGTGATGGAGCGCTACGCCAAGGACGCGGTCGTGCAGGCTGGTATTGGCCGCCCCACTTGGCGCTGGTCGCGGGTGGATTTGGTGTTCGACGGCCCGGTCGACACAGATCAGCAAATTGGGTTGTGGCTGACGCCGCCGCTGGCCACCGCGATTTGGCGCTTTGCAATTGTAATCGCGCTAGCGGCGATCGCGCTGGCTTTGCTGCGTGTGATGCGTTGGCGCTTGCCACGATCGCCCGTCGTCGCGGCCTTGCTATTGGCGCTCGTCGCGCCGGGATTGGCCGCACAGGCGCCAGATTCGAGTGTGCTGGAGACGCTTAAGCAACGATTGACTGAAGCACCCGAATGCGCACCAGCGTGCGCACGGCTAGCGCAGGGCAGTTTGCGTGTGGATGGCGGGCGCTTGACACTGGATGTAGATGTGCACGCTGCCGAGCGTGTGCTGGTGCCGTTGCCACTGGACGATTCGGCGCTATCGGAGATCAGCGTGCGTCTGGACGGCAAGACGGTCGGCTTGCTCGGTTCAGAGCAGGCGCCCGGCGCGGCGTGGATCGCGGTTGAGCGGGGCGTACATCGATTGAGCTTGAGCGGGCGCGTGCACGGTGATCGGCTGGCGTTGGATTTCGCGATGGCACCGGCGCGCTTGGAGGTGGATATTCCTGGCTGGAACGCGACGGGTTTGCGCGACGGCCGTTTGCTCGCTGTGCGTCTGGAATTGGTGCGCGAGGCACCGAGCGAAGTGGTCGAGAGTGGCACTCAGGCGCGCGTGCCGGTGGCGCCTTATGTGCGCATCGAGCGCGAAATTTCGCTCGATCTCGATTGGACTGTTCTCACGCGCGTGGTGCGCCTCGCGCCACTCGAAGGCGGATTCAGCGTACGGTTGCCGCTGTTGCCCGGCGAACAACCGACCGATCCCAGCTTACGCGTCAGTGCTGGTGTGGCCGAGATCAGCCTGCAACCGGGGCAGAACTATGCCGAGATCAACTCGCGCTTGCCGCGCGCCGAAAGCATCGTTTTGAGCGCCCCGGCCCTGGCCGATCGTGCCGAAGTCTGGCGTGTGGTGGTCGGGCCGAGTTTATCGATGCGTAGCAGCGGTGTCCCGGTCAGTGAGCCGGCAGCGGGCATCGACGAAGACGATGTCTGGCAGCACGAGTTCAATCCTTTGCCGGGCGAGCAATTGACCTTAACCATCAGCCGTCCAGCGGCCGTTCCGGGCGCGACGCTGGTCGCCGATTCGGTCGAGATGTCGAGCGAAATTGGCACGCGCAGCCGCACGCACAATTTGACCATGAACTTACGCGCGACGCAGGGCGGCAATCACGCGCTGACTTTGCCGGCAGATGCCGAGCTCATGAATCTCAGCATCGATGGCCGTGCGTTGAGCGTTAAACCCGACAAGGGTGTGCTCACGATCCCGATCAAACCCGGTCAGCAGTCGTTGGCACTCTCGTGGCGCGAGGATTTGCGCAGTGGCTGGATCACGCGCACACCCGCACTCGATTTGGGATTGGACGCGGCCAATGTTTCGCTGCGCATCGCGCTGCCGAGTGATCGCTGGATCCTGCATGTCACGGGTCCGGCGGTCGGTCCGGCGGTCCTGTATTGGTCGGGCCTGATCGCCTTGCTCGCCATCGGATATGGCCTCGGCCGCAGCGGACGCGCGCTGATTGATACGCGTGCATGGATGCTGTTGGTGCTCGGCTTTTCCACGCTGAGTTACGGGCCTTTCTTCCTGATTGCGGTGGCTTTCATCGCACTCGATGCGCGTCGGCGCTATCCCCCAATCAAGCTCCAGCCGGTCATCTTCAACACCTTGCAAATTGTGCTCGCAGGTATCAGCGCACTGGCTTTTGTATTCCTGATCGGTGCCATCCCGGTTGGCTTACTCGGCTCGCCGGATATGCACTTATCTGGCGGTTATGGCAACTATGGGCAACTCGCCTGGTTGGCCGATCGCGCCACGGGTGAGTTGCCAGTAGCCAGCGTTTACAGCCTGCCAATGTGGGTCTACAAGGCGCTGATGTTGAGCTTTGCCTTGTGGCTGGCCAGTGCGCTGGTCAACTGGATCAAACTGGCGTGGAATGCACTAATCGCCGGTGACGGCTGGATGGCCTTGCGCCAAACTAGGCCGCCGCTGGCGCCGCTGGTCGCCGATCCGCCGAAAGAATAGATGAGGCGTCGGGGCTGCGAATCGTCGATTCACGCCGTCTTTAAGGGATTGGTTGGTGGAGTCAAGCCGCCGACAGCGTGGGTCTAGACGTTAGGGCTGGTGCGGCGAATCCGATCATGCGACCGATTGAGGGCGCATGCGCCGAGGGATCGGGCGCGAGCCTTATCTGGCCATATCAGACAGTCCGCGCGCCTTGGTCCATCCGACCAAAGCGCGCGTTCTGAACTAACTAAGGCTCGAAACCACCGGAAGCGATCGCATCGATCGCGGCCGTTGGCAGCCCGATGGCTTCGAGCTTAGCTCGACGTGCATCGGCGCCGCTCTTGCCGGCGGTGAACAATGTCTCCCACGAACCGTACATGGGGTTCGGCAACACAATCCAGCGCCTGCCAAGCCAAGCCTGGTGATCTTCTACCAATCGGTCGCGCGCTTCACGCGACACCTCGGCAGGCGCTAAATCCATGAAATCGTAAAGATTGTCACCGACCAGCATGATGATGCGGTGGGTCTTGGCGATCTCAGCGCGGCGTGGGCTCTTTTCTTTCCAGCCACGCTTTACGTCGCGGAGCAGAAAGGTACTGGTGTCTGCCGTATTCGGAAAGCCAAACTTGAACAGATTACTGCGCGTGGCTTCCAACTCGCTCTTGAGGCGCTGGTCTTCCGGTTTGGACGCCTCGACAGCCGGATCGTAGACCTCGCGATTGGAGACATAGAAGATAGTCACGTTCATCGCTGCGGCGGACTTCAGGAAATCCAACGCGCCGGGCAACGGTGTCGCGTTTTCTTTTTGCACATAGCGGTTCCAGTCGAGCTTATCAAAGGAACGGCCAGAGCGGATCTGATGCAGCATGTAGTCAGAGGTATCGAGTACGGTTTCGTCGACGTCGACGACGATCGCCAGCGGTTTGTTGGAGAAATCGCCCGTTTGCTCGGACGCGGCTGTCCATTTACGGTCCTCGATCGCCACCCCAAGTTCGCGTTTGGCAACGCCATAGGCTTGCAGATACAAGGCTTCCGCTTCCGCTGACGTGCGTCCCCACAACACGGCGTTGACCAGATCCAGCGAATAATTCTCCACCACCGGCGCGCTGTTGGGTGCAGGCGTGGGCGGCTCTGTACTGGACGAGGCTCTGTCTTGAATTCCACCTGTGGCGCACGCATTCAGGGCGAAGGCGCAAACCAGCCCCCATAACAACGACCTCTGCCGTTTCATACGCAGCTCCTTTTTTGGGATTGAGAATCAATGTCAGGAAGCCTAGCGGTTTTCACCGATTGCCGGGCGCGCGGCGCGTCGGCCGCGCGCGCAACTGCGCTCGCCAACGCCCACCGGGAGCGGATTCGTCGCGCTGCAGTAGCACCTATTGTTGTCTGATGCCGCCATAGCAATCGCGTTTCCGCCACTGGATTCACAGCGGCGAAACGCCCCAGAATCCTGTGCATTGCCACTAGCCCCAGCAAAGGAAAGTCTATGAAACTCTACTACTCGCCCGGCGCGTGCTCGCTCTCGCCACATATCGTCGCCAGCGAACTTGGCATTGCTTTGGAATTGGAAAAGGTCGACACCAAGACCAAGCTCACGGAAACCGGTGCGAACTTCGTCGAAATCAACCCGAAGGGCTATGTGCCAGCGCTGGTGCTCGACAATGGTGATGTGCTCACTGAAGGGCCGGCGATCGTCCAGTATTTGGCCGATCTGAAGCCTGAGGCCAATCTGATCCCGGCCAATGGCACGCTGCCGCGCTATCACTTGCAGTCGATGCTCGGTTACATCAATTCCGAGATCCATAAGAGCTACAGCCCGCTGTTCAACCCGAACACAACAGCCGAAGCACGTACCGAGAAGTCTGACTATCTGCGCAAGCGCTATGCGCTGCTGGAGACGCGGTTGACGAATCAGGATTTTCTGTTCGGCGATCAGTTCACCGTGGCCGACAGCTACTTGTTTGTGGTCACCAACTGGGCCAATTACCTGAAGCTCGATCTCTCAGGCTTTCCGGCCCTGATGGCTTTCCAAAAGCGCGTCGCCTCGCGTCCCGGTGTGCAGACCGCGATGCGCGCCGAGAAGCTGATCGATTAAGTGTTTGGCGCTTCGCGCATGCTTGATTGATCGGCGCGATTCGCGCTTGGCGAACCGCACGGCCAACATCGTTGATAGAGGTTCACGAGGGATCATGTCGCAGCTCGGCTTGTTCGAGAGTGGATCGCGGGTTTTGATCGATGATCACCGCGGTTTGGTTCGCTATACGCCGGACTGCGTTTCAGCGACGCGGGCGGGCGAATATTTCGATCAGTTGCGCGCGCAAATCGACTGGCGCGCGCAACGCCGCATGATGTATGACCGCGAAGTCGACGTGCCACGACTGACGGCACAGATGCCGCTAGACGCGCGCACGCCTGAGCCTTTGCGAGCCATGGCCATGCTGGTCAGCGCCCACACTGGCACGGCGTTTAACAGCATTGGTTTGAATTTCTATCGTGATGGCCGCGACAGCGTGGCGCCACACAACGACAAGCTCAATGATCTGGTCGTCGGTGCGCCGATCGCCCTGCTCTCCCTTGGCGCAACGCGGCGCATGCAGATTCGCGCCAAAGAAACGCCGCGACGCCGGTTAGAAATTGACCTGGAGTCGGGCAGCATTTTGCTGATGAACTATGCGGTGCAAGTGCACTATGACCACGGCATCCCCAAAGAGCGCACGCAGGTGGGACCGCGTATCAGCTTGGCTTTTCGCGTTCGACCGTCGTCCGCGGATTAAGAAGTTGCCTGTGTTGACGTTACACGCGCTGCGGCTCCTGTAAGAATGCGTGCTTCCCTTCAGATGCGGGGCACTTTATGCGCAATGCCATTCTCAGCAAGGCCATCCTCATCAGTTTGATCTGTGCCGGCGCACTCACCACCAGTCTCGCACTTGCCGCGCAGACGCCAGCGAATCAGCCACCTAAAATTAGCGCCTCGCCGCCACCGATGGCGTCAATCAAAGCCGGCGAGAGGCCTTTTGATACCGAAACTTTGGGTAGCTTCGACCAACCTTGGGCCATGGCCTTTTTGCCGGACGGACGCGCCCTGATCACAGAGCGCGGCGGCAAACTGAGAGTACATGTGCTCGGTGGTGACAGCGGCGAGGTCAGTGGCGTCCCGACCGTTGCATTCGGCGGTCAGGGCGGGCTTGGCGATGTGGCGCTGCATCCGCAATTCGCCAGCAATGGCATTGTCTATCTGTCCTTTGCCGAAGCCGGCGAGAACAAGACTTATGGCGCGGCAATTGCGCGCGCCAAGCTAGAACTGGATGAAAGCGGCGGCGGTGCATTGTCGGATGTGAGCATCATCTGGCGTCAAGTCCCCAAGCTCGAAGGCCGGGGCCATTACGCCCATCGCATGCTGTTCGACGCCGAAGGCCTTTTATTCGTCAGTTCTGGCGACCGTCAGCATTTTGATCCGGCGCAGGATATGCAGAGCAATCTCGGCAAGATTCTGCGCCTGAATGACGACGGCACGTCGGCAGCCGGCAATCCCTTTGCCGATCAGGGCGGTGTAGCGGCGCAAATTTGGTCTTTAGGACACCGCAATCCGCTCGGGATTGATTTCGATTCCAGCGGCCAGTTGTGGAATATTGAAATGGGCCCGAAGGGTGGCGATGAGTTCAATCGTGTCGAGCGCGGCGCCAACTACGGTTACCCCATTGTCTCCAATGGCGATCACTACAACGGCAAAAATATCCCGGATCACGATACACGGCCTGAGTTCAATGCACCTGCCGTGAGCTGGACGCCGGTCATTTCGCCCGGCGATTTCATCTTCTACAGCGGCGATGTCTTCCCAGGCTGGAAGAACAATGCATTGGCCGTTGGCTTGTCCTCTGAGGCGCTGGTACGCATCGAGATCAGTGGCAGTACTGCGCGTGAGCTTGAACGTTTCGCCATGGGCAAGCGCATCCGCGAGATTGAGCAAGGTCCTGACGGCAACATCTTTCTCCTGGAGGATGGCAGCAAGGGTCGATTGTTGAAGCTAAAGCCCAAGTCCTGAGTGCACGCCGCAAACGCCAGTGGAATGGTCGCGCTTGAAAAAGTGCGTGATCTCGATTGGGTAACGCCCCTGCAAACTGGCCGCGCCGATTTCCTCACTGCGGCTAGCGGCCTTGTGGTGGTGCAAAATCGACTTTATGTGATCGCCGATGATGAGCACCATCTGGCGGTCTTTGATTGGGATAGGCAAATACCGGGCCGTAGCATTGAGCTGCTGCCCGGCGTCTTGCCGGTGCATACACCAAAGCGCAAGCGCGTCAAACCCGACTTAGAAGCCTTGTGCCAACTGCCAGCCTTCGTCGACTATCCGCACGGGGCGCTCTTCGCGCTCGGCTCAGGCTCCTTGCCGAACCGGTCGCGCGGCTGTCTCGCCGCGCTGGATTTTGCCGGCCAAGTGTTTGGAGACATTCGCGTGATTGATTTGTCCGCGCTATACGAGGGGCTCCAGGCGGAATTTTCACAGCTCAACATTGAAGGCGCGGTCGTCAGCGATAGTGATTTCTGCCTGCTCCAGCGCGGCGGCAAATCGGGCTCTCGCAATGCCTGCATCCGCATCGATTTGCGCTCAGTGCTACAAAGTCTGGAACGCTCCGATGCGCTAGGGGCCGCTCTTAAAACACGCGTCCAAATCTGCGATCTCGGCGAATTGCATGGCCTGCCGCTGTGTTTCACCGATGCCGCCGCGCTTGCCGACGGGCGAATAATGTTTACGGCGATCATTGAGGACACTGCCAATAACGTCGATGATGGTGCGTGCACCGGCGCCGCCATTGGCATTCTCGATTCACAGGGGTTTGTGGAAAGCCTGCGCCTGGTGGAGCCAACGGCGAAGATTGAGGGCATCGCCGTGCGCGAGATGGCAGATCAGTGGGAGATTGCGCTGGTCACTGACGACGACGATCCCACACGCGCGTCAGCCTTGTACCGGGCGCGCTGGATGCGTGATTGATTGTCGACGCGAGGGCTTATTCGAGCCCGTTGCTGAAGACCACATTGGGCGCCGGCGAGCCATCACACGAGAGATTCAAATTGACGCTGTCCGAGGCATTCAAAATCGTCCCGCCACTGCGAATCTGCATAAACACGGTCGCCGTGCTGCTGCCCACGAGATTACGCGTGTGATTGCTGGCGAAGGGCTGCCAGTTGCCGTAATTCACGCCGTCATCTGAAAACCGGATCTGTTGTGCCCAACCTGCGCCATAGGCATAGACATCGACCAAACACGTGCTGACCGAATAGGCCTCGCGTGCGATGACCACCGGGTAGACGTCATTGCGTGTACCAAAAACCTGCGTCCAATAGCGAAAAAACGGGCCGGTTTGGTGCGTCGCCGCGCACGGAAAGCTGATCGAATAGCGCACATTGGTGCTGTCGCTGCTGTCGAGCACGTAGCCGGTGCCGGTCTCGCGATAACTGGGGCTCAAGATATTGTCGCGATGCCCAGGGCTCGCCATCCAGCCCGCCACCACGGCGATCGGCGTTGCCTCACCCGCAGCGATGTTCTCTCCTGCGGAATTCCAATTGTAGCCCGCGGCAGTCATACGATCCCAAGGTTGCGACTGCGTGTCCGGGTCGCAATGCATGAGGAAATTGCGCGACGCCATATTCTGGCTATGCGCCTGCGCAGCCACGGCCAGCGCGCCATCCAATTTGTGCGGCGGCAATTGGCCGTTAAGCCAGCGCTGGAGATTCACCTGCTCGACCACTTGCTCGGCAAAGCTCTGCGCCTGCGCGGCGGCACTGAAAAAGATCAGTGCAAAGCCAAGCAACAGCTTCGATGTCGAATAACGGAAGCGACAAATCATTGAGACGGCTACCTCGAATAAGGGCTTGGCGCCAGAACCAATCAGTCGAAGGCGCCAGTGTGACCCCAAAACCGAGAATCGGCGCCACTCAGGGTAGCAATGTGCGACTGTCTGCACAAAAATTCAACATTTCACGAATGTGATCATCACGTTCGGGTTCAGGCATGTGATGACGATCATCTGCCCCTACGGCCAATGGCCGTGCTCCGCGCGAGCCGTAAGACTCGATCAGCGCCGCGCAACTGCCTAAGATGGCGCCACTTAAATTCACACCGGAGCATAAGCCCCATGAGCAAAGTTTATCCTGATGCGAAAAGCGCTCTCGACGGGCTGCTGCACGACAATATGACCATCGCCGCCGGTGGATTCGGGCTGTGTGGGATTCCAGAGAATCTGATCAAGACGTTGGTAGATAGCGGTGCCAAAGGCCTCACCATCGTCGGTAACAACGCCGGCGTCGATGACTTCGGCATGGGCTTGCTATTGAAGACGCGCCAGGTCAAGAAAGTGATCGCCTCATACGTGGGCGAGAACAAAGAATTCGAGCGCCAAGTGCTGGCCGGCGAGCTGGAACTGCAACTGACACCGCAAGGCACGCTCGCTGAGAAGTTGCGCGCCGGTGGCGCCGGCATTCCGGGCTTCTATGTGCGCACCGCCTATGGCACTTTGCTGGCGGACGGCAAAGATACGCGCGAATTCAACGGCTTGGACTATGTGCTGGAAGAAGGCATCAAAGCCGATGTGTCGCTGGTCAAAGCCTGGAAGGGCGATAAATTTGGCAACCTCGTGTATCGCAAGACGGCCAGAAACTTCAATCCGATGATCGCCACCTGCGGCACGATCACGGTCGCCGAAGTCGAAGAACTGGTGGAAGTCGGCGAGCTTGAGCCCGACCAGGTCCACACGCCCGGCATCTATGTTGATCGCATCATCCAAGGCCAAAGCTACGAGAAGCGCATCGAGTTCCGCACCGTGAGTGGCGCGGCCGGGTCGAAGAAGGATTCGCCCATTCGCGATCTGATGGCCAAGCGTGCCGCGCAGGAATTGCGCGATGGCTACAACGTCAACCTGGGTATTGGCATCCCAACGTTGGTCGCCAATCACATTCCCGACGGCATTGAGGTGACTTTGCAGTCAGAGAACGGCTTGCTCGGCATCGGTCCATTCCCGACTGAGGACAATGTCGATCCAGATCTGATCAATGCCGGCAAACAGACGATCACGACGATTCCGGGATCAAGCTTTTTCTCCAGCGCCGATTCCTTCGCCATGATTCGTGGTGGCCATATCGATCTGTCCATCTTGGGCGGCTTGGAAGTTGCCGACAACGGCGATATCGCTAACTGGATGGTGCCCGGCAAGATGGTCAAGGGTCCGGGCGGCGCGATGGATCTGGTCTCCGGCGTCAAGCGGGTGATCGTGTTGATGGAGCACACCGCAAAGGACGGCAGCCCGAAGATCCTCAAAGCCTGCCAACTTCCAATCACGGGGAAGGCCGTGGTCAATATGATCATTACCGATTTGTGCGTGTTTGATGTGCTGCCCGATGGCGGCGGCTTGCTGCTCACTGAGTTGCACCCAGGCGTTAGCATCGAGGATGTGCGCGCCAAAACCGGCGTCGAATTTAAGAGCGCGATTGGCTGAGGCCGGCGTCGCCGTCGCGCCGCGCCGCGCACGCTCGCAGCAAACAAGCGCCCTGCCGGATTCGAGTCACTGGTCCGGCGGGAGCGCATGCTATTCGTCGCTGCTTCCCTGCGTTTACGCTTGATTCGGTTTTGCTCATGGACACGAGCCGGGTGCTGATCCGAGACTTCGCCATCAGATGCCGGGTCCGTGCCATGAAACTGATGCTTGCTGCCGTCTTACTTGCGCTCAGCGGCGCGGTGCTGGCCGTGCCGGATCACCATGAGCTCGATGCGAGCCTGCATACGCAGGTGCTCGGCGAGGCGATCTCAATGGAAATCGCGGCACGCTTTCCCGGCGCCCCCACGCGCACGCAAACGTTTTTCACGCTCGAATTGCTGGCGCCCGATGGGCGCGTTCTGCAAACGCAGACCGGCGAATTAGCGCTGACAGCCCACAAGCAATCGCGCGTGGCCCGCCAATGGGATACGCGCGGCTTGACGCCAGCCTTCTACACGGTGCGCATGCGCGCGACGGCGATCGAGCCTTGGCTACTGGCCCGCGTCGGTAATGCAGACATTGATGATCGCGTTTCGCGAGCACTAGCCTTTGCGCCCAATGGCGTGCACGAACAGCAATGGGATGTGCGCGTCGGTGACTTGCCAAAACCGCAGATGCCGGCCTTCCCAGGCCTCGTCGCAGGTAATGCGCGTGCGGTCGATCCGCCGGGCGGTTTGCCGTACCGAGTCTATTTCGCGAATCTGCACAGTCAGACCAATCACTCTGACGGCGGCGGCGATGTCAGCACTTGCGATAGCTCGCTCGGCGCCCAGAACGGCGAGTACGGCCCGCCCGTCGCCTTCGAATACGCGCGCAATCATGGCTTGGACGTGCTTGCCACCACCGAACACAACCACTATTTTGACGGCAGTTCGGGCACTAATTCGAGCGCGACACCGGCGCAAGCGATTGGGCTTTATCAGTCCGGCATCCAGGCTGCGCTGGATTTCAACGCGAAAAACCCAAACTTTCTTGCCGTTTACGCGATGGAATGGGGCGTGATCAGCAACGGCGGCCACCTCAATATCTTCGGTGGCAATCAGTTATTTGGCTGGGAATACAACGCCTCCAATCAGTTGCTCGCCGAGGTGTTCACGGCGCGTTCGAGCTATCCACCGCTGTATGCCCTGATGCGTGCGAACGGATTGGTGGGACAGTTCAACCATCCAGCGACCAGTGGGCAGTTCCTGGTGAATGGAACCGCGCTCGGCTATGACGCCAACGGCGATGAGGTCATGGTGCTTAGCGAAATCATGAACACCTCGGCCTTTAGCAACAACACCACAGAAACGGAAACCAGTCGCAGCTCGTATGAGGGCGCCTTCAATCGCCTGCTGGAACGCGGTTTTCACGTGGCGCCGGCCACCAATCAGGACAATCATTGCGCCAATTGGGGCGCCTCGTATTCCAATCGTACCGGCGTCATGCTGCCCACCGGCACTGCCATGACGCCGACCAGCCTGATTGATGCGCTGCGCGCGCGGCGCGTGTTCGCGACCATGGACAAGAGCAGCCAGATCGTCCTGCGCAGCGGCAACCATCTGATGGGCGAGCGCTTCGTCAACGTAGGGCCGTTGAGTCTGCAAGTGCTGTTCGCCAGCACTGGCGGACATAGCGTCAATCGCGTTCAGATCTTCGAAGGCGTCCCAGGCCGCAACGGCACCGTGACCACCCTGATTGAAGCCGCCACGCACACCTTCACCCCGTCACCCGGCGCGCACTTCTACTGGGCACGAATCACCCAAGAAGACGGCGATTTGCTCTGGTCCGCGCCAATTTGGGTCGAACAACTAGCCGACAATTTGCTACGCGATGGATTTGAGGGTGCGTAACGGTTAGATCGGGATCAATTGTTCAACGCAAAAGACTGTCTTCGTGTCCCCCAGCTTCCGACTTTCGCGCTCCGCTTCCGAATTTCTCGGTCCGCATTTGATGGCCACCCTGCCATAGGTCATGGCCCATCAGTTGACGATCGTCACTACCGTCTGCCGGGGTAAACAGCGAACCTGCACGTCTGTCCTCGACTGCAGCCACTGCCGCTGGTGCAGGCCTGTGAGAGCATTCCCATCATTCTTCGTTATCTGCTGAACCCATGACTCAACCTGATCTGCTGGGCCAATTGCGCATCGAACGCGGCAACGCGTCGGATGAATCTGACTCCCGCGGCGCCGGCCGCTGGATCGCGCTGGTTTTGGTGCTGCTGATGGCTGCCGCGGCGGCGTGGTGGTTTTACGGCCGTGCGCCTGCCGCATTGCCCGTGAAGACAGCGAGCGCGGTCGCCGCGAGCAGCGCTGCACCAAGCAATTCGGTGCTGGATGCCTCCGGCTACGTTGTCGCGCGTCGACAAGCGACGGTATCGGCGAAGATCACTGGCAAAGTGCGCGAGGTCCTGATCGAGGAAGGCATGCGCGTCGAGCAGGGTCAGATCCTGGCCACCTTAGACGATATGGACCAGCAAGCCGACGTGAATCTGCGCCAAGCGCAACTCGACAGTGCACGCTCGCAGGCGGCAGAAATCGAGGCGCAGTTACGACAAGCGCGCAATGACTATCGGCGTCAACAGGAACTGACCGCGCGTAAGCTCACTCCCGCTTCGCAACTCGATGCCGCACGCGCAAGCTCGGACGCCTTCACTGCGCGTCTCAACAGCCAACGCCGCCAAATTGACGTTGCTGTGAAATCTTTGGAGATGAGTCAGGTATCACTGAATGACACCATCATCCGCGCACCCTTTGCCGGTGTGGTCATCGCCAAAGCGGCGCAACCGGGTGAGATGATTTCGCCGATCTCCGCGGGCGGTGGCTTCACGCGTACCGGCATCGGTACCATTGTCGATATGGATTCGCTCGAAGTCGAAGTCGACGTCAACGAGGCCTTCATTGGCCGCGTGGCCGCCAAGATGCCGGTGGAAGCCACCCTCAACGCCTATCCCGATTGGCATATTCCGGGCGCCGTGGTCGCGGTGATTCCGGCGGCCGATCGCACCAAGGCCACCGTGCGCGTGCGCGTATCGCTGCTCGAAAAAGACCAACGCATCGTCCCGGATATGGGTGTGCGTGTGGCCTTTCTGGAAGCGCGCGAGAGCGCGCCAGCGGCGCCGAAAGCAGTCGCCAAGGGCGTCATCGTGCCGGCCAATGCCGTGGTTGAGCGCGACGGTCAGTTGAGCGTTTTTGTTGTCGATGGCGAGATTGCGCGCCGCCGCGGTGTCGAGGCCAGCGCAGCGCAAGGCTCTCAGCGCAATGTGCTTGACGGATTGAATCCCGGCGACAGCGTGATTCTCGATCCACCGGCGGATCTCGTCGACGGCAATCGTGTGACGCGTGAGGCAGCGAAGTGAGCGCCGATAGGAACTTCGCGATTGGAGTGCGACGTAAAGGTCGCAACGCGCGCGAGGCCGGAATGGGACTGTCTGCGCGCGTGCTGAATCCGTCAGCGACATCACCGCGTGACACAAATCGCGCAGGTTCTACGCGTAGCGCCGATCAGTTGCCGACGCGAAACGCACTCGTCGCTAGCGCCCGCGTGATCGGCGCGGCATTCCAGCTTTCCACCATTGATCATTCGAAGGTAGCCCCATGAGCGACGCCCTCGTCCAAATTCGCGATATCACCAAGCACTACAGCCGTGGCAAGCAGAAAGTCGAGGTATTGCACGGGCTGTCGATCGACATTCCCAAAGGCGATTTTGTCGCCCTGATGGGACCATCAGGCTCTGGCAAGACCACGCTGCTGAATTTGATTGGTGGCTTGGATCAGCCCAGCGGCGGCGCCATCACCATCGACGGCAAACGTATCGACAAACTCTCTAGCGGAGATCTCGCCCGTTGGCGTGCTGGCAATGTCGGTTTTGTCTTTCAGTTTTACAACCTACTGCCGGTGCTGACCGCCGAGCGCAATGTCGAACTGCCGCTTTTACTGACCAAGATGAGTGGCGCCGAGCGCCTGAAACGCGCCAATGTGGCGCTGGAAATCGTCGGCCTCAAAGACCGCGCACGGCACAAGCCGCGCGAACTTTCCGGCGGCCAGGAGCAGCGTGTGGCGATTGCGCGTGCGCTGGTATCCGATCCCACTTTGCTCGTGTGTGATGAGCCGACCGGCGATCTCGACCGCAAGACTGCCGACGAGATCCTGACCCTGCTGCAACGCTTGAACCGCGAGCACGGCAAGACCATTGTCATGGTCACACATGACCCCAAAGCCGCCGAATACGCCAAGCGCACGCTGCAACTCGACAAGGGCAGTCTGCTCGATTCGGGTGCCGTGTCCGACGCTAGCCACGCTTAAGCCGGAGTCATCGACATGGGCTACCTCCGATTCATCTGGGCCGGGATGTGGCGCAAGAAATCGCGCGCCTTCCTGACTATCCTCTCGCTGATCTGCGCCTTTTTGCTGTTCGGATTGTTGCAGGCCTTGAGCGTGCTATTTACTGCGGGCGCGGATTTCGCCGGAACATCGCGCCTGATCTCACAGTCGCGCGTGTCCTTCACCGACTCGCTGCCCATACGTCTGCTGCCTGAGATCGAGCAGATTGCGGGCGTAAAAGACGTCAACCACGACCAATGGTTCGGCGGTGTGCTCGGCGAAAATACGCAGATGTTCACCTTCGCATCGGACCCCGCGCGCTTGCGTCGTGTCTACCCGGAATGGGTGATGACCGATGCCGAATGGAAGGCATTCGAGAACACACGGACGGGTGCGATCGTCGGGCGGTTGCTCGCGGATAAGTACGGCTGGAAAGTTGGCGATAAGCTGCCGCTGAAGTCGAACATCTTTCCGCAGAAGGACGGCTCGATGGCATGGTCTTTCGACATCGTCGGCATCTTCGACGGCAAGGACGCCACTTGGCAGGCGCAGACCCAAAGCGTTTATATCAACTGGGCGTATTTCGACGAAGCCAATCAATTTGGACGCGGCACTGCCGGTGTCTACGCCATCGTGCTCGACGATCCAGACCGCGCCAATGAGGTTGCGCAAGCCATCGATGCGCGTTTCCAGAACTCACCGAATGAGACCAAGACGCAGAGTGAGAAAGACTTCAATAAGGGTTTCTTCGCGCAGATCGGCGACATCGGTTTGATCGTGAACCTGATCCTGATAGCAGTGTTTTTCACCATTCTGATCCTGACCGGCAACACCATGGCGCAAGCTGTGCGTGAGCGCATTCCGGAGTTGGCGGTGCTCAAAACCTTGGGCTTCAGCAATGGCACAGTCACCGCGTTGGTGTTGGCCGAATCGGTTTTCCTGTGCTTCCTGGGTGGGCTGATTGGCATGGTGCTGGCCTCGATCATGATCGGTGGCATGGCGCAAGCGGTGCCTTTCTTTGCCGCGGTGCGCACCGATGGCACCGTCTGGACGCGCGCTTTGTTAGCAATGCTGGGTCTGGCGCTGGCGGTTGGTTTGCCACCGGCACTGCGCGCCGGGCGTATCCGTATCGTCGATGCGTTGGCGGGCCGCTGATATGGGCTCGCGAGTTAATCCCTGCCAACCCGCCAACCGCGCGGTCCGACTCTCTTTCAAGCTGTTGACGGAATAGCCATGTTCAAACAGATCTATGAGATCGTGATGGTGAATTTGAAGAGCTTGCCGGAACGCTTAGGCGCGTCCTTGGTCATTATCGTCGGTATCGCGGGTGTGGTCGGCGTGTTCACGGCGCTGTTCGCCATGTCACAAGGCATTGCATCGACGTTAGTTTCCAGCGGCGACCCCTTGAACGGCATGGTCATGCGCGGCGGTGCTCAAGACGAGCTCAACAGTGTGCTCTCGCGTGAGGGGTTGGAGCTGGCCTCGCGCGCACCGGGCGTGCGCAAGGACGCCAGCGGCGCCCCGCTAGCTGCTGGCGAGTTGATCGTGATCGCCGAGCTTCCCAAAAAGGGGGCCACGCTGGGGGCCAATGTGACTTTGCGCGGCGTCAGCCCACAGAGCTTGCCGCTGCGCCCCAAACTCAAGATTGTGGAAGGCCGCAGCTTTACGCCGGGCTTACAGGAATTGCTGGTGGGTCGCGGCGCGTCCACCCAGTTTGAAGGGCTGGAAGTCGGCAACACGGTGCGTTTGCGTAGCTCAGACTGGAAAGTTGTCGGAATTTTTGAATCGGGCGATGTCGCCGAAAGCGAAATCCTGACCGATGCCGCGACGGCGCAAACCGCGTGGGGACGTCCAAATATCTTTTCCACGATTTTAGTCGGGATGGAGTCCGCAGAAGCCTTCGCGCCGTTTGAAGCGGCGCTCAAAGCCGATCCGCGCATGAGTAATGTCGAGGTCAAAAATCAGCTCAAGTACTACTCGGAGCAGACTGAGAGGACCACCAGTGGTATTCGAGCGCTAGGCACCATCGTCGCGATCATCATGGGCTTGGGCGCGATTTTCGCCGCGCTGAACACCATGTATGCATCAGTCTCCAGCCGTACACGCGAGATCGCGACCTTGCGCGCGATCGGTTTTGGCGGCTTGCCAGTGGTGATCTCAGTCATGGTCGAGGCCATGTTGCTGGCGCTGATCGGCGGCGTCATTGGGGCCTTAATTGCCTACGTCGCCTTCAACGGCATGACCGTGTCGACCTTGGGCGGCAGTTTTACCCAGTTGGTCTTTAACTTCCGTGTCACGCCGATGCTGCTGCTGATCGGCGTGATCATGTCGCTCGCCATCGGATTTATAGGCGGGCTACTGCCCGCCGTGCGCGCCGCGCGTATGCAGGTGACTACGGCGCTGCGCGAAGCCTGAGGGGTTGCGCGAAACTCGGCAGATGGGGACGGCCTGCGCTTCCCAATCTGTCGAAATCGGTAAGCGCCGCGCGCGAATTCGACTGAGGTCGATCTTCATTGCCCCGCTTCGGGGCACGACGGCCACAGTTTTCCTAGCGATGGTCGCAGCGCTGATGATTAGGGTTGGCAGGTGGATCGACTGCGATGGCGATGGCGCTAGCTTGGAACGCGGTGGACACGCCGGGGCCGGGAATTACCATGAGATTCTCGCGGCCATCATCGAAGGGCTCCTAGCATCGACCCCGCCAAAATCCCTCCGATGAGCACCGCGCAATGAAACGCATCCTGGTGACGGGCGCCACCGGTCAAGTTGGCTCCGCTGTGATCGCAGCGCTGCGAGCCTGCGACGGCATGGTCGTCCGCGCCGCGGTACGCGATGTCGCAGCGGCGACAGCGAAATGGCATGGCGATGCGAGTGTGCAGCCGGTGGCCTTCGACTTCGATGAGAGTGCCGGCCAGGACGCGGCGCTAGCCGATTGCGACAGTCTTTTCTTGCTGCGTCCGCCGCAACACACTGGCGATTTCGCTCAACTGATCGCGCGGGCGCGGCAGCACGGCGTCAAGCACATCGTGTTCCTGTCGGTGCAGGGGGCGGACCGCAATTGGTTCATCCCGCACCACAGAATCGAACAACGGCTGAAGTCCGGCGGCGTGCCATACACCTTGCTACGGCCGGCCTACTTCATGCAGAACTTCACCAGCACGCTGCACTCGGAGCTGGTGCGCCGGCAGCGCATCTTCCTGCCGGCAGGGAAGGCCCGCTTCACGCTGGTGGATGTCGCTGACATTGCCCGCGTGGCAGCGCGGGTGCTGACGCAAGCCGGCACCCAGCACCACGGACAGGCGTACACCTTGACCTCGCAAACGCCGTTAAACTTTCAACAGATGGCGGATCAATTGACGGCCGGTTTGGGCACACCCATCACCTACCTCTCGCCCGGCCCATGGCACTTCTACCGCACGCTGCGGCGCGACGGTCGCGAGCCTGGCTTGATCCTGGTGATGCTGCTGCTACATATGCTGCCGCGATTCACCGGCACACCACCGGTGACGCAGACGGTGGCGGAGTTGACGGAGCGAGCGCCGATCGAATTCGCGCAGTTCGTGGCTGCGCATCGCGACCAGTTGCTCGGCGGAGCGACTGGCTGAACTTCGGAGCCCACGCTGCCCGGTTGTTCTCCAATCGGGCAGCGGCTGCGTGAGCAAAAACTGCGTCGGCGAAGATGGCCGGATCAAATACTCAGCCCAAAGACGCCGAGGGGAAAGGAAGTGAAGCATGAGGAAGGCAGCGCTCGCGTTTTGGTCGGTCCTCGTTGGACCAAGTAGCGGGCTAGGTGACAAGACGACGCAGAGCGCTGAGAGAAGCCAAACGCACAGCACACGATCCCACGCCGCGCCAACCGCGCGATGCCAATCGCGATTCTCCCCACACGCTGCAAATACATCGGCCAAGCGCTCGGAACAATCCGAATCGCGGCAGTGGGCAGAAAGCGCCCGACGCCTGGTGCCTCTCCCAAAAGAACTGGAGCAAGGATTGCAAAACGCGCACCCGGAATGCGTTCGTTGCCTCCTTGGCGTGCTTTCTGCCTTTCCTTGGCTCTTCTTCGCGTCCCCACGCTTCTGACTTCCGCATTCCGACGCGCAGGCACTTGCGCCGGACCGTCTCCTGCCGGTGGCATGCGCGACGGCTTCCTGCCAATCTTCACCATTCTCTATTTCGGACCCTCTCCCATGATCCAGCGCTTTGACGTCGGCCAGCGCATGTCCGAGATGTCGATCTTCAACGGCATCATCCATCTCGCGGGCCAAGTGGCTGAAGACGGCAACCAAGACATGGCCGGCCAAATGCACCAAGTGCTGAACGCCATCGATTCCTTGCTGGGCCGCGCCGGTAGTTACAAAGGCAAGATTCTGATGGCGCAGATCTACCTCGCCGATATCAGCGATTTCTCTGCCATGAATGCCATTTGGGATTCCTGGGTAGTCCCCGGCCAAACACCCCCGCGCGCCACAGTTCAAGCCAAACTCGCCAAACCCGAATGGAAGGTTGAGATCGTCATCACCGCGGCTTTGTGAGGCGATTCGCCTGGGGATGTGCCGCTAGGCTGATGCGCCGCCACTTTAGACAGTCGACTGGATGCCACGCTTGGCAGATGTCGCCAAGTCTCGGCGAGCCGCGAGCCGCTTTAAAAAATCCTGAGTGTCCGAAAGTTCTAGACCCCACGCAACCGCAGGAAGGGGTCAGCGGCGGCTGACTTGTCCGTCGGGACCACCAGCGCGGACGGATGGCTCTGTGCGTGCAGGCATGCCGCGCGCAGGCTGTAGGATCGGCGCTTATCCGCGTCGCCAAGCTCTGGCCCCGCGAGACCTCTCGCTGCAAAGGATCCGCGCCTGATGGCCCGTACCAAGTCGAATGGCTCCAAGGACACCTCCGCCAACCTCGGCTTTGAGGCCAAGCTCTGGCTCGCCGCCGACAAGCTGCGCAACAACATGGACGCGGCGGAGTACAAGCACGTCGTGCTCGGCCTGATCTTTCTCAAATACATCTCCGACAGCTTCGACGAACACCACGCCAAGCTGATCCTTGGTGAAGGCGACTACGCCGGTGCCAACCCCGAGGACAAGGACGAATACCTCGCCGCCAATGTGTTCTGGGTGCCGGTAGACGCCCGCTGGCCGCAGCTCCAGTCGCGCGCCAAGCTGCCCAGCATCGGCAAGGACGTAGACGACGCCATGGTGGCGCTGGAACGCGACAACCCGCGTCTCAAAGGCGCGCTCAACAAAAACTATGGGCGAGCCGACCTCGATAAACACCGCCTGGGTGAACTCATCGACCTGATCGGCTCGATCCAGCTCGCCGATGTCGCCAGCCGCTCCAAGGACCTGCTCGGCCGCGTGTTCGAATACTTCCTCACCCAGTTCGCCAGCGCCGAGGGCAAGAACGGCGGCCAGTTCTACACCCCGTCCTGCGTCGTGCGCCTGCTGGTCGAGATGCTCGCCCCCTACAAAGGCCGCATCTACGACCCCGCCTGCGGCTCCGGCGGCATGTTTGTGCAGTCAGAAAAATTCGTCGAATCCCACGGCGGCCAGCTCGGCGACATCAGCATCTACGGCCAGGAGAGCAACCCCACCACGCGCCGCCTCGCCATCATGAACCTGGCCCTGCGCGGCATAGAAGCGGATTTCGGCGCAGAAAACGCCGACAGCTTCCGCCGCCCGCTGCACCCGGACCTGCGCGCCGACTTCGTCATCGCCAACCCGCCCTTCAACGACTCCGACTGGTTCCGCAAAGACGACGACGTGCGCTGGCAGTTCGGCGTTCCGCCGAAGGGCAACGCCAACTTCGCCTGGGTGCAGCACTTCATCCACCACCTCGCGCCGCAGGGCATGGCCGGCTTCGTGCTCGCCAACGGCAGCATGTCCTCCAACCAGTCCGGCGAAGGCGACATCCGCAAGGCCATCATCGAAGCCGACCTCGTGGACTGCATGGTCGCGCTGCCCGGCCAGCTCTTCTACAGCACGCAGATACCGGTTTGCCTATGGTTTCTCGCGAAAAACAAATCAGGCCGTCATTCCCGCGAAAGCGGGAATCCAGTGACCTCGAGAGACCGCCGCAAACAAACCCTCTTCATTGACGCCCGCAAACTCGGCACCCTCATCGACCGC
>Ga0209181_10001959_pt1 | contig 34368 bp, 27 predicted proteins | sample MAT05_FD_187208 | JGI IMG/M metagenome (GOLD analysis project Ga0209181, IMG submission 187208) | Freshwater microbial communities from Lake Fryxell liftoff mats and glacier meltwater in Antarctica - MAT-05 (SPAdes) (version 2) | ecosystem: Environmental > Aquatic > Freshwater > Ice > Liftoff... | reverse complement strand
GACTTCACCGAGGCCAGGGGACGGGCAGCGGAGGAGGCACGGCGGCGAGCAGCAGCGGCACGGGAGGCGGAGGCGGGGCGAGCAGCAGCACGGGAGGCGCCGGTGGCACGGGAGGCATGCCGATGCCGTGTACGCCGAAGGAGACCAAGGCCTGTTACAGCGGGGCGGCGGGGACCCAGGACAAGGGGATTTGCAAAGGTGGGAAGCAGACCTGCAAGGATGACGGGTCGAGCTTCGGGGCGTGCGTCGGTGAGGTGGTGCCGGCGCTGGAGAACTGTGCAGCGCCGGACGATGAGGACTGCAATGGAACGGCGGCGCAATGCACGGGGACGCCCCAGTGGGGGAAGCGGTTCGGGAACGCGACGGGCGATCAGGGCATGAGCGGCGTCGCGCTGGATAGCAAAGGGAACACGATCCTTTCGGGAGGCCTCAAAGGCGCCGTCAACTTCGGGAAGGACAATGTGACGGGCACGGCGTACATGGCCAAGCTCGATCCGTCGGGTAGCCATGTCTTCAGCAAGGCGTTGCCCAGCGCTGGCTTGATGGCCGTCGACTCATCCGACAACGTGGTCCTCGTCGGCAACTTCAGCGGCAGCCTCGACTTCGGCAGCGGTGCGCTCGATGCGCCGGAAGCGAACAATATCTTTCTGGCAAAGTTCGCCCCGGCTGGGTCGCTCCTGCTCAGCAAGACGGTTGGGCATGGCTCGTTTGTGCTGTACGATGTCGCGACAGGGCCGGACGGGAGCGTCTTCCTCGCTGGCCTCATCAAAGGCACTGTGGACCTCGGGGGTGGTCCGCTGGGCACAGTCAACACGTACAGCGCCTTCGTGGCAAAGTACGACAAGAACGGGGACCACTCGTACAGCCGGCGCTTCGGCGTCGTGGGGAGCATCGGGGGCGCCCAGGCGCAAGCGATCGCCGTGGACGGGGCTGGCAACGCGGTGATCGCGGCCGGGATGTATGGGAGTCTCGTCGACTTCGGCGGTGTGAAGCTCAATCCAAGCGCTGGCACCTTTGCTGTCGTGAAGATCGATCCCGCAGGTAACGTCCTGTACGCGAAGCAGTTCGTCGGCGTCAATGCCGGACTGGTCGACGCGAGCATGACCGTCGTGACGCTTGGCAACTATGATATTGCTGTCGACCCCAAGGGCGACGTGTTTCTGGCGGGGGATTTCACGGGCAACGTCAACTTCGGGACCCCGGCGTTGACGGGCAAAGGAGGGAAAGACATCTTCGTCGCCAAGCTGGACCCGATGGGCGGACACCTGTGGAGCAAGAGCTTCGGCAACACGGGCGATCAGATCGCGACCCATGTCGCAGTCGATATGTTTGGCAACCCCGCGGTGACGGGTGTCTTCCCGGACTATCTCGACCTCGGCAACGGAATCTTCCTCAACTCCGGGACGAGCAAGGAGCACGTCTTCGGATTGAAGCTGGATACTGATGGGAGCTATCTGTGGGCGCTTGGCTCGAGTGGCTCCGCCCTGTCGAAGGTCAGCTCCACCAGTGTCGCCGTCAGCGCGCTCGGGGAGGTGGTCTTCTCTGGCACGACGAAGGACATGTTTTCCTTCGGAATGGTGCCCGCGCAATCAGGGGGCTTCTTCGACACCTACGTGGCGAAGCTCGCCCCCTGACTTCAGTCCGAGCTCACGGAGGGGGCGGCTCGCTGCAGAGGCTGTTGATGCACTTCGCCTTCGGGTCACAGCAGTCGCTGGTCTTCGCGCAGACGTTGCCCGTTTGCGAGCACATGTTCGGATCCGGCTCCTTGCAAACGCCCATATCGCAGTTCTGGTTGCAGCACTCCGACCCGGTGCCGCAGCCGGCGCCGACCTGCTTGCAGGGATCGAGGGCCCAGAAGCCGCGCATGTTGAGGGTAGCCTCGTCTTGACCCTTCACCCAGAAGGCCGGGTGGCTCGGGTCCTGACCCGCCTGGGGGCTCTGATCGAGGGCGGCGACCCAGAGTTGCTTGACCGAGTCTTTGCCGGCGATCAGCTTGTTGCCGAGCGTGCGACGGCTGGTGAAGACGACCCACGCAAAGCCACCCGCGTCGACGGGGGCGAAGGTCGGCTCGTAGTTGTAGTGAAGATCTCGGTCCTTGGCGGCGAAGGCATCCTTGTCACCGTTGATCTTGCTGAGAGCAATCTCTACGCCCGGCTGATCGACGCTGGCGAGGTAGAGATCGCCGGGCCCATAGCGGGTGTCGAGCGAGTTCGGGTACTCGCCGCGGTGATACGTGATCCACTTGGCGTCCGGCGAGACGCTCGGGAACGCGATGGCTTTGAGGCTCGGATCCGTGCCCGCGGGGACGAGGCCGACCGCATTCTGAACTGCGTTGGTCGTGGCGTCGTAGTCGTAGACGTTGAGCCCGAGCGACGCCCTGTCGACATAGGCGATCTTCGTCCCGTTCGGGGCGAACGCCGGCATGCCGAGGAAGATCCCGTCGAGGCCCGTGCCCGTGATCTTCTGTCCCGTTGCGGTGTTCCACATGCCGTCGCCCTGTGGCCCCCCCGGAGGTCCGGGAATGTTCGCGGCGTTGTTCTCGATGAGAACCTTGCCGTTGGGCGAAATCGCCGGCATCGCCCAGTTGCGCACGACCTTCCCGGGGACATCTCCGAGTTTGAGCGTCACCGTATTGGTGAGAAGATCGATCGTGGTCGCGGGAAAATCTCCTCCGATGACCAGCGTCGAGCCGTTCGCCGAGACCGCATGGCACGTGGTGCAGCAATTGATGCAATTCCCATTGGCATCCTTCGGCTGACCGGCGTAATCGAGCTTCACATCGTCCTTGAGGAAGTCGTCCGGCTTGAGCGCCCCGGGCTTGATCCGCACCACGCGCCCGAGGTTGTTGGACCAGTAGTACACCGTCCCGCGCAAGCTCCCGTTGGCGATCTTCCACGTGTGGTCAATCACCACTGCCGCCGTCGCCGAGCCCGCGGGCATGCGGGTTACGTGGATCGAGACGTCTCCGCCCGGGCCGCTCTCCGTCAGTTGCTGCCAGCTCACGTCGTCGAGCGTGTAGCGCGACGGCGGGTTGGCCGTCGTGAAGTACTCGAAGTCGGCGTACTTGCCCTTCACGTGGACGTAGTACTTGTCCCCCGCGCTGCTGCCGTTCCACATCATCTCCGGGGGGAGGAGGCCCTTGGGGAAGACGGTGCCGTTGTAGGGATAGGCCCAGACCACCGAGGCCACGTCCGGCTCGACAGCGCCCGTGAGGACGGCCTTGTCCGGATCAGTGAAGCCGTCGGGATTCAGCACCTTCTTCAGCGTCACCTTGACCTGCGCCGTCGCGGTGTCGCCCTCGTAAGCGGCCTTGACCGCCACGTCGCCGCCCTGCGTGCCAGTCGCCGTCACCGTGCCTGCCGCGTCGACGCCGGCGACGGCGGAGACGTCGACGACCCAGGAGGCGCCCACCTTGTTGCCGTCGACGGTCGCCACGCAGTGGGCGGGCGTCGAGGTGCCGTTGAGCACGTCGATGGTCAGCGTGTCGCAGGAGACCGCGAGCGTGCTGGGCTTCGCGCCGCCGCCGCTGCAGTTGGCGAAGCAGCCGCCTTCCCCGTTGCTGCTGGCTGTGCTGGCGGTGCCGTGGCCACTGGCGCCGCCGGCAGCGCTGCCCGTGCCGGTGCCGGCGCTGTTGCTGCCGCCGGTGGCGCCGCCGCCGCCGCAGGCGACGGGGATCAGGCCTGCAGCGGCCACAGCCGCTGCGAGGTAGGTGCGGAAAGAAAGCTGACGCATGGAAAATGCCTCCAATTGTCAGCGTAGGTGAGTCCACGCACGGATCGCAATCAGGATCCGCTTATCGCCGCCACACGGAGGGGCCGGTGGCGGCGGGGCGATCGCCGAAGCGCGAAGACTTTTCGAGGATCAGCGATTCGCGATGTGAATCGCAGCACCCAGCGCGTGTGCGGAGGCTTCCATCATCGCCTCGCCCAGCGTCGGGTGCGGGTGGATCGTCATCGCCACATCGTCGAGGAACGCCGCCATTTCGAGGGCCAGGGCGCCTTCGCTGATCATGGTGCTCGCGTCGGGGCCGACGATGTGGAAGCCGAGGATCTGCTTCGTCTTCTTGTCGGCGATGACCTTCACGAAGCCTTCGGTCTCGTTCATCGCCATCGCCTTGCCGAGGGCGGCGAAGGGGAATTTGCCGACGGTGACCTCATAGCCCTTGGCCACGGCCTCGGCCTCGGTGAGGCCCGCGGTGGCGATCTCCGGATCGGTGAAGATGGCGCCGGGGATGGTGACCCAGTCTTTCTCGACCTTGTGACCGGCGACGACGTCGGCGATGACCTCGCCCTCTTTCATCGCTTTGTGGGCGAGGAGCGGCGGGCCGCTGACGTCGCCGACGGCGTAAATCGAGGGGATGTTGGTGCGGCCGGCCTTGTCGGTGGGGATGAAGCCGCGGGCGTCGATGTGGACGCCGACGCGCTCGAGGCCGAGGCCCTTCGAGGCGGGGCGCATGCCCACGGCGACGAGGACGACGTCGCACGGGATCGTCTGCTCTTTGCCGTCGAGCTCGATCTTCACGAGCAGCGAGCCGTCGGCCTGCCTCTCGTAGCCGAGGGCCCGGGCGTTGGTGTGGATGGTGCCGCCGAGCTTGAGAATGCGGCGCTCGACGACCTTGGCGCAGTCGGGATCGACGCCCGTGAGGATGTTCGGGAGGGCCTCGACCACGGTCAGCTTGCTGCCGAACTTCTGGTAGACCATCCCGAGCTCGAGGCCGATGATCCCGCCGCCGATCACCAGGAGGCGCTTGGGGATCTCGCGGAGGCTGACGGCCTCTTTGGCGCCGATGATCTGCTTGCCGTCGAACTTGAACGTCGGGATCTCGATCGTGGTGGCGCCGGTGGCGATGATGATGCCCTTGGTGGCCTCGAAGGTCTCCTTCGAGCCGTCGGCGAGGGTGACCTCGACCGTCTTGGGGCCGGTGATCGTCGCGGTGCCCGCCATCAGCTCGGAGCCGGCGCCTTTGATCAGGCTGCGGACGCCAGAGGTGAGCTTCTTGACGATGCCCTCTTTCCAGTCCTGGAGCGCGTTGGGGTCGAGCTCGACCGTGGCCTTGATGCCCATCACGGCGCTGTGGCTGGCCTTTTCGTAGAGGTGGGCCGTGGAGATCAGCGCTTTGGAAGGGATGCAGCCCCAGTTGAGGCAGACGCCGCCCGGCTGGTCCTTCTCGATGCAGAGCGTCTTCTGCTTGAGCTGGCCGAGGCGGATAGCAGCCGGGTAGCCGCCGGGTCCGCTCCCAATGACGATGGCGTCGTAGGTCTTCATGAGCTTCCTGGGGGGTAGAGCGGAGGGTGCTCCGCGGGCGGGGTGGATATCACGAGCGAGGCGGGATCTGTATCCGTACCTCGCGAGGTTTTAGTGCGCGCCGCCGCCTTGTGAAGGCGCGGGCGGGGTGCGGCGGAGCTCTTCGCGCTGCTCGGCGAGGTTCCACGGCAGCTCTTTGTAAACGTCGTCGAAGATCGAGTCGCGGTCGGGCGGGGGCAGGCCTTCGATCGCGGCGACGGCGGCGGCGATCTCGGCGTTCAGCTCCTGCTCGAGGGCGGCGTCGGTGGCGTCGTCGAGGAGGTTACGGTGGACGAGGTGGCGGCGGAGGCGGGCTTGCGGGTCGCGCTCCATCCAGAGCTCGACCTCTTCCTGGGCGCGGTAACGGGTGGGATCGTCGCTCGTGGAGTGGGCGCCGATGCGGTAGGTGAGCGCCTCGATGAAGGTGGGGCCGCGGCCGGCGCGGGCCCGCGCCACGGCCTCGGAGATGATGCGGTAGAGCGCGAGGACGTCGTTGCCGTCGACGCGGACCGAGGGGACGCCGTAGGCGCGGCCCTTGACGGCGAAGGTGGCCGAGGCCGTCTGCCGGCTCGAGGGGACGCTGATCGCCCAGTGGTTGTTCTGGCAGATGATCACGCAGGGGACGCGGTAAACGCCGGCAAAGGTCATCGCGGCGTGGAAGTCGGGCTCGCTCGTGGCGCCGTCGCCCACGAAGCCGAGCGTGACGACGCGATCACCCTTGAGCTTGGCGGCCCACGCGGCGCCGACGGCCTGCGGGAGCTGGGGGCCGAGGCAGCTCGACCACGAGACCTGGTTCACCTGGCGGCCGCTCATGTGCGAGGGCATCTGGCGGCCCTTCAAGATGTCGCCCGCGTTGCCGTAGATCTGCGCGAGGTAGGTGGTGAGCGGGAAGCCGCGCACGAGCATCATCACGCTCTCGCGCAGGGCCTGGAAGACCCAGTCGTTGGGCTCGATCGCCAGGGCGGCGGCGATCGGCGTGGCCTCTTGCCCGGTGCACGCGCCGTAGAAGCCGACGCGGCCCTGGCGCTGGAGGAGGATCATCCGCGCGTCGAGGAGGCGGAGGCGCTTCATCTCGCGGTAGGCGCGGAGGAGGAGCTCGGCGCTCATGCCGGGATCGGTCGCGGGATCAGCCGAGCCGTCGTCACGGAGGACGCGGTAGAGGCCGAGGTCAGACGGGCTCGCGGGATCGCGCGGTTCCATGCGCGGGACCATACCCGAACGCGGCGCAGATCCCGATGATTTCGGCGGGCGCTCGCGCCGGAGCTGCCGCGCCGCAGACGCGGCGGGGTGTGGGGCGCAGCCCCATCGAAACTAAGGGCCCGGGGAGCAGAGGCCGATCTCGGGGAGGTTGGTGATGAAGTCCAGGGCCACGCCGTCAGCGCTGGTCTGGCAGGTCTGGCCCGCAGGGCAGCCGCCGCGACCCGGGCCGGGGGAGGTGGGATCCAGCTGCCCCACATAGCAATAGAAGTGGCATTTGCCCGCCGAGAATTTGTTCGGCTTGAAGCAATGCGCCATGTCGACGCACTCGTTGAGGAAGCTGCAGGAGCCGAGGTCGGCAGCGGGGACGCTGCTCGGCTGAATGCAGGTGGCGAGCCCCTGCAGCTTGTCCTCGATGTGGCATTGCAAGCCTTGCTCGCAGGCATTCTCGGTCAGCAGCGTGCACGCCGGCGCGTAATGGCAGACCTCTTTGTTGACCTTCATGGTGTTGTCGAGCTGGATGAAGAGGTCGCAAATGCCACCGAGGCAGGGGGCATTGGTGGCCGCGCAGCAGACAGGGGCGCAGCGGCCCGAGGCACACGTCAGCTTGGCCAGGCACTCTTCGTCGGAGGCGCACTTTTCGCCCTCGCCCTTGAGGCCGTTCGCGGTGACGCAGCCGGTGGTCCACGTCCCGTTGTCGTTCTTCGCTTCTTTGCAGGTCTGGCCAGCGGGGCATTCCTGCGCGAGCAGGTCGCACGGGCCGATCTTGATGGTCGAGTACGTGTGGGTCTTGCACGTGAGAGGGCCCGCGTCCTCGGTCGATCCGGTGCTCGTCGACGCCGTCGTCCCCGGCGCGCCGCCCGCGTTGACCGCGCCACCCGCGCCGCCTGCGCCGCCCATGCCGGAGGTGGTGCCGCTCGCCGTGCCTGTCGTCGTCGCCGTGGTGCCCGCGTCCGAGCAGGCGGCGAATGTTGCCGCGGAGAGAGTGACGAGGGCTGGAATCACCAGCCATCCATGCGAGGCCATGAAGCGACCGTATCACGATCGCGGCGGCGCGCGCGGGCGCCCGGATCACCCCAGGATGACGCGGAACATGCGCTTTGCGTCGGCGAGATAGTAATAAACGACGCGGTCCCCTTCGCCCATCAACGCGACGATCGCGTGCTCCATCTGATCCGGGCTGAGGTCGTTGGAGACCTCCCACATCGTCGGCGTCACCTCGTCTCCCTGCCACGGACCGCGGAAGAGCTCGATCAGGCGATCGCGGTTGGCCGAGGCCTCGATCACGAAGGTGATCAGGTAATCGTGAAGGACGAAGCCGTTGTAGAGCGTGTTGTCGCGGGGCATCGGGTTCCTCGGAGCTGGGGCGGGATCAAGCGTCGCGCGGGCCGGGCGGCAGCGGGGCCGGGGCGTCGTCTTCGTCGTCCTCGGGCTTTCGCTTGCCGACCGTGAGCACGTGGAGCGCGATCACCACCACGCCGGCGAGCGACACCGCCTTGCCGATGGCCTCGGCGTGGTGGTGGATGCGCTCGAGCTCCGCGCCCCCTTCGCCGAGGCCGCGGCGCGCGCCGCCGTGATGGAGGGCGAGGATGCGCGGGGTGATCCGGAGGCCGGTGTAGACGGCGCCGAGCGCCATGAGCACCGCGACGAGCCGGCGCACGCGCGCGGCGAGGCTGCGGCTGCGGCGACCGGCGACGAGGGTGCGCGCCACCTCGGCGCCGAGGAGGAGCACGGCGGATCCGATGGCGATCTGATCGAAGCGCGCGAAGGCCGCGCCCATCGCGTAGCCCGACGCAGGCGCGGGCGTCATCTCGAAGACGAAGGGCGCGGCGCAGGCGCCGAGGGCGATCATCCCGCCGATCCAGACGCCGGCGGAGAGCACGGCCACGGTGGCGGCAACGCGGTCGATGAGCTCGCGGCGCGCGGCGCGCTTGTCGTCGTCGCTGGGCTCGAGATCGGCTGCGGTGAATTGGCCCTCGTTCATGTCCCTGTCCTCGTCCGGCGCCCGCGGCGCGTCAGCCTTTTTGCTCGGCGCGGCGGGAGGGCGCGGGCCGCCCTTCCGCCGCGTCGGCCCCGTCGAGCGCGGCGAGCGCCTCTTCCACGGCGTGGGGATCGGCGCGCAGCGCGTCCCCGCGCAGGGCGGCGATCGTCGCGCGCGCCTCGACCATACGCGCCTTGCCCGCCGCGGCGATGGCCAGGGTGCGGCGATCGCGATCCCACGAGCCGAGCTCCGTCATGATCTCGCGGCGCGCGCGCTCGTCGCCGAGCTGCGCCAGGGCCACGCGCGCGTGCCAGGCGAAGCGATCGCGCCGCAGCAAGAGGCCACCGAAGGCGCGGCGCACGAGGCCGGGCTTCGCGGCGCGGAGGCCGAGCTCCCCCGCGAGCTCGATCGTCGCGGCCTCATCTTCGCCGTCGGGCGTGTGAAGCTCGCGCAGGACGACGGCGGTGAGCACCTCGCACACCGCGCGATCCGTGCGCGCCGCCTCGCGCGCCGATCGCGCCAGCAAGATCGCGCTGGCGACGCGCACGAGCGGGGCGTCGTGACGGAGCAGCGCCCGGCCGCGCACGAGCACGCGCTCGTCGGCGGCGCGCCCGTCGTCGGTGAGCTCTTCCGCCATGCGCAGGGCGATGTGGCAGACCAGCGGGTCCTCGTCGCGCGTGGCCTTGAGCAGCACCTGCACGGCCTCTTCGCGGGTGGCGACGGCGCGCGGATAGGCGATGACCGCCTGGAAGCGCACCTCGGGCGCCGCGTCCTCCATGGCCGCGCGCAGCGTCGCCGTGGCCTCGGGGTCGCCGATCTCGCCGAGCGCGGCGATGGCCATTTGCCGCACCAGGACCTCGGGATCCGCAGCGGCGGTGATCAGCGCGGCGGTCGCCTCGCGCGCCTCGACGTCGGCGAGCGCGGTCGCGGCCGAGGCGCGGACCTCCTTCGCTTCATCGCGGAGGGCGCCTTCGAGGGCGCTGACGACTTGCCCGCGCGCAGCCTCGACATGACGGGTGAGATCGCGCAGCGCCTCGATCCGGACGCTCGGCTTCTTGGCGCCGAGATCGCGCAAGGCCGCGTCGAGCGTGCGCGGGAGCGGAGGGGCCCGGAACATGGCGGCGGAGGCTAGCACGGAGGCCGAAAGCTGCGCCCCGCGCGGCCCGCGATCACCCCGGGGCGCCGCCCCTTCATCCGGTGCTGCTGCTGCTGCTGCCGGTGCTCGTGCTCGTGCTCGTACCCATGCCGCCGGCACCGCCCGCGCCGGTGCTGGTCGATGTGCTGGTGCTCGTCCCGCCGCCCGCGCCGGTCGACGTGCTCGTCCCGCCGCCCGCGCCGCCCATGCCGGTGCTGGTCGATGCGCTCGAGCTCGTCCCGCCGCCCGCGCCGCCCATGCCGGTGCCGGTCGACGTGCTCGTGCTCGCGCCACCGTCGGGCGTGTACGGCGTCCAGGGCGGGCCGGCGTCCGTCACCCCGCAGATCGCCGGAGCGATGCAGACGCTGTTGGTGCAGATGCCGCTGCAGCACTGGCCGGGGCCCGTACACGGCGAGTCGGTCGTGGCGCAGCTGCTGAAGGACTTCGCCCCCGCGATGCACACTTTGTTCGAGGAAGGTAGCGTCAGATCGACGATCGTCGCGTGCAGCGTCGCCATGTCGACGCACTGGTAGTTGTCACGGCAGTCGCTGTCGTCGTCGCAGCCCTTCATGCAGAACGTCCGCTCGAAGCGGGCCGCCTGGATGCCCTGGGAAGCGCCGCAGGCGGGATCGAGCTGCGAGTCGAAGCCGACGCACACTGCCTCGGGGCAGGTGTCGGGCTCGCAGCTGAAGATCGTGCAGTACCCCTCGGGCTGCGTCGTGTCGCAGAGCCGGTCGCCGAGCTGCGAGCAGTCGGTCGAGAGCGTGCACTTGTTCCCGATCTTCGGGGCGCAGCCGGCGGCGACAAGGAGCGCCGCGACAGGAAAGACCCAACCGAGCCGAGACAGCCGAAAAAGCATGGAGGCGCCCCGTACTACCGGCCCGCGCCGTCGCGCGCAACTGGACAGGCGCCGGAAGCGCGCACCGGCAGCATTCCAGCGGTTTTCCCGGACCGAGGACGGAAAGCGGACATCGCTCTCTCCTGCCCGACCGCAACGCTTGCGCCCGCGGAGAAGAGTCGCTCCGACGACCGATCAGGTTGACGAGCGTGAAGGGCGCGAGGTGAATTGACATGGAAGGGCCTCCCCTCTAAAACCCCGGTTCGCCGGCAGGTGCCCGGTCAGGAACGAGCCGATGGCGACTTACATCACCGAAGACTGCATCAACTGCGGCGCTTGCGAACCCGAGTGCCCCAACGAAGCGATCAGCGAGGGGGATGAGATCTACATCATCGACCCCGAGCTCTGCACCGAGTGCGTCGGCTTCTACGACCACGAGGCCTGCCAGGCGGTGTGCCCGGTGGAGTGCTGCCTGCCCGATCCGAAGATCGTAGAGACCGAGGAGATGCTGATCGCGCGCGCCATGAAGCTTCACCCGGACGACGCGGACCTGAAGAAGAAGGCCACCGCGAACGATTACCCCTCCCGCTTCCGCAAGTGATGTCGTCTCCGGCGGGCGCCTCTGCTGCGCTCGTCGGCGCCGCACTGAGCCTGCTCGGCTGCGGCGCGGGGGCTCCCTTGCTGCACCCCGCGCACGTCCTCAATCCTGGAAATGTCTCCGCGGGTGCGGGCCTCTCCGGCGAGCTCAGCCTCGGCGCCGCCTCGATTCCCGCCGACGGTAGCACGCTGGCCCAGCTCGCCGCCGCGCCGGGTGTTGCCCCCTGGATCAACGCCCGCGTCGGCCTCGTCGGGGACAACGAAGCGGGCCTCACGTACACCGGCCGCAGCCTTCGCCTCGACGCGCGTCACGCCTTTGCCCTGGGCACGGCTGCGCTCTCGGTCGGCCTCGGCGGCAGCGTGCTCGCTCCGGTGCGCCCGGGGAACGACGTTGGGGGCAGCGTCTTCGGCGGCGGGGTCGACGTCCCCGTGCTCTTCGGCGTCCACTCGAAGAGCGATCTCTACGCGCTCTGGATCGGCCCGCGCGGCGGGTTCGAGGCGCTGAACGGAGAAGTCCTGGGAACGCATGTGTCCGCTCGGCACCTCTTCGGCGGCTTCGTCTTCGGCGTCCGCGGCGGCTTCCGCCATGTCCATGTCGCCCTCGAGCTCGACGGCGCTTACCACCGCGCGGACGGCACCCTCTTCGGCGCCTCGGCCGGGGCCTCCCTCTTCGCCCTCACCCCGAGCGGCGCGTTGCTCCTGTCCTTCTGATCACGCCTGATCCCCGCGCTTTTTCGCGCTCCGACTTCGTCCCGAGCGCGTGTGCTTGCCCCCTTCCGGCGGTCACCCTAGACTCGCCCCCTATGCCTCCGCTTCGCTCCGCGTCGCTCCTTCTTGCTCTGCTCGGTGCCGCTTGCTCGGCTCCCGTGGTGGACGACGTCGTCGACGCCAGCAGCGGGTTGACCGAAGGCGTCGTGCTCGTGGAGCGCATCGTCACCAACGACGGCGCCACGCAGACCAACGTCTCCGCCAAGTTCATGCGCCTCAGCGTCGCCTCCGACGCCGAGATGGCCGAGCGCATTGTGGGCTCCCGGCTCGATTTGCCCCGCCTCGGCACCTGCATGCGCCTCCCCTCGGGCGGCGCCGGAGAAAAGGCGACGTCCCTCGCCTCGCTCAGCCCGATCGAGCTCGTGGACGTCGGCGACGTGACCATGCGCGTGAAGGCCGCGACGCCGATCTCCGGCCCCACGCCCTCCGTTCCGCTCGCGCTCCGCGCCTTCCCCGACGTCGGCGATCTCGTGTCCGGCGTGTTCTACACCTCGCCCGACGCCGCGAGCGATCTCCCGGCGGGCGACGCGTATGTCGTCGACTGGAGCGGCTCCTCCTCCATCGATCGCTCCTCGATCGAGGCCGACGCTCCGGCCACGCCGGAAGACGTGCGCGTCGGCGGCGTCGCGCTCACCGAAGGCATCACGCTCGAGGACGGCGTCTCGGCGCCCGTACGCTGGCGCAGCGGCGATCCGGCCAAGGGCGACCTGATCTTCATCGACGTGAGCGGCCCGAGCGGCGCCGCGGTGCGCTGCTCCTTCAAGGACGCGGGCGAGGCGCTGGTGCCCGGCGCCCTGCTCCGCGCGGCGCAGCTCGGCGGCCACGGCGCGACGGCGATCGCCTTCCACCGCGTCCGCCGCCGCGGCTTCGCCCCGGGCCTCGCTGGCCTCGACGCGGGAGAGATCCGGTTTGATCTCTCGGTCGTTGGCCGCGCTGTCCTCGCGCCCCACACGCCGTAGGCGCGCGGTTGCGCTCGGACGCAGAGCGGGCCTTACACGCCGCGGCCTCGCTGCGGCTCGAAGAGGCCTGCGACTTTCGCGGCGCCGCCCAGCAAGCTCTCCTCGCCGCCGACCCGCGCCGCGCTGCGCCGCTCGCCGCCCTCGCCGGGGACGAGCCGCTCGCCCAGCTCGCCGTCGAGCAGGTCGCCACGACGCTCTCGAACGACGAAGCCCGCTGCACCGCTGCCGACCTCGCCGCGCGCGGGTTTGGCCGCCAGGCGGGCGCGCTCTTCGCGCTCCTCGGCGCGCACCTCGAAGCGGGCGAGGCCTTCTCCGCCGTCGGTGACGCCGTCCGCGCCGCCCGCAGCCTCGAGCTCGCCGGCCGCCCCGCCGACGGCGCCCGCGCCCTCGAAGCCGCCCTCCGCATGCGCCCCGGCGATGCCGCCTGCCGCCTCGAGCTCGGCCGCCTCCTCGCCCGTCACAGCCGCACCGAGGCCGCCGTGAAGACGCTGCAGCAGCTCGACCACGACTCGCCCGAGCGCGTGCAGTCGCTCCCGCTGCTCCGCCGCTGCCTCGTCGAGCTCGGCCTGGAAGAGGCCGCGCGCACGCTCCGCGACGAGATGGATCGCCACGGCATCGCCGACGTCGAGCCCAGCCAGGAAGAGCACGCGCCCTCCCCCACCGCGGGCGAAGGCGGCGCGCTCCTCCTCGGCCGCTACGAGATCGTCCGCGAGGTCGCCGTCACGCCGCACGCGCGCGTGCTCGAGTCCATCGATCGCGTCACCGGCGAGCGCGTCGCCTTGAAGCTCCTCGCCGGCCTCGATCACGAGGGCGGCCGCGACGCCTTCCTCCGCTTCGAACGCGAGGCTCGCGCCCTCGCCCAGCTCCGCCACCCCCACGTCGTCCCGCTCCGCGCCTACCACCCCGAAGGCCCCGCGATCGTCCTCGCCTGGATGGCCGGCGGCTCCCTCGCCGAGCGCCTCCAGCGCGAAGCGATCGCCCCGGCGCGCGCCGTGGAGATCACCTGCGCCGTCCTCGCGGCCCTCGGCGAAGCGCACCGGCTCGGCATCCTCCACCGCGACGTCAAGCCCACCAACGTGCTCTTCGACGACGTCGGCGCCGCGCGCCTCTCCGACTTCGGCGCCGCCCACCTCGGCGATCTCTCCACCACCGCGACCGCGGGCGCGATCGGCACCTTCGCGTACATGTCCCCGGAGCAGCGCCTCGGCCGCGCGGCGAGCCTCGCGAGCGACCTCTACGGCGCCGGCGTCTTGCTCGGCGAAATCCTCACCGGCAAGGCGCCCGGCCCCGTCACCGATCGCCTCGATCCCGCGCCCAGCGCCTGCCACCCCGACATCACCGAGAGGCACGACGCCCTCGTCGCCCGCCTCCTCCAGGAAGATCCGCGCAAGCGCCCCGCCGACGCGTTCGAAGCGCGCCGCCACCTCATGTCCATCCCGTGGCCCGAGCGCATCTGGGAGCGCGCCGCCCGCGCCTCGACGCGCCCGAGCGCCCGCGCCGCGGCCCCGCAGGGTGCCCGCCTCACCACGCCGATCGATCTCGGCGACGGCCGCGACGCCGCCGCGCGCGCCCACGACACCTGGCTCGATCGCGACGTGCTCATCCTCCCCGCCGACGAGGCGACACGAACGCGGGCCGCCTCCTTCGCGCGCGCCGCGCACCCGACGCTCCCCGCCGTGCTCCGCCTCGACGCTGACGCCGGCACGATCTGGATCGCGCCCCCGCGTGGCCGTGCCCTCGCCGACCTGTCCCGCGGCGTCTCACCCGGCCAGCTCACCCGCCTCCGCGAGGCCATCGCAGCCCTCCACGCCGCGCAGGGCGCGCACGGGCGCCTCGATCCCGCGCACCTCTACTGGCACGATGGCGAGATCGTCATTGCCTACCCGCGCGAGCTCGTCCCGCTGGAAGAGGCGATAGCGCTGGACCTCGCCGCCCTCGCCCGCCTCGAAGGTGGGTGATCGAGCCAACCCCATGTCGGCCGCCTTCATCCACCCCACCGCCTGCGTCGACTCCCCCGCTTCGATCGGCGACTCCACCCAGGTCTGGCACTTTTGCCACCTGATGCCTGGCGCCCGCGTCGGCCGCCGCTGCATCCTGGGGCAGAACGTCTTCCTCGCCTCCCACGTTGTCGTCGGCGACGACTGCCGCATTCAGAACAACGTCTCGCTCTACGACGGCACCACGCTGGAAGACGACGTCTTCCTCGGCCCCTCCTGCGTCCTCACCAACGTAGAAAATCCCCGCGCCCAGATCCGCCGCCGCGATCTCTTCTCCCCCACCCGCCTCCGCCGCGGCGCCACCGTCGGCGCCAACGCCACCATCGTCTGCGGCGTCACCGTCGGTCGGTACGCCTTCATCGGCGCCGGCGCGGTGGTCACACGCGACGTACCCGACTACGCCCTGATCCTCGGCGTCCCCGGCAAGCGCCGTGGATGGATGAGCCGCCACGGCCACAAGCTCGCTGCCCCGAACGCCGAGGGCCTCTTCACCTGCCCCGAGAGCGGGTATCGTTACCGCCTCACCGACGACACCCTGCGCTGCCTCGACCTCGACGAAGAGGCCCCCTTGCCCGAAGAGCGCGCCACAGGCGTGATCCGCTATCGCGACCTCGCCCCCCGCGAGCGAGGCACCCAGTGAGCGCAACGCCGGTCCCCTTCTTCGATCGCACCCGCGGGAACGCACCGCTCGAGAGCGAGCTCACCGCCACGTTTCAACGCATCCTCTGCTCCGGCCGCTACATCCTCGGCCCCGAAGTCGAAGCCTTCGAGCGCGAGTGTGCCGAATCCCTCAACGTCCGCCACGCCATCGGCGTCTCCTCCGGCAGCGACGCCGTCCTCGCCGCCCTCATGGCTTTACGCGTCGGCCCCGGGGACGAGATCATCTGTCCTGCCTACACCTTCTTCGCCACAGCCGGCGCGATTGCCCGCCTCGGCGCCACGCCGGTCTTCGTCGACATCGATCCTTCCACCTACCTGATCGATCCCGCCGCCGTCGCCGCCCACCTCTCGCCCCGCACCCGCGCCATCGTCCCTGTCCACCTCTTCGGCCGCTGCGCCGACATCGACGCCCTCCAGGCGCTCACCTCGCTCCCGATCATCGAAGACGCCGCGCAGGCCTTTGGCGCGGTCCACCGCGGGCGATCCGCCGGATCCATGGGCGCTCTCGGCTGCTTCTCGTTCTTTCCCACCAAGAACCTCGGCGGCTTCGGGGACGGCGGGCTCGTCACCACCGACGACGCCGCGCTCGCGGCCCGCGTCCACACCCTCCGCGCCCACGGAGCGCCTGCAAAGCATCACCACACCGACGTCGGCGGCAACTTCCGCCTCGACGCGCTCCAGGCCGCTCTCCTCCGCGTCCTCTTGCCTCACGTCGGCGCCGCCATCGCCGCGCGCCGGGCCCACGCCGCGCGGTATAACCAGCTCTTTGGTGAAGCCCACCTCACCGCCGTCGACCCGCCGCCCGCCTCGCTCGAGGCGACCTACAACCAGTATGTGATCCGGGTGCGCGGTGACGGCGCCCGCGATCGACTGCGCACCTTCCTCGCCGATAACGGCGTGGGGACGGAAGTGTACTACCCGTCCGCGCTGCACCGGCAGCCTTGCTTTGCGGCCCTTGGCCTCGGCGAAGGCAGCCTCCCTGCGGCGGAATCCGCGGCGCGCGAGACCCTGGCGCTGCCGATCTTCCCGGATCTCACGGCCGCCGAGATCGGCATCGTCGTCGCACAAATCACCGCGTTCTTTGCGGACCTCGAATAATCTCCCTCAACGGGGCAACAGTCCCGCGCGAGAAAGAAGACGGAGCCGACCCCTTTGCCGGACAGCGTGGAACATCGTCCTCGGAGGGATCACGAGCGCCGTCGAACGGTCGACTCCGGCGTGCGCCGCGCCTCGCCGATCCGCGCCTGGAGCGAAGAGCAGCCGGGAGAGCGCCCCTACGCCGCGCTCGCGCAGCAGGCCACGCCGTGGCTCTTCGCGCTGACGGTGATCGGCTCCGCCCTGGCGATCGGCACCGTCCACGCGATCACGCTGCTGCTCGTCGCCGCCACGGCCTTCGCCACCGTCGCCCTCGCGCTCTACGGCAGCACCACCACCGGCGCCTCGATCCGCCCCTCGCTCTCGCTGCCCGTCGTCGCCTGCGGCGCCCTCGCGCTCTACACGCTCTTCCAGGCCGTCCCGCTCCCGATGGGCCTCCTCCGCGCCATCGCCCCGGCCAACGCTGACGTCTGGGAGCGCACCCTCCTCCCGCTCGGCGAACCGGCGCTTGGCTGGGCCAGCCTCTCGCTTGATCCCGGCGCCTCGGTCCTCGAGGCGGTGAAATGGGCGACCTACGCCGCGATCTTCGCCAGCGCCGCCGCCATCTCGGCCAAGCGCGGCGCGGCCTGGGGCGTGATGCTCGTCTTCGCCAGCGCGATGCTCGCGGCGGTGATCACTGTGGCCCACGGCCTCGCGGGCGCGACCAAGGTCTACGGCCTCTACCAGCCGGGCTTCGCCGGGAGCGTCTGGCACATGGGCCCGCTCCTCAACCCCAACAACCTCGCTGGCTACCTCAACCTCGGCGCCCTCGCCGGCCTCGGCCTCGCCCTCACCCGCAAGCCCGTCGTCCCGCCCTGGCTCATTGGCCTTGGCGTCATGCTCATCGTCGGCGTCGAGGTCACCTCGGCCTCGCGCGGCGGCGTCCTCGCGTTGCCGCTCGGCGTCCTCGCCCTCGCCCTCATCACCCGTCGACAGAGCGAGTCGGGCGGCGCCGCCCGCAGCCGCTCGATCTGGATCATGGTCGGCGCCGCGGCCCTCGGCGGCGCCGTCCTCGCGGCCCTCGGCGGCACCAGCGCCACCTGGGCCGAGCTCTACGCCAAAGACGTCTCCAAGATCCAGATGCTCCTCTGGACCAAGCCGCTCATCCACGATCACCCCCTCTTCGGGATTGGCCGCGGCGCCTTCGAGAGCGTCTTTCCCGTCTACCGCCTCGTCCCTGGCAACCTCGTCTTCACCCACGCCGAGAACTTCGTCGCTCAATGGGCCTCGGAGTGGGGCCTCCCCGTCACCCTCGCGGCCTTCATCGCCTTTGGCTGGTCCTTCGCCCCCAGGCCCCTTGGCGTGGGCCGCAGCGCCGTCGCCGCCGGCGCCTGGATGGGCGTAGTCGTCCTCCTCGTCCAGAACATGTTCGACCTGGCGCTCGAAGTGCCGGCCATCTGCATCGCTGTCGCCGCCGTCCTCGGCTCCCTCTGGGGCGACGGCCGCCGCCGCCTCCCCCGCCGCGCCACCGACAGCGGCCCCCCGCGCGACGGGAGCTTACGCGCCGCGATTGCCGTCCTCACCACCGGCCTCGCCCTCCTCGCCCTCGGCGCCGCCTTCCGCGCCACGGACGTCACCAGCGACCGCGCCGCCGTCCGCGCCGCCTACGAAGCCGAAGCCAACCTCCAGTATCCGGAAGAGGTCGCCCGCGTCCGCCGCCTCGTCCGCGCCGCGATGCTCCGTCACCCGGCCGAGCCCTACTTCCCACTGATTGGCGCCCTCCTCGCCCTCCGCGCCCACGACCAGAGCCCGATGCCCTGGCTCCAGCACACCCTCGAACGAGGGCAGGTCAACGGCCGCGCCCACCTCCTCCTCGCCGAGTTCCTCGGCGCCCGCGGCGGCGCCAAGAAACAAGCCCTCTTCGAGCTGCGTTTGAGCGTCGAAAACGACGGCCAGCTCTCCGGCCCTGCCGCCAAGACCGTGATCCGCTGGACCCACGACTACGAAGAGCTGCTCAGCGCCGTACCCGCCGGAAAGCCCGGCGTCCGCATGCTCGACCAGGTCGCCGCCTACCTCAACCAGCCAGAAAACTGGCCCCTCCAGAGCCGCTGCAACCAGGAGGTCATCGCCCGCGACCCCTCCGAAATCGGCGCCCGCGCCCGCGAGGTCGAAGCCCGCCTCCTCGCCCTCGACACCGGCAAGCCCGAAGGCCTCTGTGAGAGCCGCGAAGCCTGCCGCCAAACCATCCTCACCCACGCCACCGCCATCGCGCTGAGCCGCCCCGAGTCAGCCACCGCCGCGCTGATCCGCTCTCGCCTGCTCATCCTCGACAAGAAGCCCGAAGAGGCCGTGAGCCTGCTGGAAATCGAGTGCCAGAAGGTCACCGAACGCCTCCCCTGCCTCCAGGCCCGCGTCCTTGCAGCCGCCCAGATCAAGGCGCCTCGCACCGCCCCGGCGGGTGCCCCGGACCGCCTGGCTACGGCGGCCAAGGAGCTTGTTGGCAATGCTTGTAACACCGCGGTAAGCTGCGCGGATATGGCCACCTGGGTCGGCGAGGTTCGGCGCGGGCGGGGGGAGATTGGGCTGGCGCTTGCCATGTATGAGCGCGCGGCTCGCGCGGATCCCACGGAGGCCCGGTGGCTCAAGCTCGCAGACGTCGCCAGCAGCAGCGATGAGCACGGGCGCGCTGCCGAAGCGCTGGAGCGAGTGGCGCAGCGCCATGGCGGCGGGGATGAGGAGCTAAAAAAGCGAATCCAGGCGGAGCGGCTGCTGGCGGGAAGCCGCCTGATCCAGCATTAAAAATCACACTAGCCCCCAATTACCAAGTACGTTTGGAACCGCGCGCGTCAGCAAGCGGCCCTGTGCCGCGCGCGTCAGCAAGCGGCCCTGTGCCGCGCATGGTGGCAGTCCGCTTGCTAGCGCGCGCGGTTCCAAACCTTTTAGCCGCTAACGCTGTTTCCCTCAGCGTACGCAAGCGCCTTCTCGATGCTCACGAACGCTTCCCTCGTGATCCGCTCCGCCTCCACCGGCCCCAGCCGCCTCTGCCGGAGCGGCCGCTGCGGATCCTCCACCACGGCTTTGATATCCACAAAAGCCACGCGCAGGCAGCAAATCAACGGGCGGCGGGCCGGAGCGGGCGTGATGGACGGATCGGTTTCTTGGCCCACGGGGGCCTTGGAATCTACACTTGCCATCGGGTTGTAACACTCATCGGGTGAGTGTTGCGATCAAGTCGCCCGGTGGTGTTGAACGCACCCCCCCGGGCGGCGCCTTCTTTATACAGCAACACGGGTGAAGCCGACCAGCGGAATCCACCACCCGCCCCCGACTCCCTTCGGAAGGGACTCGACTACCGTGGGGACGGACTCCAGCGGGAGCTACCGCTCGTCCGCATGCTGATGCTAGCTTCACGCCCGCGCCTCGGATGAAGAAGCTCGCGATCATCACCTCCCACCCGATCCAGTACAACGCGCCCTGGTTTCGCCACCTCGCCGCGCAGCCCGGGATCGATCTCAAGGTCTTCTACCTGTGGGACTTCGGCGTCACGAGCCGGGTCGATCCCGGGTTCAAGCAGGCGGTGACCTGGGACATCCCGCTGCTCGACGGCTACCCGCACGAGCTCGTGCCCAACGTCAGCGCCGATCCGGGGACGCATCACTTCATGGGGCTACAGAACCCCGCGCTCACGGCGCGCGTGCGGGCCTTCGATCCCGATGCGGTGCTGATGATGACCTACAACTATGCGAGCACGCATCGCTTCCTCTGGACCTGGCGCGCTTCGCCGCTGATCTTTCGCGGGGACTCGCACGATCTCGTGCCGCGTGTGGGCCTGAAGCAGCTCGGGCGGCGCGTGGGGCTGACGCTGCTGATGAAGCGCTTCGCGGCGTTTCTGTATGTGGGGCAGGCCAACCATCGCTATTTCTTTCAGCACGGGGTGCCGGCGGAGCGGCTGTTCTTTGCGCCTCATGCGGTCGACAATGCGCGCTTTGCGGGGGAGCCCGTGGCGACGCGGCAGGCGGCGGCAGCGTGGCGGCGGGAGCTGGGGATTCCCGAGGCGGAGGCGGTGATTCTTTCGGCGGGGAAGTTCGAGCCGAAGAAGCGGATGAACGATCTGATTCGGGCCTTCGTCGCGGCGGATCTCCCGGAGGCTGGGCTTCTGCTCGTGGGGAGCGGGCCGGATGAAGGGGCGCTCCGGGCGCTCGCGGGGAGTCATCCGCGGATTCGCTTTGCGCCCTTCCAGAATCAGCTCCAGATGCCGCGGACCTACGCGGCGGGGGAGGTGTTCGTGATGGCCAGCCAGGGGCCGAACGAGACGTGGGGGCTCGCGGTGAACGAGGCCATGTGCCTCGCTCGGCCGATCGTCGTCAGCGATCACGTCGGGTGCGCGGAGGATCTCGTGGAGCCGGAGGAGAACGGGCTGATCTTTCCCAACGGTCAGGTGCCCGCGCTGGCACGCTGTCTTACGCAGGCGCTGAAAGACCGCGCCCGTCTGCGCAACTGGGGAGAGAGGAGCTTCGCCATCGTGTCTCGCTACAGCTACGCCCAGACCACCGAGGGGCTCCAGCAGGCTCTTCGCCACCACGACGCCGAGCGCTCGCGGAGGCCGCGGTGAAGCGCGCGTTCGTGACCGGGGCCGGGGGCCAGGATGGCTACTACCTCACCCGCTTGCTCCTGGAGCGCGGCTACGTCGTCATCGGCTGCGGGAGGCCGCAGAGCCTGACCGGCGAGCGCGGCGATGAGCTGCGCGAGCGCGGCGTGGAGCTCGTCGAGGTCGATCTCCTCGATCGCGAGAGCACCCGACGCACGATCGAGGAGATCGCGCCCGACGAGATCTACAACCTCGCCGGCCACTCCTTCGTCCCGGCCTCGTGGGAAGATCCGGCGGCGGCGATCCGGATCACGAGCTGGCCGGTGATCAACCTGCTCGAGGCGGTGCGCGGCGCGGGGCGGCCGATCCGCTTCTACCAGTCGTCGACGAGCGAGATCTTCGGCCTGACGCCCACCTCGCCTCAGGACGAGGAGACGGCCGTCGCGCCCGCCAACCCCTACGCGGCGGCCAAGGTCTTCGCTCACCAGATCGTGTCGCTCTACCGCGAGCACTACGGGATCTTTGCGGCCTCGGGCATCCTTTACAACCACGAGTCAGAGCGAAGACCCGCGCAGTTCGTGACCCGCAAGATCACCCGCGCTGCCTGCCGGATCAAGGCGGGGCTCGACCACGAGCTGGTCCTCGGCGACCTCGACGTTATGCGTGATTGGGGGTTCGCCGGGGACTACGTCGACGCGATGTGGCGGATGCTCGACGTCGACACGCCGCAGGACTTCGTCATCGGCACGGGCATCCCGCACACGGTCGGCGATCTCTGTCGGATCGCCTTCGACGCGCTGGGGCTCGACTTCACGGCCTACGTCAAGGTAGACACGCTCTTCAAGCGACCCGGGCAACCCACGCGCCTGCTCGCCAACCCCGAGCGCGCCGCGCGGGTGCTCGGCTGGCGGGCCCAGGTGCCCTTCACGGAGCTGATCCAGAGCATGGTCCTCGCCGACTGGAACGATGTCACCAAGAGCAACCCGGCGTGAGCAAGGGGAAAAACCGCTTCCTTCTCGCGCTCCCCGGCGCCTTCGGTCCCGCCGGCGGCCTCGAGATGTACGACCGCCTGATCATCAAGGGCTTCCAGCAGATCGCCCGCGAGCGCGGGGGCGCCTGCGAGACGCTGGTGCTCCTCGACGAGGACAAGCACTTCGACGCGCGCTACCTCGACCCCGCCGCGCCGAAGCTCCGCGCCTTCGCCGGCTCGCGCCCGCGCTTCTCCGCGAGCACGCTCGAGCGCCTCGCGTTGTTCAAGCCGGATCTCGTGGTCTTCGGGCACGTGCATTTCAGCCCGCTCGCGCTCGCGGCCCGCGCGCTCCGGCCCACGGTCAAGCAGTGGTTTCTCACCTACGGGATCGACGTCTGGCGCCGGCTCAACCGGGTGGAGCGCGTCGCGATCCGCACGGCGCAGAGCACGCTCTCGATCAGCGACTACACCCGCACCCAGCTCTGTAAGCACAACGGCGTCCCGACCTCGGCGGTCCAGCTCCTCCCCTGCGCGCTCGACCCGTTCTGGGCCGCCGACTACGCCGGGAAGACGGGGCTCCCCGCGCCGGATCCGGCGCGCCCGCTGTTGCTCACGGTGGCCCGCCTCGCCGACAGCGAGCGCTACAAGGGCATCGATCAGGTGATCCGCGCGCTCCCCGCCCTCGCAAAAACGATCCCCGGGATCCGCTACGCCATCGTCGGCACGGGGACCGATCGGACCCGGCTCGAGCAGGTGGCGCGCGACTGTGGCGTCTCCGATCACGTCGAGTTCCGCGGGCGCGTCTCGTCCGCGGATCTCGCGGCGGCCTACGCGGAGAGCTCGCTCTTCGTCATGCCCAGCGCGAAGGAGGGCTTCGGCATCGTCTTCCTCGAGGCGGCGCTCTTCGGCAAGCCGTCGATCGGCGGTAACCACGGCGGCACGCCCGAGGTGATCGCTGACGGCGAGACCGGCCGCCTCGTGACCTACGACGACGTCGAGGGCTTCGCCACGGTCTGCGCAGAGATGCTCGCCGACCCCGATCGCCTCGCGCTGATGGGCCAGCGCGCGCGCGCGCGGCTCGACGAGCGCTTCACCGACGCGACCTTCGTGCAGACGCTCCGTCAGCTCGTCGTGCATCAGCTCGATCGCTGAAGCTCCGCTAGATCCGCGCCCTTGGCGGCAGCCGACCCGCGATGTTAGCGTCCGCCCCGACCGTCGCGCTGTCGGCGAGCCCAGCTTGACCTTCAATCACTTCCCACGCAGGAGAGACCTCGCATGAAACGCGCCCTCATCACAGGCATCACCGGGCAGGACGGCTCGTACCTCACCGAGCTCCTCCTCGAAAAGGGCTACGAGGTCCACGGGATCGTGCGGCGCTCCAGCTCGTTCAACACCGAGCGGCTCGACCACATCTACAAGGATCCTCACGAGCGCGGCGTCCGTCTTCACCTCCACCACGGGGACCTGAACGACGCCTCGTCGCTCCAGAGCATCCTCGGCGACGTGAAGCCGGACGAGGTCTACAACCTCGGCGCGCAGAGCCACGTGCGCGTCTCGTTCGACATCCCCGAGTACACCGCGGAGATCACCGGCCTCGGCGCGATTCGCCTCCTCGAAGCGATCCGCAAGCTCGGCGTCGCCTGCAAGTTCTACCAGGCCAGCTCGAGCGAGCTCTACGGCAAGGTGGTGGAGACGCCGCAGAAAGAGACGACGCCGTTCCACCCGCGCAGCCCTTACGCCGCGGCCAAGGCCTACGCCTTCTACGTCACCCAGAACTACCGCGAGGCCTACAGCCTCCACGCCAGCAACGGGATCCTCTTCAACCACGAGAGCGAGCGCCGCGGCGAGACGTTCGTGACGCGGAAGATCACCCGCGCCATCGGCCGGATCAAGCTCGGGGAGCAGCGCGAGCTCTTCCTTGGCAACCTCGACGCCAAGCGCGACTGGGGCCACGCCTCCGACTACGTCGAGGCGATGTGGCGGATGCTCCAGCAGGAGAAGGCCGACGACTACGTGATCGGCACCGGCGAGACGCACTCGGTCCGCGAGTTCCTCGAGCTGGCCTTCACCCGCGCTGGGCTCAACTGGCAAGAGCACGTCCGCATCGACGAGCGCTACTTCCGCCCGGCCGAGGTCGATCTGCTCCTGGCTGACCCGTCCAAGGCCAAGACCGCCCTTGGCTGGACGCCAAAGGTGAGCTTCCCTGATCTGGTGGCGCGCATGGTCGACGCCGACCTCGAGCTGGCGGCCCGCGAAAAACGCGCACGCGGCTGAGGGCCGCCCTGGAGATATCCTGTGTGCGGCATCTACGGTTACGCCGGCCCTGAAGCCGCCCTCGCCTCGCCGGAGGCGCTGGCGACGGCGATTCACTCTCTCTGGCATCGCGGCCCGGACGACCGGGGCAGCTACCGCGACGCCACCGGCGCGATCATCTGCGGCCTCGCGCACACGCGCCTTTCGATCATCGACGTCTCCCCCGCTGGCCACCAGCCGCGGACGACGAGCGATGGCCGCTACAGCCTCGTCTACAACGGCGAGATCTTCAACCACGTCCAGATCCGCGAAGAGCTCCGGGCCCAGGGCGTGAGCTTCGACTCGAGCTGCGACACCGAGGTGGTCCTCAAGGCCTATGTCCGCTGGGGCGCAGAGTGCCTCTCTCGCTTCCGCGGCATGTTCGCCTTCGCGATCTGGGACGCCCGCGAGCGCACGCTCTTCCTCGCCCGCGATCGCCTCGGGATCAAGCCCCTCTATTACGCCGAGCAGCCCGGCGGCGGCCTGGCCTTCGCGTCGGAGGTGCGCGCCCTCCTCGCCACCGGCGCCGCCGAGCGCAAGCTCTCTCGCCCGGCCGTCGCCTCGTACTTCGCCTTCGGCGCCGTCTCCGGCCCCGGGGCGATCATCGAGGGTGTCCGCTCCGTCCCTCCCGGCCACACACTCGAGGTCCGCAACGGGCGGATCACCACCCGTCGTTACTGGGAGCTCCCCCTCGAGCGCGCCTCGCAGGCGACGTTTGAAGACGAGGTCCGCGAGGTCACTCCGATCCTCAAAGACGCGGTCCGCCTGCGCCTGATCGCCGACGTGCCGGTGGGGATCTTCCTCTCGGGCGGCATCGACAGCTCGGTCCTGGTCGCCCTCGCCACGGAGCCCGGCGCCTCTCCTATCCACACCTTCACGGTCACCTTCGACGAAGAGCGCTTCAGCGAGGCGTCCTATGCGGCCGAGGTCGCCCGCCGCTACGGCTGTACCCACCAGCAGGTCCACCTCCCTGCCAAGCACGCTGCCCTGGCGATCGACAGCGCGGTCGGCGCCCTCGATCAGCCCTCGTCCGACGGCGTCAATACCTACTTCGTCTCCAAGGCGGCGCGCGAAGCCGGCTTCACCGTCGCGCTCTCCGGCCTCGGCGGAGACGAGCTCTTCGCCGGCTATGGCTACTTCCGGATCTTCGCCCGCGCCCTCCCGCTCGCCCGCGCCGTCAGCCGCCTTCCCTGGATCTTCGGCGCCGCCCTTCGGGGCCTCGACAGCTTCCCGTTCGCGCCCAACCAGGTGCGCAAGCTCGGCGGCATCCTCGCCAGTGGGAGCCACCCCGACTCCGTCTATGGCGTGCTCCGCGCCATGTTCTCCCTCGGCCAGCGCCGGAGGCTCCTGACCGACGAGGTCGGCGTCGAGGCGGCCTACAGCGGCATCACCATCCCCGAGGGCCTCTTGCAGCGCCTCGCCGCCGGCGACGTGGATCCCATCAACGCCTTCTCGGCGCTGGAGCTCACGAATTACCTCAAGAACACTCTCCTCCGCGACTGCGACGCCATGAGCATGGCCCACTCGCTCGAGGTCCGCGTTCCCCTCCTCGATCACCTGCTCGTGGAGAAGGTCCTCCGCGTCCGCGGCGCCCTCAAGCTCGGCGACGACGAGAAGAAGCCGCTGCTCACCGCCTGCGTGCCCGACCTCCCGCGCGAGGTGCGCACGCGCACGAAGATGGGCTTCACTCTCCCCTTCGACACCTGGTTTCGCGGGCCTCTCCGCGGGTGGATGGAGGATATCCTCCTTTCTCGCAGCACCCAGGAGCTCGGCCTCTTCCGCGAGGGCTCGGTGGAGAAGCTCTGGCGCTCTTTCCTCCGGAGCGAGCGCTACACGTCGCACTCGCGGATCTGGTCGATCGCCGCCCTGGCCGGCTGGTGTCGGGTCAACAAGGTCAGCCTTTGAGGGCGCCCGGCGTCGGTTGAATGTTTCACCCCGCCATTTCACCTCAAGGGGCCGCATGAGCGACGTCCCCGCGTCCGAGCAGCCGAGCCCCGAGCCCGTCGCGGCGCGACCGCGCCCGCCGCGCCCGGCCCGGCCGCCGCTCCCGCCCGTGGCCCGGAGCGGGGACGTGCCCTGGCTACCGCAGGTGCTGCTCCTGGGCGGCACCGTCCTGGTCATGATGCACCTCTTCTTCGGCCGCACGGACTTCGAGCTCCGCGATCGCGTGCTGGCGATGATCCCCCTGTTCCCGCTGCTGTGGGAGATTCACCGCTTCCACAAGGTGCCTCGCGGCTCACAGCTCCCCTTCGCGGCCTATGCGCTCCTGATCAACTACATCACCTTCTCTTGGCCCGCGCTCTTCAACACGGTCTTCATCGATCTGAGCGGCCCGGTGACCTTCTCCGACGACGCCCGCTTCCAGGGGACAGCCGCCGTCGCCCTGAGCTCGGTCATAATTTACGCAGGCATCTTGCTGGGCGAGCTCATGGGCAGGGCGCTCCGACCCTGGCTGCTCCGCGTCTCCCCGCCTGCCGAGGTACCCGCGACGTACCCTCACGCCGTTGGCCTCTATGCCCTCGGGTGCGTGGTAGCGACTCAGTCGGTGACCCTGGGGTCCCACTATCCCGCCGCGGTCAGCGTGCTGATCACCATGAGCTTCTCGATCACCTTCGTGATCGGCGCGACGCTGGCGAAGCCCTCGATGTTCCGCGGCCCGTGGAGCCGTTACCTGGTCGGAGCCCTGGTCACCATCGGTATCCTCAGCGGCCTGCTCCGCGGCGTGCTCGAGCCGCTCTTCCGATTGACCACGACGCTGATCGCCGTGCGCTGGGCCCACATCCGCCGCTTCTCTTTCGCGGCCGTGGTGGTGATGATGGGGCTCTACACCATCTTGCAGCCGGCGAAGGCCCAGTTTCGCGCGCAGACCTGGGTTATTCGGGGCGACCAGCAGGCCGCGGGCTACACCGATCGCGTCACCGCCTGGACGACGGCCATCTCGGACATCTGGACTGGCCGCGACGCCGGCCAGTCCACCGGGGACGCGGCGGTGAATCGGTTCCTCGAGCTCGACCCCGTCCTTCACGCCTTCACGATGCTCCCGGGCCGCGTCCGCCCCGCGAACGGCGAGGCGTGGATGCACATCCTCTATTCACCGATCCCGCGCCTCGTCTGGCCGGACAAGCCGAACTCGAACGATCTCTCCCTGAACTACGGGGTAGCCTTCCGGCTCCAGAGCGAGCTCGGCGCGCGCTCGACGACCATCCTGATGCCGCTCATCGTCGATGGATACTGGAACTTCGGCTGGCCAGGTATCGTGTTCGTGAGCTTGCTAGCAGGCCTCTGGGTCGGGGTCTGCCAGACGTTGTACACCGGCGATCACTGGGCGCTCACGGCGTCGGCGGTGGCGCAGTTCTCTTTGATCTCGGTCACCGGATCGTTTGCGCTGCTCTACGCCGGGATCACGCAGCAGTTGCTGGGGCCGATCATTGCTTCGTGGATGATTTACTGGTTCATGCGGCTGCTGAAGGTGCGGGAGGTGAACCGAGGGAGGGCGATCGTGCCGCGGAGTCGGGCCGCTCCGCGGCGATTGACCGGCAATTAACGCCGCTTACTCCGCCTTCTCCAGCCAGAACGACCCGATCCCCAGCGCATCCATCCGCGTCCGCGCATAGCAGGCAACAGCCTCTTCCGGCCGATGGACGATAGGCTCGTTCTCATTGAACGAGGTGTTCAGCAACACCGGGATCCCCGTCTTCGCCTCGAACGCCGAGATGAGGTCGTAATAAAGCGCGTTGTCCTCGTGCCGCACGCTCTGCACGCGCCCCGTGCCGTCCTCGTGGGTCACCGCCGCGAGGCGCTCTTTCCACTCGGATCGCACCTTGTAGACGATGTTCATGAACGGCACCTCGTGGCTGCCGTGGAAGCAGGTCGAGAGCTTCTCCATCCGCACCGCGGGGGCGAAGGGGCGGAAGGGCTCGCGGTTCTTGATCCGCGCGTTGAGCATGGCCTTCATCCCCGGCCAGCCCGGATGGCAAAGGATGCTCCGGTTCCCGAGCGCCCGCGGGCCCCACTCTTCCCTTCCCTGGAACCAGCCCACGATCTTCCCTTGCGCGATCGCGCCTGACGCCACGGCGATCAGGTCTTCGCGGCGGAGCTTGCGATACGGCAGCTTCGACCCCACGAGGGCGGCCTCGATCGCCACGTCGTCCCACTCCGTGCCCAGGTAAGCGTGGGTGAGCCCGCCTTTCCGCGGCACCGCGTGCTCGCCGAACATCACCTGGAGCGCCGCGCCCGCGGCCGTCCCGTCATCCGAGGCGGCCGGGTGGAAATAGGCGTGATCGGCCACGCGCTCGGTGATCATCCGCCCGTTACCGACAGAGTTCAACACCGAGCCGCCGGCCAGCACCACGTCGCGGATCCCGGTCTTGGCGACGGCCTGCGCCACCATCTCCAGATAGACCTCTTCGAAGCGAATCTGCATCGACGCGGCGAGATCGCGATCCCGATCGGTGAGCGGATCCTTGCGCCGACGGGCTGGCCCGAAGAGCGGGATCATCTCCTCGCCCCAGAGCTGAGGGATCGTCACCTCGCCGTCTTCCATCAGGTCCATCCCCGTCGTGATGGTGTGGTGGCGGAAGAAGCGAAGGTTGAGCTCGAGCCCGGCGACCGGATCGACGCGCACGATCTCGCGCAGCTCCGAGGCGAACCGATTCACCCCGTAGGCCGAGAGGCCCATCACCTTGTACTCTTCCCCGAAGCGGTCGAATCCGATGAACTGGCAAAGCGCGGTGTAATAAATCCCGAGCGAGTGCGGGAAGAGCACGCGGCGGTGGATCTTGATCTGCGACCCTTCGCACGTCGTCAGCATCGACGACGCGAAATCTCCCCAGCCATCGATGCTGAGCCCGGTCGCGCGCTCGAAGGGGGAGCAGAAGAAGGAGCTGGCCACGTGGGCGAGGTGGTGCTCGACCTGGTGGAATTTTGCGCGGATCTGCTCGCTCCGGGCGCCGAGCGACTCGGCGAACAGCTCCTTGGTCGCGCTCGCCCGGACCTCGCGGTGGACCTTGAAGCGCGAGAACGCCTTGGCGATGCCGATGCCCGGGTGCCTGGCGATGAACGACATCTTCGCGGCCAGGTTGGCCCCCGGGTTCCGGGCGATGGCGATGTCCGTCAAATCCTCCGGCCGGGCGCCCGCGAGGCGCAGCACCTCCTCCACGGCGAGCGTGGGGAAGCCACCGCAGTGCTTCTTCCGGTTGATCCGCTCCTCGGCGATGGCGGCGAGGATGCCATTCTCACCGATGAGCGCAGCGGCGGCATCGCCGTGCGCCGAGTTGATCCCCAGCACGAGTCTCGACATCCAGCTCTCCCGCTCGTAATTTGGCCCCGCCTGCCTGCTGCGCGGTCTGTAAAAACGGCCGCAGGCTACGGGCCGCCGTTCGTTGCGTCAAGGTTCGTTTTCACACGTTAGCGCGTGAGGAGCTTGATCGCGGTGCGCTTGGCCAGGTTGAAGGCGGTCGGGAACGTGGTCTCGAGCGCGAGCACCGCCTGGTTCCGCAGCAGATTCTGGTCCTTGGGGTGGTGGACAGGGACGCCGTTGATGGTGCGGAGCTGGAGCGGCTTCTCTCGACTCTGGAACTGGAGCATCCCTGTCGACGAGGGGATGAAGTGCGCGGTGAACGACGCGCGCGACGCCTGTCCGCGGGTCTCCAGGCTGCCGTGGATGGTGCGCGCGGACCAGAAGAGCACGTCTCCACGGCGGAGGGCCGGAGCGCGACACTCGAGGTCGGGGGATTTGATCGTGTCGAGGACGAGCTGCTTGTAGCGCGAGTGATTGAAGGCGATGTCGAACTCGCCGCCGTTCTTCACCATGTCGATGGTGTGGCTCTTCGGATAGACGAAGAAGCGCCCCGCGCCGGGCTCGATATCCTCGACGGCGATCCACGCCGCGGTCATCCGCCCGAGCTGGCTGGAGTCGAGGTAATACGTATCCTGATGCGCCCAGGTCGACGGGTTACCATCGAAGTACATGGTCTGGATGATCTTGCCCTCCTCGCCCAGGAGGACGCGGACGGCGGCCTTCAACGCGTCGTGAGTGAGGATCTGCATCCCGGCGTGGGTGAACCCGGGGAAGCTCTGGCGATTCAAGTCCTGAATGTTGAGGATCGAGTTGATTACGTGCCCGTGCTCGGTGAAGACGTTCTTCTCCGGGACGGCCGTCGCCTGGCGGTAAATGTAGCCCGGATAGGGCTTGACCTCGCGCGCGAAGGAGCGCTTGGCCTCGTCGCACAGCGCGCCGGGGATGAGGTTGCGCACGACGACGTAGCCCTCCGCGTCGTAATACGCCTTGATTTCCCCTGGATCGGTGAGCTTCAGGTAGGGATCGGCGCGATCGTCGACGGCGCGGGGGATGGCGATGGTCTTCCCGTCGGGGGCCTTGATCGCGAAGGTCTCCGCGGGGCCGGCCAGGCCCTGGGGTGCTGCGGTCGTCTCTTGAAGCTGCATGGGTATCTCTCCCGGCTCTGGTTCTGGTTCTGGCGACGATCCGCACCTGACTCACAGGCACCTTGACCCGAACCGCGGCAGCGGAAGGGGGCGAAGGCTACGGGCCGAATTTCGTTGCGTCAAGGCGCCGGAGAATTCAGAGCGCCCGCCGTGCAACCAAGGGAGCGATGCCCTCCGTGACCCTCCTCCCTCGGCCGCTGCGCGCGCGAAAGTTGAGTAGGCTGCGCCCGTGACCCTCCTCGACCGCCTCGCGCGCCGCCCCGCGCGCCTCTCGAGCCCGCTGTCCTGCCCCGGCTGCGGCGCCTCGATCGTCATCCCCGCGGAGACGCTCCGTTACGGCGTCTATCAAATTCACCGCTGCAACGCCTGCGGATCGCTGGTGACCTCGCCGCTCCCGTCGGCCGAGACGCTCGCGGCCCACTACGCGACCTACAACGAGACCTACACCGCGGGCATGGGCGAAGAGCGTTACCGGCGCGAAATGCCGAAGCGCTGGAGCGCGCGGCTCGACGTGATCGAGCGGCTCGGCGGCTCGGGGAGGCTGCTCGACCTCGCCGGCAGCAACGGGATGTTCGGCGGGATCGCCCACGGGCGCGGCTTCCACGTCGACGTCGCCGACTTCATCACCGCGCCGAAGGACCTCGGCTTCGCCATAGCGCAGCCGGCCAACCTCAACGAGCACCGCGGCGTCCCGTTCCCGGACGCGGCCTTCGACGTGGTGACGCTCTGGTCGTGCATCGAGCACGTGAGCGATCCCGAGACGTGCCTCGCCGAGACCTATCGCCTGGTGCGCTCCGGAGGTCTGGTCGCCATCGACACGCCGCTCGTCGCCGACCTGTGCGAGCGCCTCTTCGCCGCGCGATCTCACTGGATCGTGCCGCCCGAGCACCTCCACGTCTTCAGCGCCGACGGGCTCGCGCTCGCGGTGGAGCGCGCGGGGTTCGAGGTCGTCTTCGCCGCGCCGTTCTTCGAGCGCAGCGTGGCCCGCTGGATCGCCCGGCGCGGGAGGAACGTGGCCGTCGCCGCGCGTGGCCTGCTCACCCGCGTCATCGCCGAGGATCGCTGGACGCGCGAGCGCGACACCGCAGAGACGCCGGCCGGCGACATCCAGTTCCTCGTCGCGCGCAAGCCATGACGCTCGATCGCGCGGCCGGTGCGCTTGTCCTCCCTCGGCCTCGCTGATACGGCCCCCGCATGCCCCGCGACGCCACGCCGACCGAGCCCGCGCACGTGCCGGCGCTGGACGGCATCCGCGGCCTGGCGATCCTCCTGGTGATGTTGATCCACCTGTGGTGCACGCCGCAGTGGACCGCGATCGACCACGTCCTCGGCGTGGGGGTGAACCTCGGGTGGTTTGGCGTCGACCTCTTCTTCGTGCTCTCCGGCTACTTGATCACCGGCATCCTCCTCGACGCCAAGGGGGCCGAGCACTACTTCCGCAACTTCTATTTGCGCCGCGTCTTGCGCATCTTTCCGCTCTATTACCTCGTCCTCATCGTCAGCCTCTACGTGCTCCCGCGCGCGCTCCCGGCCGACAAGGCCGAGCGCTTTGGATCGATCGCCGACGACGCGCGCTACTACTGGCTCTACGTCTCCAACTTCGCGATCGCCCGCGCTGGCAAGACCCGCCACGGCGTCCTCGACGTCACCTGGTCGCTGGCGATCGAGGAGCAGTTCTACCTGCTCTGGCCCGCGCTGGTGTCGCTCTGTTCGCGCCGCGCGCTCGCGCGGATCGCGGCTGGCGTCGCCGTGGCCTCGCTCGCGACGCGCGTCGGGCTCCACTACTTCTCCAGCTACAACAACTTCTCGATCTACGTGCTCACCCCCTGCCGCCTCGACGGGCTCGCCGTCGGCGCGATCCTCGCGGCGTGGGCGCGCGAGCCCGGCGGCCTCGCCCGCTTTCGACGCCCGGCGCGCGCGGCGTTCTTCGCGACCCTGCCGCTGGTGATCGCCATCCCGGTGGCCGAAGAAATCTTTGAGCCGCCCAACAATTTCGGCGTGGGCTTCGGCTCGATCTTCATCACCTTTGGCTTCTCGCTCCTGGCGGTCCTCTTTGGCGGGCTCCTGATCCTCGTGGTCACCGCGGAGCCTGGATCGAGCCTTCACCGCGCCTTCGGATCGGCCTTCCTGCGCACCTTCGGCAAGTACTCCTACGGCCTCTACCTCTTCCATTTGCCGATCCGCGCCCTGATCCGCGACCGAATCTACGGCCCCTCCAACCGCGAGGCGCGCTTCCATTTCCCCCGTCTCCTCGGCTCGGAGCTCCCGGGTCAGCTCCTCTTTTATTTCGTGGCCGGCGCGGCGTCGCTCGGCGTCGCCTGGGTCTCATTCCAGGTCTTCGAGAAGCAATTTCTCAAGCTCAAGCGCGCCTTCCCTTCCGGCGCCGCGAAGGGCGCGACGCCGCGCCCGTAGCGCGCCACCCGGGTTGAACCGCCGAGAAATTCATCCATGCGTATCCTCGCCATCAACCAGTTCTACGCGCCGGATCACGCGGCCACCTCGCAGCTCCTGACGGAGCTCTGTGAAGACCTCGTCGAGCAAGGCGACGAGGTGACCGTGATCGCCAGCCGCGGGCGTTACCTCGGCGGCGACAAGCTCCCTGCCGCCGAGACGATCCGCGGCGTCCGCGTCGTGCGCCCGTGGGCCACCAGCTTCGGCAAAGGGCAGCTCGCCGGACGCCTCACCGATTACCTCACGTTCTGGGGTACCGCCGTCGCCCGCGCCGCCGCCGAGGCGCGCCCCGACGTCCTGCTCGCCGTGACCGCGCCGCCGATGATCGCCAGCGGCGCCCTCGCCGTCGCCCTGGCCCGCCGCGTCCCGCTCGTGATGTGGGCGCAGGACGTGTACCCCGACATCGCCGTCGCCTTCGGCATGATCTCCGCGACGAGCCCTGCGGCGATCGGCCTCAGCGCGCTGATGCGCCTCACCTACCGCGCCTCGAGCCGCGTCGTCGTCCTCTCCGCCGGCATGCGCTCACGCCTCGCCGCGCACGGCGCTCCGGCCGATCGGCTCCGGGTCATCCCCAACTGGTCCGACGGCCGCGCGATCCGCCCGCTCGCCCCGGAAAACAACCCGTTTCGCCGCGAGCACGCCCTCGAGGATCGCTTCGTCGTCATGTACTCCGGCAACCTCGGCGTCGGGCACGACGTCGCCACATTTGTCGAAGCGGCGCGCCTCCTCGCGGCCCGCTGCCCGCGGGTGCTCTTCCTCTTCATCGGCGACGGCACCCGGCGCGCCGAGGCCGAGCGGCTCGCGCGCGATCTTCCGAACGTGAAGTTTCTCGGCTATCAGCCCTACGAAAGCCTGTGTCACAGCCTCGCCGCCGCCGATGTTCACCTGATCTCCCTCCGCGCCGGGCTGGAGGGACTGCTCGTCCCGAGCAAGCTCTACGGCGCCCTGGCGACCGCGAGGCCGGTGATGTTCGTAGGACCAGAGGCGTGCGAGGCGGCCCGGGTGATCCGCGAGAACGACCTCGGTTGGCAGGGGCGGCCCGGCGACGCCGCGGGTCTCGCGGGCGCGATCGAGGGCGCAGCGGCGTCCCCACCATGGTGCGCCGAGCGCGGGCAGCGGGCGCGGGCGCTCTTC
>Ga0209181_10001957_pt1 | contig 34380 bp, 21 predicted proteins | sample MAT05_FD_187208 | JGI IMG/M metagenome (GOLD analysis project Ga0209181, IMG submission 187208) | Freshwater microbial communities from Lake Fryxell liftoff mats and glacier meltwater in Antarctica - MAT-05 (SPAdes) (version 2) | ecosystem: Environmental > Aquatic > Freshwater > Ice > Liftoff... | reverse complement strand
GGGCGGCAACTCGCTCGGCGACGGGTCGAACACGCAGTACGCGCTGCTCGGCCTGTACGCCGCCAAGCAGGCCGGGGCGCGGGTGGACGACAACGTGTGGCGGGCCATCCTGAAGCACTACACCGACTACCAGGCGCAGGTCACGCCGACGACCGGCGGGTGGAAGTACCACAACATCGGCACCAGCAGCACTGATGTTAGCTTCACGATGACCGTGGCCGGGGTGTGCGGCCTCCTCATCGCCGGCCTCGGCCTCGAAGAGAGCACCCAGGGGCTCGACCCCGCCACCGGCATCGCGGCGAACTGCGGCGTGTACGCCGAGAACACCGCGCTCGCCCGCGGGATGAACTGGATCGCCGCGAACTTCAGCTTCGATTCGGGCAAGTCCGTCTTTTACAACGTGTACGGCATCGAGCGGCTCGGCCGGCTGTCGGGCGAGCGATTCATCGGCCGCTACGACTGGTACCGCGAGGGGTGCGAGTACCTGCTCCGGACCCAGGAGCCGGGCACCGGCGCGTTCCAGAAGCCGCGCGGCATCGACGCCGCCGAGGTGCTGTCCACGTCGTTCGCGGTGCTGTTCCTGTCGAAGGGGCGGACGCCGGTGCTGGTGAGCAAGTTCGCCTGGGGCGCGTCGCGGCACCCGGCGAGCGGCGCGTTCCAGGAGGTCGGCGTCACGAAGGACGGCCGGGTGAGCTGGAACCGCAAGCACAACGACACTCGCCACCTCGTCGAGTTCGCCAGCAAGGAGCTGTTCAAGGGCGTGCCGCTGGCGTGGCAGGTGTACGACCCGCGCCGCCAGGCGCTCGAGACCGATCAGGCCATCCTGAACGAAGTCGGTATCCTGGTGCAGTCGCCGGTGCTGTACCTGAACGGCCACGGCCGCATCCCGTTCGTGGGGTTGCAGGGCGAAGGGCTCTCGACGAGCGAGAAGCTGTTGCAGAAGTACGTCGAGGAGGGCGGCTTCCTGTTCGCGGAGGCGTGCTGCGGCGACAAGGAGTTTACCGAGTCGTTCCGGGCGCTGATGAAGCGACTCTTCCCGAACAACGAGCTGCGGCCGATCCCGGAGACGCACGCCATCTGGACGGCGTTCTACCGCGACCCCGGGCTGGCGCAGTTCGCCGGCCTGGAGGGGCTTGAGAAGGGCTGCCGCACCGTGGTGGCGTTCAGCCCGCGGCCGATGGCGGGCTACTGGGAGGAGCACCGGTTCATGCCGAGCGGCCGGCCGCCGAGCCCGGCCGGGAGCCCGCTGTACCGCGGCGAGATGGCGTACAAGCTGGCCGGGAACGTGATCGCCTACGCCACCGGGCTGGAACTTCCGAAGCCGCGGCTGACGCGGACGGTGCTGGTGGACCCGAACGCCCCCGACCGCGGCCCGCGCCGCGGGTTGTTCCAGCCGGCGCAGCTGAAGACCGGTGACGCCGAGCCGGCCCCGGCGGCGCTGCGGAACCTGATGGGGCACCTGAAGGAAAAGTACCGACTCGAGGTGTCCACGAAGGCGGAGTCGCTGTTCCCCGGCGACGACGCCGTGTTCAAGTACAAATTCTTGTACCTGCACGGCCGCCGGCCGGTGGAGCTGTCCGAGTTCGACGCCGAGAACGTGAAGGGCGTGTTGCAGACGGGCGGCCTCCTGTTCGCCGACGCCAGTTGCAACGGCACCGAGGCGTGGAAGCGGTTCGACGCCTCGTTCCGCGACGCCTGCAAGAAGCTGTTCCCGGACGCCCCGCTGCAGGTGATCGCGGCCGACGACCCGCTGTACGCGGCGAAGATGAACGGCGGGCAGGCGATTTCGCAGGTGCGCTGCCGGCGCGAGAAGCCGGACGGCAGCGGCCCGGAGGCGGAGTTGCGGAGCTACTCGCCGTACCTGGAGGGCGTGAAGGTGGACGGCCGGTGGGTCGTGATTTACAGCAAGTACGACATCGGCTGTGCACTGGAGGGGCACAAGTCGGCCGACTGCCTCGGCCACGACCGCGACAGCGCCATGCGACTGGCGAGCGCGGTGGTGCTGTACTCGCTGCGGCGGTAGTAACAAGGCAGGCGAGCCGCCCGCCGTCAGGCGGCGGGTGACGATCCCATCACCCGCCGCCTGACGGCGGGCGGCTCGCCTTGTGGCTTTGGTCGAACACCAATTCCCACTCTAGCCGCTGCACCCGCCGTGCGATCACTTCCGCGTCCGAACCCGTACCGCGCACCCGCTCGCACTCGTCCACGAACGCCTCGGGGGTAGTGAACGCGTACCCGATGGCCGGGGCGTGTTCACGGAGCAGCCTCAACACCGGGTGCGGGCCGACCCGGCGCCACCAGTACTTGCTGTTGACCGCGTCGGGCTCGCGCCGGTGCATGATTGCGTGCCAGAAGTCGCGGCCGGGGTGCCCCTCGTCCTGCTGGCAAATCTGATGAGCCTCGTCGAGGAAGTCGAAGTGCAGCCACAGCCCCGCGGCGCAGGCCGGGGGCAGTTCCTTCGCGGCCGCGGCGATTTCGCGCTGCAACGCCGCGAGCGGCGTACCGGGGCCGAGTTCAGGGAGCCGATCGACGGCGAGGAGCGCGGCCACGGGGGAGCTATAGGCGGAGGGGTCGAACACGAACGGCGTCACGCGATCACCTCGTGGACGACCCGGCCGGCCTGGCCGGTCAGGCGGTCGTCGAGGCCGTTGTGGCGGAAGGTGAGCCTCGTGTGATCCAGCCCCATCAGGTGCAGGATCGTCGCGTGGAAGTCGGCGACATGCGCCCGGCCGTCGACGCCGCGGAGGCCGAACTCGTCGGTCGTGCCGTGGACGTGGCCCGCCTTCACCCCGCCGCCGGCCATCAGCATCGAGAAGCCGAACGGGTTGTGGTCGCGGCCGCTCACGCCCTCGGTCTGCGGCGTGCGACCGAACTCGCCGCCCCAGATCACCAGCGTGCTGTCGAGCAGGCCGCGGGCTTTCAAGTCCTTGATGAGCGCCGCGCTCGGCTGGTCGGCCCGGCGGCACATGCGGCCGTGATTCCCCTCGATGTCGGCGTGCGAATCCCACTGACTGCCGGCCCCGCAGTACACCTGCACGAACCGCACCCCGCGCTCCACCAACCGGCGGGCCAGCAGGCAGCGGTGGCCGTACTCAGCGGTCTCGGGGCGGTTCAGGCCGTAGGCGTCCTTCGTGCGCTGGTCCTCGCGCGACAGGTCCACCGCCTCGGGGGCGGTCGCCTGCATGCGGAACGCCAGCTCGTAGGCCGACTGGCGGGCGTCGAGGGACGTGTCGCCGGGGCGCTCGCGGCGGTGGATGTTGTTCATCTGCGCGATCAGGTCGAGCTTGGCCCGGTGGCGCTCGGCGCTCACGCTGTCCGGCGTGGATAGGTTCAGGATCGGGCTATTGCCGTTGCGGAACTGCGTGCCCTGGTAGGTGGCGGGGAGGAAGCCGGTGCCCCAGTTGCGGGCGCCACCGGCGACCTCGTTCGGCGTGTCGGTGAGGACGACGAAGCCGGGGAGGTTCTGGTTCTCGGTGCCGAGGCCGTACACCGCCCAGCTGCCGAGCGCCGGCTTGCCGGCGAGGACGGTGCCGGTGTTCATCTGGCAGACGCTGCCGACGTGGTTGAGGCCGTCGGCGTAGCACGCCCGCATCAGCGCGAAGTCGTCGGCGCAGGTGGCGAGGTTCGGCACCCAGTCGCTGAAGTCCATGCCGCTCTGGCCGTACTTGCGGAAGGTGCGCTTGCTGGCGAGGAGGTTGTTGCCGCCGGCCCCCATCGGGGTGATGACGCGGCCGAAGCTCGCCGGCAGCGGCTGGCCGTTCATGCGGGTGAGTTCGGGCTTCGGGTCGCAGATGTCGATGTGGCTCGGCCCGCCCTCCATGAACAGGAAGATGACGGACTTCGCCTTCGCGGCGAAGTGCGCCGGCCGCGGCGCGAAGGGGGCCGCGACCGACGGCGCGTCGGCCGCCTGGAGGGCGGAGTACGCGAGGGCGCCGAACCCGCCGCCGGCGAGGCGGAGGAAGTCGCGGCGGCTGCGGAAGAGCGGGATGTGGTTGCTACCCCGTTGCATCATGTCACTCCACGTCGCCGCAAGAGAGTCTCCGAAAGCCCAACCAACAGCCCAACGCACGATCCGATGACGGCTCCCCACATCATTCGGCTCGCGCTCAACTGCTCGCGTTCAAACTCCCCGTTCATCCGAGACTCTACGTCACCCTCAATCCAGCCGAGTGGTGCGCCAATGCTACCGCCGAGTATCGCCACGACCAGAACGGATATGGTGGCCTTGCCGCGATTCATCCTCAAACAGTAATTCCTTGCGACACCCCCAACCATCGCTCCTGCCGTGGCGCCACAAATAAGGAACGCCATCCCCTTCTCGATGGTCACCCGACCTTCCCGGTCCGCGACCCAGATCATCCCGCTCGAGATACCAACGAGCCCGCCACAAATCGCAAACACCAGTGGTGTGAGGAGGGCGTCGCGGGCGGTCGCAGCTCTGCGGAAAGTCAGCCGGATACCGATCAGCGCAGCGACCGCCCCGGACAGAACCGGTATGAGAATGCCCGCTGTGTCCATCACGCCCCGAGTCAGTCCACGTACAGAAACTCGTTCAGGTTCAGCAGAGCGTGACACAGGTCCGTCACCGCGTCCGCACCGCCGTTCCGCAGGAATGCCACCAGCGCCGCCTTCTCCTCCGAGCTCGGTGGCCGGCTCAGCGCCAACTCGACGGCCCGCGTCACCACCTTTTCGGGGTCGGTGCCGGCGTCGCGCGTCACGCGCTGGGCGAACGTCTTGGCGTGGCCCAAAATCATCGTGTCGTTCAGGAGCGTGAGCGCTTGCGGGGCGGTCGTGGTGACGAACCGGCGGTTGCACGCCTCGACGCGCTCGGGGCTGTCGAACAGGTTGAAGAACGGGTAGCGCAGGTTCCGCTTCACCGCGACGTACACGCTGCGGCGGTTCCGCTCCGCAGGGTCGGCCGACACCTTCCAGCCGCCCTTCATCTCGACCGGCAGCTCGGGGTACACGCTCGGCCCGCCGGCCTTCGTGTTCAACACGCCGGCCGTCGCCAGCACGGCGTCGCGCAGCGCCTCGCCGTCGAGCCGGCGGCGCGGGTACTGCCACAGCAGTGCGTTGTCCGGGTCGGCCTCGTTCGCGGTGCCGCGGGCGCCCTGCCGATACACGGCCGACGTGACGATCAGGCGGTGCAGCTTCTTCAGCGACCAGCCGTGCGAACCGACGAACTCGCCGGCGAGCCAGTCGAGGAGTTCGGGGTGCGTCGGACGGTCGCCGCCGACGCCGAAGTCGCTGCTGCTCGGCACGATGCCGATGCCGAAGTGGTGCTGCCACGCCCGGTTCACGATCACGCGCGCCGTCAGCGGGTTCTTCGCGTCCGCGATCCAGACCGCGAGCGCCGACCGCCGGCCGCTCGTCGTCGCGGTCGCCTTGATGGTCGGATCCTTCTCCGTGATCGACGCGATGAATCCGGGCTCCAGCTCGTCGCCCTTCTTGCGCCAGTTGCCGCGCTTGAGGAGGAACGTCGCCGGCGTCGTCGTCCCGGTGTCGGTCATCGCTGGCGCCGACGGCGGGGCCGGCGGGCGATCCTTCGCCACCGCGGCGAGCTTCGCCGTCAGCGCGTCCCACTTCTCCTTGTCAGACCCCTTCATCGTCTTGCCGACGTCCTTGCCGTCGGCCGTCACCTGCTTCGCCACCATGGCCGCCATCTGCTTCTGGAGTGGCGTCCGCTCGGCGTCGGGCATGTCCACGAGGGCCAGCAGTTCGGCCGGGAAGCGCGTCCGCTGCCGCTTCGATTCCTTGTCGCGGTACGGGGCTTCGAGCTTCGCCAGCTCGGCCCGCTCGGTCGCGGTCTTCGCCTCCCACGAGGTCCGTTTCGCGTCGTACTCCTGCCGCGCAGCACCGGCCAGGAGGGGTGCGTCAACCGGCCAATAGCCGGCGAAGAACGCTTGGAAGCGGTAGTAATCTTCCTGCGTCACCGGGTCGGTCTTGTGGTCGTGGCACTTGGCACAGCCGAGCGTCAGGCCGAGGAACGCGCCGGCGGTCGTGTCCGTCAGGTCGTTGAGAATGTCCTGCCGCTTCAGCTCCACGTCGACGGCGTTGTACTCGTACGGGTAGTGCCGCAGGAAGCCGGTCGCGGTGAGGGCGTCGGGGTCGTCGGGGAAGAGTTCGTCGCCGGCGAGCTGCTCGCGGACGAAGTGGTCGAAGGGCTTGTCGGCGTTGAACGAGCGGATGACGTAGTCGCGGTAGCGCCACGCGTTCGGCCGCGGGTCGTCGGCCTTGAACCCGTCACTTTCGGCGTAGCGGGCGAGGTCGAGCCAGAAGAGCGCCATCCGCTCGCCGTACCGCGGCGACGCCAGCAGCCGGTCCACCAGCTTCTCGTAGGCGTCGGCGGCGGGGTCGCTCACGAACGCGGCCACTTCCTCCGGCGTCGGCGGCAGGCCGTGCAGGTCGAAGGTGAGGCGGCGGATGAGCGTGGGGCGGTCAGCGGCGGCGGCGTAGCCGAGCCCCTTTGCCTCCAACCGTGCCAACACGAAGGCGTCGATCGGGGTGCGGACGGTTCCCCTCACCGTCGGGACGGCGGGGCGAACGACGGGCTTGAACGCCCAGTCGTCGGGGAGGTCGGCGGCGGCGGCCGGGCCGGCGAGGAGGGCGAGGGGAATGAGGGAAGCGAGCCGGCGCATCGGTCGCGGTCCTGGGTTGCGGGAGCGGGACGGGCCGCTCCCGACGATTGTACCCGCTCCGATGGGACGGGCAAACCGAAACCCGCGCCGCTCGCGGCTTCGCGCCGGGCGGCGCGAAGCCGCGAGCGGCAATCGAGCTAGCGCCGCATCACCGTCGGCATGACCGGCGTGTTGTAGTTCGGGTAGCGGGTGGACGGGAACCGCAGCGGGTTCGGCAGCGCGCTCGGGCCGGGCTGGATCGGGCTCGGGCCGGGGCGGGTGTAGCCGAACAGGTTGTTGAACGTCTTGATGAAGCCGTCATTCTTCACCTGGCTGGCGGCGGCGTCGCCGACCAGGTTGATCGTCCCGGCCGCGACGTTGGCGACCGCCCGGCTCGGGCGGACCACCAGTTTGTTCGTGTCGATCGGGACGAACCGGCCGTCGTCGGCCGCGACCGGGCCGGCGGCCAGCGCCACCAGCGCGGCGGCAATGAACCAGCGCGTCATGCGATCCCCCTGTGCCGGACGGCGCCCACCGCGGCCGAAGCGGCCGCTGTCCCCCGGTGATGGCGCGTGAAGCGGTGGGAGATACCGTGAGCGGCGGAGGTGTCAAGACGAAAACAGCAGGTGCGCGCGTTCAACGGTCCGAAGGGAAGTGAAAGGAGGGGGGAACGCCCACCCGTGGCAACGGGTGGGCTTTCGGGAGGTGAATCAGTCCCCGGTCTTCGGCTCCGGCGGCCGCGGGGTGCGGACCGGCGGGCCGGCGCCCTCCAGGCGGGCGAGTTTCTCGCGGCAGTCTTGCACCGCCCGCTGGAGCTCGCGCAGCGACTCCTCGAAGCTCCGCGCCTGCGAGTCGCGGGCCGACTTCCGTTCCATGTCGCCGGCCTTGTTCTTCTCGATCTCCGCCTGCACCCGCTGGGCCGCGTCCGTCGCCAGCTTCACCTCGCCGTTCAGCACCGCGAACCGCTCCCGCAGCACCTCCAGCGTCGCGCTGTCCCGCCGCTTGGCGTCCACCGACGCGCCCACGTCCTTCTTCAGCGCGTCGACCGCGAGCACCGCCGTGCTCGCGCGCTCCCTCACCGCCTCGATGTCGCCCTTGTACCCCTCGATGACGCGGATGCGCTCGTAGAGCGTCTTGACGCGCGCGTCCACGTCGTCCTTCTTGGCGAGGGAGCCGCGGGCCTCGCGCTCGCGGTCGAAGTCCTCGCGCTTCACGGCCGCGGCGAGCGACTCGCGGGCGCGGGCGGCGTCGGCCCGCAACTCGCTGATCGACGACTGGATGCTGTTGAACAGCGTGATCGACACCAGCGCCACGATGCTGAGGATGGTGCCGCCGAAGACGCGCCAGAAGACCGAAATCTTGCTGTCGTCGCCGCCCGCGGCCGGCGGGGCGGTCGCGGTCCGGGCGCTCTCGACCAGCACCGGGGTGTTGTCCGTCGTCTGCTCGTCGTCCTGGCTGAAGCGTCGGGGATTCACGTCGGGTCCGTCCTCGGGTTGCACGTGCCGTCCGTGGCCGGCGGTGGGGGGCCTGGGAACCTGGGGCGCGGGGTATACCGCCTCCGTTCCGGGGAGGCAAGCTCACCCCGGACTGGTTGATTCGGCAACCCGCAAACCCTGGTTCGCCGGGGAGACGTGGGGCTGAAGGGGACTTGCGCCGCCGCTCGCGGCGTTGCACGCGCGGCAACGACGCGAGCGGCATCAGGGCGATACAACTAGCACAACCGGGCGGAGGATGCCGCCGAGGAACAATTCACTGATGCGGCGGTTGTCCACCCGGACCGCGACCACGTTGTCGCCGGGCTTCGCCGCCCCGGCGAGCGGCACGCGGAACGGCGCCCGCCGCGGCACGCCAGCCGCCCCCTTCGGCGAGGGCAGAATCGGCTGCGCCTCCGCCGCCTTGCCGTTCACGTACACCGTCGCCGGCCCGTCCACCTCGGAGAACACGAGCGAAAAACTCCCCTTCCCCTCCGGCACACGAACGGTCGTGCGGTACCACAGGATTGTGTTCTCCTCCAGCCCCTGACCGCTCAGCGTGTTCGAGTACGTCGCCACCGAACGCCACTTGCTGTCGTCGTGCGTCGGGCTGGCGAAGCCTTTCGCCTCGCCGTCGTCCTTGTCGTCCGGGGCGAACCTCCAACGGTCCGGCAGCACCGCCACCACGCGGTTCGGCGCGGCCGTCGCCGCGACACCGCCGTCGATCGCCTTCGACAGGAAGCGGCGCAGGTAGGCGGTGCCGTACTCGGGGTTGGCGTGCCGCTTCGCGGCCAGCGCGTCGATGCGGGCCGTCATGCCGTCGTAGGTCGCCTTCGCGCCGCGGAAGTCGCCGCGGGACATCGACTCACCGACGGCGCGGTAGTCGATGACGTTTCGGAAGCCGGCGGCGTGCAGCGCCACGCGCTCGGCGTATACGGCGTCCGCCCCCTTCGCGGCGTCGGCGGCCTGCTTCAGCCGCGACTCGCAGGCGCGGACGAAGTCGGCGGTGTAGACGCCGTTCATGCCGTAGAAGCCGCCGGCGTGGTTGCCGAGCCTCGCGGTCGCTTCGTCGATCCCCATCCAGTACGCCTTCATCGGCCCGGCGGCGGGGCCGTAGAACTTCGCGTAGTAGTCGTCCATCAGGGCCGCGGCGTCGAGCCGCGGGTCGTAGGCCATGCGGAGGCTGAGGTAGATTTGCGGGCCGTACAGGTGCCAGTTCGACAGCACCTCGATGGTCATGAACGCCAGCCCGCGGTCGGCCAGCTGCGGGAACTCGAGCCGGCACGGCGTGAACTTGAATGTCGGCAGCGTGGCGTCGGCCAGGTTGTACATGTAGTTGTAGTACCCGAGCCGCGGCGCCACCTTCGCCCAGCCGTCGATCATTTCCACGCCCTGCTTGCGGCTCGGGCAGTTCGGGTCGCCGAGCGCGTGGAGTCGGCAGTAGCGGATCGGGGCGATGACGGCGCACAAGTTCGGGGCGAGCTTCTCGGTGCGCGTCGGCGGCTGCGTGTAGTCGGCGTAGACGTAGAAGCTGAGCACCGACGCCGGCGCCTCCTTCGCCACCCGGCGCGCCACGTCGTCGAAGAAGTCGGCGTAGCGGGTGGACACGGCGACACTGCCGCTGGACGGCTCGATGACCTTCGGGTCGTCCTGGGCCTTGCACGCCGGGCACTGGCAGTAGCCGCGGCCGTCCGGCGGCGAGATCGACGGGTTCTTCGCCCCCGCCTTGATCGCCGCGACCACGTTCTTCGCAAATACCTCCCGCGCCCCGGCGTTGGACGTACACAGCCAGTCGCCGTCCTTCCGCTTCCCGTCGGCCCCCATCGCGAAGTACTCGGGGTGCTCGTTGAACAGCCCCTTCGGGATGTAGCGGCCCCACGAGTGCGAGTGGGCGAAGTCCTCGCCGCCGGCGCCGTTCCACGCCTTCCACGAGCCGCCCGGCCAGCTCGGCCCCTTCGGGTTGCGGTACAGCAGTCCCGGCTTCTCCGTGATCGTGACCGGGGCGACCGTCAGGTCCGGGGTGCGCGGATACACCTCGCCGAGCGGCGTGTCCATGAAGTAGCGGCAGCCGAGGTGTTCGAGGAAGCGGCACACGGCCTTCAGCGTGGCGGCGTCGGACTGCCCGGCGATCAGCACGCGATTCGCCTCCACGACGATCCGCACGCCCTCCTTCGTGGGGCTGTCGATGTCGTCGAGCTTGAGCCCGGCCGCGACCGCGGCGCGGCCGACGTAGATCGGCGTGCCGGCGGCGGGAGCCTGGTTCTGGACGGGGGTGGGGGCGCCGGTCATCTTGCCGAGCCAGTCGGCGAGCAGCTGCGCCGCCGCGGCGTCGCCGGTGACGGGTGCCTTCGCCTTCCCCTTGGCCTTCGGGGTGTCCGCTGGTGGGGTGATGACGATGGCGGCGACGGACTTGCCACCCTTTGCCAGTTCCGCGGCAGTCGCCGGTGATGCGAACAGGACGACGACGCCGGCGACCGCGAGGAGGCGGGACATGACGGGCACCTGGACAGTGGGGGGGCGCCACGGATGGAGGAGTTACTGCTTGCGAACGGTGATCCGGTACGTTTCGGTGAGCGTGTCCTTCTCGGTCTTGTGGATCATGGCCGTGATCGAGCCGCTGATCTCGTGAACCTTCCACACCACACCGCCGTCGAAGGCAATCGTGTAGGTCGGCACTCCCTTGACGTCCGTCCTGGCGACCGACTTCACCACGAGCTTCTCGGGCGAGAAGTCCACCTTCTGGACGAACCGAACCTCCTTCTCGCCCACCTCACAGACCGCCTTGCCGCCGCCGGACCGGTAGGTCTTCCCGCCGTCGTCGCTCGTCAGCCGGAGCAGCCACGTGCCGCGGTAGCCCGCGGGAATCACCGCGGCCTTGTCGTCGGCCCCGGCCGGCTGGGCCGGGGCCACCGAGGCCGCACTCGTCGTCAGGACGGCCGCAACGAGAGCGGTCAGTCCCGAGTTCATGGTTCGCATCGGTGACCCGGGGTGTAAGGGCGACGGCCCCTGTCCGTCACGCCGCCGCGAACTTCTCGCGGAGCTTGTCGAGGTACTTCTTGCTCTGCGCCGTCACGTCCCACGCGTGCGGCCAGAAGCACAGGTCCACCGTCCACCAGTCGTGCGGCACGCCGCTGGCCTGCATCGCCGGCACCAGCTTGTCGAAGTCCAGCTTCCCGGTGCCGAACGGGTTGTGCGTCGACGTGTTGTGCTCGTTCAGGCTCCCGTCGGAGTCGATGAGGTGGATGTGCGTCACCTTCCCCTTCAGCTTCTCCAGCAGTTCCAGCTCGCCGCCCGGCAGCGTCTCCTTGGTGCCGGTCTGGTTCGCGCCGACCGTGGCGCACATGTGGGCGTGACAGGTGTCGTACAGGACGCCGAAGTTGCTGTTCCCCTTCGCCCGCACGCCGTCCACCAGCTTCACGATCTCCGACGGCTTGTTGAACGCGAAGCCGGGCTCGAACTCCCAGCACACGTTCAGCCCGTAGTCCGCCGCGATCTTGCTGCTCTTGTCCCACACGCCGATGAACCGCTCCATCCCCTTGTCGGCGCCGATCTTCTGACCCTCGGCGTCGGCCTCGAAGAAGTTGGGGGCCACGACGGTATCGACGCGGATGGTCTTGGCGTCGAGTTCCGAGGCGAAGACGCACCAGCCGAGGAACGCGGTGAGATAAGCGGCGGGGATCTCGTCCATGATGGAGGTGCCGGGCGTCTTGAACGCCCACAGGTCCACGGCGATGCCGGACAGGGACAGCCCGTGGTCGGCGATCTCCTTGCGGAGCTTCGCCCGGCTCGCCTTCGTGGGGTGGGTCGCGGGGCTCGGGTGCGGGCCGAAGCTCCCCAGTTCGACGCCGTCGTAGCCGAGGTCTTGCAGCTTGTGGAGGATCGTGTGGAAGTCGTTGGTGGGTTCTTCCTGGTTGAACAGGTACGCCCAGGTGCCGATCGAGATGCGGGCCTTGGCCATGTGCGCGCTCCGGGAAAGGTGACCAAAACCGGCGGACCGTGGGCCGCCGGCAACCGACCTCGACGGCCGCGGCGCGTGCCCGTATGTTACCCCATTCGCCCCGTGCCGTAAGACCTCGCGGTCGGGGCGGTATCTCGCCGGAAGGTCGGTTCTAGCCGGCACTTCCGGCGGAGGCAAGCGGAAATCCGCCGGCCGGCGCGCAAGTTTCGGGTGCCGGAAGCGAACATCATCGTGAACGACGTGTCTGCAACAGGTCGGCAGACTTTGGTTCGGGAGGCGAACGTGAGTAGCAACGTGTTTGGACAACCGGGCGGGTGTGGGGTGGCGTCGCCGCGGAAGCGGGCGGCCCGGGTGGTCGTCGGCGGCGGGGCCGTGTTCGCGGCCCGCGCGGCCGAGCGGTTCCTGGCCTGCGGCGTGGACGTCTGCACCGCCATCGCCCTGGACGAGCTGCACGCCATGGCCGCGCGCAAGAACCCGACGGCCGTGGTGCTGTCGGTCGAGGCGGCGGGCGAGAGCGGCTACCTGACGTGCGCCAAGCTCCGGCTGACCCGGCCGAAGATGCGGGTCGTGCTGGTCGGTGAGGCGAGCCCGCGGGCGGAGCGACTGGCGCGGTTCGTGGGCGCCCGCTTCGCCACCGAGGCCACCGCCGCGGACGTGGTGCTGAAGCTGATTTGAACCCTCGAAAGCCCGGGGAGAGCCGTCCCCGGGCTTTTTCGTGCGCTACTCCACCTCGAAGATGCACTCCACCTCGACCGCGATGCCGCCCGGCAGGGTGTGCGCCGACACCGCGCTGCGGGCGCCGACCCCCGCGTCGTCGCCGAACACGTCCTTCATCAGCTCCGAGAACCCGTTGATGACCCGCGGTTGGTCGGTGAACTCGGCCGTGCAGTTGACCCAGCCGAGCGTCTTGACGATCCGCTTCACCTTGTCGAGCGAGCCGAGGGCGTCGCGGACCGTCGCCAGCACCGCGAGGCCGACCTGCCGGGCGGCGTCCTTCCCCTGGTCGAGCGTCAGCGTGTCGCCGACGCGGCCGGTGATGAGGGTGCGGTCGGCGCGGAGGGGGCCGTGGCCGGACACGTACAGGAGGTTGCCGTGGCGGACGGCCGTCTTGTACACCGCGATCGCCTTGGGTGCCGGGGGCAGGGTGAGGTGGAGTTCCTGTACGCGCGTCTCGGGGCTGGGCATGGCGGGGCTCCGGTGGTGATGGTGCTGGTATAGGAGGGTGTGGTTCAGGTGATGAGATCGAGAAAGCCCAGCCGCCGCGGCGGGTGGGCTTCGCACCACTATTCTGCCACCTCGTCGTCGAACCGGAACACCGCCGCCGACTTCGTCCGCGTCCGCGTTTCGAGCTGCACCCCGACGTACACCGAGCGGCGGTTCCCCGCCTGCACCACGGTCGGCGTCGAGTACAGCTCGGTGACGCGCTTGCCGGTCTGCTCCGACAGTTCGCGGACCCAGTAGGCCTTGCCGGTGTACGGGTTGAGGCACGCGACGCGGCCCTCGGGCGTCGCCGCGTACACGGCCGTCGGCCGACCTTTCTCGTCGGCCGCGACCGCCGGCCCGGCGGTGAACGTGCTGCCCAGCGACACCGACCACCACACCGCGCCGGTAGCCCTGTTGAAGCAGTAGACCGACCCGTCGCGGCAGGCGGCGTACACGAACAGCGCGTCGGCCGCGAGTGGGGCGTGGACCGCCCGCGGCAGCTTCGCCTCCCACACGGTCTTGCCGTCGGCCGCAGCCGCACACACGACCGCACCGCCGGGCGCCGCCTCGGCCGGCGTGCCCTCCTCGGCGTAGGCGAACGTGTCGTTCGTCATGTTGCCGGTGCCGATGCCGTAAAAGACGTGCTCCCCAGCCGCGAGCGGCGCCCCGAACGACCGGTACGCGTGCGGCTGTCGCCACAGTTCCTTGCCGGTGTCCGCGTCGAGCGCGACGCGCGCCAGCGTGTAGAGGCCGCTGCCGAGGAAGACGCGCTTGCCGCTCACGGCCGGCGCCCCGTCGACGTGGAGCTTCTGATCCTTGCCGGCGAACTGCCACACTTTCGCGCCCGTGGCCGCGTCGGCGCAATAGAGCCCGTCGTCGCCGGCGGCGAAGTACAGCTTGCCGTTCGCAACACGCGGCTGCCCCTCGGTGTGGCTCGTCGTCGGGAACGGGTTCGCCCACGCGGCCTTCCCCGTCGCCGCGTCGAGGGCGAACAGCCGACACCCCTTGTCGGTGTGCAGCCCTTCGCCGAAGTACACCTTCCCGCCGGCCGCGGTCGGGGTGCAGAACACGGGCAGCAGGTCGTTGTCGGCCGCGAACTTCCACGCCACCTGCTTGCTACTGCGGTCGAGGGAGAAGACGAACCCGTCGGCGCCGAACCCGGTCGTCTTCGCGGCCCCGACGTAAAGCCGGTCGCCGTCCACCGTCACCGACGACATCACCTGGTTGGCGTCCGGCAAGTCGTACACCTGCACGTCGAGCAGCTTCACGGCTCCGCCCGCGCTCGCGGGCGGCGGCGGGGCCGAAGGCGGGGCCGCGTCGCCGACCAGGGCCGCGACGAGCGTCACGGTAAAGAGCGCGGACAGGCCGGCGAGTTCGCCCGACACGCCCACCCGCAGCGGCGGCTCGGTGCCGTCGGCGCGGAGGTCGTGGGCGGCGGTCGAGCGGCGATATCCCACGTAGCCCGCCGCGACGAGCAGCGACACGCCGATGAGCGCGAACTCGCGCATCGGCAGTTCGAGGGCCATGCTCCACGGCCCGACGAACCGCACCGACGCGACCAGTAGCCCGATCACCGCCGCGACCCCGAGGAGAACGCCGAGTTCCTTGCGGGTCGGCGTGGCGGTCGCGGCCAGGTCGTCGCCCGCGAGCCGCCGGTAGCGCCGGTCGGCCCACACCATGCCGCCGAGCGTGGACGCGACCAGCAGCAGCGTGAACCCCTGGTACGTGAAAACCCACCATTCCGGGAGCCACCCCTGCTCGCGGACGAGCCAGTACACCAGGGCGACGGTGCTGTTCACGCTGGCGACGACGAGGAACGCCCGCCACCGCTTCATGGCGACGGCCATGCTCGCCGCCGCGCCGGGGAACAGCGCCGCGATGATCGCCAGCGGCCCGACCAGAGCGAGCGACGGGATGACGCCGAAGAGGGGCGCGTGTACGGCTCGGGTGTTCAGCCCCGAAGGGGCGGCAGGTAATAGCCCAGGGCGTAAGCCCTGGGTGCCTGGGCGAGGTTCCTGGTGCGATTCCCCTCGTGACACCGCGAACGCGGCCCAGGGCTTACGCCCTGGGCTGTTGCCTGCCGCCCCTTCGGGGCTCGGAACGACTTTCTTCGCCGGGGGTCCGTACCCCGCGGGCTCTTTCTCGTTCGGGGCCGGCGGGGCGGACTTCTTTGCCAGCCCGTCTACACAGACCTGCCGCAACTCCGCCGTCGTCCCCTTGAAGGTGCGCCGAAGGTACGGCTCGCCGTGGAGGAACGCCCAGCGGACCGTCTTGCCGTCGTCGTCCACGGCGCCTTGCAGGGAGAACCACGTCCCCTCGCTGAAGGCCATCGCGTTGTAGCGCTTCCCCTTCTTGCTGGCGAACACCACGACCTTGCGGCCCGGGTCGAGCCGGTCGAACATCAGCTTGGTGTGTTCCCCCTTCTTGGCCTCGTCGTCGCCCGTCATGTTCACCGGTAGCCGGTCGAACGGCGGGTCACCCTTCAGCTTCTCGTCCAGCTTCAGCACCAGTGCCGGCCGGTCGGGGAGCACCGAATCGACGGCGGCGACAAAGATGAGCTGCTCGCCCTCCAGCACTTCCTGGAGCGAGACGAGGCGCAGAATGACCGCATGGGCGGGGGCGGCCAGCAGGAGCAGCACGAGGAGCGGCAATCGGACGCGGAGCACGAGGCGGCCTCCGGGCGGGGGGTGGGAACATGATAGCCCCGGCCCGGCCGCGCGCCTTCGGGGAAGTTTTCGCTTGCGTGCGCGGGCGGCATCTGCCACAGTGAATTCATTCGGCTTTCATCATCGTCCCCGGGCGCTCTCCGCCCCGTTCCGGTGCGGGTTTCGTCATCGTCGCCCGACATCGGTTACCACCGCCCGCTTACCATGCGCCCGCGCCGCCCGGCGGCGGGGCGCTCAGTTTCCTGTAGGAGCAGCCATGGCCAAGGCCCGCGGCGACTTCACCGACGTGCTCATCCGGCGGAAGCTCATCAGCCCCGACCAACTGGCCGAGGCCGAGAGCCTCGCCGCCAGCACCGGCATCAAGCTGCAAGACGCCTTCATCAAGCTCCAGACGCTCAACACCACCGAGGTGATGAACGCCGTCGCCGAGCACTACGGCGTCCAGTTCATCGACCTGAACGACACGGAAATCTCGAAGGCCATCACCGAACTGGTTCCCGAGTCGGTGGCCCGCGAGAACGTCGTCCTGCCGCTGTCCCTCGAAGGGAACGTCCTCAAGATCATCACCGCGGACCCGTCCAACTACGAGACCATTCAGAAGCTCCAGTTCATCCTCAACAAGGACGTGGTGCCGGTGCTCGCCCTCCAGGAGCAGATCCAGGAGGCCATCAACAAGAACTACGGGCAGACCGAAACCGAGTCGGTCGACTCCATGCTCGTGGAGTTCACCGACACCGCCATCGAGTTCACGCAGACCGAGTCGATCGCCAGCCTGGCCAACGCCGAGGAGTCGGACGCCCCGGTCGTGAAGCTCTGTAACCTAGTCATTCAAGAGGCCGTCAACCTGCGGGCCTCCGACATCCACATCGAACCCTTCGCCGACCGGGTTCGGGTCCGCTACCGGATCGACGGCATCCTGGTCGAGCGCGACGCCGCCCCCCGGCGGTTGCTCGCCCCCTTCCTCTCGCGCTTGAAGATCATGGGGAGCATCGACATCAGCGAGAAGCGCCGCCCGCAGGACGGCCGCATCAAGATGACGATCGCCGGGAAGCACTTCGACCTTCGCGTGAGCATGCTCCCGTCGGTCCACGGGCAGTCGGCCGTGATGCGCATCCTGGACCGCGGCAACATTCAGGTGAACATCCGCGACCTCGGCTTCTCCGAGGAGGACTACATCCGCTTCCAGCAGATCATCAAGCGACCGAACGGCATCTTCCTGGTCACCGGCCCGACCGGCTCCGGGAAGACGACGACGCTCTACTCGGCGCTCAACGAACTGAACCGGCCCGACCGGAAGATCATCACGGCGGAAGACCCGGTGGAGTACTACCTCCCCGGCATCAACCAGGTGGAGGTGAAGCACGGCATCGGGCTCGACTTCGCCCGCATCATCCGGGCGATGCTGCGGCAGGCACCCAACATTATCCTCGTCGGCGAAATCCGCGACAAGGAGACCGCGGAAATCGCCGTTCAAGCCTCGCTGACCGGACACTTGGTTTTCAGTACACTGCACACGAACGATGCGCCCAGCGCCGTGACCCGCCTCGCGGACATCGGTGTACCCCCGTTCCTCATCGCCAGCTCGGTCATCGCCATCATGGGGCAGCGGCTGGTCCGCGTGAACTGCGTCAAGTGCAAGGAACCTTACATGCCCGCCGCCAACGAGTTGCGCGCGGCCGGTATCTCGCAGGAGCAGATCGCGAAGGCCACGCCGATGAAGGGCCGCGGCTGTAACCACTGTCGCCAGACGGGTTACCGCGGCCGACAGGGCATCTTCGAGATGCTGAAGATGAGTTCAGTAATCCGCGAACTGACGTTCGCCCAGGCGCCGACGCAGGAGATCCGCCGCAAGGCCCGGGCGGGCGGGATGCGGACGCTGCTGGAAGACGGTTGCCTGAAAATCCTTAGGGGAACCACGACCGCGGAGGAAGTGCTCAGCACCTGCCACTCCGAGCAACTGACGGTGGATGCATGACTCTCAAAGCCTGGGGACGGCCGTCCCCGGGCTTTCGGCGGGAGTAGATAGTATACAATTGTCCTGGATAGCCCCGCACGGACGCGGGGCGGATTCGGCACGACGCCATCCGTTTTGGTGCGCCGACGACGCCCCCGGATAATGCGGTAGCCCGACGCGGAGGTCGGGAGCCCGTCTGACTGCTGCCGGTCGGAAGCCGCACGTCCGAGTTTCGCGTCGTCGTCCGCTCGTAGGCCAGAATCTGGCCGAGGGTTCCGTGGCAGTCTCCATGGAGAAGTTGCTGGCGACGGTCATCCAGATCAAGGCCAGCGATTTACACATCAGCGTCGGTCAGCCCCCCGTCGTCCGCCACCAGGGGCGGATGCGGAAGCTCGACGCCAAGACGCTCGACAACGACGACACCACCGGCCTGATGAAGAGCATCACGCCGGACCGGTGCCAGCAGGAGCTGCAGCAGAAGGGCGGGGCCGACTTCGCCATCGAGTACGTCGACGGCTACCGGTTCCGGGTGGCGGTGTTCAAGCAGAAGGGGACCATCGGCATGGTCCTCCGCCGCATCCCGAGCCAGTTCCTGACGTTCGAGCAGCTGCGGACGCCGGAAGTCATTCGGCAGTTGATCGTGCGGCCCCGCGGGCTGATCCTCGTCACCGGCCCCACCGGGTCCGGCAAGACGACGAGCCTGGCGAGCATGATTAACTTCCTCAACGACAACTACGACCGGCACATCATCACGCTGGAAGACCCGATCGAGTACTACCACAAGCACAAGAAGAGCACCGTCAACCAGCGCGAGATCGGCATCGACGTGCCCGACTTCAAGGAGGGCATCCGCCGCGCCCTGCGGATGGACCCGGACACCATCCTGGTCGGCGAAATGCGCGACCTCGAAACCATCCGCGCGGCCCTCGAAGCCGCCGAGACGGGGCACCTCGTGTTCGGCACGCTCCACACGTCGGGTGCGGCTTCCACGGTGGACCGCGTCGTGACGGTGTTCCCGGAGGGCGAGCAGGACCAGATTCGGACGCAGCTAGCCGGGTCGCTCATCGGCGTGCTGTCGCAGGCGCTGATGCCCAAGAAGCCGGAGGGGTTGATCGCGGCCTACGAGATGATGGTGGTGACGCCCGCCATCCGCAACCTGATCCGCGAGAACAAGACGTACCGCATCAACTCGTCGGTGCAGACCGGCCGCAAGCACGGCATGTTCCTGCTCGACGACTGCCTGTTCCGCATGTGGCGCGAGGACCTGATCGAGAAAGAGGAAGCACTCCTTAAGGCGACCAACGCGTCCGAGCTGGCGGCGAAGATCGCCCAGGCCGAGCGCGGCCTGATGGACGACGACGAGGAGGGCGGCGGCGACGACGAGGACGAAGCGGAGGACGACGACGAGGATGAGGACGACGACTGACCCGGCCCGGTGACGTGCCGGCGAGGCCCGACGCTCCTCCATCCCGAACGCGAGACGCACGATGCCCCCGACCCCGAACGACCCGAAGAAGCCGACGCCGCCCGCCACGCCGGGTGCCAAGCCGCCCGCGGCCGGGAACGGCACCCCCGCGCCGAAGCCGGCCGCCGGCGGTCCGGCGAAGCCCGGTATCCCGGTCGGCCCGGCGAAGCCTGGTATCCCCGTGCCGGGTCCTGCGAAGCCCGGCATCCCGGTCGGCCCAGCCAGGCCGACGCAACCGCCCGCGAAGGCCGGTATTCCCGCGAAGCCGGCGAGCGCCCCGCCGCCGGCGAAGAAGCCGGCGCCCCCGCCGCCGAAGCAGCGGCTCACGCACATCGACGCCAACACCAAGCTCCTCGGGCAGAAGCTCGTGGACCTCGGGGCCGTCGACGAGGCGCAGCTCGACTCGATCTACGAGGAGATGCGCGTCACCGAGGGGACGCTCACCGACATCCTCAAGGAGCGCGGCCTCGCCAACGACGACCAACTCCTTCAAGCGACGGCCGAGGCGCACGGCATGCGCGTCGCCAACGTCGAGGAGACGAAGCCGACGCCCGAGGCGGTCAAGCTCGTCACCAAGCAGATGGCCGAACTGTACCGGCTATGCCCGGTGTCGTTCGAGCAGAACGTCCTCACCGTGGCGATGTCCGACCCGAACAACCTTCAGGCCATGGACGACCTGAAGAACCTCCTCGGCATCCCGACGGTCACGCCACTGCTCGCCCCCGCGAAGCAGATCGAGGCGCTGATCGAGCGGGCGTACTCGAGCTCCAAGGAGGAGTCGATGACCTCGCTCCTCGCCGAGCTGGAAAGCGACCCGACGATCGGCGCGGCGTCGATGCGCCGCGAGACGAGCATCGACCTCGACGACGCGATGGAGCTGGCGAACTCGTCGCCGGTGCGGAAGCTCATCAACATGGTGCTGTTGATGGCGATCCGCGACAAGGCGTCCGACATCCACTTCGAGCCGTTCGAGGAGGAGTACAAGATGCGCTACAAGTGCGACGGCGTGCTGTACGAGATGGTGCCGCCGCCGCGCCACCTCGCCACCGCCATCGCCAGCCGCATCAAGGTCATGGCCAACCTCGACATCGCCGAGCGGCGGCTGCCGCAGGACGGCAAGATCGAGCTGAACCTCGGCGGCAACCGCATCGACATGCGCGTGTCGGTGCTGCCGACGCTGTTCGGCGAGAGCACCGTCATCCGGGTGCTGGACAAGTCGGCCGTCGGCCTGAGCCTCGACCGCATCGGCATGCCGCAGGTGATCCTCAACCAGTTCCGGCAAGTCATCAAGAAGCCGAACGGCATCGTGCTCGTCACCGGCCCGACCGGCTCCGGCAAGACGACGACGCTGTACTCGGCGCTGTCCGAGCTGAACGACCTCGAGACTAAGATCATCACGACCGAGGACCCGGTCGAGTACGAGATCGACGGCATCATCCAGTGCCCGATCAACCACGAGATCGACCTGACGTTCGCGCTCGCGCTGCGGGCCATCCTGCGGCAGGACCCGGACGTGATCCTGGTCGGCGAGATCCGCGACCTGGAGACCGCGCAGATCGCCATCCAGGCGTCGCTGACGGGGCACCTGGTGTTCAGCACGCTCCACACGAACGACGCCCCGAGCTCGGTGACCCGGCTGCGCGACATGGGCGTCGAGCCGTTCCTCATCACGGCGTGCGTGGAGGCGATCCAGGCCCAGCGGTTGGTGCGGAAGATTTGTTCGGCCTGCAAGACGCCGTACACGCCGACGCGCGAGCAGATCATGGAGCTGGCGGTGGCCCCCGACACGATGGCCGGGAAGGAGTTCTTCTACGGCGAGGGGTGCGCCAAGTGCAACAACCTCGGGTTCAAGGGCCGGACCGGGCTCTACGAGCTGATGATCATCGACGACAACATCCGCGACATGATCAGCCGCGGCGGCAGCACCGACCAGATGAAGGTGTACCTCCGCAAGCTCGGCATCCAGACGCTCCGCGAGTCGGGCCTCGAAGCGCTACTGAACGGCGTCACCACGCTGGACGAGGTGGTGCGCGAAACCGTCATGGAAGATTAGGGTCGAAAGCCCGGGGACGGCCGTCCCCGGGCTTTGCCCGAGACTGAAATCGAACCCACGACCGCGGCGTCATTCCAGGACCGCCCGGCACCAGGACCGAAGCGGCGGACTCGCACCCGGAGGCAGAAATGCCCACGTTCAAGTACGAAGCGATGGACACCTCCGGGGCGGAGGTGAAGGACTCGATCGAGGCGACGAACGAGGAGGAGGCGTCGCAGAAGATCAAGGCCAAGGGCTACTTCGTCACCAAGCTCACCGCGTCGGGCAAGGACAAGAAGGGGAAGAAGAAGGCCAAGACCGGCAAGAGCCGCAAGACGTTCACCATCGGCGGCGTGTCGACGAAGGCACTCGTCACCTTCACCCGCCAGCTCTCGACGCTCCAGGACGCCGGCCTGCCGGTGCTCCGCTCGCTCCGCATCCTCGAACGGCAGATGAAGCCGTCGGTCCTCAAGAACGCCCTCATCGACGTCGTGGACGACGTGGAGAGCGGCTCCAGCCTGTCCGAATCGCTCGGCCGGCACCCCAAGGTGTTCAACCGGCTGTACGTCAACATGGTCCGCGCCGGTGAGGCCGGCGGTGCGCTCGAAGTGATTCTGCAGCGCCTGGCCGAGTTCCTCGAAAAGGGGCAGACCCTCAAGCGGAAGGTCATCGGGGCGATGGTCTACCCGGCCGTCGTCATCTTCGTCGCGGTGGCGATCCTCACCTTCATCATGGTGGCGATCATCCCCAAGTTTAAGAAGATCTTCGACGAGTTCGGGCTGACGCTGCCGTGGGCCACCCAGACGCTCATCAAGGTGAGCACCTGGATGAGCGACTACTGGTGGACGATCCCGATGTTCCCCCTCTGCGTCTACCTCCTCATCAAGCTGATCCGCCTCAGCCGGGCCGGAACCTACGCGCTCGACCGGGCGATACTCTGGGTGCCCGTGCTCGGCGACCTGATCGAGAAGACGATCGTGTCGCGCACCATGCGGACGCTCGGCACGCTCATCGCCTCCGGCGTGCCGATCCTGGAGGCCATCAACATCGTGAAGGAGACGGCCAACAACGCCGTCTTCGAGCGGATGTTCCAGCGGGTGCTGGAGAGCATCCGCGAGGGCGAGACGATCGCCGACCCGCTCCGCGAGAGCCGCCTCGTGGACGACATGGTGACGAACATGGTCGAGGTCGGCGAGGAGACGGGCGACCTCGACACCATGCTGTACAAGGTCGCCGACTTCTACGACGAGCTCGTGGACACGCTGGTGAAGTCGCTGATCTCGCTGCTGGAGCCGATCATGATCGTGTTCCTCGGCTTCACCATCGGGGCGATCGTGATCTCGCTGTTCCTGCCGCTGATCAAGCTGCTCGAGGGGTTGAGCAAGTAACGGGGCCGCGCCGGCGCGGGGTGTGCTACGGTTCAGTTCACCCCCGCCGTGCCATCACAAGGAGACGCCATGACCCGGCACGCCGCCCCGCGACGGGGCTTCACGCTGATCGAGCTTCTGGTGGTGATCGCCATCATCGCCATCCTGGCCGGCTTCCTGGTCGTGGCGATCCCCAGGGTCGTCCGGTCGAGCAAGAACGCCGCCACGTCCTCCGAGATCGCCCAGATCGCCAACGCCATCGGCACCTACAAGTCGAAGATGAACGTGCCGTACATCCCGTCGTGCGGCGGCGGCGTTGACTCGACCGGGAAGATTCCGACCGGCCTGTTCCGGCTCAGGCAGCAGTACGCCGGGAACGAGCCGGAACTCGTGTACCTCAAGCAGGTATTCCCGCAGCTCCCCTACCTCGTCGGCCCGGTCAATCCCAACGACCCTCGGTATGACCCGCTTGGTACCGGCATCTTGAGGGATTCCGACCTCGACTGCAACCAGACGCTCGTGTTCTTCCTGACCGGCGGCGACCAAACCAATTTCCAGGGGTTCTCGACGGACCGACGGCACCCGTTCACGACCCCGGGCGTCGGGTCCACCGAGAGCCGGATCGGGCCGTTCCTCACGTTCCCGGATAACCGCTACGCTGCGGGCTCCGCCGTGCCCTGGGCGGACAAGAGTCGGCCCGCGCTGCTCGACCGGTTCGGCTCGCCGTTCGCGTACTTCGCGTTCAACCCGATAGTGAACACGTATCTGGCGCCGAACACCAAGGGAGCGTACACGGAGAACCAGTTCTTCATGTTCAACGGCACCACGGTCAACCCGTACGTCTTGAACAGCAAGTACCTGGAACCGAAGGGCTTCCAGCTCATCTCGGCCGGGGACAACGGGAAGGATGACCAGTCCACGCCGGGCACGTTCGGGTTCGGGCGGGGCGGCGTAACGTGGACGCCTGGCAGCGGAGAATACGCCGAGGGGATGGCCGGGGCGGACGACCTCGCCAACTTCAACGGCGGCGGCCAGCTCATCACCCAGAACTGACCCGCACCGGAGGGACACCCATGCGCCGCAGACTGCATCGGGCCGGGCGGGCCGGCTTCACGCTGATCGAGCTGCTCGTCGTCATCGCCATCCTGGCGCTCCTGGCCGCGCTCATCGCGGCCGGGATCGGCAAGGTGCGCGAGAACGCCCAGGGCGGCGTCACAAACCAGACGCTCACCAAGCTGCAGCTGGCGATCAACAACCAGTGGAAGGTGACGTGCGACAAGTGCCGCGACGACCGCCGCACGTTCGCCACGCCGAACAAGCAGCCGGACTTCGTGAAGATGGTCGCCATCTGCGACAACGACGTGGACCGGGCCGAGGCGCTGTGGATGTTCGCCAACCTCCGCCGCGCCATGCCCGAGAGGTTCGCCGAGGCCCGGAGTCCTGTGACACTCACCGGGAACGGCCAGACGGTGATCCTTCCGGCCAATACGGCGTTCAAGGAGATTCAGGACAAGCCGAAGGCCACGGGGCGGCCGGAGGAGGAGTCGGCGGCGCTGCTGTATGTCATCCTCGACCAGGGCGCCCGCGGGACCAGTTTCTCGATCGACGACGCCATGCAGGGGGCACAGACCCAGTTGACGTTCCTCGGCGACGCCGCGCCGCTGAACCTCCCCGCGTTCAAGGACGGGTTCAGCACCTACGTCGCCTTCCAGCGGTTCCACCAGAGCGCCGAACTGAACGCCGGCGAGCACGGCCGACTACGCGACAAGACGATACTCAACGGGAATCAACCGATCGACGACCCGCTCGACACCGTCGGCCGGCTCAAGCTGTGGAACAACACCGCCATCAAGACCGCGGCCCAGGCGGCAGTCGGTGCCACGTTTAACGGCCGCAACCGGATCGCCACCGCGATCTCGGCCGGGGTGGACTCCCGCGACCAGGGGGACACCCAGAAACACTTGGCGTTCCGCCCGCCGAACGACAACGACAACGCCTACGGGTTCCGGGTCGGCCGGCAGGGCAACAAGGGGGACTGACCATGACGCGGCTATTCCCCGGCCGCCGGGCCGGGTTCACACTCGTCGAATTGCTGGTGGCGATGGCCGTCATGGCCACGCTGGCCGCCATCACCATCGCCGTCGTGCCGTCGGCGATGGAGCAGGACCGCACGACGGACGCGGCGGGGACGATCCGCCAGCACCTGATGATCGCCAAGTCCCGGGCCACCCGGGAGAACAACGGCCGCGGCATCCGCTTCATCCTCGACAGCGGCTCCAACGACCCGGCCCGCCTGTCGGGCGTGGACGGCGCCGGGTTCCAGTACGGCGCGATGTTCAGCAGCGAGATGCAGTACATCGAGGCCGCCCCGACCATCGTGCCGAACCCGCTCGGCCTCACCGGCCCGACCGACGCCTACGTCGAGTTCGACCCGACGACGAGCACCACCACGCTGGTCAACCTCGACCCGAGCTCCGAGGCGATCCTGGTGATGCAGAACGACCTCGCCGCCCGCTGGTTCCCGAAGCTCTACTGCCCGGTCCTCGGGCCGGACGCCTTCGGCCGCACCCAGCGCTTCGAGGTCACCAGCCTCACCCGGCAGGGGGCCACGAACAACTGGACGGTGACGCTCGACCGCCAGCCGCACAGCCTGTTCGGGGCCGGCACCACGGAGCGGGTGTACCGGTTCGCGGTGGAGCCGCGGTCGCGGGCGCTGCTCGGCGAGCCGAACATCCCGCTGCCGCGGAACGTGTGCGTGGACCTGAACCAGTTCGTGAGCTTCCCGGGCGCCCGCGTGGTGAACGGCCAGCCGATCGACTTCGAGATCATGTTCGCGCCGAACGGGCAGGTGGTGGACCCGGTGTCGGCGGGGATGATCTACCTGTGGGTGCGCGACTACACGAAGACGAACCCGAATACCGGTAAGCCGCTGGACATGCGGCCGGCGCTGCCGAACGCCGGGAACCTGTCCGCACCGTTCGACTACGGCAACCAGTTCCAGTTCGAGATCGGCGGCGAGCAGCAACTGGTGGCGATCAAGGCCAAGACCGGGGCGCTCGGCGTGTTCCCGGTGAACTGGCCGACCTTTGCTGCCACCGGCACTTACTCCCCTAATTTCGGCCCGTACTCGCTCGCGGCCAAGGACTCGAACACCCCATGACCCTCGCCCCGTCCGTGCGACCGGAGACGACCATGAGCCGCCGACCCGGGCTGTCGCTGACCGAGGTGCTGGTCGCCCTGTTCATCATGGGGATCGGCTGCATCGCGATCCTGACGCTGTTCCCGCTCGGCGCCCTGAACATGGCGCAGGCGTTCCGCGACGACCGCTGCACGCAGAGCGCCTACCAGGCCGACGCGTACCTGCGGGCGTACGTGCGCACCGCCCGCGACACCGGCCGGCTCAACAACGCCTCCGAGAAGTTCCTGGAGGCCATGACCGACCCGGACCCGAAGAAGGCCGTCACGAGCTACATGCCGGTGATCGGGGCCGGCCCGAGTTACCCGGTCATGATCGACCCGCTCGGGTATCTGGCCCGCGGCGGCATGAACGACACGCCGACCGCCCCGGCCAGTCGCATCCTCTGGACCGCGGACGGCGGGTTCGGTGACGGCACCGGCGGGAGCCATACCACCGCCCTGCCGCGGCGGAGCCTGGGAAACATCACCAAACTGATCGCGTCCGAGACGGTGAAGCAGCGGCCGCTGTCGATCCGCACGTGCAGCCTGCTCGACGGGTTCGGGTTCGACTCGGCCGGTCAGCCGGCGACGGTCGGCGGCGGCACCACGATCGACCGCGACCTGCGCTACAACTGGTTGTGGCTGCTCCAGAGGCCCAAGCTCAGCGAGGCCGCGACGACCGTGACCGTGGTCGTGTTCGACAAGCGCGCCCCCAACTACGCGCCGCCGACCGGCGTGCCGCTGGAAACGGTGTGGATTCCGACGGCCGCGGCCACCGGGCTGACGCAGGTGAGCTTTACCGGCAGCTACGCGGCCAACACCCTCCCCAACGTCCAGCGGGGCGGCTGGCTCCTCGACGCGAGTATCTGTCTGATCAACCGGACGCCGGCCGGCAGCCCCCCCACGGTGGTCCCCTTCCGGGGTTCCGGCAACCCGCCGCCCGGGGCGGAGCCGTGGGTTCGGAACGCCAACTTCTACCGCGTGGTGAGCGTGACCGAGACCACGACCGGCATCGACGTGGAACTCGAAATCCCGCTGAGGGATGACACCGGCCGGAACGTCGCGCCCGTCACCAACGACCCGCCGTTGCCCCTGAGCGAGCGCCGCTTCATGTACCTGAGCGGCGCGGCCGAGGTGTTCGAGCGCCCGCTCCCGCTGGAACTGTAACCCGCACCCCGACCCGGCCGCCGCCCCGGCCCCGACCCACGAGGGGACCATGCTTCACACCGCCGCCCGCCGCGCCCGCCCCGGCTTCACCCTCGTGGAGCTGTTGGTATCCGCCGCCGTGTGCGTGCTCATCATGGCCATCCTGGCCGGGGCGTTCTCGCTCGGCATCGACACCGTCCGGCACATGAAGAGCGCCGGCGACATGATGGACCAGCTCCGCGGCGCCGGCACGGCGATGAAGGCCGACCTCGCCGCGTACCACTTGATGGACCCCGACGGCAACCGGAAGAAGCTCAGTAGCATCCGCGCGGACCAGATCACCGTTACGGACAACGGCATGGGGGCGACGCCACGGTACACCGTGAACGAACCCGTCGGCGGAGCGTGCCCGACCAACGGGTTCGTGCGCATCGCCAGCTCGCCGTTCACGTACCCGGTGGACGGCAAGGGGAACCCGCTCGTGGACGCCGACGGGCTGAACGCCGGCACCGGCATCGCCACCACCCACTACCTCCACTTCACGAGCATCCTGTCCGGGAACTCGGACGACGAGTACTTCCGCGCCGCGGTGCCGCAGAACGGCCAGACGTACCACTCGATCGCCGCCGAGATCGCCTGGTTCCTGGAGCCGATGCCGTCGCTCGGCACCGGCCCCCCGCTCCACCGGCTCATCCGCCGGCAGCGGCTGTGCGCCCTCAGCGACACCGACCGCCGCGACCGGCCGTGGCCGACCACCGCCGATGAAGCCGTCATCAGCATCCGCCGGCCGAACCAGGGGACGACGTACCTGAGCACCCTGGCCGAGCTGACGAACCCGTCGAACCGCCACGGCGGCACCCGCTGGTTGTCGGCGACGAAGCAAGTCGGCCCCGGGTACGCCTTCCAGGGGACGCCACAGGACGACGCCCTGGCCCCGATGGCCTCCCGCCCCGGCGAGGACACGGTGGTGTCGAACGTAATCTCGTTCGAGGTGCAGGTCCACTGGACGGGCGCCGCCCTGAAGGACCTGCCGTACGCGAACCGTCAGAACCCGGACCCCTTCGACACCACGAAAGGGAAGTCCGACGAGCCGTTCGACACCCTGCCGGTCGTGCCGGCGACGTGGACGAACAGCGGGCTGGAGAACACCCACACCTACGACAGCTGGACCCGCGACCTCGACTGGCAGAACAACTACAACCCGGCAAACCCGGACGCCAAGCGCCCGCCGCTGGTCATCACCGTGCGGGCCGTGCAGGTGCGCATACGCATCTGGGACCCGAAGATGCAGGCCGCCCGGCAGATTTCGTTCGTCCAGGACCTGTAACCGCCCCGGGCCGCGCCCGGCCCGCCACCCGAATACGCCGCCCGCCCGGACCCCGGAGCCGCCATGCCTCGGCTGATCACGAACCGCCGGACCGCCCGCCGCGGCGCCATCCTCATCGTCGTCCTCGCCCTGCTGACCATTTTCGCGGTCGTCGGCATCTCGTTCGTCTACTATTCGGACGGCGAGATGGTCGCCTCCCGGTACGCCCGCGAGGCCGAGAGCCGCAACGGCCAGATGATCCCGTCGCCGCCGCCGTTCGACGACCACGCCGAGCTGGTGCTGAACTCCGTCATCTTCGGCGCGAACCCCGAGGACACCACCGCGCAGGTGACGAACGCCCTCCGCGGGCACGACCTCCTCACCGGCATCTACGGGGCGCACGCGAAGAACACGGCGACGCCGTACACCGGCCCCGGCATCCTCCACGAAGACCTGAAAGCCCACAAGGACACTTCCCTGGCGGCGCTGTCCGACCGGGCGCGGGTGGTCAACAACAACGTGATGAACGTCGGCGGCAGGTACGTCGCGTTCGACCCCGAGATCAGCGGCGAGATCCGCGACGCGGCCACGCGGGCGCCGATCAAGACGAGCGACGCCGAGCTCACCGGCATGTCGCCGACGCGGTTTCACGTGGCGAAGAACGCCCCGTACACGTACCCGGACCTGAACAACTTCTACCTCGCGAGCGTCAGCCCGGCGACCGGCGAGGTGCTGGTGCCGTCGTACTTCCGCCCGTGGGCGTTCAACGACAGGCCGGTGGCGCTGGGCACGAACCCGGCCCCGCCCCCGGCCCCGATCGGCGGCCGGCTCGCCGGGTGGGATCCGAACGACAAGGTGCTGATCGCCAACACCGACTGGGTGACCGCCGAGGGCCGCGCCAAGATTCTGCGCCCGCGGCCGATCGACCAGCTGACGCCTGGCGAAATCAGCAAGGCGATCGGCATCATCCGGCCGCCGACCGAGGCCGAGCTGAACAAGATGCCGTTCCCGCAGTGGACCGCGCTCCACAAGGCGATCGACGACAAGATTCGCTCCGGCGATGTCATCAACTACCCGCGGCCGAACGCCGACAACAGCACCACCGGCGACGTGTTCAGCTACATCGGCGGCGTCGGCCCGCAGCGGAACGACAGCATCCTGATCGACTTCGGGGCGGTGCCGTTCGAGTGGCCGGTGCGGAGCGGCAAGTACATCAAGCCGATGGCCGCCGTGCTGGTCACCGACACCGACGGCCTACTGAACCTGAACGCCCACGGTAGCGTCCGCAACAGCGGCAACCACGTCTCGTACCACGGCTTCGGCCCGTGGGAAGTGAACCTCGAGTCGGCGACCGCGAACAAGGGCGAGGCCAGCACCATCGTCGCTTCGCGGTACGGCAAGTGGGGCTCGCCCGGCGCCCGCAACGCCTCGCCGACGCAGAACCTGGCGTTCGACCCGTCGGCCCGCCGGATCGGGCTGTACGGGCAGGTGAACTGGGACGCCACCGGCACGCTGGCGGCGGGGACGCAGGCGGTGACGATCCCGTCGTTCGCGCTCGGGGCCAACCCGTTCGCCGTGGTGCCGAACTACGCCGCGGGGTTCTTCGACGACAACACCGACCCGAAGAAGGGCGACAACCACCCGGCGCTGTACAACCCGGCGGACTGGGGCGCGTTCCCCGAGGGGCAGTCGCTCAACCCGCTGCCGAAGAATCCACCGGCTTACGCGACGGTGCCGTTCGGCTACACGTACACGCACGCCGACACCCGCCGCCTCCGCCAGCGCTACGCCGGTGAGAAGGACTTGTATGAGCAGACGACGTTCGCCAAGTTCGATGTGTCACCAAAAATCAGCCTGACCGGTACACTGGTCGGGTCGTTCCCGGCCGGGCCGACGTACCGCCAGGACCCGGCCCACCCGCGGCGCGGGCTGTTCACCACCCTCAGCGCCGGCCACGACCTGCCGGCCACGATGCCGCAGGGGTCGGAGGCGAACGCCTTCAAGCTGACCGAGCCCAACCCGCGGCCGGACCCGCTCACGATCACGCCCCTGCCGACGGTGCCGGTCCACGCCGACAACGCGAAGCTGACGGCCGGTACCGTCCCCGCTACGTTCCTGGGGCCGGTGAACCTGAACCGGCGGCTCCACGACTACCGCGGCGACCACACCAACACGGCGCACGACCCCTACCGGGCGCTGCCGCTGTCGTCGTCGAACATCTACAACGCGGACAAGGCCTGGGTCGATCGGCACAACATGGCGCGGGACATCTTCGTCCGTCTGGTCGTGGGGACCGGGGCGCTCAACAGCGGAGCCACGTACGAAACGGCCACCAGTTCCCCAAACTACGGGAAGCTCCAGATCACGGCGTCGACCAACACGCCCCAGTTCAACGCCTTCCGCCACCTGGCCCAGCTCGCCGCCAACATCGTCGATTACATCGACGGCGACGACATTTCGACGGCGTTCGTCTGGAACCCGTCTGGCGGGTGGCTCGGCTCTGTGGACACGGCCTGGGTGACGACCACGGCCAAGACGGACATGGACGCGACCACCATCGGCGAGCGGGTAGTGTTCGGGGTCGAGGTGCCGCGGCTGGTCATCAACGAGGTGTACTCCGAGATCGTGGACGACCCGAACGGCAAGGGGAAGGGGAACGGCAAGGGGAAGGGGACGAAGGACGACGCCCTCGCCCGGTTCTGGGTCGAGCTCCTGAACCCGGCCACGCCGGTGAGCCCGGCGGCGGCAATGGACGGCGTCCTCGGCACCGGCAAGGTCGTGCTGAAGGACCCGACCGGCGTGAAGCCGTACAAGCTGACCATCGCCCGCGGCGCCCGCGGCGGCGCGAAGGCGGCCGACGACATCCGCTACAACCCGGCCAACGTCGCCGGCGACCTGCCGGCCGGGTACACGGCCGACATCGACTATGACTTCAACGACGCGGCGGGGGCGAACTCCGAGGTGGCGCCGAACAACGGCAAGTACGACGCGGCCGGCGACCCCAGTCTGGGCGCCGTCGTCGCCGGCCCGAAGGTGACCGGCGCCGCCCCGACCGACGAGTTCGACCCGAAGCAGCTCGCGCCCCCGCCGAACTGGGCGGCGAAGATGATCGAGTCGGCCACCCCCGCGCCCAAGAACGGCGTCGCGAAGGGGATGGAGTACCGGGTCCCCAATGCCGACGTGACCAAACTCGACCTGACGCAGGCGGCGTCCGAGTACCGCCGGCACGTCGTGCTCCTCCGCCGGCTCGCCAACCCGTACCTCCCCGAGGACGCGGCCACGAACCCGTACGTCACCGTGGACGTGATGGACTGGGTGCCGTCGAACGACGCCGTGTTCACCGGCAACGGCAGCGGTACGGCGGGCGGTCGGCCGATCGCCCAGCGCGAGGCGCTCGGCCGGGTGCAGCCCTACTCCGGCCACTCCTTCCCGGACAACCCCACGGCCAACTCCCTGCCGACGTACTCGTTCCCGACCTCGGCCACGCTCACCCAGTCGCCGACGACGCCGGGCACGAACGAGCCGATGCACACCCTCGGCCGGCACAACGGGCGGGACGCGACCGCCCCGACCGCCGCGACCGTGAGCCCGGCGGCGCCGGCCCCGGTCACCACGCTGAACGACACCGTGATGGCCCCGTACGACTGGCTCGTCCACCTCGACCGGCCGGTCGTCAACCAGTTGGAACTGCTCCACGTCCAGGCCGGCAAGCCGCACGAGGTGACGTACTACTTCCTCCAGCCGCCGACCCAGGCCGGCGAGGGCGTCCGCAAGCAGGTCGGCCAGGCGCCGTGGTTCGGGCTGGCACCGGAAGGCGCCGCGTTGCCGCAGATCGGCGGCCACCCGTGGACGCTCGCGTCGCGGTCGGGGATCGACACTACCGCGTCCGGGCGGAGCAACAACGGCCTGTACCGCGGGCTGGAGTTCCTGCGGCCGAAGCCGTGGACCTACGGCGCCGCGTCCGGCGGCCGCGTCCACGGCAAGCTGAACTTGAACACGATCCAGGACATCCGCGTGTGGAACGCCCTGTCCGACCCGCAGGCCGCGAACGGCTTCACTCAGGCCGACTCCGACAAGCTGTGGACGGCCTTCTTCACCTCCCCGGACACGGGCGGCACGGGCGCTCGCGGCGTCCGGACGTGGACGGGCCTGAAGAAGACCGACGCGATCGGGCAGAACTGGACCGTGCCGAGTCCCGGCGAGACGATCGACGACACCGACCCGTTTATCGATCCAGACCCGGCGAACTACGCCAAGCGTCTGGCGACGCTCGACCGGCCGTTCAAGCCGTTCGGCGCCGCGGACGCGCCGCCGCCGCCGACCGGGGTGAAAACGTGGACGCCCCCGCGGGTGGCCCCGGCCGGGTCCGGGTTGCAGGATACGATCCTCCGGGCCGACGGGAGTCTGGCGCCGCAGACCGGCCGGCCGCTGCTGTGGCCGCCGGCCGTGACGCACCCGTACCTGGAGGCGGAGTTGGCGCGGAAGATGTTCAACAACACCACCACGCACAGCAACGTGTTCACCGTCCACCTCACGGTCGTGTACCACGAGGTGCGGATGGACACGACGGTGACGCCGCCGGCGCTGCAGGGGGAGACGATCAGCGTCGAGACGGACGACGACACGAAGACGCCGCCGGCGTCGGTGACGCGCTACTACCTGGGCCGTGAGTCGTTCCGGGAGGTGCCGGGGGACATGCGGCAGCAGTACCTGGCGGTGGTGGACCGGTCGAACGCGCTGGTGCAGCCGCCGTACCCGAGCGGGACGCAGGACATGGCGCCGACGCCGTTCCACGCCTCGCTCGCGGCGGACCTGCTGGTCACCGACACCAAGATGACGCTCCTGAACACGGAGATGAACGCGACGAACACGGGCGTGATCGTGTACGCGGACGGGGTGCCGGTGACGATCAGCAAGGGCACGAGGCTGCGGATCGGGGTCGGCCCGGACGCCGACTGGGTGGAGGTGTCCTCGGACCCCACAGGCGGCGTGATCCCCTTCAAGAACGCCGACGCGATGAAGACCGGCCTCGAACGGCCGCACCAGGCCGGGGTTGTGGTGACGAACGCGTCGTTCGGCCGGCCGACGCAGCCTGCTCCACCGAACTTCAGCCCGATCAAGTCGCCGGACGTGTTCCGGCAGAGCGGGTACCCGCTGTTCATCCCCTACGCCGGACGTGTGCGGTAGGGGCGGGGGCGAGCGGCCCGCGTGAGCGGGCTGTTCCTGAGCGTCCTTGATGCGCTTAGGAACAGCCCGCTCACGCGGGCCGCTCGCCCCACCCAACTCGCTCACGCCGTCGGCGGCACGTCCTTCGCCCGCAGCATCTCGACGCGGCCGTCGCGGCCCACGGCGTATACGAAGTCGGTGCGGCTGGTGCACGCGGCACCGGGGACGCCCTGCCGGTCCAGCGCCAGGAACGCCACCTGCGCCGGATGAACGCCGCGGCGGGCGGCGGTGGCGTTCACCCGCCGACACGCCAACTCGCACGCCTCCTGGGCCGACTTCCCGGCCCGCATCTGCTCGACCACGAACATGCTGCCGCCGATGCGGATGATCTCCTCGCCGACGCCGGTGGCGCCCGCGGCGCCGGCCTGGTCGTCCACGTAGAGCCCGGCGCCGATGATCGGCGAATCCCCCACCCGGCCCGGCAACTTATAGGCGAGGCCGCTGGTGGTGCAGACGCCGCCGAGGTTGCCGCGCTGGTCGCGGGCCAGCACCGTCACGGTGTCGTGGTTCCCCTCGTCCACCTGCTGCGGGGGGGCGGGTGCGTCCTTCTTCGGAGGCGGCGGCGCGGGGCGGCGGTTCGGGTGCTTCTCCTCCCACTCGCGCATCGCGGCCAGCGTGTACGGGTACTCCAGCGGGAAGCCCTCCTGCAGGGCGAACCACTTCGCCCCCTCGCCGACGAGGAAAATGTGCGGCGTCTTCTCCATGACGCGGCGGGCGACCGCGGCCGGGTGGCGGACGTGTTCGAGCCCGGCGACGGCGCCGCACGACAGGGTGCGGCCGTCCATCACGCA
>Ga0209181_10001956_pt1 | contig 34407 bp, 31 predicted proteins | sample MAT05_FD_187208 | JGI IMG/M metagenome (GOLD analysis project Ga0209181, IMG submission 187208) | Freshwater microbial communities from Lake Fryxell liftoff mats and glacier meltwater in Antarctica - MAT-05 (SPAdes) (version 2) | ecosystem: Environmental > Aquatic > Freshwater > Ice > Liftoff... | reverse complement strand
AAAAAAAAATAGGTGATGCTGCCATTGGTTTATTTACACCAATGCATTTTTTTGTGCAAAAAGCAATAAGCCAATCCGACCTCGAACACCAAATCGCTCCATTAAATTATTGCTGTATGTTTCAATTGTGCGGGTGCTTAAAAACATTTTGGCGGCAATTTCTTTGTACGATAAATCGGTGCATAAAAATTGTAGTAATTCTTTTTCTTTATCGGTTACACTAATAACGTTTAGTTTATTTCTTACTGATTGGGCTATTACTTGGTTTACCATTTGCGAATAATAGAAGCCATCTTTTACCAATGTATTCAGGGCAATTTCTAATTGCTGTGGCTGAATACTTTTTAAAAGATAACCATTGGCTCCGGCTTTTATCATTGCCATAATATCTTTTTCATTATCCTGCATACTTAAAGCCAATATTTTAACAGCAGGATAATTTGCCGTAACCCATTCTGCTGTTTGTTGTCCCGATATTTCCGGCATATTCACATCTAAAATAATTATATCAGGGGTTGTATTTTTTTTTAGAAGATCGGCTTTTAAAACATTTCCATTAGTATAGGTATTAGTAACCGTATAGCCTTTAATTCTATTGATCATTATCGCCAATGCATCTGCAATCAGGGCATGGTCATCAACAATTGCAATTTTCATATCGGCCATTGTCTTATTTTTTTATTGTTATTTGTAAAGAAGTGCCTTGCCCCTGGTGGTTTCCCCATTGCACAATACCACCAATCATGCTGCCGCGTTTGTTAATATTGTTAATGCCCTGGCCATTATCATTTTTATCGATAGCGCTATTTAGTCCAATGCCATTATCATAACAATAGATTTTAAACGCTTCAGCCGTATTGCTTATGTTAACCCCTATTTCGGTTGAATGGCTATGCTTTAAACTGTTTTGAATAAATTCCCGGCAAAGGCCCGTCATTAAAAAATCGGTGCGTTCTTCTTTAAATAAATATCGTGGGCCAAAATTTGAAAATGATGTTTTGCAAATGCCATTTTGCATGATGCGTTGCAACTCCAGTTTTATTATTTCGGCAAAACCGTTGTGCTTAATATCATCGTTGTTTAATAATTTGCTAATGCTGCGAATTTGTTGCAGGCTTTCCTGTATTTGATCGGCTTGTGTTAATAAATCTTGTTTGATTTTTTCGTCGGTTATATCATGTGCTAGATTTTGTGCCTGTAAAAAAGTGAGGGTTAGTTTTTGTCCAACCGTATCGTGTAGTTCGCTGCTTATTTGATTCATCATGTTGTTTTGCACTTCGGTTTCGGCAAGTAATAAAGTTTTTTCATGCTCTATTGCTATCAGTTGTTTTTCTTTCACGTGCATTTGCCGGCGTTTTTTATAACTGTTTAATAAAAAATAAATACTTACAATAAGAACCAAAACAACAATGGTTGTTGTTGCCAGAAACACTATTATTTCTTGGTCCATTTTCAATTAAATACTATTTTTTGGGCTTGTAAAGGGTAAGTGCATTTATAGCAATAGTGATATAAAGCAGGTAATTAAAAATGAGAAACAAATAATAATAGCCGTTAAAAATACGCAGGTAATTATAATACAAATAACTTCTCATGGTATGAAAGGGCAATGTTCCCAAATAAAAAACCAGTAACATAATTACCATGGGTAAAATTGTATTAGCCCATTTGCCCATTATTAAATCGCTTTTACCAAACTCGTATAAATACCTCAGGCAAGCTATGCTTAATATGATAACACCTGCTGCATAACTAGGTGTAAAAAAGGTTCCGATATTGCCAAATTTTATACCATTAAAAATGAGGATTGCAAAAACCACAGAAAGCAAAAAATAAATGGAAGAAATTAGTTTTAACAGAGAAATCCATTTTGTGTTTTGTAATTGTTTTGCAATAAAGATGCCCCATAAAGTTAGTTGAAGCGGAACAAAAGTATTGTACCCAATCATTTTTTTGTTAAACCTAACCTTTACATGATGTTCCTGTAAATATCCTAAGCCCCATTCGGTAAAATTTATGACTAATAGAATTAATAGTAAAAATCTGTACAGCGTATTAGGGTTTCGGCAATAAACCAATAGGCAACAAATTAATGCGCCCAACTCAACATATTTTAAAATGTTTATCAAATCTTCCATCTAATAATTTATTATAATTTTATCTAAGCAACTCATCTTCCATTGGGCAATTAGCTGGCGGCGGACAAAGTGTACCATGATTGCGTATTAAAGGATTGGCTTCATTTACATTAACCGATGCACTTGCCAGCATAATCACATTGCTGTTGGGATTGAGTAATTTAAAGGCTGTATAGGGCTGTGTTCTCTTTTTGGATGATGCAGGATCAAAGGCTTTAACCGTACCGTCAAAATCTCTGTAAGTGGCCACAAAAACAACAGTATGCTTTCCTGCGTAGGTAGGCGACATTCCCTTCCAGGTATAAATTTCTTTTCCACCTGGGTATGCGGCATAATAAATTTTTACGCCCAAATCACATTTTTTTATTGCAGCCCCTTTGCTATTAATAAGTTGCTTTTCTGCAACAATATTTTCAATAGTACATATAAATTGTTTGATGGTGTCTAAATCATAGTACACATTTCGGGCATCGGTAAAATTGTAGGTTGTGCCGGCTGTTCTTCTGCCATCAATAGTTCCCTTTTCAGTAATGTAACTATATTGTTTATTCCCATAATTATCTATCATTCGTTTAGCAATGCCGTAGGGTAAACCCGGATAAGGTTTTTCGCAGGGATCGGTACATCCATTTTCAACTTTTACTACAGCATTTGTAAAATCCGGTTTACTGTTAGCTGATTTTTTAAAACTTAATAAGTTTACCGAAACGCTTAGCAGCAAGGCAATACCCAGTACATAAATGGTTGATTGTTTTGTCATGATGTTGGTTTGGTTTAATAATAATATTTAGTGCAAACTTAAAGCTACCGTAAAACCACAGCAATCGTAGTTCTACTATTTTACCGTGGTAAATGTACAATACAAAATTTGTATGATGTTCTATTGATACGTGGCAGGCCTTGTTGCAATTTTGTGTTATAAAATTATTTAAAAATGAAGGTAAAGAAAATACTATTTACGCTCCTTTTTCTTCAACTAAGTACATCCTGCATAATTGCCCAGCAACCTGGATCATTAGAAGAAAACGTAACTAAGGATGAAACTCCTTTTGAACGTGGTAACCGTATTATTTTTCAAGATGATTTTGAAAAAGATGCACTGGGCGATTTTCCTGCAAAATGGAATACCAGCAAAAGTGGCGAAGTAAAAAAATTAAAGGACATTGAAAGTAAGTTTTTAAAAATAAGCGATGGGGCGGTAGTGAATGTGCAATTAACCAACCCATTGCCTTCGAACTTTACTGCCGAGTTTGATTTAATAGTACCCAGCGATATACCCTTGCGCTTTGCCAGTTTTGGCTTTGGAAGCAAGCCAATAAAAATTGATTGGTTGCTTGCTCCCAAAGAGGCAGTTGTGTTCTCCTTTCATACCAACCAAAAGCATTTCAGCGAAGGTTTAAAATTTGGCACGCAAAAATTCCGCAGCAACGATTTTAAATTAAAGCAACTTGATTTTGCTACGCCACTAAACAAGGTAATAAAAATTGCCATTGCCGTAAACGATAAAAGAATTCGACTGTATGCAGAAGGCCTAAAGCTCGTTGATATGCCCACCTCATTTGATCCATCTTTTAGAAGTAACTTTTTCTTTAATGCCAGCACTCACGGAGCCGCCGATAGTAAACTCAATTATTTCTACATCAGCAACGTGATACTTGCCGAAGCTGCAAAAGACAGGCGCAGCCAGGTATTAAAGGATTTATGGGAGATGGGAAGCTTTAGTACCAATGCCATTTTATTTGCTACCAATAGCGAGAAAATACAAGCCAGCAGTAACGAAATAATAAAGCAAATAGCGGATGCACTTAAAGAATCAAAAGCACTAAGGCTGCAAATTATTGGGCATACCGATAATGAAGGCGACGAAGCAAAAAATTTATTACTAAGTAAAAAAAGAGCCGTGGCGGTAAAGGCAAAATTACAAAGCATGGGCATTGCGGCCAACCGTTTAACAACCGATGGCAAAGGAGAGAGCGGGCCGGTTGCTGATAATAATACTGCTGATGGCAAAGCACAAAATAGAAGAGTAGAGTTTATAAAGCTTTAAACAAGCGTTTTTTTACTTTTTTAAAAAGATAATTAGATGGTTGTTTCCATTGTTCCTTTCTCAACGACTAATAGTTCAAATAAATTAATTAACAATTAAAAAAAAATTATGACACGCAAATTAATTATTGCATTTTCCATTATTTCCACAATACTGATGAGCTGCAAAAAAAAGGAATCAATTCCGATTCCAACATCTATGCCAAAAGTTTATGTAACTACTATAGAATCTAATGGAACAACAAACGCTGCCACCATTAGAGTCGATGCTGTAGTTACTAAGTTAACGGATGGAACAATGAATGCTGCCGTTGGCTACATCGCTGTAAATAATAATGATGTATATGTAGCCGGCTGGGAAAGAAACCCTGCTGGATTTTCCTTTGCTAAAATTTGGAAAAACGGCGTTGCATCCTCATTAACAGATGGCACTTTAAATGCCGGTGTAAATAAAGTTTTTGTATTGGGAGCTGATGTTTATGCAGCCGGTTTTGATGGTGCTTATGCCAAAATCTGGAAAAATGGCACTGTTCTTTTTTCTACAGACGGCACAAAAACTGAAAGAATTATTTCTCTTTTTATTGTTGGTGCCGATGTATATGCTGCTGGTTATGAATTTGCAGGAGGCCTGGTAAATGCAAAAATTTGGAAAAACGGGGTTGCAACTTTCCTTACCGATAAATCGAAAAATTCGACAGCAAAAGCATTATACGTAATTGGTACAGATGTGTATGTAGCTGGTTACGAGAACAATGCCGGTGGAATTCAGATTGCAAAAGTTTGGAAAAATGGCGTTGCAACTTCTTTAACTGCTGGAACTTCGCCAGCCGATGTGAATGGCATGTTTGTATCTGATACCGATGTGTATGTAGCTGGTTACGAAAATAATGGCACAGTAAACATTGGAAAAATCTGGAAAAATGCCACCCCATCCTCTTTAACCAATGTAGCTAATCATGGTTACATAAAATCTGTTTATGTACAAGGTAGCGATGTGTATGCAGCAGGTTACGAACAATTGACTGGTTCTGGAATTCAAAAAGCCATTATTTGGAAAAATGGAATAGCAACCGACTTAAGCAACTTTAGCACTAATGCATTTGCAACTGATATAGTGGTTAAATAAAAAGCACAAAATAAAATAGTAAAGTTTTTAAAATTAATTAATAGATGACCCGTTTTTCTATCATACTGTTTTTGTTTTTTTGCGGCTGCGGCGTATTACCCAAAGGCACAACTTATTTTGGCGAAGAAAGAGTGTTTGGAAAATCGTTTAACAGAACATATAAAACACTACGCCGGGATGCAGAAAACTGGGAGCCTGCCTGGGAGTTGGGGATTGCAATACAAGCACATAAAGACGGTAGAATAAAAGGTATCCGCATTAAAAACCCAACAACGGGTTATGTAAGATTATCTGTTTGGGATGCAGATACCAAACAATTAATGCAAACCATGAATGTAAACATAAGTGATACCGTGAATTATAATCTAAACTATTGTGAAGTACCCATTGTAGCTGGAAAAACTTATGGCATCACTATTTATGTTCGCAAATACTATTACTACACTTTACCTTTTAATCCACTGCCATTGCACAGCTCCTATATCAGCCTGCTGTATAGTGTGTATGAAGAAAGCCCTCACCAACGCTTTCCACAATACAATGTGCCATCTGTGTATCATGGGTTAATAGATTTAGATGTAGATTTTAAAATTGACTAAAAAAAAATTAAAACAATGAAAAAATTAATCAACATCATTATCTGCAATTTACTTGCATGCGTAGCTTTTGCTCAAATATCAACAAAGGTTTTGCCTGTAACGCAAACGCCGGTTGTGTTTAACGACCTTACTGTTTATGAACAACCTAATCTATCTGGCAACAGCGGAAAAATTAAAATATCAAAATTGAATGGTCTCATTTTTCCGTTTACAAATCTTACCAATGCGTCTTTTAAAATAGCAGCGCATAAAATTGTGTACTTAAAATACTGTTTGGAGTTTCCTGTAGAAGTAGCATTTACCGAAACACAAACCAATATTGATTTATCTAAAGTTTGCGGCATACGCAGCGATGATATGCAATGGGTTGGTATTGGGTTCAATGGTATATCTACCGAAATACATAACAACGATTGCAAAAGAGTGTATGGAAACATAACCGTTAAGATGCAGGAAACTTCGCCTTACGATAATAATTTGTTTACGTTTTTTTCTACCAATTCTTTTACACCCTTTAGAAATACAGATAAAACCGGGCCCTATTTACTTAATATAGCCAACTCCAGTGCCGATCCCATTTATACCAACTATGTTTTTAACAACAATCCTGTGCCAAATATTACCACTGGTCCCGGCACAAGGTCGAGAGGGAGGGCTGATGTAGGTTTTTGGGTAGGCAAAGCCGCAGTGCGTGATGGAAGAATAAAAATATTCATTAATTCAAAAATTGGCTCGGCACATAAAAGCTGCGATCTGTGCGATGATTTTTCATCTAAAGTAGAAATGGCAAGGGCAAAAACCGAAGCAATTCCAATCAACTATTTATACGATGGCGAAAAATTATTGAATGCAGAAAACAATAAATTGATTTTGGGTCCATACCCAGCATCGGGATCAAGAGATGGAACGGCAATAACCGCATCGGGCGGTACCAACAAAAACTTTAGAGTTCACTTAACTATTGGCGGATTATAAAACTTAACAACATTGAAAAAATTAATCATTTTACTTAGCCTCCATTTTTTTATTAGCTATTGCATAACAGCACAACCAGCAGCTAGCAATAAAATAGAAATCGACATTAAAACCGGCAACGATAACTTGGAGCCAAAAAGCACACAACACAATGCAGAAGTCAGGGTTATTTTACAAGGCCGGGGCGATGTAATCAAAACAAATATTAACGAAGGAAAAGAATGGCCCAACAATTCTACACACAGAATTACTTTGGCTTTACCTGCCGATATAACCATTGATGATGTAAAGGAAGTACACATTTACCGCAAACGGGATGGCTTGCAATACGTGTGGCAATTGGGCGAAAAAGATAATTGGAATGTAGATAGGGTAACTGTAAACGCAAGCATTGTTACCGACGGGAAAAATGTAAGAACAAAAATATTGGAAACCGGAGCCACAAGGCCAAGAGTGCCTGGTGCCAACAATTTAACCCGTCCGCTATACCGTTTCATTTACGAAGGTGGTGATAATGTTACCGAAGGACAATTCTTTAAATTGAAATTGGCAGCAGAAACGCCCAATACACCTGCAACTACCACCAATCCCGAAGCCAACGCATCTATCCTTGCAATTTTTGGTACAGGTGGCGATGATTTAAGAGGCGGCGGAGATAATGTAAACATTGTTATACGCTTTAAAAGCAGCAAACCTGCTATCACCATTAGCCATGCAAATAGCAATAGCAAGTGGGATAATTTTTCGGAAAAATCTTTTAGAAAAGTATTGCCCAATACTGCCAACCTCGATTTTAATGATATAAAAGAAGTTGAACTAAGGCACACAGGCGGTGGTGGCATGGGTGCCGATAATTGGTACCTAGATAAATTTAAATTAATTATTACCAAAGACAGCGAAACTAAAACCCTGGTAGATAAAGTGATGGCACCCATTCATTATTTTACCGGTGATACCAGGAGAAAAACATTTAAAGTAGAATAGTTTTTGTAAGCCAGCCTTCGTTCACTGGTAAAGCATTATTGGTACAGTGTATCCTGACAAAGGCAGCGCTCTGCTCAACATTTAAATAATTATTAAACATCGTTTAAAATAAAAATTAACAACAATGAAAAAATTTATTTTTATAGCACTCGTAACCTCATCCATAACTTTTTTAAGTTTTGGGCAGGTAAAAATATCTACGGATATAAAAAACAACAACTCAATTACTTTAACCAAATTTTTTTCGGCGGGTTTAAAAATTATAAAATCGCTGCCCTCTCTTAAAGCCATAGATATAGCAAGGGGAACAATAAATTCAAACAACCCCACCATTCAACTATGGGATGCTTGCGAAGATTATAAAGTGAATTGCGAGCCGCAGGTGTTTAATGTAATATCAATACCAAACAAGGCCAATCAATATTATATTCAATTACAATCCAATGGAAAATACCTTTCCATTAATCCTTTCAATCCCAATGCGTTAATCCTAACCACAAAAATAGGAAGAGATATTTCCGATGCTAGTGCTTTTCAAAACTGGCGCATTGAGGCGTATGGAAAAAAAGGGTACATCATTAGTGCAACCATACCCATTAGTGGAGGCAATACTACCAAAGCATTGGCTACTACCGCAAATACCAACGGTAGTACATTAACCGTGCTGACTTTATGCACTTCGGGTAATTGCGATAACCAATTATTTACTTTTTACAACATTGCTACAAATACACCCAAAACCTGCGATGCATATCCCTTTGCTGTGCCAGAGGTAAAACCAGTTTGTGTTAATTGCGAAGTAGGCGTAAGTGCAGAGCCGTTGGTAGCAGCCACATCAAAAATGTGGAGCCCCGGCAGTACTTTACGTGTGAGGATAGATGGCGGCTCGCCGCTGCTTAGAAGAAAAGTGATACAATATGCCAATGAATGGACAAGGTATGCCAACATACGTTTTAATTTTATTAATAGTGGCGATGCAGAAGTGATTGTTACTTTTGGCAACGACGGTCATTCCTGGAGTTATGTGGGTAAAGATTGTATAGACCCTGGAAGACGATTGCTTGGAAATTTTACCATGAATGGCACAACACATTTTGGATGGTTTACCGATGCTACGGATGAAGAAGAATTTAGCCGGGTTATCGTTCATGAATTTGGCCATGTGTTAGGCTTTAAGCATGAGCAATCGCATCCCGATGGTGGAATACCCTGGGATAGAGAAGCTACTTACAATCATTATGCATCAAAAACGCCGGCTTGGGGGCGTGACGAAGTTGACAGGCAGGTTTTTGAAATTGCAAATCGCAGCGAAACACAATTCTCCAGTTACGACAGAACCTCGATAATGCAATACCCGGTGCCAAACACACTTACCATTGGCGACTTTGAGATTGGATGGAATACCCAACTTTCTGAAACAGATAAGGCATTTGCAAGGCTAATGTACCCTCCTGGTAATATTGTTGGTAATAAATTGGCAATATCAATTGTTACTGGTGGCGATGATATACGGCAAAACAGTAACGCACTTATTTACTTAAAATTAAACAGTACGGCAATTCCGGAATTTAGAAAATCTTTAAACAACAATGCAAGCTGGGGAAACGGCTCATCGCATACTGTTGAAATTGAAATGCCTGCCGGGATAAGCATAACAGATATTTTGGAATGTAAACTTTTGTTTACATCGGGAAAACAGTTTGAATGGGACACACCCGACAACTGGAATTTAGACAGATTAGTGATTGATTGGGTAACACCCGATGGCTTTCGATCTAACCTGGTTAACAGAAGCGGAACACCCTATATTCGATATTTTAATACTGGAGAAACATTACTCTTGAGAAGATAATTTAAAAATAAAAAATCATGAAAAAATTAAGTATGCTGGCTATAGTTGCCACAGTAATCGCCACAAGCATTAACGCACAATGTAAATGCGCTACAACACCTGCCGAAAGCCGTTGGGATGGTATAGGTTTTTATGTAGGCGATAAGCCATTAAATAAATACAAATGCGGGTATCAGTTTAGTGTAAAAAAAACTGATAAAATAAAATTTGTAAGTGGAAGCTATAATTGTATTGCCACCGGAGCCTGCGATGTAATTTATACTGCCTTATTGTATAGAGGAAGCTCCATTGTAAAGCGAATAAATCCATTTAACTTTACTACAGAAATAATTAGTTTTACAACAGGTGCAGGCAGTTACAGACTTGTGTTAGAGGCAACGTGTAATAACAAAAAGTGCCAACAATGTGTTTATTATTTTACAGTTAATTAAAGCCATTTTATGAAGCATACTATCCTTCTTTTTTTATTTATTATTTCAGCTGCTTTTTATGCAATTGCCCAGCAACCAGGTTCTTTAGAGGAAACAACCACAACAGATGAAACCCCTTTTGAACGTGGCAGCCGAAATATTTTTACTGATAATTTTAGTAAAGATGCCCTGGGCGATTTTCCGGCAAGGTGGAACACCAACAAAAGTGGCGCGGTAAAAAATTTAAAAGGCTTTACTGATAAGTTCTTAAAAATTGCAGAGGGCTCAGTTGTATTTCCTCAATTAACCAAACCGCTGCCCGTGCATTTTACGGCCGAATTTGATTTGATAGTGCCTGCCGATATACCCATGCGCATGGCTAGTTTCGGGTTTGGCAGTAAAACATTTCCTATAGATTGGATACTAAGCCCCAAAGAAGGAATTGTATTTTCTTTTCATAGCAACCAAAAAAAGTTTAGCGAAGGATTAAAATTTGGCACACAAAAATTTAGCAACAGCGATTATCAATTAAAAAAACTAGAGTTTGCCACACCACTAAATACCCTTATTAAAATTTCCATTGCGGTTAATGATAAGCGCATTCGGTTGTATGCAAATGGTAAAAAAATGGTAGACATGCCCACATCTTTTGATGCATCGTTTAGAAGAAATCTATTCTTTAATGCTACCACCCACGGAGCCGCCGATAGCAAGCTAAATTATTTCTACATTAGCAATATTGTAATAGCCGAGGCCGGTACAGATAGCCGTAGCCTGGTGTTGAAAGATTTAATGGAAAAGGGCAGCTTTAGCACTACCGCCATTTTATTTGCTGCCAATAGCGATAGAATTGAACCCAGCAGCAATGTTATTTTACAGCAAATTGCAGATGCTTTAAAAGAAGAGAAAACTATTAAACTGCAAATTGTAGGCCATACCGATGGCGATGGCGATGATGCAAAAAATTTACTGCTAAGCAAAAAAAGAGCCGAAGCTGTAAAAGTAAAATTAGCTGGTATGGGCATTGCAACCAATCGGTTTACAACAGATGGCAAAGGCGAAAAAGAACCTGTAGCCGGTAATACATCTGCCGCTGGCAAAGCACAAAACAGAAGAGTAGAGTTTATAAAGCTGTAAAAAGTATAATTAAATTTTGAAATCCAAAAACAATTTATTTCTGAAGGGCTTTACATTTTAATTGGCTTTTAAAAATTAATGGCACTTAAAATAATCAAACGGTTCTTTACAATCCTGGCATTGGTATAATGCCTTGCATGCCGTACTGCCAAATTCACTGATGATTTTGGTGTTAACGGAATTGCAAAGCGGACATTCAATTCCATCAACAGGTATCGTAAAATGCTTGTTGGGTGCAGCAATGCCGTATTTCTTCAGTTTGGTTTTTCCTGCTTCGCTCATCCAGTCTGTTGTCCAGGCCGGAGCCAGCACAGAAGTTATTTTTATTTTGGAATAACCATTTTCAATCAATGCCATTTTTATGTTCATGGCAATCATATCCATGGCGGGGCAGCCTGTATAGGTAGGGGTGATGATCACTTCAACCTCATCGCCATTTAGTTTTACATCTCTTACAATGCCCAGGTCGGTAATGTTTAAAACGGGTATTTCGGGGTCGGTCACGTGTTCCAGTATATCCCAAATTTTTTGCGTCGTTATGGTTGATTCTGTTACCATTCAGCATTGGGATAAGTTCTTTGTAAATATTGCAGTTCGGTAAGTATGTAACCCAGATGTTCTGTATGTGTTCCGGTTTTACCGCCCGTCTGCATAAAAACCTTTTCAGGAACCGGCAATGTTGCCTCTTCAAAAACTGAACTTACTTTCTTCATCCAGTCATCTTTCAATAAAGCAACATCAAAACCGGCAGCCACTTCATAATCTGCCGGCATAAACATTTCTCCTGTGTATCTCCATAATTCATCAATGGCTTTCAACATCCGTTGATGACTTTCTTCTGTTCCATCGCCCAGGCGTATAACCCACTCGCTGCTCCATCGTTGGTGATAAGTAACTTCCTTTAATGCCTTTGCTGCAATGGCTGCAAGCTGTTCATTAGTTGAATGTTGCAGTTTTTCGTAAAGCAAAAACTGGTAAGCACTGATAAGAAACTGGCGTAACACAGTTTGTGCCCAATCGCCATTTGGATGTTCTGCCAGTAAACAGTTTTTAAATTCTCTTTCGGTTCTCAGGTAAGCAAGTGAATCTTCCGTGGCACCATCGCCAATTAACATGGCGGCGTACTGATAAAAGTTTCTGGACTGTCCAATCAGGTCCAGCGAAATATTAGTGATTGCAATATCCTGTTCCAGTATCGGCCCGTGGCCACACCATTCTGCATTTCGCTGTGCAAGAATTAAATTGCTGTCGGCAAGGTGAAGGGTATAGGTCCACAGTGCAGAGACTTTTAAAGACTCGGATTCTTTTGAGTTATTTTCAATTTTTGAAGATGCTGGTTCTTGCATGATATAAAAGTCTTTTCAAATTATAATACTCTTTTTACTTCCCCCTTGGGGGATTGAGGGGGCTTTACATGTGCCCAACTTCATCCGGCAGCTCATAAAAAGTGGGATGGCGGTAAACCTTATCAATGGCGGGTTCGTACAACTCGCCGGCTTCATCCGGGTTAGATGCAGTGATGAATTTACTTTCTACAACCCAAATGCTAACACCTTCCTGCCGGCGGGTGTACACATCACGGGCGTTTTCTATCGCCATTGCAGCGTCTGTTGCATGCAGACTGCCCACATGTTTATGATCCAGGCCCTGTTTGCTGCGAACGAAAACTTCCCATAGGGGGAAACCTAAACCCCCTTCGCCTCCGCCGGTTGGCGGAGAAACTTTGGAGTCTTTCATTTCATTACCCCCTGCTGTTTCTTCAGGAATGTCTCCGTAATAAAATTTGTTTAAGAAAATGGTTTTCATAATTCAGTTTATTAATTGAATTTATTGTTTTACTTCTATTTGATAAGAAGTGAATCTTGCAGAATCTGCTGTGGTTTTTTCCTGCTTCCAGAATTTGTATAATTTGATAATGGTTTTACCGGTTTTTTGTGGAACCAGAACCAGGTCTTTGTTGATGCTTCCTCCATCCATACCGGCGGGGCTGTCATCAGTTGTAACAATATCTGCCAGCTTAATAATGTTCATGCTGTCGCTTATTGCAAAGTTGGTCGAATTTTCATATTCACAACCACGACAAGTACTTTGATAAATTACCAGGGTATCTGTAAGCTTAACAACATTTATTGTGTCGGTGCTGAGAGATATTCTGTTATCAGGTATTCCTTTTTCTTCTTCAACAACATCTTTTGGGTTATTGCTGCATCCTGTAACAGACATGGTTACAAATAGCGTAAAAAGTATTTTATTTATTATGCTGCCTGTGTTTTAATGGTTTTCTTTTTTTCTGCATACGCTATGGCCGCCTCCCTTACCCAGGCACCTTCGTTATGAGCTTTATTTCTTGCTGCCAGGCGTTGTTTATTGCAGGGCCCGTTTCCTTTTACAACATTCCAGAATTCATCCCAGTTTATTTCACCAAAATCGTAATGCTTTCTTTCTTCGTTCCATTTTAGTTTGTCGTCGGGTAATGTCATGCCCAATACCTTTACCTGTTCTGCCGCCATATCTATAAACTGCTGGCGCAGTTCATCATTTGTCTTTCTTTTTATTTTCCATTTCATGCTCTGATCGCTGTTGGTGCTTTCGCTATCCTTAGGCCCAAACATCATCAGGCTTGGCCACCACCAGCGGTTAATGGCATCCTGGCACATGGCTTTTTGCTCAGGTGTGCCACGGCTTAATACCAGCAAACTTTCAAATCCCTGGCGTTGGTGAAAACTTTCTTCTTTACAAATGCGCACCATTGCCCTTGCATAAGGCCCGTAGCTAGTGCGGCACAGCATCACCTGGTTTAAAATGGCAGCGCCATCAACCAGCCAGCCAACGGCACCCATATCGGCCCAGGTTAATGTTGGGTAATTAAATATGGAAGAATATTTTGCTTTACCGCTGTGCAGGTCGGCAATCATTTCATCACGGCTGCTGCCAAGGGTTTCGGCAGATGAATACAGGTATAAGCCATGGCCGGCCTCATCCTGCACTTTTGCAATAAGGATTGCTTTGCGTTTTAAAGACGGGGCCCTGCTTATCCAGTTGCCTTCGGGTAGCATACCCACAATTTCACTATGCGCATGTTGGCTTATCTGGCGAATGTTGGTTTTGCGATAGGCTTCTGGCATCCAGTCTTTTGGCTCGATCTTTATTTCTTTATCAATCTTATCCTGAAAAATTTTCTCAAGGTCGTGTATAGACATAATAAAAAATTTAAGAGGTAAAATTAATACAAAAAACTAACAAGCGTTAGTTAAAATAAAAAAAATAAGTTTACTTACAGTTGAATTTATCTTCAATTTATTAATAGGCTGCTGCAGCAATCATTTCATTATATTCATCTAAAGCGTCGCTAAGCAGTATGACAAATTCGCTTTTTGTAATGGTTGGCTTAGCATATTTTGATACATCGATTTTAGTTAACCCCAAAACCTGCTTTATAAGGATGCCCATATTTTTACCATTTGCTGGTTTAGCGGCTTGCAGCAAACCGGTTTTATCGGTTATGTCTATTTTATATTCTTCTAATAAAATTTGTACGGCGCCGTAATAACAATCACTTGCTTTTACATCTTTAACCTTATTAATAGAATTGTATTGATGCTTAAATAAATCAAAACCATTTAATTTAATTTTTGCTTCAATTTTTATCTTATCGGCATCATTCTTTTCGCTTAAAACAGCTTTTTTTAATTCACTTATGTTTTGCAAACCGCTGCTCAGTATTTGGGCTAATGCTCCATTGGTAAGCGTTTGGCTACCACCAAATGTGGTAACATTGCAGGGTGCCACATTAATACTATAGCGCTCAAGCAAACTTTGTAATTGCAGGTAATATGCATCGGTTACTTGTACATCTTTTAATACAGAGATTGATGTAAACACATAATCGGAACATTCATTACAGATGGAAGATGTGGCAACGGGGGACTGACCAAAACCTGTAAAGGCAGGCAATACAAAAAGAATTAAAATCAACTTTTTCATGTAAATAATTTTTATGCAGGTAAAACTACAGTATACCTTTTAATATGCTGTACCCATCAGCGGGTATTTTATCTGCCCAAAAAATAAAAGAGCAATTATTTACAGGGCATAAAAAACTAATCCATTTGGATTATTTGGGGCGATGCTATAAGCGGATAGCTTAACGGGATACCTGATGTTAAAAACTTTAAAAACACTGCCGGTAAAAACTAAAATTACAGGATAGCATGTAAATAAAAGGAAGGGATAGTTACTTTTAAAATGATTATTACTATATTTAAACTGTCAATTAGTTCCCTTTTTAATTCGCCCTGATTTTAAAAACTCAGGCTATTGCCGGTTTAGTGTGTTGCTTAAGCTGATTTTTTCCAATTTCCTGTGTGTAAAGCCCGTGTAAATGCAGAGTCTTTCAACATTTAATATATCATATAACCAAAACCAAACAACATGAGCACAACTATTGAAAGATATGTCATCAGGCATATATCAGGTACCAAGGCCAACCAGGTAGAAGAATTTGATTTTAATAAACAGGAACTCTCCATTGGCCGCACTGCCGGAAGCGATATTCAGTATGATCCCGAGCAGGAAGTTATTGTAAGCCGGGAACATGGAAAGATCGTAAAGGTAACTTCCGAGCCTCCGCAATTTTCAATTAACGACAACAACAGCCGCAATGGAATTTTTGTAAATAAAGTTCGTGTAAAAGGCTCTGCCACACTCAAACCGGGCGATGAAGTTCAGTTGGGCAGCAACGGACCTGTGTTTGCGTTTGATATATACCCAAGGCCGCAAAACATGATGATGGAAACCAAAATAATGGATATACCTACATCCATTAAAGCTACTACCATTTCAGAAATTACACCGGGAGCCAGTGCCGCAGCGGCAGCCGAGCCTGCAAAAACAGGCTTGGGAAAACAAACCGTAGAAAGGATGCTGGTTGCTGAAAGAAAAAAATCTTTCAGCACCATGGGTATTGTAATTGGTGTACTGGTTATTGCGTTGGGCGTATTGGGATATGTTTTCAGAGATAATCTTTTTGGTAAAAAAACAGAGATACCGGTAAGTAATATTAAAACGCCGGAGGTAATTGCTAAAGACAATGATGACAGGGTGGTGCAGATAGAATTTGGCTGGCAATTAAGAGATGTAAGTTCTGGCGTTGAATTATGGCATGAATATAGCGCCAGGGTTTTGCCAAGCGGCGAGGTTGTTTATACGGGACTGTATTTTCAAAATTCTGACGGACAGGTTGAACCTTACCTGGTTACAAAAACCGAGTTAGATAAACGCAATGGAAGTGGTGTACCTCTTGGGTTTTCGGGAGCTACAGGATCTGGTTTTATTGTCTCTTCGGATGGATTTATATTAACGAACAGGCATGTGGCAGCCTGCTGGCTTACAAGTTACCAGTTTCCTAATTATGCGTTTCCGGGTGCCTTGGTAAAATGGGTAGGTGGAAAAGAAACTGTTGATTATGATGCACAGGTTGGTCCGCAGAATATGCAGGGTTTTGTTCCTGCAAATGTATCCATGGTTAATGGAAGACAGGTAGGTGCCAACCAGATAAAAGGAAAAAACACTTACCTGGACGTGATCTTTTCAAACACAAGTATGCGTATTCCTGCGGCCGGCGATCCGCAACCTTCAGAAGAGCATGATGTGGCATTGCTGAAAATAAATACTGTGCGTTCTCTTACAAAAGTTACTATGCTGGATAATTACGACCTGGTAAAACCCGGACAATCAGTTACAGTAATGGGATTTCCGGGCGTAGCACCTGAGCAGTTTGTAGTTAAAAAATCGAAAGATGTATTTAACCAGAGAAATCAGGTTACAACCGTGCCTACCACAACTGTAACAACCGGTAATATTGGCCGCATCATTCCTGCGTCATCAGATAAAAACCTTACCTATAGCAGCTTTGGAGATGCTTACCAGCTTACCATTAATGCAACGGGTGCAGGCAATAGCGGTGGCCCTATGTTTGATGATAAGGGAAATGTGATAGGAATTTTCTTTGCAGGAAAAGCAGATAATCAGGGAACAAAAATTTCTTTTGCCGTACCAATTAAATATGGCCTTGAATTAATGGGTATTACAAAAGTTAATAAATAAGAAAAGCCAACTGTTTTTGATAACGATGATTGTATGAGATATGACAGTGGCCATATTACAGAAATTGCCGGATACCGCCTGACCATACGTTTAGGGTCGGGCGGTATGGGCGATGTATATAAGGCATATAACGCAACCTTAAACAGAACAGCAGCTATCAAAATGCTGCACCAGAAAGAAATGGGCGACCGGTTCAGGAACGAGGCCTATATACAGTCTTCTGTAAGTCATCCAAATATTGCCCGCCTGTACGAGTACCTGGTTACCGGCGAAACAGCCTGCATCATTATGGAATTTGTTGAAGGCGATCCGCTGGATGTTTACCTGCACAGAAGGGGTAAACTCTCAAACGAAGAAACTGAAAATATTGTAAAGCAGATTGCTGCAGCATTGGCTTATTTGCACAGCAAAGACATATTGCACCGGGATATAAAACCACAGAATTTTAAAGTGCAGCCCAACGGAATAATTACCATGCTTGATTTTGGTATTGCCAAAAACAAATACACCCCCAAATTAACACAACAGGGATACATGGTTGGTACCACCGAATATATGGCACCAGAACAGTTTCGTCAGCAGGTTGAAAAAAAATCAGATATCTGGAGCCTTGGCGTGCTGGCTTATGAATTGATAACAGGGCATATGCCGTTTGGTGCAGATAATGCAGTAACCATGCGGTTTAAAATTGAAAAGGGAGATTATACAAAACCACGGATACTTATACCAACTGTATCAGCTAAACTTAACACCGTAATTGAAAAATGCCTGCAGGTAAATCCTTTAAGCCGTATATCTGCAGCGGGGGTTGAAATGTTGCTGGGCGATAAAAAAACGCAATCTGCACTAAAAAGTAAAACAACAACGCCAATACAACTGAAAGTTAGCCGTAAAACAGGAATGATAGCAGTTGCGGTAGTGTTGATCATTGCTGTTGCAATTACTATTCTTAACGGATCGGATGAAAAACCGCTTGGCGAAGGGTTACCAGGTGAAAAAGACAACACCGTACAAAAGTCATCTGAAAATCAGAAATTAACCATAGATGTACCCAATGCTACCAATGCCTATATTGTTTTTCCGGATGGGAGCACCGAAAAACTACCTTATGACATCAGCGGTAAAGAGGGAGAGAACTTTGAATTTACTTTAAGGGCAGATGGGTATGAATCAAAAAAAATAGAGGTGCCGATAACCGTTGGCCGCAAATCGTATGAATATAATCTTGAAAAAATAAAAGAGTAAATCATGGGCTGGATAAATAATTTGTTGGGAAACAAAAACAAACCGGTTGCCAGCGAGCGCAGGAGCGATTCAATTGAGCCGGGCGATATTAAAGCGGTGGTGGTTTCGGACCTGGGTAATATACGCACCAATAATGAAGACATGGGTTTGTTCTTTAAAATTGCCGATGAAAATACGTTACGTGAAAAAGGCTATATGCTGATTGTGGCAGATGGTATGGGAGGCCACCAGGCCGGCGAAGTGGCCAGCAGAATGGCAACCGATATTGTTTGCAGGGAATATTATAATCAAAACAACAGCACCGTAGAAAAAAGTCTGGAAAAAGCATTAACCCTTGCCAACAAAACAATTTTTGAAAAAGCATCATCGCAAACGGCCTTTCAGGGAATGGGTACAACCTGTACCGTTTTGGTTGTAATTGACCAGGATGTTTATTACGCACATGTAGGCGACAGCCGTGCGTATATACAAAAAAGTGGTTCTATTATGCAGATAACACAAGACCACACCTATGTGCAGCAACTCGTAAACAGTGGCGATATTACTGCAGCCGAAGCGGCAGAGCATCCCAAAAGAAATATACTCACCAATGCCATGGGCACAAAAGCGGAGTTGCGGATAGACACCGGCAAAAGCAAATACAATCTTGAGAACAACGACCGGCTTTTACTTTGTTCAGACGGGTTATATGATTATTTGAACGATGAAGAACTGAATAAAATACTTATTGAAAACGGAATAAAAAATGCTGCATCCGCCATGGTTGGGCAGGCCAAGGCAAGAGGCGGCCACGATAATATTACCGTAGTGCTTGCCGAAAGGAAAAAAAGTAATGAAGAAACCGAACTAAAATCGACAAGGGATGTAGAGCTTCCTAAAATGACAAGGGATGCAGAACTGCCCACCGAATTTTAACAACAGCAAATTATGATTGGAGAAAAAATACATTCTTACGAGATTAGCGAACACCTGGGCAAGGGCGGTATGGGCAATGTGTTTAAAGCAACAGATACCATGCTGGGCAGAGATGTGGCTTTAAAAATGCTGCATCCGCAACTTACTGTGCAGGAGCTGTTTTTAGAAAGATTTAAAAAAGAAGCACGGGTGCTTGCCCAGTTGCTGCACCCCAATATTGCCGTTATTTACAATTTTATTGAGCAGGGCGGAAACCATTTTATGGTGATGGAATATGTGGAGGGCACCAACCTTGATGACCTGATGAAAAAGTATAAAACGCTTCCTGCGGCATTTGTGGTGCCGGTTTTTATACAGGTGCTGGAAGGATTAAAACACGCCCATAAAAAAAATATTTTTCACCGGGATATTAAACCTGCCAATATTATGCTTACGCCGGATGATACGGTTAAGCTGATGGATTTTGGAATTGCCAAGGTTGCAGGCGAACAGAAAATGACACAAGTGAACAAAATTGTGGGCACGGTAGAATTTATGGCCCCGGAACTTTTGCAGGGAAAAGATGCGTCTGCATCATCGGATATTTATGCAACGGGTGTATCGCTGTATGAATTGATTTGCGGTAAACTTCCCTTTGAGGCAGATACCGATTTTAACCTGATGCAGGCCATCATGAAAGAGAAAATAACGCAGCCTGTAAAAACTAATGCGGCAATACCTAAGGCGTTAAGTGATATTGTGATGAAGGCGCTGGAAAAAAATCCTGCTGTAAGGTTTGCAGATGCAGCGGCTTTTCAACAGGCACTGATAGCCGCTTTTCCAAATTATAGAAATATAAATCTGGCCTCTCTTAATATGGCTTCCGCTTATGCAAGCCAGCAAGCCAGCCCTGCAGCCAGGCTGGAAAAAACGACAGGCACTGGCATGGAAACCCGGGCAGAAATATGGGCTAAACCATTATCAGCGCTTGAAAATTCAAAACAGCATGTTTTAAAAAATAAAAAGATCTATTTACCGGCAGTGCTGCTGCTGTTGTGCCTTTTTATTACCCTTGCCATTGTAAATAAGAATAAACCTGACGAAGAGATTGCAGGAATAGAGAAACTGAAGGCGGAAAATAACGGCGACATTGTTTCTGAAAATAATGTTCCCATTGATGTAACACCGGGATCAACACCCGCAGTTGACAGGCGTACAGTGACACCCGAAACGGAAAAAAAGCCGGAAGAAAAACCAGCAGAAAAAACCCCGGAAAAAGAAAAAGTAAAAAATACAGAAGTTAAATCTTCGGAAAAACTGGCACTTAAAGCTGATGAAGAAGAAAGAGAAGAGGAAAAGCCGGTAACTAAAAAAGATGTTTTTATTGCTTCGAAGCTTGAAATACAACTTTATTTACAGGATGATCTAAGCAATTCGCCCGAACGCCAGGATATACCGGTAACATTTTCGTTGAAAAATAATGTTGTTTACAGCGGAGTTACCATCATTAACCAGGGTGCGATAGCTAAAGGCATGATAAAACTGGGCAAAATGCAAACCGACGTTGATATTTTTAGCATTAAAGCTGCAAACGGCGAACAAATAAGACTGAAAGCGCTAAAAGGGCATGGCAGGCGGAATGAAATAATATCAAACAGAAATTATACTGCTATAGTATTACCTGGAACCCGGATTAATTTTTAAAAGAAGATCACACCCAGTTATTTTTATGCGCCAGGCTAATGATTTGTGCCTTACTGTTAACATGCAGCTTCTGGTAAATATTGGCGATATGCTTGCGGATGGTAAGGACACTAATATCTAATATACCGGCAATGCGTTTTGCATCATAACCATTGATGGTATGCAATAAAATCTCTTTTTCTCTTTCAGTAACGATGGTATCCAGCAAACTAGGTTCCGGGTCTTTTGTAGTGGTTTGCAAAGATGATTTGCTTAGCAGGCCTAGTGCCTTACGGGCAATGGCCGGGCTCATGGGTGCACCTCCGCCTTCTACAACATTGGTTATAGCATTGTGCAAGGTTACAGCGCTTTCATCTTTAAGTAAATAACCATGTGCACCTGCTTTTATGGCTTCAAAAATTTTATCATCATCATCAAAAACGGTTAGTACAATAAAAAATATTTCAGGGTATAAAGCCCTTGCCAGGCTGATAGTTTGCACACCATCCATTTCGGGCATTTCTAGATCCATAAAAATAACCCGGGGCATTTTTTCAAACGGCAGACCTTTTAACTGTTCCAGGCAATCGTTTCCATTAACTGCCATAAAACAAAAATCAAGGTCCTCAAACTGTTTTATTTTGTCAGAAACACTGCTTCGGTTTACGGCTTTGTCATCTACCAATCCAATTTTTATAGCTTTACTCATGAGTATATTTTCATTTTACAAAGAGAGGGTTTTTGTATTTATATGCCATACTTAATTTGTAGTAGCCTGTAAAATCAAACTGGTTCCATTGTTGTTACCGGCAGTAATATCTAATTGCATGCCTGCCTCTGTTGCCCTTGCTTTCATATTTATAAGGCCATTGCCTCCTGTATTATCTGTTGTATTGCTTATTCCTATACCGTCATCAGTAATTTTTAATGTAATGCTTTCTGCACTCTTTATATCAACAGTGATGTTTGCAGCATTACTATGTTTTAAAGCATTGTGAACAGCTTCCTGCACAATTCGAAAAATACTCAGTGCGTGTTGCGAACTCAGCCTTGCATCATTTTTTATTTCTTCGGTAATATGAAAATGGATATGGAAGTAGCTGGGTTGTAACTTGTTGAGATAATTTTTTATGCGGTCGCTGATGCCGGTGATGGTGATGTTTTCCTTATTCAATACCCAGATGGAATCCCTGAGCGAATTAATAATTTCCTGCGAATGTTGCTGCAGATTTTGCAGCGATGCATTATTTTTTTCAAAACCATTATCAGTTATTTTTTCTACGTCGGCCCGTATGGCCGAGGCATAAGCTCCTATATTATCGTGCAGGTCGGCAGCAATTCTTTTGCGTTCCTGTTCTTCTGCGTTAATGATAGATTGTGCTGCAATTCTCTTTTCCTCTTCAAGCGCCAACTGCATTTTTATACTTTGTTTGCGGCGGTAATTTTTAAACCCAAGCCAAACAATAATACTTATCATAGTAGCAAATAAAGCAGAACCAAACAACCAGTAGTTTTTTATGGCGAGGTTTAAGTTTTGCTCAATAATTGTTTTTTCATTTTTTTGTGCTTCGCTTGCAGCCTGCATATCGGCAAGCAGCCTGGAAGAATTGATATTGTTAAAAGAATCTTTTAAAGCGATAATCGACTCCAGGGTATTACTGTATTCAACTGTTTTACCTGCTGCTTTATAATTTTCTGCAAGTGAATGGTAAATCATTAATAATTGCGAAGATAAGCCGCTTTGTTTGGCAAGGCTTATACCTTCTTTGCACAAGGCAATACCTTGTTCAGTTTGTTCATTACTAGCATAATAACTTGCCAGGCTGCTCATATCATATACTGTATAAAAAGGGTCGTTTATTCCTTTTCTTATTGATACCACTTCACTCAGCGGGGCTTCTGCAAGATGACGCTGTTTAGCATCGATAAATATTTTTGCCTGCATGCTTAGTGCAGTGGCTAAAAAAAGTTGATTATCATTTTTTCTTGCATCCTTAATGGCAATATCAATGTAATATTTTGCTGAGTCGGGTTTTCCCAATGCATTAAATGTAGTGGCAATGTTACTATACAATGCACCGTAGTTGCTGTAAAATTTTTTATTGTTTGAGGTATTCAGCGCATTGTTGAGCCATCTTAAAGCTTCCGGGTATTGTTCCATTTCCATCTGTACCCAGCCAATGCCTGTTTTTGCCTGTATTTGTACCAACGTATCTTTTTGTGATTCAGCAATTTTTACTACCTCGTATAACTGTGTAAGCGATTGTGTGTAACGATTGCCCCTGTCAAGGATTTTTGCTTTAAAAAATAATAGCGATAAATAAAAGGATTGCCTTTTTTTTTCAGTTTTGTAATAATTAATAAGTGGATCAATTATGTTAATGGCACTATCAATATAATTTTTACGAACATAATAGTATACTCTGGCTACTTTTATCCTATCTGCTTCAAACTTCTCTTTTATATTACCAGAAATATTTTCTGCCATTACAACATAGGGTAATAAAGTATCGGGATTAAGGTTTAGTTCTGACAATTTTGCAATGGCTTCAATTTTTTCTTTATCATTTGTACTTATGGCAATGATCCGCCTAATGCTATCTGTAAGTCTTGCCTGTGCAAATACAGGTTGTCCCTGAACGTAAAATATCACTGCAAATAAAAGGGTACTTATTTTTTTCATTTTTTGTTCTCGCTGTATTAGCAACTTTAAAATTATTCAATAATTCGATGTTAAGCTATCATTATTTCTGTTCTACTATAAATTGAGTATTGTGTTGGAGCTTACACAAGGGTAGTTTTGATTTTACATTTATTCATATCAAAATAAAAAAAATGAAAAAATCATCAGCTTTAATAAAATGGACAGCCGTATTTTACTCTCTATTTTTAGTACTCGGTTCTTGTAAAAAAAGTAACGATTTGCCAGCCATTACTGGCGAAATTTTCCCTACACCTGTCAGTAACCAGATTTCACAAAGCATGGTTGATTCATTAAGGGTAAGAGGCGCCAACGTGTATAGTGGCACCACCCCGCCGATAGTAAATGGTATTTATTTTATGCACCCCGACAGCTGTATTTATGATAACTCTCCGTCAAATTTTGCCGGTACAATATTTACTGATTATAAATTCCGGTTTACCAACCAAAATAATACATCCTTTACTTTAAATGTTGAGCAAAAAGCAATACCTGCTGGTACGTTGAGTACTACCCCCGTATCTACTTACATATCAGGTAGTGGAAATAATTTTTCAATTTTTGTGCTCAGAACAATATCGCCCGGAGGCATTCAGGTGCAGCAATTTAATGTGCTTAGCGGTACAATGACAGCAGGGGGCATTCAAAATTTACAAAATACTTTGTATGTAAGAAGTAAGGGGAGCGACCCGGGTCATACCTATCCTGCGGCCGGTACTGTACGTGTGTTTGTTACCGGGGTTCCGGGGTTGGCTGCTACCTCAGCAACTTTTTAATTTATTAGCCTGGTGTTGTTCATCTACTACAAATTAGGTATTTGCAGGTAATGTTTATAAATGAAATTTTACATCCTCCCAATTATCTTTAGCAAAGCCTGAGATTTTGAATTTTCACAGCTTTAATTTTTTGTATGAAAAAATTTTTATTCATCCTTGTTTTCTCAAGTGTAAGCTTTATTGTAAATATTTCCGCACAGGGAGTATCAAAACTATTTGGCCTGGTGGGCGGAACCCCTCAGGGCGATCAGTCTTCTAACGGCTATCTTTTTAGCACAGATAGTTCGGGTACTAATTTTCAGGTGCAATACAGCTTCCCTGTAATTACTTTTGGCGCTAACCCCGCCAATGTAGAACTGGCTTTGTATAATGGTAAACTATATGGTACCACTTACCAGGGCGGCACGGGTAGCTACGGAACCATTTTTGAATATGACCCTGTTACAAATATTTACACCAAAAAGTTTGATTTTGGTGCCAATATTACTTTATATGGTTATAATCCCAAAGGGAGTCTTTTATTATACAATGGAAAATTTTACGGTTTGGCACAAAGTGGCGGAACAAACTTTGCCGGAACTATTTTTGAATGGGATCCTGCCACAAATATTTTTACAAAAAAATATAATTTTATAGGCAGTGGCGGAAGTGGCCCGCAAAACTCCCTTCGCCTGCTTAATAATAAAATGTATGGTACTACTTTGCAAGGTGGCAGCTCTAATGTTGGTGTAGTATTTCAGTGGGATCCTGCCACAAATATCTACACAGACCTGCTGGACCTTACTGGTTCAGGTGCTGGAAACGGCTCAAATTTTAATAGCAATGTAACCGTGTACAATAATAAACTGTATTGTATGAGCCAACAGGGTGCTACCAATAATTATGGAGCCTTATATGCCATAGACCCCAGTTTGCCCAATGGTTCTAACACTACTATCATTAAGGTATTTGACGGCACCACTGGTGGTAATGCCAATAATAACGAAATGATGGTATACAATAATAAACTGTATGGATGCCTTTACAGTGCTGGTTCAAATAACTCCGGTACTTTATTTCAATTAGACCCAGCAACAAATATATTCACAAAGCTGGTTGATTTTAATTATACCCCTACCGGAAGAGGGCCATTAGGCAGACTCGTGTTGAATGGAACAAAATTTTTGGGCATGTGCAACGACGGCGGTGCAAATGCTACTGGTACTATTTATGAATGGGATCCTGCAAACCCAACCACAGTTGTAAAAAAATATGATTTTGGTGCCAACAATTTTGATAATCCTATACAGCCGGGTATTGCCATGTTTTTATACAATGGAAAATATTATGGTACTACTTATAATGGAGGCTTTGTTGATCAAGGTACTTTGTTTGCATATGATTACACAGCAAATACCGTTGCTAAAAAATTAAATTTTAATGCTGCAGAAAATGGTCGTATTCCCTATGGCCAGCCAACATTGCTGAACGGAAAAATTTATGGCACCTGCTATACCGGCCCGCAGGAAATATTTGGAGCACCCTACGGTACTATCTGGGAGTTCGATCCTTCCACCTCCATTTACTCCCGCAAATTTTTATTCAGTAATGTAAACAGTGGCGCTAACGGACGAAGACCAATTTCTTCGCCAGTTGCCTATAATGGAAAATTATATGGCACTACCGCTAATGGTGGCATAAGTGATTGGGGTGTATTGTATGAATTTGATCCTGCTACTAATGCATTTGCTAAAAAAGATTTTCAGCCACTGGGTGGGGCATTCCCCGCAGGTGAGCCTGTTGTTTTTAACAATAAACTATATGGGATGACCTATGCCGGGGGCATTGGAAATAATGGCATCATATATAGCTTCGACCCGGCTACTCAAGTGCTGAGTAAATTGTATGATGTGCAAAACGTGGGAAGCAATAAACCCAATGCAGGTTTTGTGGTGTATAACAATAAATTATACAGTACTACTTCTGACGGGGGAGCAAATAATTCCGGTGCTGTTTTTTCTTTTGACCCTGCAACTAATATTGCTACCTCACTGGCAGACCTTTCTTCATCAATAGGAGTAACTGTACAAAATGCTATGACCGTTTACAATAGTAAAATGTACAACACTGCTCTCAGCGGCGGCAGCGGTGGCCGGGGTACTATTTTTTCTTTTGATCCTGCCACGAATTCATTAAACAATTTGTATAGTTTCCCCAATTCAGCCGGGGGCAATGGCTATAATCCGCAGGGAAGGCTTACGATAAACGGCAATAAAATGTACACGACCACACAGGAAAGTGGAGGTATTACCAGGGTGGTGGAATTTGACCCTGCAACCAACGCCGTTACCGCCAAATCTTCCAATACCAGTACCAACACAAACCTGATAGTGGCCCGTAATGGTTTAACTGTGGTGCCGGCATTTATTGCCAATGGCCAACCCAACAGTTGCGAAGCATACCCTATTGTTGTAATTAATGGTTCCAATAATAACAAATGGGTTCCCATCTTAAACTCCGCTGGTGATGTGGTTGCCGAAATAAAAGGAAATGGCAATAATTTAGGAAATGTAAATGCATCGGTTTACATAAACAGTGCAATAGTAAGAGAAGATCCGAAGCATCAATTATACCTAGACAGAAATATCACCATCACGGTGCAAAACCAACCAACTAGTAATGTTGACATAAGATTGTACATAAAAACCAACGAGTACTTGTCTTTAAAAAATGCATTCAATTCACAAAGCCAGCCTTCAGGCATTGTAACCATCAATGACATTGCCATATTTAAAAACGAACAGGGCTGCAGTGCTTCAATAACAGCCAATGCATCAAAACTAACCACCACGGCCAGCCTGTATGAGTACGGGTATGTTTTGTCTGCCAGTGTTGGCTCATTCTCATCGTTTTATTTTGCGAAGAATTCTTTTACAATTTTGCCAGTAAATCTGTTGTCTTTCAATGCTGTAAAAGAAAAAGACAAAGTGGCATTATACTGGAACACGGCAAACGAAATAAACCTGCAGCAATATGAGGTTGAAAAAAGTACGGACGGTTTAAACTACAGCAAAATAACAGCTCAACTTGCTAAAGGTAATACCAGCAATACTTACACCGCAACTGATAGAATACCTATTAAAGGATTTAATTATTACCGCTTAAAAATGATTGATAAAGACAGAAGGTTCAATTACAGCAATATTGTGAGGGTTGATTTTTCTGTGATAGAAAAAATAAGCATTTCACCGGTGCCTGCAAAAGATTATATAATTGTAAATGGTACAGATAATTTTAACCACTTGCAGATAACAGATATAACCGGCAAAAGAGTTAGAACAATTAATAAAAATAGTACTAATCGCTATAGTCTGGCAGGGCTTATCAACGGAATATATTTTGTAAGGTTATCAGGAGGCGAAAATGCTGAAACAATTAAAATAGTGATTCAATAAAACTACAACTGAAATTATCTGGAAGCAAAATACTACCGGATAATTTCAGTTTGATATCCAGAAAAGATATGGAAAAGAAAGACGCATTGACCATTTTAATTTTGCTGGCTATTATTATTTTAAGCTAAAGCGATGTCCTGTTTATAAGTGTTATTTTATATCAAAATCAACCACCACTTTTTCTGTAATTGGGTGCGATTGGCAGGTTAGAATAAATCCCTGTTCTACCTCTTCATGCTCAAGTCCCCAGTTTACATCCATTTCCACTTCACCCTCAAGCAGTTTTGCTTTGCAGGTGCAGCATACGCCACCTTTGCAGGCAAATGGCAAATCGGCACCTTGCTTTAAAGCAGCATCTAAAATATTCTCACCATTAAAACCAAGGTCAAAATCAAAACTACGGCCATCGAGCTTTACGGTTATTTTACTTTGAGGGCCTTCGTTGCTAACAGCTAATGGCTTGTGGCTAACAGCTTGCTTTTGGCCCGGCGTAGTAAACAATTCAAAATGAATTTTCTTTTGCTCTATGCCGCTTGCCTCTAAAAACTCTTTTACACAAAAGATCATTTTTTCGGGGCCGCAAATAAAAAATTCATCGGTGTTTTTGTAGTCAACCAGTTTATTCAGTTCGTTTAATTTATTAAAATCAATTCTTCCGGAATTTATAGGCGCATCTGTTTTTTCACGGCTGAGAATATTGATAAAATTAAAGCGGTTGAGGTATTTGTTTTTTAATCCTTCCAGTTCTTCAAAAAAGATAATTGAATTGCGGCCACGATTACCAAATACCAATGTAAAGCTGCTTGCGGGCTCGGTTTGTAAAGTTGTTTTAATGATGGAGATGACCGGCGTGATGCCGCTACCTGCAACAAAAGCCAAATATCGTTTTGAATTTTGAGTTTCGAGTTTTGTGTTGAATTTTCCGGTGGGCGGCATTACATCAAGTTGATCACCGGCATGCAAAACACTATTTGCATAAGTTGAAAATTTTCCACCATCTACTTTTTTTACAGCTACCCGTAATTCATTTTCGAAAGGAGCCGAGCAGATGGAGTATGACCTGCGTATTTCTTCCCCATCAATTTCTTTTTTAATGGTAATATTCTGGCCTTGTTCAAATGCAAACTCGCTTTGAAGATCTTCAGGAATAACAAATGCTATGGAAACACAATCGGGCGTTTCGTTTTTTATTTCTTTTACTGTTAGTTTATGAAAATGAACTGCCATAAAAATTATTTAATAATGCCATTTAATAAATGATTTACCATATCATCTTCCAATACCTGACTGCTGATATTTTTTTTATGTTGTTGCCAAAACTCCAGGCCTCTAACTGCCGATAAAATGGTTAACACTGCAACATAGGGATTGGTAAGTTTGAACTTTCCCGCAGAAATACCGCCTTCCATTAAACTGATGATGCGTTTTTCGTAACCCCGGCGCTGAATCAGAAAATTGCTGAGATAGGGTTCTTTTAAATGCTTCCACTCATGATTGGCGACATATACTTCATCAAAATGATCAAGCATCATGCGTATATGAAACCGGATGATATGCTCAAGCCTTGTTGCATGATTATCGGTATTATTTTCTGTAGCATCCAGGTACAAAGTGAAGGCATTGGCAACCTTGAAACAAATTCCCTGCAGCAATTCGCTTTTACTGCCAATGTGGTTATATAGGCTGGGTGCTTCCACACCTACCGCTTCCGCCAATTCCCTCATTGAAGCTGATGAAAAACCCTTGCTTTTGAACAAAGCCGCAGCTTTTTGGGCTATTACATCCTTTTTGCTGGCATTTTTACCGGGCTTTATTTTTGCCATGCACTTTTTTATGCAAAACTAATGCTAATTAGTTTTTATAACTGATTTTTTATGAGGGAAATGATGCTAAAAGGCTTGGATGATTTTACAAAACAATTGGGAATACCAAAGCAACGGGTATAGAGCCCACATTGAATTTTAAGCGACCCAAAGCCTATAAAAATGCGAAAATTGAAAAATAAATTACGTGTAATATTAAAAAAATAGTAATTTTACAGCCTGCTTGGTTATCTGTATCTCCAATATTATATAAAATCCGCTTTGAAATATCGTTAAGGGATGTTTTCAATTAAAACTATTTTGATTAATAAAACTAATTATTAAGCTATTGCTATAAATTTTTTCTTGTGGTTTCAGAGGTAAGCAAGGCCGGAGATTTTTATCTCTGGCCGTTTTTTTTACCGAAAGTCCCAAAAAATTAATGTATCGCCGTATTCAAAAATTCAATTAACGGCTTCATGCTGTTGAATGTTTTTGCAACATCAGCTACAAAATTTTTTGTTTGCAAATCTTCATCAGCAAAGGGTTTGCTTACAATAAAGTTTTTCATTTTTAAAAATTCAATGGCAGGATTATTTTCATCATAACCTTTAGGTGGTCTCACCAGTTTTTCGTTACTTCTTAGTCCTTCGGTAAAAGTCTTTTTGAAATTTTTGTTTTCAATTATCTTTTTCCAATCGGTAAAGTTATAGTCTATTTCCTGACGTATGCCTGCCAGTACTATTGCTTCAGGCTCCCAAATACCGCCGGCAGCAAAATTTTTGCCCGGCTCTATATGCAGGTAATAACCGCCACCAAGCCCGTTTTTACCGGCCTGGTTAAAATAACAGGCCATATTGTTTTTATAGGGAGCTTTGTTTTTACTAAACCTTACATCGCGGTTAATACGAAACACACATTGTTTTACAGCAAGCTGCCCAATTGGGGCATCAAATTTTGCTATAGCCGGAATCAGTTTTTCAACCATTGCAAAAAAATCTGTTCTGGCTGTTTCGTACTGTGGCCTGTGGGTATCAAACCAGTGTTTGTTATTGTTTTTCTCTAGATCTTTAAGAAATTTTAATGTTGATGACTGAAGCATGGTAATAATTGAATAACGACATTAATAAAATAAAAAAGGAACCTGCATCGTTAACAGGTTCCTTTACCGAAAGTTCGATTTTTCTCAGCTATACCAATTTTGTAGTGCATTTAACTAAACACTGGTATAGTCGGTATTACTTGATACGTCCCCAGTTTTCACCGCTTTTAATGCGGTATAATGTCATTTCGCTTACTTTATATTTTGCAGCCAGTTGTTTGTAGGTTAATTTTCTTTTTGGATTATTGATGATGTCTTTTATTTTTTTAACCTGCGTGGCATTGAGTTTTAGGCCTACTGTACGGTTTGCCTGGCGTATTTTGTAAGCTATTTTTTCAGGACTGTTTTGCTGGTGAGAACTCACTGTGTCCAGTGTTGCCCACTTCAGGTTTTTATATTCGTTGTCTTTTTTCTTATGATTTACATGAATTACATATTTGTACTTTGGTGAGGGCTTTTTGCAAAAAAGCTTCGCTACTTCGCGGTGAATATAAATAGTACCATTGCTGCCCTCAACATGCAGGTTTAATGTTTTGTAGCCCGATGTGAGCGAACCATTCAACAGTTTGCCATCTTTTAAAACATCATCTGTGTAGCTGGCAGCCCTGCCATGAGAAGAAATGCCATACTTTTTACGAAGTTGCTTATGGCCGGTAAATAGAATCTGTTTCCAAATTTCGCCAGGATTTTTTTTAATCATAATCGTAAGATTTAATGAATTTAATAATCAACAGTATTGTAACTGTATTCAGGCAGTTAGAGAGGTTGCTAACAAATATAATATATTTATTTACTACTAGGTAGCATTTTTATAAATTCTTCTTCACTTATTACATGAATGGCGGGAATTTTTTTGGCTTTTTCGAGTTTACTGCCGGCACTTTCACCTGCAACCAGGTAATTTAACTTACTGCTTACGGCTCCAAGTATCTTTCCCCCGTTGTTTTCCACAAGGGCTTCGGCATCACTTCTTTTTAATTGAGAGAGCGTGCCAGTAAATAAAAATGTGAGGCCAGAGAGGTTGCCATCTGTAACAACAGCTTTCTTTTCATTTTTTAATTGTACACCAAGATTTTCCAACTGCTGTAATAACTGCAGGTTATTTTCATTGTGAAAAAAGCTGTAAACTGTTGTGGCAACTTTTACCCCAACATCTTCCAGTTGCATTAATTGTGCTTCGGTAAAGTTTTTAAAATCAGTAAGATGATAAACTGCATTGGCAAGCGTTTTAGCCGTGGTTTCGCCCACAAAACGAATGCCCAATGCATAGATGATGCGGTTTAATGATTGCTTTTTTGAATCTTCAATAGCCTGCTGCAGTTTGATAATTGACTTTTCTCGAAAGCCATCCAGCTTACCAATTTTATCATAAGGCAAATTGTAAACATCGGGGATAGATTTCAGCAATCCCATTTCATAAAACTTGCGCACGTTAGCTTCTCCAAAACTCCTGATGTCCATAGCATCTTTACTTACAAAATGTATAATGCCTTCTACGATCTGCGCCGGACAGGTAAGGTTTACGCAACGCCAAACAGCATCTTCTTCGGGCTTGTATAACGCACTTTTACAAACGGGGCATTCTGTTGGAAATTTAATTTTCTCCTCGTCGCCTTTTCTCAGTTCGGGAAAAGATTTAACTATCTGCGGAATAACATCGCCGCTTCGCTCTATCAAAATTGTATCGCCAAGCATCAGGTTTTTTTCCTTGATGTATTCTTCGTTGTGGATGGAGATACTGCCCACCGTAACCCCACCAACCTGCACCGGTTCTATTTTAGCAACCGGCGTAACAGCACCGGTACGGCCCACCTGAAACTCAACCGCCAGTAATTTGCTGGTTCCCTGACGGGCCTTGAATTTAAATGCAATGGCCCAGCGGGGGTGGTGCGATGTCATGCCCAACCGGTCCTGCAGGTTCAGGTCGTTTACTTTGATAACCATGCCATCAATTTCATAACCCAGGTTGTCACGTACTTTTTCAAAATCGTGTACATGTTTTATTACTCCATCAATACCTTTAAAAATCTGCATTTCATTTTTTGGACTGCGAAAACCGAGGTTCCAAAGCATTTCCAACATGCCGGAGTGGGTTTGTGGTTGGTGATTGGTGGTTGGTGGTTTTGCTGAAGCAACCGCCTCATGCTCTATGATAAAACTTACATGATAAAGAAATGCTTCTAAATTTCTCTTACTCACTTCTGCGGTGTCTTTAATTCTTAATGAGCCGGCTGCAGCATTGCGGGGGTTAGCCAGTGGAGGAGCTCCTTCTTCAATCAAAGCATCGTTGTAAGCTTTAAAATTATTTTTATTCATCAGCACTTCGCCCCGTATCTCAATCTGCTCAATACCATACGCACTGAATTTTGCGGACAACGGAACCGATTTTATTTGCTTTACATTCAAGGTAATTTCGTCTCCCACTTCGCCATCGCCACGGGTAATGCCTCTTACCAACATATCATGTTCGTACACCAGCGAAATACTGGCGCCATCAAATTTTGGTTCAACACAATATTCAATTTCACCCAGCCCCGATAATTCCCTGGCCTTGCGGTCAAAGTCAAGCAGATCATCGGCATTGTAAGAATTTTCCAGTGAAAGCATGGGCACCAGGTGCTGCGTTTTTGGGAAGTCTTTTATCAAACCCTTTCCCACACGCTGTGTTGGCGAGTCGGCAGTTATTGCAGCAGGGTTTTCTTTCTCAAAATGCTCCAGTAATTTATACAGCGTATCATATTCAAAATCGCTGATGAGCGGATCGTTCTGTACATAATAGCGGTATTCGTGAAAGCGCAGGCAGTTGCGCAGGTCTTCTGTATTATGGTTTACTTTTTCTAAAATAGCATCGCCCTTTGCAGCCGATAACCATTCGGAAGTATGTTGTTGTAAAGCTTTTGTTTGTTCGTTGTTGTACATAAAATAAATATCGTACTAAAGATAAAAAATTATTGCTTTAAAGACGGTCTGAAAAATATCCCACAAACTTGCCTGTCGGCAGACAGGGCCGCAAAGTACACAAAGATTTATTTTGTGAAGATTTTTTCCACTTTGTGGCTTTTGTGGCAAAAATCTTTCACGAAGTGAAAATAGAAAACTTAAAACTCCTGCGGAGTTTAGGTTTGCCACGGAGGCACGGAAGCACAGAATCCAGGAATTGAGGTTGTATTTTTTCAGTGTTTCAGTGGCAATCCTTGCTTTCCATTTTCACGCAGTGAAAATAAACTTTGTGTTAGTGGGAATAAAATCATCTGCCCTGAACAATCTGCTGCAGGTATTTTTGCAAAACCAGTTTCAACTGCCTTTTTACTATGGTACCCATGGTGCTGCATTTGGCAAAATAATTGGTATCGAAATGCTTGTTTAGTTCATCTTTAAGCATTTTTATTTTGTGGTAT
>Ga0209181_10001953_pt1 | contig 34431 bp, 25 predicted proteins | sample MAT05_FD_187208 | JGI IMG/M metagenome (GOLD analysis project Ga0209181, IMG submission 187208) | Freshwater microbial communities from Lake Fryxell liftoff mats and glacier meltwater in Antarctica - MAT-05 (SPAdes) (version 2) | ecosystem: Environmental > Aquatic > Freshwater > Ice > Liftoff... | reverse complement strand
CTGATCTTAATTTAAGTGCCGAGGAGTTTCATCAAGGTATTAGAGGACATTGGGGCATAGAAAATAGATTGCACTGGGTAAAAGATGGAATCCATAAAGAAGATAAAAATAAAATTCGGTGTGGAACTGGGCCTGTAGCCGCTTCTATTTTTTCTTCCATTGCGATCAATATCCACCGAAAAAATGGAAACGACTCCATTTACGAGGGCCAAATTAAATTTCGCAACAATGTCAAATATCTTGTCAAATTTTATAGCACTTAACAGCCCTGCCATTGAGGGGGTAGTGGGCGACCGCCACGCATACCCACATAATTAAAACAAAAACAACGATATATACAATTATTTAAAACTACTATAACGGAAAAAGCCCCCCCGCTAATAATTATCACTACAACAAATCACTGCGGACGTACGCCCGCGAGCTGCGAAATAATTCCACAAAAGCGGAGATATATCTATGGAATGATGTACTAAAATGCGGCAATCTGGGAGGACAAAAATTTTATCGGCAACGTCCGGTGCTGCACTACATTGCAGATTTTATGTGTTTTGACTTGATGTTGGTAATAGAAGTAGATGGGATTACGCATGAAAACGCCAGTGTGGCACTGAAGGATGAGCGGAAGACGCGGGATTTGGAAGCAGTAGGTTTTACGGTACTTCGATATTCGGATTGGGAGGTTTTGGAGCGTCGGTTGGATGTAGAGGAGTCGTTAATGGCGTGGATTTCGGAATTTGAAAGGAATAATTCAAAAATCTGAGTAGTTTTGCCGGAAAATTCATGAACAATAACCAACTAACTTTCATGCGTACATTCATCCTGCTTACAGCGCTCCTTGTGGTTGCTTCCACGCAACCTTTGTCGGCCCAAAAAAAATCAAAATCACCCGCACCCGCAACAACTACTACTGCTGAACCGTCAAGACCAACCTTTAATGATACCCTGTTTAAATCCCTGAAATGGCGCAATATCGGCCCGTTTCGGGGCGGGCGATCCAATACCGTGAGCGGGGTAATACAAAATGACAACCTGTATTACTGCGGCTACACCGGTGGCGGCATCTGGAAAACCGAAGACGCGGGCCTGAATTGGCGCAATATATCCGACGGTTTTCTGAAAACCAGCTCCGTGGGCGATATTGCCGTGGCGGAGTCCGACCCCAACGTTATTTATGTCGGTATGGGCGAACACGCCATTCGCGGGGTGATGACCTCCTGCGGCGATGGCGTTTATAAATCGGTGGACGGCGGCCAAACGTGGAAACACAGCGGCTTGGAAAATACCCGCACCATCTCCGATGTGGTCATCCACCCGAAAGACCCCGAGGTGGTGTATGTTGCGGCGCAGGGTGCTCCACACGGCCCTTCGGAAGATCGTGGCATTTATAAAACCACCGACGGCGGCAAATCCTGGAAAAAAATACTCTACGTGGATGCCAATTCCGGTGCCGCTTCCCTGAGCATGGACACGAAAAATCCGCGTGTTTTGTACGCCACCACGTGGCAACACCGCCGCCTGCCCTGGAAAGTAGAAAGCGGCGGCCCGGGTTCTATGGTCTGGAAATCCGTTGACGGGGGCGAAACCTGGCAAAAGATCATGGAAGGTCTGCCCGCCATGCTGGGTAAAATCGGCATTTCCGTCTCCCGCGCCAATCCCAACCGCGTGTATGCCATTGTGGAAGCAGAAAAATCGAAAGCCGGCGTTTATCGCTCCGACGACGGTGGGAAAAAATGGGCGCTCATGACGGCTGACCCGACTACTTCGGCCCGCTCCTGGTACTACATGGAAATTTTTGCCGACCCGAAAAACGCCGATGTGGTATATGTGCTCAATGCACCCATGCTGCGCTCCATTGACGGCGGCAAAACCTTCACCACCATTCGGGTGGGCCACGGCGATACCCACGATCTTTGGATCAACCCGAACAGCCCCCAAAACATGATCCTCGGCGACGACGGCGGCGGCGAAATCACGTTTAATACCGGTCGCAGCTGGTCTTCGCTCAACAACCAGCCCACGGCGCAGTTTTACCGGGTAAATGCCGATAATTTATTCCCGTATCGGGTCTACGGCGGACAACAGGACAATTCTTCCGTCGTCATTGCCAGCCGCACCAACGGCCCGGCCATTACCCAGCAGGATTGGTTCACCGGCCCCGGCTGCGAATGTGCCTACATCGCCTTCAATCCCGATGACCCCTCTGCCATGTACGGCGGCTGCTATCAGGGCCAAATAGAAATGTTGGACGAAAAAACCAGCATGACCAAGGATATCATGCAATATCCGGCGATCAATTTGGGTAATGCCCCCAAAACCATGAAGTATCGCTTCAACTGGAATGCGCCCATTATCGCCTCGCCCCACGATCCGAACACCATTTATCACGCAGCAAACGTGTTGTTCAGAACGACCAATGGCGGCATCTCCTGGCAAATCATTAGTCCTGACCTGACGCGCAATGATACCACGAAACAGGGGATCAGCGGCGGCCCGATCACCAACGAAGGGGCCGGCGGCGAAAATTACAATACCCTCAATTGTGTGGTGGAATCGCCCCGCGAAAAAGGGGTGATTGTGACGGGTAGCGACTGCGGTTTAGTGCACCTGACCCGCGACGGCGGCAAAAAATGGGACAATATCACGCCGCCCGGTCTGCCCGAATGTGTGATCCATTCGGTAGAGGTTTCCCCCCACAGCAACGGTACCATTTATGTGTGCGCTAATCGCTTCAAATTCAATGAATTTGGTTCTTTCACCTATAAGACGACCGATTACGGTACTACCTGGGTGCGCATTGCGGAAAAAATGACGGATGATTTTATAAAAGTGATCCGCGAAGACAAAAAAACACCCGGATTGCTTTATGCCGGAGCAGAAAACGGCTTTTATGTCTCTTTCAACGGTGGCGGCACCTTTAATCGCCTGCAACTCAACCTGCCCGTTACCCCGGTGACTGATATCATTCAGCGGGACAATGATCTGGTAGTTTCCACTGCGGGCCGCGCTTTTTGGATTTTGGACGATGTTTCCGCGCTGCAACAATCGAATGGGGCATTTGGCGACAAAAAAGTACAGGTTTACGCGCCTAAAAACACCATTCGCTTTAGTGCCGGTGCTTCCTTTGGTGGCGATGTGGAAATACCAGGTGTTGGCAAAAACCCGCCCAACGGGGTTATTTTGGATTATTACCTGAAAACAAAGGCGGATACCAATAAAGTGACGCTAAAAATCATGGATGCTTCGGGGGAAATAGTACGAAAATACACTAATATTGCTGATAAAAGTTTTAAAACATACCCTGGCGGGCCTGCTGAATCGCCAAAACTTCCGGCTGAACGCGGTTTGAATCGCTTTGCGTGGGATTTTAGGGGCGAACGGATGCCTGACGTGCAAGATATCTATTTGTACGGCGATTACAGCGGCAGAAAAATGGCTCCGGGGCAGTATCGCGCCCGTTTGGTGGCGGAAAATGACAGTTCGGAGGCAACGTTTACCGTATTGCCCGACTCACGCCTGAAAGTAACGGCCGCTGATTTTGCCGAACAACAACAAGTGTTGGATCAAATTGAAAAAGATATTCAGGACGTGCAAAATTCCGTCAATAAAATGCGCCGCTTGCGCAAACAAATAGATGGACACAACGAATTGTTCAAAGACCGCAAACCGTATGAAAAAATCCTGCAATCGGGCAAGGCTCTGGTAGAAAAAATGAACAAATGGGAAGAGAATATTGTGCAGACGAAGATGAAAAGTTTTCAGGATGTGCTCAATTTTCCGCCTCGCTTCAACAATGAATTATTTGATCTCCGCAATCGTGCGGATGAACACGACCCGCGCGTGACGCAAGGTGTACGCGACCGTCTGCGTGACCTCGAAACACAATGGGCGGAGTATAAAAAAGCCTTTCAAAGTATGGTAGATCAGGATGTAGCCGGCTACAATCAGCTGTTTACAGAAGTGGGAGCACCGGCGGTGGTAGATTGAGGAAGATGTAAACAATTGACATAATACGGGGCTGCGCACTAATGGCCGTTATCCGGTTCAAATAATATCAGACTTAGTGCATTTCGCACTGCACCAAGTCTGATATTTTTTATTTTGATGATGATGAGCAAGAAATCTACGGGGAACGAGTAAATAATAACTGGTCATTTTTTAACAATCATTAACCAATTACTGCGCAACCTCCCGTCATTTTCTGCGTTATTATATTTGTAATCATTTAACTGTACTCGTGTCTACCCCTCGTGTATCCATACTAAATACTCACTACTCATGCATAAATTCCTGATTTTTGCCCTCATTTCTCTGTTTTCCTGGCAGAGCGTAACGGCGCAAACCGAAAAAAATGACCCGGAAGCCAAAAAGGTTTTGGATAAGGTTCGAAAAAAATACGAGGCTTACAAAACAATGGAAGCTGGCTTTGCATTGACCATTGAAGTGCCCGGACAACCTAAAGAGGTGCAAAAAGGCACCGTAGCACAATCGGGAGATATGTTCCGGTTGGAAATGAACGATCAGGTCATCGTGAGCGATACAAAAAGCACCTGGGTTTACCTGAAAAAGAACAATGAAGTGCAGATCAACAATGCTGAACCGATGGGTGGCGACAATGCTTTTCTGACACCGAAAGAATTATTGCGTCGGTATGAGAAAGGCGATTTTATGTACGCTGTTACCGAAAAAACAAAAGAAAATGGCCAGATTTTCACGCAAATTGAATTTAAACCCAAAGATAAAAAGTCGGAATACTCCAAATTGCGCGTGAGTATTGACGAAAAAGCAGGTACCATACAAAGTATAAAAGCCTTTAGTAAAGATGGCTCCCGCTATGCTTTTGTGTTGTCTAAGTTTATCCCCAACAAAACCTTTGCTCAAGGGTATTTTCAGTTTGACCCTAAAAAATACCCTGGTGTGAAGGTGGAAGATTTGAGAATGTAGAGCATATTTTTGAATATTGAGGGACGGTAAAAGAATAACTTACCAAAATTCGTCGGCAAATCATGCCTAATTGTTACGGGTTATTTTTTGGCTATCCTCAAGGAACGGTGTTAGTATAAAGTATTAAACTTAGGTAAATTAGTTTTTGCTCAAATAACTATCTTTTTATGCTAATAGTGGGGCTATTTAAACAAAAAGATGGGCAATTTGAGTAAAAAGGAATCAGATAAGATTGATACTTTATTTTGACACCGTTCCTAATGATGCACATCTGATTTTTTTTACGCACCTTTGCGGCGCATTTTATCGTTCATCATTCAATAATTTAATGGGCCAAGCCATTCTACTGCTCGCCGATGGTACGGTTTATCGCGGCAAATCTGCCGGAAAAACAGGTACCACTACCGGAGAAATTTGTTTTAATACCGGAATGACCGGCTATCAGGAAATTTTTACCGATCCATCTTACAAAGGACAGGTACTTATTGCTACCAATGTACACGTAGGCAACTATGGGATCAAACATACGGATGTAGAAAGTGACAGCATCAAAATAGCCGGGTTGATTTGTCACAACTTTAATGTACCCTACAGTCGTGCTTTAGCCGACGAAAATATTCAGCAATATTTTGACCGCGAAGGGTTGGTTGCTATTTCCGATTTGGATACCCGCGCTTTAGTGCAGCACATCCGCACTAAAGGTGCTATGAACTGCATCATTTCGTCCGAAACTGACGACTTAGCCGAACTACGACGACAATTGGATGCTACACCTTCTATGGATGGGCTGGAACTCTCCAGTCTCGTCAGTACTACCACACCTTATTTTTTTGGAAATGAAGATGCTGTTCATCGCATAGCGATGTTGGATTTTGGTGTCAAAAAAAATATTCTCCGTTGCTTCGATCAGCGCAATTGCTACCTCAAAGTATTTCCGGCACGTACCACTTTTGAGGAGATAAAAGCCTGGAATCCTGATGGCTACTTCCTATCTAACGGGCCGGGTGACCCTTCCGCCATGGATTATGCGGTGCAAACCGTAAAGCAAATCCTCCATGCCGAAAAACCCTTGTTTGGTATATGCCTCGGCCAGCAACTGCTTGCTTTGGCGGCGGGGCTGCCGACGTACAAATTGCACCACGGTCACCGGGGCATCAATCATCCGGTCAAAAATCTGCGCACCGGACGCAGCGAAATTACCAGCCAGAATCACGGATTTGGGGTATTAGAAAGTGCTGTTTATGACAGCCCTTCTGTGGTAGAAGCCACCCATATCAACCTGAATGACCATACCGTGGAAGGTATAACTTTGAAAAATAAACCCGCATTCAGTGTGCAATATCACCCCGAAGCAGGCCCCGGACCACACGACGCACGATATTTATTTGATCAATTTGTGTCAATAATGAATTAATATGAAAAAGTACACCGGAAGTGTATACTTTTGCGTTTGTTATTTACTAGTTCTTTACAAAAGTAATTGTTGTTTTAACCATGAAGAAATGGATTTTATTCTTTTTAATCACCCTCCCGATTTTACTGTTTGCGCAAGCCGGTAAAAACACACGAGCACTTTTTGACTCCAAAACAATCGGTGAAATTCGACTTACGCTCGCATCTCCCAAATGGTCGGATGCACTTGATTCCATGCGCCTCTACGGAATGGGTATGCTGAATGGAAATGTCCTTGTAGACGGAGTGCGGTACGACGGAGCGGGCATTCGCTTCCGAGGCGATAAATCCTATCAGGTAGGATTGAAGCGCAACCCGATGTCTATTCGCCTCAACAACACCAATGCTGCGGGTAACCATCAAGGGTATACTTCGCTAAAGTTGTCGAGTGCGCTGCGCGATCCCAGTTTAGTACGGGAAATGCTGTTTGCAGAAATTGCCGGCAAATATATTCCAATGCCCCTTATGTCTTTTACCAAATTGTATATCAATGAAGAATATGTGGGGATTTTTATTAACCTGGAAAGTATAGATAAAACCTTTTTAGAAACGCATTACGCAGGTTCGGACAATACTTTTTTAAAAGCAGGGGTGGATTATCCGGCACCTTCACCGGCAAATTGCAAGCAGGGGATTTTTGCTACTTTAGAGTATGAGGACAATGTTGAATGTTACAAAAATAATTTTGAACTGCAATCCGCCTCAGGTTGGTCTGATTTGCAGGAATTGGCGCGTGTCCTCAACAACGAGCCGGCAAAAATTGACAAAATCTTAGATGTAGACCGTACCCTTTGGATGCTTGCGTTGAACAATGTGATGGTTAATTTGAATAGCTATTCGGGCAATCACAGCCTCAACTACTACCTGTATAAGGACAATAATGGCCTTTTTCAGACCATTCCCTGGGATTTAAATCTGGCATTTGGCTCGTACAAAAATACCGGACAAGGGAGTGACCTGGAACTGAGGGCTTTGCAAAACTTAGATCCGCTGCTCCACGCGGATAATCCGTACAAACCCATTATTTCTGCGCTGTTGAAAGACCCGCTGAATCGGAAAATCTATTTGGCGCATATCCGGCAGATTGTAGAAGATAATTTTGCCAACGGTGCTTACGAAAAAAGAGCACAGGAGTTGCAGGGAATGATTGTGGTGGCTTTCAATGACGATAAGAATAAAACCTACAGTTTAGATGATTTTCAACGTAGTTTGCGGGAAACGGTGGGTAAAAAAAGCAAAATTCCGGGAATAGTGGAATTGATGTCCAAGCGCACGGCTTTCTTAAAAAAACATCCCGAATTATCGGCTTTACCACCGGTTATTTCCGATATTTCGATACAAGGACGCGGTAAATTTGAAAATCAAAAACTCAATACTTTCCATATATCGGCAAAATCCGATCGCTTTTCCAAACGAATGTTGCTCTTTTATCGTCTTACTACCGGAGCAGCCTTTATGTCGGTACCCATGACAGAGGAAAATTCGGCTGATATGCCTGCCGGAACGCGGATGTTTTCGGTAAATATAGAAGCACCCAATCCGGATGCTATCTTAGAATATTATGTCATTTCGGAATCAGCAGGGACGGTAGGTATTTCCCCGGCAAATTATTCGAAACAGCCTAATAAGATCAAGTTGAGTGATTTGAATAAGTAGTGGCCACGGGAATGTGATAAATAGTCCACAGTCAATAGTCGGCAGTCCACAGTCTCACAAACCTTTGATAATAAGGTAATTAATGAAATTAAAAACCACGATTATTTCTATTTACCCATTAGTAATATAAAGTTTTTGTAAAAAAATTTATATTACTATCATTTCATTCACAGATAAAACCCAAAACAAATTACTATCGGGTGCCAGAAATTTAATTTCTTGTAAACTATTTATAATCAAATACTCAACAAAAATTAAAACGACACGACACTTATTCCCGATTACGTACCGATCAATGGCTTATCGAAACTAACTGTGGACTGGTGGACTGTGGACTGTTTGACTGTGGACTGTTTGACTGTTTCACTGTGGACTGTTTGACTGTTTTTCGACTGTGGACTTGTTTTGAGCATACATCATTGCAGCAGCCATCAGGCCGAGGTCTTTGAACAGCATGGTAGTGGCTAATTGTGCGTGTTCGCCGCCGCCTATAGCACCGGGGGCGTGTAAAAGGACGATAAACAGCAGGAGCAGGACGGCCAGCAGGGTAGCGGCTAATTTGTCCTTAATGCCGAGGTACATACTGATTCCGGCGGCAATCATGCAAGTGCCAATGAAATAAATCAACCAAATACCTCCGGGTAGGTAAGATGGGAGCATATCGGCGTATTGGCTGGCGCCTATGTACTGAAAAAGCCCAAAAACGATGAATGGAGCGGGAAAAATCCAACGACCGAGCGAAGTAAACGTATTCATTAATATTATGAAAATAAATAAATTATGGGTTTTTGTAACCCTTGTATGTTTTTTCTTAGGTGCTGCAACCGTAGCATCTGCCCAGTCTCGCAGTAGCAGCAGCAAAAGTAAGAAGAAGAAGTCGAAAGAAGACGTTTCTTTTGTTTCCAAATTGTGGTATGGCGGCGGTGTCAATCTTGGTGCTGGTGCTTTTAATGGTACCAGCCTTTTTAGTTTTGGTATTTCGCCCATGGTGGGCTACAAAATTCTTCCGGCGCTTTCTGTGGGTCCACGGGTCTCCTTTTCCATCGCATCCTTGAAAGAAGCGGGTTTTAAAGCCACTGCTTTGTACACGATAGAAACAGGGGCTTTTGTTCGGGTAAAAGTTTTTAGGGGGTTATTTCTGCAAGGTGAAGTCTCCAATGAATGGCGACAAGACCCGCTTGGTTTTGGAGAAAAAGTAAACATCACGCGATTTAATCAATACCTTGGTGGCGGCTGGAATTTTGGCAATGGCGGCTGGGGACAGGAAATTGGTATCTTTTACAATTTTGCGATTGCCAATGATATTAATTCTTTTCAGCAACCTTTTGGGTATCGGATCGCTTTTACCCACCGTTTTTAAGCCTGCGTTTAAGAAATTTTCAACGGTTTTGTTAAATTGAATTTAAATTTTTTTCATACGTTTTTATTTGTAAATCAATCAGTTGTGGGGTATTAATGTGATTTTTTACAAAAAAATCACATTAATACCCCACAATTAATTGATTCGTGTTCCACTACTCTGCGGTCATGATTTTTGGTGGCATGTCTTTGTTCTTCATGTGTCGGTAATAAATATCTAAAAAGCCCGTCAGATCGTCTTGTGATTCAGATGAAATTAACCGGGAACGACACACTTTTTTTAGTTTGTTCTCCGCATCGGAAAAGGTTTTGATTGCTGCCCGGATGGCTGCTTTGTCTAAACCGGCATCGTTGAAATATCGCTGGCGCACCGATTTCAGGCCACTTTCGGAAGAAGGAGTGGCATAAGGCGGGTTGACGTACCCGGAAAAGTCAAAATCATAAGGGATTGGCAATAATATTCCCTCCGGGGTTTCGATAATGCGTACATTGCGAATCATCGCGTAATCCCAGTCGGTGTTCCCCACGAAATATTGAAACAAATTGGACATAGCCGCCTGTTTAGGCTCCAGGCTGTCCGCCGGTATGCCAAAACGGGTTATCAATTTTCCACCCAAACGGGCGGCTGTTTCCTCCTCATCTTCTATCAGCAAGGCAACCATTTTTTTGGTGCCGCCTTTTGTATTTTGCAAGGTTAGCCGCACCAACCGGCCTCGTACGTGGTTTGGCGATAGTTGTTCAAACATTTTATAAGCCAAATATTCCCGGATGAGCAATTCTTCTCCGGTGGGTGTGTCAAACCAGGGCATTACAATTTTTAGATTGTTGAGGGTATCCAATCCTTCTGATAACAATGTTTTCTTTTTAAATTTAATTTTTAGCGGAGGATTGGCGGCTTTCATCCTGCGAAATTTGCCACTGGCACGAACCTGCACTTCATAGGTTTTGCCATCGGCAGCTGTTACGGTGCCAGACAAATACTGACGGCTTCTTTTCTGGGTCATCAGGGCCGTCATATCTAAGGCGAGCGTCATTTTCACGTTTTCCTGTACCGTGAGTCGCTCAAAAATAGTGTGGGGAGCAGATGGGCCGGAAGGAATGGGTTTGATAGCCGGTTCCGCCGACTGAGCACAGGCCGCCCAACTCATACCGACAATACAATAAATGAACAAGTTGATAATCAGCGCTTTGTTTAGCATAATAGGTGGAATTCGTTGTTGGTGGTGTATGAAAACGAAGGGCGATGTTAGATTTTGGATTAATTTTGCAACTGTTTGATTGTGTGGGTATTGAATGAATGCGTTACGGTGTTTACCTACTACTGTGCATCTTGATTTTGCCGCAGCGCCGCAGGTTTTGCGCAATTTTTAGACAAAAGTATCTCTTTTACCTAAAACTTGCTTCCTTAATTTGCTGAAAACTGCACAAAATCTGCCTGAAAACAATTTATATATAATAGTATGCCGTGTTTATTGTAATATACCCACTGATAAACAGACCGGACAAAAGTAATATTTTTTTTATAATTGGCGATATTAAAATAAACAAACGCCGGTTTTCTACACAATTACTGACAGGCTGAGGAACGAGTAAATTAGGTACTGGCTATTTAAGCAGTCGGTAGTCAACCGTGAAATAAATGTTCTGGCAGTCAACCGTTTCACAAACTATTGATAATAAAGCAATTAATAAAATTTAACACCGCGATTGTTTTTTACCTGCTTACCAAACTTATAAGGCAAATATTACGTTAATGAACTAACGGTGCCGCCAATCGGCGATTGGCGTTAAGGTAATTCTCTATTCTCCATTTTTTTTGGTTTTATGCTCAATCGTCTTTCTCATTTCATCATCGGTTACATGGCCTTGGCTTTTGGTTGGTGGTCGTATCATCTTTGGAGTCAAAATGATATATTGTTTGAAACTCAACGACAACTAATACAATATCAAAAGGCTGATATCTCTAATGCGGAGCCATCCGCCAACGTATTAACGTTGGAAGGATGTCAACGAAAATGGGAAGGCCGCCGCCGCATGATAATAGGAGAAGGGGCGTTTTTCATGTTATGTTTAGGAATTGGTTTGTATCGCATCAATCGGAGTGTAAAAAAGGAGATGAACCTGACGCTGCAAAGACGCAATTTTATGTTGAGCATTACCCATGAGTTGAAGTCGCCCATTGCAGGTATTAGATTAATCTTTGAAACGGTTCAAAAACGCCTGCTTTCCCGAGAACAAAATGAACAACTGTGTCAATCCGGGTTGCGCGATGCTGCACGCTTGCAAGGGCTTGTAGAGGACCTGTTGCTGGCCGCCCGCTTGGAAGACAACTGGAAACCTTATCCCGAACCGATTGACCTGAAGGCCATTACCAAAGACATCATTGCCGGGTTGAAATTGCGGTTTCCTTCCGCCAACATAGCGGCCCAAATATCGGAGGTATTACCTCCATTGCGCGCCGATAAGCCCGCAATGGTCTCTGTTATTCAAAACCTTTTAGAAAACGCCGTAAAATATTCGCCGGAAGGTGCTCTGGTGCAACTTTCCATTCGTTTTGAAAAAGGGGGCTATATACTTCGGGTAGCCGATCACGGTCGGGGCATTCCCGATCGCGAAAAATCGGCAGTATTTAATAAATTCTACCGCATTGGCAATGAAGAAACCCGCAATGCAACTGGTACTGGTTTAGGGCTTTATATTGTGAAACAAGTGATGAAAGCACACAAAGGCACCATTGAGTTGACGGATAATCAGCCCAATGGCAGTGTTTTTACCGTAACGTTGTTCTAAACCCCCTCAACCCCATGCGCGTCAGGTTTGCACTTTAACTAAAGTGTATTGAGTGCTTGACCCATTTGGGGGAAAGCAATATGAAATATAGGGAAACATGGGTGGTTGACAAGTTTTGTGAAACTTTTCCCTTTTAATATATTGTGGTTCCCCAAATGTGTCAAGCACTCAAATGTAATGAAACCCTCAACTCTTTTGGGTTACGGGCTGTGAGGGGGCAATTTTGGTGTTTTTCGATTCAAAGGCACGGAAAAGCAAGTAAAATATAATTATTTATACATATTTGTTAAAATTCAAACCTGATGCGCATGCCCCTCCACCCCTCCACCTTCTCCACCCCTCCTATAGTCCCTTCCACCGCACGAAGGCCTCCATGGCTTCATATTCCGCCAAACCCAGCGCACGATACAGAGTGGCCGTTTCCCGATTGCGATCTTCAGCGCGTTGCCAAAATTCGCGGGTATCATCTCCGGGGAAAGGCGGCTGATCTTTCTGGCTTTGGTGCATAAAGATGGCCTGACGTTTTTTTCGCAATTCATTGGGACTCAGCGGTACGGCCATTTCAATTTCGTGTAAAGCCCATTCGTGCCAGGCACCGCGATAGAGCCATACCCAACAGTCGGACATCCAGGCCTCTTGTTTCAGTTGGCGGCAGGCCTCAAATATGGCATCTAAGCACACGCGATGTGTGCCGTGTGGGTCGGCCAGGTCTCCTGCCGCAAAAATCTGATGGGGCTTGATATCGGAAAGCAATTTTTTGATAATCTCTATATCTTCCGGCCCCAACGGTTTTTTCCGATTGCGGCCCGTTTCGTAAAACGGCATATCCAAAAAGTGGATATGTTTGTCATCAATACCGCAAAAACGCGCCCCGCCCCGCGCTTCACCCCGGCGAATCAAGCCCTTTATGGTGCGCAGCGTGTCAATGTCAGATTCACCCGACTTTTTAGTCGCCAGGAATTTCATCACTTCCTTGTATTGCTTGTCAGTCGCCTCGGTAGACAGTTGTTGTTGGTCGAGGAATTCTTTTTGAAACGCTATATACCGCTGTGCATCGTAGTCGTGTACGGCAATATTGCCGGAGGTTTGGTAGGCTACGTGCACATCATGGCCTTGATCTACGAGGCGCAGGAAGGTGCCGCCCATAGAAATGACGTCATCATCGGGGTGGGGGCTAAAGATAATAGCGCGTTTTTTAGCGGGTTTAGCGCGTTCGGGGCGGCGCGAATCATCCACATTGGGTTTGCCACCCGGCCAGCCGGAAATGGTATTTTGCAGGCGATTGAAAATTTTGATATTTACCTGATACGCGCCGGTATTCTCCATCATCAATTCACTCAATCCGTGTTCGCTATAATCTTCATCGGTCAATTTGAGGATGGGTTTCCGGGTTTTTTGCGACAGCCATACCACGGCCTGACAGACTAAAGCTTCGTCCCAATTGCAGATACCTACGAGCCAGGGGGCTTTATTGCGGGTGAGTTCTTCTGCTGCACTTTTATCCAAAATAACGCGAATATGCGGGTGTTTTTGCAAAAAAGAAGCAGGAACGTGCGGCGAAACGGGGCCTTCCACCGCATCTCTCAGGATAGCGGCTTTATGGGTACCCCAGGCCAGAAGGTAAATCTGTCGGGCTTTAAATATGCTGCCAATACCCATGGTAATAGCGCTGTACGGCACCTCTTGTTCGCTGCCGAAATCTTTGATGGCATCGCGTCGCGTCAGCCCGTCTAATCGTACCATTCGGGTGGGGGAGTTTTCCCAGGCACCCGGCTCGTTAAATCCGATATGGCCGGTGCGACCGATACCTAATATCTGGATGTCGATACCGCCATTGAGTTCGATGAGTTTTTCGTATTGTTCGCAATAATCACCTACTTCATCCATTGGGCGGGTTCCATCCGGGAGGTGAATATTTGTACGCGGAATATCAATATGGTCGAATAAATATTCATGCATAAAACGCCAGTAACTTTGCGCTGCTTCGCGTTGCATGGGGTAATATTCGTCTAAATTAAACGTGACAACATTATGGAAACTTAGCCCTTCTTCCCGGTGCATACGCACCAATTCATCGTACAATTTGATGGGAGATGATCCGGTTGCAAGACCTAATGCAATTTTTTCCCCTTCCTGCTGTTTTTGCCGGATAGCTAATGCTAAAGAACGCGCTACATGTTTGGATGCTTCACTCGGGTCATCCCAAATTTTAACTGACATCTTTTCGAAAGACTTCAACTCATATTTGAGGCTTCCTGAAGTCATTTTAGTGGCAACTTTCATAATAATACAATATTGTTTGAATTTTGGAGCTAATGTAACGGGTTCTTTTTAGAATGTATAACATTTAATTTTTCTTCTGTTTTGTTTGTTCCCTTTTGCCTTTCTTTTATGCGTTTTCCCGGAAGGAAAATGGAACAAGGAGAACCCGTTTATTTTCAAACCAACATAAAAATCTGTACCCGTAAATTGTTTTTTATGGATCAGGCTGACAAGGTTGTCGCTTCCAATGGTCAAAAATGCTAACCGTGCAGCCAGCCCTAACCGAACGCCAGCCCAGTCGTCAACCACCAACGGGACGCTCAAAGAAGCCCAGCGATGTTCAAAACGCGGAACTACGGCTAACACATTGGGTCTTTTTAGTGGAACACGGTACAATGGAATTCGTTGCACCCAAATACCTCCAACGTACAAATGGGGCAGGAGTTTATAATCAAATTGAAAGGAGAGTGCAGTGGGTAGTCCTACTTTGAAAGCGTTATCTAACAGTGACCCCTGCGGATCATTGATAAAAGCATTGGCTAAACGGATGGAAAAATCGTAGGAGTTGCTGGCACCATTGAGCAGACTATTGGGGACATTGATAATGGTATCTGTCACCAGCTTATAGGTAAGTGCCTTCCGATTAAATCGAACCATTCCTATATCTACCACAGAAACTCCGACTCTCCACCGATAATCGCGTTCATCGGCGCCGTTTTCATCGGGCATAGACCAGGCAAAACCGAGGTCGAATCCGCCACCTCGCCCGTTATTCCGGGGCTGGTTGTAGTACGGTACGCTGTCGCCCAATACATCTGACAGGGTCAACCCATATTCCCATACGGCTCCGTTGAAACTCAGCGTATCTCTTTCCTTTTTTTGATAGGTAAATGCTGCCTGCGATTGCGCGTAAGCACCTTCTATACCCATCAATACTTTGGGCGTGATACCTACTGCGGTAACGATATCGCTGTTGTCTTCAAAACGTCCTGAAAGATGTAAGCCTACCTCCATCCAACCCATTCCGGCTAATTCAAAAGGGGCAACTTGAATGTTTTCAAAACGACGGGTTCGGTCTAAATTGGGGAAACTCAAGGCATTGGATACTCCATATCCGGAGCCTAATCCCCTGACAGCGCTTTGTAAACCGACAGTCCAGGTATTATTAATCCGAAAAGAGAGGCCCGGCCCGGCTATTCTAAATTGACCAATGCCAAAAAGATTGCGATCAGTATCTGAAAAATTTTGTGGAATAGCTGTGGGTGGTAAATTACCAATTCGGGCAGTGTCACCAACATAAGTGATGTCTTCTAAATGGGTAATGGCTTTTAAAAAGCCGGTATTGCCCAAGAAACCGTAGTTGTTATTGGCATAAACGTCGGCAGAAAAAAGATTGATCTCCCAACGATTTGGGTTAAATGCCGTATTAGCCGGATTGATGGTATTGCCATATAACCCGGCAAATCGCTCCATCCGCATACCGAGTTGATCCTGAGCAGCGGCGGTATAAGCGCTCAGGATGCCTGCCATTGCGCACAGGAATGTTTGTTTTCTAAAATATAGCATGATTAAAAATAATTTTTTGCGGTAATTGCGTTCCGAAAAGTACGGTAGTCAAAAACGAACTTTTGGTTGCTTTTTGTATATATCTGGCTTTTGAATTACTCGTAATTGAAAAAAACGGGCCATTTGTTGAATAGGCGTAACCCGTAAACTTGTTTTATCTTACTTTTGTAATACAATATTGAAGAATGATGGCGCAAATGGAGATAAACGTGGACAAATTTTATAAACGTGGCGAGGCTAAGGCCCTCTGACCCCTCTCCACCCTCAATCTCTCCACCCTCCACCTCTCAACACTATGTTATTACCTTCTGATTATTACGATTTCAAATGGCTCTTCGTACCGCTTGCCATTTTCATCCGGTATTTGCTAAATGCCCTGCTACTCTTTGCTTTGTTCTACGGCTTCAAACGCCGTCAATGGTTGTATCGCAAAATACAGCAGTCGTTTCCACAAAAAAAAGATTATGGACGTGAAATTGGTTACTCTGCCATAACATCTCTTATATTTGCCGTCTTTGTATGGCTGTGTCTCGGCACGCCGCTGCGTGATTATACCCTTTTTTATCGGGGCATTGACCAACACGGCATAGGGTGGCTGATAATGAGCGTTCCTTTATCATTGTTGGTGCATGATACCCGGTTTTATTGGATACATCGCCTGATGCACAACCAATATCGCGTCAACTATCGGTGACCATTCCCCTGCCAACTATTAACTGAAAATTACTTATTTATAGGATGCTACAAAAACTCTTGTCAGGCCGCAGTAGAATATGGCTCCACTTATGTGGGTGGGGTATGATTTTTATTGCTTTTTTTTACCTGATTGGCGGACTGCGAAGCGTTGAAGAAGCCTTTGCGCGGGCGTTGGTCAACGTGGTGTCCATGATGGTATTGTTTTATGGAAACGGCAAAATATTGGTTAACCGCTATTTAGAACCCCAAAAATATGGAGCGTGGGGGGCGTTATTTTTGCTATTTTTGCTGACGGTATCAGCACTAAGAGCATGGATTGAAATACACATTTTTGGCGGAAGCCTGTTTAGCGCAGCAACTGCCTCTGCTGGCGGCGGCAAACGGATGGTAGCAGGCTATACGGCAGCCTATTTCTTGTTATTGATTTTCAGCACGTTGTATCAGTTATTGGAAAACAGGCGTGAATTGGAGCACAAACACGCAGAAGCGCAATTGAATTACCTGAAAGCACAAATCAATCCGCATTTCTTGTTCAATACACTCAATAATATTTATGCCTCGGCTACGCTTAACCATCCCAATACGGCTCGAATGGTGCTGCGGCTGAGCGACCTGTTGCGGTATGTCACCTACGATGCCAGCGCCGAAAGTGTGCCATTGGAGAAAGAAATAGCGCAAATTCACGCATATATTGATTTGTTTCAGATGCGATCGGAAACGCCGCTGCCCATCACCTTCGAGATGAAAGGCGATACGCTTCCAAGACAGATTGAACCATTGCTACTCATTCCTTTGATTGAGAATGCTTTAAAACATGGGGATATAGAAAATAACCCGAAGGGTTATTTACGTATTCAAATAGAAAATGCCCCGGATATGCTGAAATTTTCGGTAAGCAATACCTACTCTCCCCATAATTTCAATAAAGATACTATGGGGGGAGTAGGGCTGACCAATATTCAACAGCGACTGCTTTTGAAACACCCGGGTACACATGAATTTTCTGCGCTGGCCGATGATGCCAAGGGTGTTTATCGGGTGGTGCTTAGCATTTGGCGGGCTAAACCTAATTAATTCATTTCCCTGTCATTACCATTTTTTTCGATTCCACACCATTTGAAGTTGCTACCTGATAGTACAACACCCCCGAAGGCAGTGCCGATATCTCATCTACCACAAATTGCTGATACCCTTTAGCAAACTGCCCTTCCTGACGGTGGCATACCCTGCCCGATGCATCGGTGACGGTCAAAATGGCCCGGTCGGGGTTTGGCAGATAAAAGCCGATCGCCGTAGATTGGCTGAATGGGTTGGGCTGATTTTGATACAGGGTGAATCGCTCCGGTTCGGCACCGGGTTCCGGGCTGCTCACCGTTTTGAAGCGCAAGGCCAAATGCAGCCATTCCGCCCGCATGGTTGCCGTGTTGAGGGGGCCGAAAGCGGCTGTTTCCGTAATACGATTGGATAATTTAAGAAATTGGCTCAAAGTACCCGATACTTTTGCCCGAAAACGCAGGGTAAAAGCAGGGCGCTCGCCGTCCGTACTCCCCACGTTCCAGGCAGCGGTTAGTGTCCGGATGGAATCGTAGGCAGCAAAATTTTGCGGCCTCAATTCAGGCGTATTGCCCGGAACGATGCTCAGCAGGTCGAGTCCCGGGTGATCCAGCGTAAATTGCTGTGCGGCAAGGGCTTCGGAGGTGGTAAACGCCACCGGGAATTCGTCGCCAGCCTGTAGGGTGCGGTCTTCTGTATCCAAATACGCCGTTCGGGTGATCGGATTTATGTTCACATTAGGCCGGGCGGAATTGTCCACATCGCCGGTTTTGGTGCCGATAAATTCGAGACTGTCCGTTTGAGGCACCTTTATCATCACGCAGGCCGGGAAGGGACTTGCAAACGGATTGGTGAATACAAATTTTTTATCATAGAACCACCAGGAATTGGCGTTTGGGAATTCAGGTATTTTGCCCAATATCAGGCTTCTGATGGTTACTATGTCTAAAGTCGTGATGGTGCCTGATTTATTTGCATCGGCGGAAATTATATTTTGAGGAGAATTGAGTGGTTTGATATCGAGTATATGTTTGTTGATAAGGGCCATATCCAGGGCGTTCACTCCGTTGAGCGGGGCTTCGTCAAGAAGGGGGCATAAATCTGTTTTAGCGGATATTGGCAAGGCATTTGAAATGTTAAACCGCCCCAGGCTATCGGTAGTACTATTAGAAAGTCCCACCAGAATCGAAACGCCTTTTATACCTTTACCCGTAATCGTTTTTGCATTGCCATAAATCGGAAGTTTGATGCCACACTGTTTTAAACCATCCTGCACCAACAACGCCACCTCGCAATAATCGGCATTTCCGGCTTTATCTTTCGCCCAGAGTTGTACGACGTTCGGCCCAAGGTTGGCACAGTTAAAAAACAAATTCGTAATGGGCCGGCCAACCGAGTCGGTTGGAAAAATTGTTGGTCCCGAGTATGCGGTGGATACTGCTAAGAGCAATTGATCGTCCGGGGTAATATTGTCAGAGGCCGCCTCGAGAAAACCAGTGGCCCACAATTGCACCATCCCGGTTTGTATGATGTTGACCGAGAGTTTTTTGCAAACAAGGGTCGGTTTTTTTGCGTCTTTCACCTCAAAAGCCTGCTCACACGCGGTTTGATTGCCGCAGGCATCGGTGATGATCCATTTTATTTTGTGTTTGCCGTGGGGGAGTTGCGGCAGCACGTATTTTCCGGGATTGCGTTGAGTATTGAACCGAACAGCGGCAGTGTCATTGGTGCGAAAGTCACATTTGCCGGGGCTTTGCAATTCTATGGCAAAACGATAAGCATCTAAGACCGGATTGGCGAGCGGGCGTTGATCGAAAGCACGGGGTGAGCCACCGATGAAATTGGGAAACTGTGCATTGTCAAAAAATACGGTATTGGGTTGCTGGGGTTGCTCGCTGTTGATGACCGTTTCCTGGGTGCCGTTGGCATCTAAATCCAAAAAGAGCAGGTAGCGGATGTTGAGATTGGCACCGGTGCAGGCATCGGTTGCAATGATACTCAGGTCAACGGGCATCTCTGCCAAGTCGGGGGTATTATGCGCCGGATCCCACCAGTCGGGGGTATTCCAATATTCTCGGTCATTGGTTGTCAGGTCATTGCCATTGGGCGCAGCACACCGCACGGTTGGTGGCTGTGCGTCCATCACTTTTATGATTTGTGTATAAACGTAGCCATTAAATTTAGTGGTACCCGAACAAGCAACGCCGCCTTTCCAAAAGGTACAGAAGTTGGCAGGGGAGGTATCGGTGGGGGTGAGTTTTACCTGGGTAGCGCTCCAGGGGTCGGTGGCGGAGGCATCGCATCGGCCGGAGACGACGGGGCCGGGCCGGTTGTCAGGATGGAAGGCTGTGGCATTTGGTGAAGGGTTAGGTATTCTCTGGAAAGTGCAGGCGGTGTCATAATAACACCAGTTGATGATTTTCCAGGTGCGTTCTACCGTAAAGCAGGCATCGGGCACTACCCAATTAGTGTCGTCCTTAAAACTGGCGGCTATGTAACTTTCATCCGCCGCAAAAAACTGTGGACTATAGTTGGGAGGAGCAGGGCTGCTACAAGCGGTCAGGATGAAGTCATCAGGAAATTTCACATAAAAGGAGTCGGTGCAAACCTGTCCAATCAGAAAAGAGGAAGCTGCCAATGAAATCAGCAAAGCAGCCGAAAAACGGCAAAAAGCAGCCGAAAAACGGGCATAAAGACGGAATTTACGCTCCAATGAGATGATGTTATTCATAGGAAACCGATAGATTAAATAGCTGGTGACACGGGAATGGATTAGTTGATGGTACCCGCATAATTTTTTTTGCAAAAAAAATTATGCGGGTACCATCAACTAATCCAGTTACAGATAAAAATGCAAAGTTAAGGTAATGTCAGGTATATGTGCAAATTTTTATTCGTCGCATTTCGGACAAATCACGGCAAAAGAACGATTGTTGACTGCCGACTGCTTAAATGAATATACTAAAATAAACGCGGTTGTCAATTTATGCAAAATTCACACAATCAAACAGTTGTGGAACTCATAATTAATAACTCATAACTACTTATTGTATTTTTTTGTATTTAAAATCAAAAAGAAAGGGCAAATAAACCGCGAAAAAGAACACAAACATCAATACTTCAATCAGCATCAGGTACTTAGGCCAAGGCCCGAGGGCTGCCATCATGGTGCCTTCTGCCGGACGGCGGAGATATAAAAAATTGGTGTTTAATAATATATTGATCGGTGTCACGCACAAAGCATAGATATTTATGGCTGCAATGCACTTGAAAATACCTTTAAAGGTGGGGCGAAAATCGAAAACAAAAATGGCGTAGAGCATACTGTGAATCAAACCAGCGTGTACAAACCAATAGCGCAGGCTGTAATAATGCGGCGCTGTTTCATCTAAATCAGGTGTAAACAAGGCTTGCAAACATCCGGCCATCACAATCGGGTAAACCCAATCGAAGGCCCAAAGTTTTTTTTGCCAGATCAGTATCGGAAACAGTAAATTGAAGAAATAACACAAATGTAAAGGAATGACGGATTGCAAGGGTGCATTCCCAATGGCAAACATCAATGAAGTGGAATATATCCACGCCGCCACGCCGACTAATCCCATGTATAATCCAATTCGGCGTTTTTGGGCTTCCGCATTGGCCCGACGACCCCAGCTGATCCAAAAAATGCTGCCCGTAAGGGTGTAGATTAACCAGACATAATGCTCGGTACTCCAGGCGCTGAAATCGGTATTGGGTGTGTATAATAATTTAATCATACTAAAAAATAATGTACAATAACAGTAGCGTTGAACACAAGATTTTTTAAATGGACTTCGTTATAAGTAGTCCACAGTCAATAGTCGGCAGTCCACAGTCAATAGTCGGCAGTCCACAGTCCACAGTTCACAGTCTCACAAACCTTTGATAATAACGTAATTAATGAAATTCAAAACCACGATTATTTCTATTTACCTACTTAGGTGGTAATTCCGATGCAAAGGTGCAGATGTATTCAATAACAGAAACAGTAAATTTTCATAATTTTACATTATATAATAATTTAATATTAGTTTGCTCTTCAATCCGCTGCTATTCACCCAATAAGGAACGATATCAAAATAACGCAATCATTTTTCATCTTTCACACTCATTGTCTGCTCAAATACTACTGTTTTTCCCCTTTGCTTTTAGCGCACTTTGTTGTGACCCTGCTCCTGGTATTACGAAAGACTTCGCTCCGTCAATTAGTGTATGGCTGGCTGATTCATTGCCCAACAGGGTGCTCTCCGCCAAAGCAGCTCAACTATCTGATGCCGCGTTCAGCCTTACACGGGATGCGGTGGTGTATGACCCTGCTTATTTTACCATTCCGTATCCCAATGGCGATGTTCCTGAGGGTAAGGGTGTTTGCACGGATGTAATCATCAGAACGTATCGGAAATTAGGGATTGACCTCCAAAAGGCAGTGCATGAAGATATGCAGCAGCATTTCGGCCTTTACCCCAAAAAATGGGGATTAAAAAAGACCGACACCAATATTGATCATCGCCGGGTACCCAACCTGATGACCTTTTTTTCCAGAAAAGGCACTGTGAAAAGCATAACAAAAAAAGGAGACGATTATGTGCCGGGCGATATCGTTGCCTGGCGGCTGGAGGGAGGGTTGACCCATATTGGTGTGGTGGTAAATCAAAAGTCAAAAGACCGTAACCGATATTTAGTCGTACATAATATCGGTAATGGACAGGAATTGTCAGATTGCCTTTTTTCTTATACAGTTATTGGACATTATTTTTATTGAAAGTCAAAACAGTCCACAGTCAAAAAACAGTCCACAGTCAAAAAACAGTCCACAGTCCACAGTCAAAACAGTCCGCGTCAAATAACGCATCAACAAATAAACGCATCAACCAATCAATAAATCAGCGCATTAACAAATAAGTGGGTAAATAGAAATAATCGTAGTTTTGAATTTTATTAATTACCTTATTATCAAGGGTTTGTGAGACTGTGGACTGCCGACTATTGACTGTGGACTACTTAAACGATTCAAACGTTACTAAATCACCTACATTTGCGAAGATATTACCCCTTTTATTTTTTATCACTATAATTTGTCTTAGACAATTTATTACCGTTATTCAATATGTCGTTGTTTTTTGGTCTTTTACTGGCAGCCTCGGTTCCTTGCACCGATTCCATCCCTTATAATTTATCTCAGCCATCAAAGGTTATGTTATTGGAAGATGAACGCCTTCGGGAAATTTCCGGTTTAGGGGCGACCGACCAGCGTGATATTTACGCAGCCATAGCCGATGAAAAGGGGGAAATATACCTGATTGATGCCAGCCAGAATGGAAAAATCACGCAGGTGATTGCATTTAAGGACAAGGGTGATTTTGAAGGGGTAGAATTTGTGGGAAAATGCCTGTATGCCAATAAAAGTGACGGCACTATTTTTGAAATAGGCTGTTGGCAAAACGGTAAACCCCAAATTGAATCTTATCGAACAGGTTTGGGAAAAGCCTCCGATGTGGAAGGAATGTGTTATGACCCTTCGCGTAAATGCCTTTTACTGTCATCGAAAGGAGATCCCAAAAATGACAGCCTGCGCTACATTTGGGCATTTGATCTGGTGGAAAAAGACTTGTTGGAGGTACCCTTGTTTAGCATTGACCCCAATGAAGTCAACCGGGTCGTACCATACAGCCCCACTGAAAAACAAGATTTTTTTAGCCCTTCCGGTATTGCTATCCATCCGTTTACCAAAGAAATATACGTCATCTCTTCTGCCCTCAAGCGGATTATTGTGTTGGATGGGAAAACCGGAAAGATAAAAATGGGGGCGCATTTGGATAAAAAACACCTTCCACAACCGGAGGGCATCTCCTTTGATGTGGAAGGCAATTTGTATATCAGTAGCGAAGGCAAAGACGCTGAAGGGCGGTTGCTAAGGTTTGACCGGAAGCAGTGAACAAGTCGTTTTTATTGAGCACATTGGCACAGGGCTGTCCCTTTTTCCCCCACAATTGCACGGCACTTCCCAAAAAGGTTGGTGACCCATGGCTCCAAACCATATTTTTCCCAAAATTTGCGCTGTGTCTGCCAATATCTGTTTGCTTCGGTGGCCGCTGCATCCGATTCAAAAAAAATGCAGGCCCAATATTCATCCGGCCCCATTTTTAAGGCATAGATCAGATCATTGTCCAATATTTCACGCAGCGCAATAATGCCATCCACGGAAGTATATACGTGCAGTTTAAGCACGGAATAACTATTTTTGTAGAGCACCAACGGTGCCTCCCGTGCGGGAAATACGGTATCCAAATGATAATTTGCCGGACGTTGAACGTTATCCGGCGCATAAAGCGCTTGGTTTTCAGCCGGGCGATTTACTGGAACTGGCACCGCCGGGCGTTTTTCCCCATTATAGGCTGGTGGAAATGAATACACACCTGATGCCGCTTTGACCGGTTGGCGGCTTAACGCTGACCGCATAAAATCTGTCAGTAGGGCAGGGGGTTGAACAAAAATATAGGCGGTAAAACACAACCCTAACGTATAAGCCACTGGCTTTAACAAAGAGGGTTTACTTCGCTCCGGCAGAACAGGCTCGCCAGTCATGGACAAAAAATCGGCTGGAACAGACAAAAACGTAGTGCCATGATCCAGTACCGGGTCCGAGTCATACAGCTGACTGTTTAGCGGAACAAAGTGGGGTTTTGGAGATTTTCGTGCGGCGGATGCGATAGCATTCAAAGCCGCAATAACGATCAACAGGCCAAGTAATATTGCCATAACGCACAAAAGGTTTAGATGATTAAAATAAGATACACTAAACCTGAGCGGGAAGAAATAGCTGGAAGGGGGTTCCGGGTTTGAATTTACCAGCCTTAAAAAACCTTAGGTGGATTAAAATCCGTTGGAATCGTTTTGATTGCGTATGAGAGTAACGTTCTGAGTATGGTTTTAAGTTCCCAATGGCCTTATTTGGGAAACATTTAACAAAATCGGCAGTCAATAGTCGGCTATTGATTTGGCTGATGGTTGATTTGACCGCCAACGGTAAACTGCTCAACTGTGGACAACTACCGATGAAACGAAAGATTAAATAAAAAAACGTGTTGATTCCAGTACTGGAATCAACACGTTTTTTTATTTATATAAATTTTTTTTACACGTTTTTATCTGTAAATAAATTGGTTGGGTAGTACTTGCATAAATTTTTTTGCAAAAAAATTTATGCAAGTACTACCCAACTAATTCATTCCCGTGCCACTGGTACTATCAACTAATTCATTCCCGCGCCACTAACCTTTATACTCGCCCTGTACAGAGGATTTTAAAACGCGCATGAAGGTTTTATCATCTACCATTAGCCGAACGGTGGTGCCATCTAATTTGGTAATGCGACCTACGATACCCGCTTGTGTATACACTTCCATTCCTTCTTTCAGGTTGTCTACAAATTTTTGCTGATCTTTCTGACGCTTCGTTTGCGGACGAATAAGGAAAAAATAAAAAACAACGAGAATGAGCAGTGGAAAAAGCATCCCAAGAAGGGGATTTCCGGTGGTTGCTGCTTGTAATAACATGAAATACTAATGATTGGTTACTAATGCCCAAAAGTTCATAACTTTCGGGATGTTGAAAAACAAAATACGAACCGCTAAGGTACGGAACTTTAATGGTTATTGGGTTGTGAATGCTTTAATGCCTTGCAAACTTACGAATAAAAATAAAAATTTTGTTATTCATTTTTGTCTGTAAATGAATTAATTAGGTGGCATAAATATAATTTTTTTTATAAAAAAAATTATATTTATGCCACCTAATTAATTCATTGCCGAGCCACTATTCTTTAAATATTGAATCTTCTACGCCGGCATTAACCCGCACTTCACTAATATTTATCTTTACCGGCATGGGCAACAAACCGGTAGTTGTGAGGGTGCGCGGTATTTTAACACCATTGGCTTCTTCATAATCAGCCATATCAATAATTTGGGTGGCAAGTCCTCCCGGACCGTCTACGGTACTTTCCTCGCGAATTTTTAACCCGGTTTTTACATCGTAGTATTCCATACTTTTTTTACCATCCGGGCGAACCACCTCGATGGCATAAGCATTTGCGCCTTCAATTTCTTCTATACTTTTAAGGGTCAATTTATAACCACCCTTAGCATATCCGGCTTCTTTGCAAAACATTGCCTGCTCTTTCAAGTCATTCAATTGTTCTCCCGCAATGGGTTGTGCTTTAGGGGTTGGGCCGCCACCAATCATAAACCCTTTCTGACCGTCATATACTTGTTTATTGACTATCTGGCCGTTCATGGATACATCCACCACAATTTTATCGCCTCCTTTTTGGGCAGTTTTGATGGTGAGTACCGGCCCTGGCGTTTTCATAGTAGCGATACTCTGGATATCTTTCACCGCCGCAATTTTGGCAAGGCCGCCAATGGCATTAACATAGTCTTCTATGATCTTTTCCGCCGTTAATCCGGCCGGTACGGCACTTCCTCCGGGTTTGACCGGCGTGCCAAACGCATCAAAGAAGTTAATTTTTCCATCCGGCGCAAATTGTTTCAGCCGCTCCAACACATCGTCCTTGTTGCCCACCACGATAATATGTGCCCGCTCCGGGGTTAGGTATTTCTTGGCTAAATATAAAATCTCCACGCTGCTAACCGATTGCAATACTTCTAAGTATTTTTCATAATAATCAGCCGGAAGGCCATATCGTGCCGTGTTTAAAGCAAATTGTGCTACGGTACCTGGCTCCTCAAGGCTTTGAGAAAACTGGCCGGTCAGTACATTTTTTACGGTTTGCAATTCAGGTGCCGGTATTTTTTCCGTGCGGAGGCGCTCCATTTCTTTTTTAAATTCTATGATAGAACTGTCAGTAACGGCATTGCGTACGCTGGCGTTGGCGTTGAAAAAACCAATTAATTTATCGGTACCCAAGGATGTTCGGGCGCCATACGTCCAGCCGTGTTTTTCCCGCAGGTTGGCATTGACACGACTATTGAAATAGCCCCCCAAAATGGCATTGAGTAGCCGTGCTTTGATGGATTCCGGATCGCCGGGTTTCAGGTCAATCGGATAGGTAATGTTGATCACTGATTGGACAGCGCCCGGTTTTTGTACAAAATTAACCTGCGTTTTTTCGGGCGGACGGGGCGTGAAATATTGCTGTTTGGGTACGTCCCCTTTGGCCCATTTACCAAAATATTTATTGGCCTGTTTTTCTGCCTGTGCGCGCGTGATGTCGCCGGTGATGACCAAATAGGAAATGTTGGGTTTGAAAAAACTATTATAGTGGTTTTTAATTTTTTCCTGCGTCACTTTGGCTAAGGTTGCGTCGGTCATGACTTCGCCATAGGGGTGACTTTTGGTATACCGCAGGATGGCGCTGACATTATTGGACATCACGGTGGCGTCATCTTTTGCGCTGAGTAAATTGCTTTCTGCCTGCTTTTTGGATTTTTCCAACTCTTCTGCCGGGAAAACCGGATGTAACAACACATCTGACATGATACCCAATAGTTTATCGGAGTATTTGGTCAGGCAACTGCCCGAAACACCATTGGGGTCGCTGTTGAGACTGGCTCCGAGGAAATCCACTGATTCATCTATCTGTGCTTTGGTACGGGTGGAGGTTCCTTTTGACAGCAATTCACCCATCATATCCACGTAGCCGATGGCATCGTTTTCCATAATCGGGTCGTAATCAACAAATAGCCGATATGCTACCCGGGGTAGTTTATGGTTTTCCACTACAATAACGGAAAGGCCGTTGGTCAATTGAAAGGTTTCGGCCTTGCCAATTTGAATTTTTGGCGCAGAACCAGCTTTTGGTGCTGCTTTTCGGACATCGCCTTCCGGCATCGGGATCACCGGTGCTTTGCCTGATACCATAGATTCGGGCGTGGAAGTGGCCTTTTCTCCGGTTTTTGGGGAGCAGGCAAAACAAAATAAGGCAATAAAAATGCCTAAAATATGGGAAAATTTCATAAATGATTTGTGTTTTTTAAAACCGTTTCTTAGGGTTGTTTAGGTTTGGGCAGGTAATACAACGCGAGCCGGTTGTTTTTATTGAAATATTGATTTGCCACGCGTTTCAGGTCTTCACGGGTTACTTTGCGGTACCGTTCCAACTCTGTATTGATCAAATTGGCATCGCCGTAGTACATTTCGTAGTTGGCGAGGCTTTCTGCTATGCCGGCCACTGATTCATTGGCGGTAACAAAATCGTTTTCTACCTGATTTTGCAATTTTTGAAACTCTCTTTCCGGTACCAATGTCGTTTGTACTTCTGTGATCAAGCCATCCATCAAAGCCTCCAGTTCACTCGGATTAACACCTGCATTGGCGATACCAAAGGAGATGTTAGCGCCCGGGTCTTCCAATTCTAAGCTAAAAGAACCAGCAAAAACGGCTTTTTGTTGCTCATCTACGATTTTTTTGTTCATCCGGCTGCTTTCGCCCTGACTGAGCAGCATGGACAACATTTTTACTGCGTAAAAATCTTTGGTACCCTGAGCAGGGATGCGGTGCGCCAAGATCACGGCTGGTAGCTGTATATTGTCGTATACGGTATCGCGCAGCGGAGCAGACATAGCCGGTTCTGTTATTTTCGGGCGAAACACTTCCCCGTTTCCGCGAGGAATATCTTTGAAATACAGGTCAATCAGTTGCTTAGTTTGGGCGATGTCAATATCGCCGGCAATGGAGAGAATAGCATTGTCGGGGCGATAGAAATCGCGGTAGAAATTTTTGTAATCTGCTTCTTGGGCAGCATCTAAATGCGCCATGGACCCGATAACAGAGTGGGTGTAAGGGTGTTTTTTAAACAACCGCGACATGGTTTCTTCCACCACTCGACCATAAGGCCGATTGTCCACGCGCAGGCGGCGTTCTTCTTTTACTACCTGTCGTTGGGTTTCAATGCCCACATTTTCCACCCTGGCATGGAGCATTCTTTCGCTTTCGAGCCAAAGGCCGAGTGCCAACTGATTGCTGGGCAATTTTTCGAAATAATACGTGCGGTCATAATTGGTATTGGCATTATTCATGCCTCCGGCATCATTGACGTAATCATCAAACTGGCCGCGTTCGATGTTTTCGGAGCCTTCAAACAACAGGTGTTCAAAAAAGTGAGCAAAACCTGTTCGGGCAGGGTTTTCATTTTTGGAGCCCACGTGATACATCACGGAGACCGCGACGATCGGCGTGGAATGGTCTTCCTGTAGGATGACTTTCAAGCCATTGGGCAAATCGTATTTTACGAAATTAATTTGTTGCCCAAATGCCTGAGTACACACTGCTGCAAAAAAACAAAGCGAAAATAAAGTAGTTTTTGACATAATCTTGTGCATTTTCATTAAATTGAAGCGACAAAGGTCGCAAAATCTTTATTTTATTGGATTTCTTTCTACGAATGTTTTGAAAATACAGGCCAATCAACGGATTATCTATACTTTTGTGCGGACAGGAGACTTGAGACTTGAGACTTCAGACACAAGACTTCAGACACAAGACTTCAGACTTCAGACACAAGACTTCAGACTTCAGACTTCAGACACAAGACTTCAGACTTCAGACTTCAGACACAAGACATAAGACATGAGACATGAGACATCAGACACAAGACTTCAGACACAAGACTTCAGACTTCAGACTTCAGACACAAGACTTCAGACTTCAGACACAAGACTTCAGACACAAGACTTCAGACACAAGACTTCAGACACAAGACTTCAGACACAAGACTTCAGACACAAGACTTCAGACACAAGACATAAGACATGAGACATCAGACACAAGACTTCAGACACAAGACATGAGACACAAGACATAAGACATGAGACATCAGACACAAGACATAAGACATGAGACATCAGACACAAGACTTCAGACACAAGACTTCAGACACAAGACTTCAGACATAAGACATGAGACACAAGACATCAGACACAAGACATCAGACTTCAGACATCAGACTTCAGACATCAGACATCAGACACAAGACATCAGATACAAGACATCAGACACAAGACACAAGACACAAGACACAAGACTTCAGACATCAGATACAAGACATCAGATACAAGACATCAGACACAAGACACAAGACACAAGACACAAGACAAGGCCGGACAACTCCTCTCTCCTCTCTCATCTCTCCTCTCTCCTCTCTCATCTCCTCTCATCTCTCCTCTCTCCTCTCTCCTCTCGTGTTTCAATCAGATCTTTTCAAACATAAAACAGCCTTAGTGACTGGCGGCGGCAGCGGCATCGGACAGGCTATTGCGACCATGTTTTTGCAATTAGGTGCTAAGGTATTCATTGCTTCGCGCAAACAGGAAAAATTAGAAAAAGCCGCTTTGGAGTTGTCGCCTTTGGGCGATTTTGGCGGCTATTTTATTTGTGATATCCGCAATATCGAACAAGTGCAGGCAGTGGCCGATGGAATTCGGGAAAAAGCCGGACGTTTGGACATCGTTATTAATAATGCGGGCGGGCAATTTCCTTCTCCGTCGGCGGACATTAGTAAAAATGGCTGGGATGCGGTGATCAATAACAACCTGAATGGCACCTGGTATGTCACGCAGACGATGGCTAAAAATTTCTTTATCCCTCAAAATGAAGGAATTATCCTCAATATTATCGCCAATATCTATCGTGGCTTTCCTGGTATGGCGCATACCGGCGCTGCAAGAGCCGGCGTAGATAACCTGACCAAAACCCTCGCAGTGGAATGGAGTCCTTATAATATTCGGGTGAATGCCGTAGCGCCGGGACTTATCATGTCGTCTGGTATGAAAAATTACCCCCCCGAACTACTCAAAGGTATAGAAGAAGCCGTGCCGATGAAACGCCTCGGTACTACCGATGAAGTGGCTTGGCTGACCCTGTTTCTCTGCAGCCCGATGGCCTCCTTTATCACCGGTGAGACAGTCTATATTGACGGGGGGCAGCGGCTTTGGGGCGATATTTTTAAAATGTAGATGGTATTAGTAAGCTATATCACAAAATTGACCGGCTCATCAAATGATTTTGATCGTACTTTCACTTGGGGTTGGTGAAGCACGATAGAGTAGGGTAGGACACTATTCGTCAGCCAGGCATTGCCACCGATCACGGAGTGGTGGCCAACTACCGTTTGTCCACCCAAAATGGTAGAACCCGCATATAAAATGCAATAATCTTCAATCGTGGGGTGGCGCTTGGTATTGGAAAGCGATTTGTCAACTTGCAACGCTCCAAGCGTGACTCCCTGATAAATTTTTACGTGATTGCCTATTTTAGCCGTTTCTCCTATGACTACGCCAGTGCCGTGGTCAATGAAGAAGGAATCGCCGATGGTTGCCGCCGGGTGTATGTCAATACCCGTGATGCTGTGCAAATATTCAGAAAACATGCGCGGCAGCAAGGGCGCGCCGAGGTGGTGCAGGGTGTGGGCAATGCGATAGATGGCAATGGCATGGAATCCGGGATAAGTGGCCACTACTTCTTCCCGGCAGGTGGCAGCCGGATCAAATTGTAAAATGGCCTCTGCATCAGCCTGAAGCGCACTGTGTACCAACGGCAGCTGTTCGAAAAAAGCATCTGCCAATTGGGTAACGGCATCTGATGTTCCCTGCATGACCGGTGTCAGCAACCGGATGAGGTCATAGCGCAGGGAGGTGTATTGCACCTGTGCGGGTTTGGAGTAATCGCTGAGCATCGGAAAAAGAAACAGGAAAAGGTCGTCGCACAATTGTTGCGCGTCGGCTTTGGGTACTATTTTGTTGGAATGTTGTGCCCGCAGGGCATCCAATTCTGTAAAGAAGTTTTGTAAAGCGATCGTCATGGCGTGGTACGAGGATGGATTAACCGAAAAAAGTGTGTAATAAATTTTTGGCTCTTTGACAATTTTTTGATGGTCACCAATTCAATTAATTCATTCCCGTACACTGGTATGATCTGCTGCGATCACCCATTTTCCGTTTATTTTTTTCCAAAGCAGGGTGAAATAACCTCCTATATCGCCGATTTTGCGCGTTAGTTGCCATTGCCCGGTTACAAAAGCGCTTTTTTTACCCGTTTTCTCGATGGATAGAATGGTAAATTTTAAAATTCCCATAGCATCCGTATTGGGGTAGCGTTTTTTATAACCGTCGGAGGTATTTTGCCATCCTTTGGTAATACCCCTTGCGCCCACAAATTTGAGGCTGTCAGTATGCCAGTAACCCGTCATGAAAGCATCAATATCGCCCTTGTTCCAAGCCATTTCCTGATCGGCCAATACCCGGCGTATAGCGGCGATGTCTTTGTTATCAGCAGGCTGTGCCCGTATAATGAACGGAAAAAATAACAGGACAAAAACAGTTAAATTTTTCATAAAATAATATGTTCGTATACTATTTATTTTCAAGTACAAACTAAAAAATAATTAGTGTTTACCTTTGAATTTGCAAAAAATGGTATATTTGCATTTTGAATTTAATACACAAAACTATGACAACACGTTTACTTGCGCTATTATGTTTATTACTGGCCGGCTTGAATGCAGTCGCACAACAACCCGACTGGTTGCCGCGCTTCCGTGCACCAGGGGAGTTGGAGCAGGCTTCTGATTTCAAACTGCTGCCGCCGCCTAATGGTGCTATTACGCACCCACCTTCCGTTCCCGTTCGTATGATGGCAGAATGGGAAGAATTGCAGGCCGTTGCTATCTCTTGGCAGTTAGGGGAACATAACGATATTTTAACGGAAATTGTTCGCGCTGCCCGTACAGAATGTAACGTAATGGTACATTGCAGCAGCCAGTCGGGGATTGATCAGGCAAAAACGTATCTTAAAGACCGGGGCGTGGAGGTAAGTAGTCGGGTGCAATTCCTGATAGCGCGTTCCAATTCCATTTGGATTCGTGATTACGGGCCTTCTTCTGTTTATGCACGCGATGTTGATTCCCTGCTTTTGATAGACTGGATATACAACCGACCCCGTCGTCGGGATGACACTTTAGCGGTTAAAGTAGCGCAACAACTAAATGTACCACTTTATACGACTACGACCCCGCCTTATGATCTGGTGAATACCGGTGGTAATGTGATGACGGATGGAATGGGTACGGCGTTTTCCTCTGAATTGGTATTGGAAGAAAACGGAATGGATAATGTGTGGGGACAAAGTAATCACACAGAAGCGGCAGTAGACCATCTGATGCAGCAATTCATGGGGATTGACCGATATTTGAAAATGGACGTTTTACCTTACGATGGCATCCATCACATTGATATGCACCTAAAATTATTGGATGAAGAGACCTTATTGGTAGGAGAATACCCGGCAGGGGTGTCCGACGGGCCTCAAATTGAAGCCAATATTCAATATTTATTGTCTAAACTGTCATCTTTTGGCCAGACTTATCGCATTGTCAGGATTCCGATGCCGCCTTTTGACGGGCAGTATCCGCCTTTTGGCGGTAGCGCCAACAAAGCCTATTTGTACCCCACGTATGTCAATTCGCTGATCGTGAATAAAACCATTTTGATGCCAAAATACAATATTCCGTTGGATATTACGGCACAAAAGATATTTGAACGGTCAATGCCGGGATATAAAGTGGTGCCCATCAATTGTACTGACATTGTGGACGAGGGGGGCGCTCTCCATTGTATTACTAAAGAAATAGGCGTGCCTGACCCCTTGCGCATTGTACATCGCCCGATATCGTACATTGTTCAGGGAATAAATGATCCGGTTGCTTATCCGGTGAATGCCCTCCTGCAACATCGCACGGGTATCGCCAATGCACAGGTTTGGTATACGAATGATTCTTCTTCCGTCGTTTGGCAGTCTGTACCGATGTATCAATCGGTGCATCCCGATTCTGTCAATTACTGGAATGGGAACATTCCGCGTATAGCGTTTTCTGAATTAAAAGGCCAACCCATTTATTATTATGTTGAAGCCGTAGCCCAAAGCGGCAAAAAACAGGTACGCCCCATGCCGGCACCAAAAGGCTGGTGGAAATTTAGGGTAATACCGGATGTTTCAGCCATTTCGGAGGCTTCCACTGCGCAGTTAATGGCTCCTTTTCCAAATCCGGCTGCCGCAATCACCTGTATTCCGTTGCAGACGGCTTCGCGGGTAAATGGCTCCATCCAATTGACAAATGCCCTGGGTCAGGTGGTTCACACGATCTATGAAGGTGTGATTGCACCCGGCTCCAACCAATATTTTTTTGATGCGGCGCTCTTTGCTTCCGGTGTCTATTTTGTGACCCTCCAATCGGAAGGAAAAACACTGGCAAGGCAGCTGTTGATTCGGAAATAATCCACAGTCTACACAGTCCACAGTCCACACAGTCACACAGTCCACAGTCACAGCTGTGGTCGGTAAGTCAATTTGAGTGCGTGGCAAAATTGGGGCAAGGGCAGCATGACCTTGTTCGGTTTGCCTCAAATTTCGCTTATCTCGCGCCAAATTCGGCTCGGCAACATATACCGCCCCGGTTTTTTCACGCACTCGGTCAATTTGATCTAAAAGGGGCAAACGCCGCCGTGAAAGCCATTTAAGGTAATTATATTGACATTAGACTGTCTGACTGTAGACTGTGTAGGCTGTGGACTGTCTGACTGTGTAGACTGTGGACTGTGTAGACTGTGGACTGTG